>Ga0070741_10008965_pt1 | contig 19744 bp, 18 predicted proteins | sample Coa_R1_4_FD_66440 | JGI IMG/M metagenome (GOLD analysis project Ga0070741, IMG submission 66440) | Surface soil microbial communities from Centralia Pennsylvania, which are recovering from an underground coalmine fire - Coalmine... | ecosystem: Environmental > Terrestrial > Soil > Unclassified ...
CATCCTCGAGCGGATGGAGTTCCCCGAGCCGGTCATCTCCGTGGCCGTCGAGCCGGCCACCAAGAACGACCAGGACAAGCTGGGCAAGGCGCTGGCCGCCCTGTCGGAGGAGGACCCGACCTTCCGGGTGAAGTCCGACGAGGAGACCGGCCAGACGATCATCTCCGGGATGGGCGAGCTCCACCTCGAGATCCTCGTCGACCGGATGAAGCGGGAGTTCAAGGTCGAGGCCAACGTCGGCCGGCCGGAGGTCGCCTACCGGGAGACCGCCACCGCCGCCGCCAGTAAGGTCGAGTACCGCCACGTCAAGCAGACCGGTGGCCGGGGGCAGTACGCCCACGTCGTCCTCGACATCGAGCCCAACCCCGGCAACGGTTTCGAGTTCGTCGACAAGATCACCGGCGGCGTGATCCCCAAGGAGTACATCCCCTCGGTGGAGCACGGCGTGAAGGGCGCCCTGGCCTCGGGGACGCTGGCCGGCTACCCGGTCATCGACGTCAAGGTCAGCCTCGTCTTCGGCTCCAGCCACGACGTCGACTCGTCGCAGATGGCGTTCGAGATGGCCGGGTCGATGGGTCTGCGGGAGGCGCTGCGCAAGGCCAAGCCGGTGCTGCTCGAGCCGGTCATGGCGGTCGAGGTCGTCACGCCGGAGGACTTCCTCGGCGACGTCGTCGGCGACCTCTCCAGCCGCCGGGGCCGCGTCGAGGGCATCAGCCTCCGGGGCAACGCCCGGGTGATCGCCGCCTTCGTGCCGCTGGCCGAGATGTTCGGCTACGCCACCGACCTGCGGTCCAAGACCCAGGGCCGGGCCGCCTACACGATGCAGTTCGCCGCCTACGAGCCGGTGCCGAACTCGGTGGCGGAGGAGGTCGTGGCCACCCGGGCCAACCGCAAGAACCGGGTGGGGTAACACCCGACGATCGCCAGAACATTGAAAGGGACCCCGGCCTGAGCCGGGGTCCCTTCGCGTCAGCGGTGGGCCTGCGTGCGCCGTCGCAGTGTTCACCGCTACGGCCGGCGGGGCGAAGCCCCGCTCGGAGGAGCCCGGCGGAGGCCGGGCGGGGGGCGGCATCGGCCGCCCCCTGAAGCGCAGCCTTCTCAGCCGGCGGAGGAGGCGGACGTCCCCTTGCGCTTGCGGCGGGCCGTGCGCAGAGCCAGACCGGCGGCCAGGAGGCCCATGCCCAGTTCCAGCTCGGGCAGGGTGTCGCCGGCACCGGTGCGGGCCAGCCCGGTCCCCTCGACCGCGCTGGTCGGGGCCAGGGTGGCCGTCGGGGACGGCGTCGCGGCCGGAGACGGAGTCGCCGGGTCCTGGGTCGTGACGACGGCCGGCGTGGTCGGGTCGGAGGGGGTGGGGGCGGGGGCGGGGGGGTTCACGACCGTCTCGCCGAGGACGACGGTGGTCGGGGCGGGGTCGGCGGGGTCCTGACCGGCGTTCTGGTTGCCGTCGGCGTCGTTGCCGTGGTTGTCGACGATCGTCTGCGGCTGGGGGTTGTCCCCGGTGTCGGTGGTGCCCGAACCCTGGTCGGTGCTGCCAGAACCCTGGTCCGTGGTGCCCGAACCCTGGTCGGTGCTGCCCGAACCCTGGTCCGTGGTGCCCGAACCCTGGTCGGTGCTGCCCGAACCCTGGTCGGTGCTGCCCGAACCCTGGTCGGTGCTGCCCGAACCCTGGTCGGTGCTGCCCGAGCCCGGGTCCGTCGAGCAGGACGGGCCGTCGGCGAACGTGGTGGCGTCGGGGTTCTGGCCGTCACCCGAGTGCGACTGGACGCTCACGGTTCCCGTCCCGATGGCGTGGGCGCTGCCGAAGGTCACCGAGAAGGTTCCGCTGGCGGCGGTGAGGTCGAACTTGACGCCGGGGCCGAAGGTGCCGTGGCCGCCGGGAACGTTGCCGGTCTTGAAGATGTCGGCCGACGGACTGGCCGACACCACGTCGGCGAGGACGCTGGGGCAGAACCCGATGGCGATGTTCGACAGGCCGTGCGTGCCCCCACCGAACGTGTAGGACCACATGAACGTCGTCGACGACGAGCCCGAAGCCGGCGAAGTCAGGGTGGCGCTGGTCGATTCGCCCGAGGCGAAGGCGGGGGTGGCCGTTGCGGCCACGATCGGCGCCGCCAGGGCGAGGGCCAGGGCGGCGGCGCGGGCACGACGGGTACGGGGGGCAGGGAGCAAGGGAGATGGACCTCCGGCGCGAGTGGGGCAGAAAGGACCTGCGAGCGCCGGGTTCGCCACTTGCTCCTCCCGCCGCCAGGCGACCACATTGCGGCGACGGGGATCTTCGCTTCGCTCTGGGCCTCGGGTGAGGCCACCACTGCAGTGTCAGGGTTGAGCCCGCCGTCCTCAATGGCCCCGGCGCGTCATCTGCTGGCTAGGGCGCGGCAGCTTTTCCCTGCCCTGAAAGGGCTGGTCACCGTGGTCCTTTCCCGCCTCGGCGCGGCTGATGGCACAATCGTCCGTCTCGCCGAGCACCGCACACGCCGTTAAAGGAAGCTCATGGCCGAGAGGATGAACGACTCCGAGGCCATCATGTGGGCCGTCGAGACCGACCCGTTTCTGCGGAGCGACTTCACCAACGTGACCCTCCTCGGGTCGCCGCCCGACGGGGACCGCCTCCGGGCCGGCCTGGAGCGGGCCATCGCCGCCTTCCCACCCCTCCGCCAGCGGGTGGCCCGCCCTCCGCTCGGTCTCGCCCCCCCGCAGTGGGCCGACGACCCCGACTTCGACCTCGGCTACCACCTGCGGCGCCTGTCGCTGGCGCCGCCCGGCGACACCCGCCAGCTCCTCGACCTGGCCGCCCAGCTGGCGGCCATGCCGCTCGACCGGGCCCGGCCGCTGTGGGAACTCACGGTGGTCGAGGGCCTGGCCGGGGGCCGGGCGGCGGTGCTGCAGCGTCTCCACCACACGCTGACCGACGGCGTCGGGGGGATGAGGCTCCTCCGCAGCCTCCTGGAGCGCAGCCCGTCCCCGGGAGCCGGGGACGTCGCCGCCGGGCCGGCGTCCGGCCGGGCGGCACCGGACCCGCTCGTCTGGCGCCATCCGGAAATCCTCTCTCCGGCCGACGTCGAGATCGCGCCCCGGCCGCTCCAGGGGTGGGAGTCACCGGCCGGCTCCCTCCCGGCCGAGGAGCACGAGGCGTCGTGGATCGACCGTGTCGCCGGCTCCCTCGGCGAGGTCGGCGGCGCCCTGGCCTACCGGCTGGGGCAGGGCGTGGCCGCCGCCCGCAAAGGGGTGGAGCTGGCGACCACGCTGCCGGGATCGACCAGTGACGACCTGCGCCTCCTGGCCGACCGGGCCCGGCGGACGGCCCGTTCGGTGGCCGACCAGGTCGTGGTGGCCGGAGGGCCGCTGTCCCCGCTGATGGTCGGCCGGTCACTGGCCCGGCGGTTCGAGACCGCCAGCTTCGACCTGGCGACGGTCCGGCGGGCCTCCCGGACGCTCGGGGCCGGTCGCAACGCCGTCTTCGTGGCCGGCGTCACCGGGGCCCTTCTGACCTACCACGAGCGGATGGGCGCCCCCTGCGACGCGCTCCGGATGGCGATCCCGGTCAGCCTGCGGGGCAGCGCCGCCCCGCTGGCGGTGGCGGCGGCGCCGATCGGCGGCAACCGCTTCGCTCCGGCCCGGGTCGTCGTGCCCCTCGGCCCGAAGGACCCGGTGGCGCGGGCGGCCGCCGTCCGGCGGTCCCTGGACGGCGTGGCCGCCGAACCCGGCCTGACCCTGGCCGAACCGCTGGCGGGCCTCTTCAGCCTCCTCCCGCCATCGGTGCTGGTGCCGGCGCTGCGGGCCCAGGTCCGCACGGTGGACTTCGCCGCCTCGATCGTCCCCGGTCTGCGCTCGCGCCGGTTCATGGCCGGCGCCCCGGTCGAGGCCAGCTGGCCGATGGGCCCGAGGGTGGGCTGCGCCGTGAACTTCACGCTGCTCACGTGCGACGACCGGCTCCACCTCGGCGTGAATCTCGACCCGGCGGCGGTGACCGATCCGGCGGCGCTGATGGCGTGCGTGGCCGAGTCGTTCGCCGACCTCCTCGAGGCGGGCGCCTGAGGCCCAGCCGGGGGAAACCGGCCGTCCGGGTATCATGGGGGGCACGACAGTGGCGTCGTCCCAACCGCCAGAGGTGCCGGGACGGCGCTCTTTTCGCGCTCGGACCCGGCCGACGACACGAGAGGTCCCATGAGCAGCTCCTTCCGCCCGCCCGCCCGGTCCGACCGTGACGCCTGCGGCATCGGTCTCGTCGCCGACGCCGAGGGGCGGGCCACCCGGGCCCTGGTCGACGCCACCCTGGTCGGCCTGGCCTGCGTCCGCCACCGGTCGGCGGTGGCCGCCGACGGCGTCTCGGGCGACGGCGCCGGGATCCTGGTTCCGATCCCGCCGCGCTTCTTCGCCCGGGTGGCGGCCGAGGCGGGGTTGGAGGTCCCCGGTCCGGCCGCCGCCCCGCTCGGGGTCGTGAGCGCCTTCCTCGACAGCACCGACGACTCCGCCCGCCGGGCCGCCGAGGCGGCGGTCGCCGAGGCCTGCGTCGCCGAGGGCCTGGTCCTGCTCGGCTGGCGGACCGTCCCCACCGACGAAGCCCTGCTCGGGGAGGCCGCCCGCCGTAGCGCCCCGGCGTTCCGCCAGGCGATCCTTTCCGGCCCGTCCGCCGACGTCGGCGCCGCGGAGCTCGAGCGCCGCTGCTTCCGGGCCCGGCGCCGGGCCGAGGCCGCCTGCCGGGCCGCCGCCGTCCGCCACTACTTCGCCAGCTGGTCGTTCGCCACCGTGGTCTACAAGGCGCTGGTCATGAGCGACGGGCTGTCGGCCTTCTATCCCGACCTGGCCGCCGCCGACTTCGAGGCGGCGCACTGCGTGTTCCACTCCCGGTTCTCGACCAACACCTCCCCGGCCTGGGAGCGGGCCCAGCCGTTCCGCTACCTGTGCCACAACGGCGAGATCAACACGCTGCGGGGGAACGAGCACCGGATGGCGGCCCGGGGCCGGCTCGGCACCGAGGACGTCGGCCTCGGCCCCGAGGAGCTGTTCTCGCCGCTGCTCGACCCGGAGGACTCCGACTCCGGCAAGCTCGACAGCGCGGTCGAACTGCTGGTGCGGGGCGGCCGCGACGTCCGCCACAGCCTGGCCATGCTCGTGCCGGAGGCCTGGGAGGGCAGCCGGGAGCTGCCCGCCGACGTCCGGGACTTCTTCCGCTATCACGCCTGCCTGGCCGAACCGTGGGACGGGCCGGCCGGGCTCGTCTTCACCGACGGCCGTGTCGCCGGCGCCGCGCTCGACCGCAACGGCCTGCGGCCGCTGCGCTTTCAGGTCTGCGACGACGGCTTCGTCGTCTGCGCCTCCGAGGTCGGGGCGGTGCCGGTGGCCGGGCACGGCCAAATCCGGCGGGGCCGGCTCGGGCCGGGGGAGATGCTCTGCGTCGACCCGGAGCGGGGCGGCTTCGTGACCGACGCCGCCATCAAGCGGACGCTGGCCCGCCGGGCGCCGTACTCCCGGTGGGCCTACGAGGGCCTGCGGCGCTTCTCCATCGGGTCGCCGCAGTCGGAGCTGGCCGAGGAGGCCGACATCGTCCGGGCCCAGGTCGCCTTCGGCGTCAACAAGGAGGAGGTGGCCATGGTGCTCAAGCCGATGGCCACCGACGCCAAGGAGCCGACGTTCTCCATGGGCGACGACACACCCTTCGCCGCCGTGGCCACCCGCCCCCGGCTCGTGCACCACTACCTCAAGCAGCGCTTCGCCCAGGTCACGAACCCGCCCATCGACCACCTGCGGGAACGGCTGGTGATGTCGCTGCGGACCTGCCTCGGGCCCCGCCGTCCGCTGCTGTCCGAAGGGCCGGAGGCCGCCCGGCTGCTGGAGCTGCCGAGTTTCTTCCTCTACCCCGACGCCGTCGACCACCTCCTCGACCCCGACCGGGCGCCGTTCCCGGCCGTGCGGCTCGACGCCACCTTCCCGGCGGCCGACGGGCCGGCCGGGCTCGGCGCCGCCGTGACCCGGCTGGCGGACGAGGCCGAGGCGGCCGTGCGGGCCGGCGTCGCCATCGTCGTGGTGGCCAACACCGGCATCGACGCGGAGCGGGCGCCGGTTCCCGGCCTCCTGGCCACCGGGGCGGTGCACCACCGGCTGATCGCCGCCCGCCTCCGGTCCGACGCCTCGGTGGTCGTCGACACCGGCGACGCCCGCGACGTCGCCGCCGTCGCCTGCCTCCTCGGCTACGGCGCCGACGCCGTCTGCCCCCGCCTGGCGCTGCAGAGCGTGGCGCTGCTGGCCGACACCGACCAGCTCGGCGAGACCGACTCGGCCGAGGCCCAGAACCGGCTCCGGGCGGCGCTGGAGGACGGCGTGCTCAAGATCGCCTCGAAGATGGGCATCTCGACGCTGGACGGGTACCGCGGCGCCCAGATCTTCGAGGCCCTCGGCCTGGCCGACGAGGTGATCGAGACCTGCCTGGTGGGAACGGCGTCGGCGGTGGGAGGGCTCGGGTTCACGGCCCTCGGCGACGACGTCCTCCGCCGCCACCGGGCCGCCTTCGGCGTTGACGAGCCGGACCTCGACAGCCCCGGTTTCGTCCGGTTCCGCAAGGGCGGCGAATACCACGCCAGCCACCCCGAGGCCATCGAGGCGCTGCACGCCACCGTCGGTCTCGGCGGCCGGGGGTCGGGGGCGTCCCCCGCAACGAAGGAGTTGGCCGCGGCCCACGTGCTGCAGCAGGCGGTGGCCGGCGGGCGGGCCGACCTCTACGCCCGGTTCGCCGAACTCGTCAACTCCCGGCCCACCACCGAGCTCCACGACCTGCTGGAGTTCGTGGCCGCCGGGCCGCCCGTCCCCATCGAGGAAGTGGAGCCGGCGCTGGCCATCACCCGGCGGTTCTCGTCGGGGGCGATGTCGCACGGCTCCCTCTCGGCCGAGGCCCACGAGACGCTGGCCCTGGCCCTCAACCGGGTCGGCGCCCGCAACAACTGCGGCGAGGGCGGCGAGAGCCGCCACCGCTACCGCACGCGGGGCACGGGCGAGGACCGCAACTCCCGCATCAAGCAGATCGCCTCCGGCCGCTTCGGCGTGACGCCGGAGTACTGCGCCTTCGCCGACGAGCTCAACATCAAGATGGCGCAGGGGTCCAAGCCCGGCGAGGGCGGCCACCTGCCCGGCCACAAGGTGACGCAGGAGATCGCCCGGCTGCGGCACACCCAGCCCGGTGTCGGGCTGATCTCACCGCCGCCCCACCACGACATCTACTCCATCGAGGATTTGGCCCAGCTCATCTACGACCTGAAGCAGGTCAACCCGATGGCCGACGTGTCGGTCAAGCTGGTGGCCGAGGACGGCGTCGGCACCATCGCCGCCGGCGTGGTGAAGGCCCTGGCCGACGTCGTCATGATCTCCGGCCACAACGGCGGGACGGGCGCCTCGCCGCTCAGCTCCATCAAGCACGCCGGCATGCCCTGGGAGCTCGGCCTGGCCGACACCCAGCGGGCCCTGTGCGACAACGATCTCCGGGCCCGGGTGCGGGTCCGGGTCGACGGCGGGATGAAGACCGGGCGGGACATCCTCATGGCTGCGCTGCTCGGCGCCGACGAGTACTCCTTCGGCACCGCGCTGATGCTGGCCGAGGGCTGCATCATGGTCCGGGCCTGCCACAAGGACACCTGCCCGACGGGGATCGCCACCCAGCGGGCCAACCTCCGGGCCAAGTTCGCCGGCACCGCCGAGGGCGTGGCCAACTACCTGCTGTTCGTGGCCGAGGAGGTGCGGGCGCTGCTGGCCTCGCTCGGACTGCGGTCCCTCGACGAGGCCGTCGGGCGGGTGGAGCTGTTGCGGCAGAAGGAGACCGGCGATCCCAGGGCCGACTCGCTCGACCTCTCCGCTCTGCTGGCGCCGCCGGCCAAGGCCGACGGGCCGCGGCGCTACGCCGGTGGGGTGCCGATCCAGCGGCCCCGCTCGGAGCTCGGCCGCCGGCTGGCCGAGGACGCCTTCTACGCCCTGTGGGAGGGGCTCGACCTCACGCTCGACTACGCCGTCACCAACGCCGACCGCACGATCGGCGCCGAACTGGGCGGGAGCATCGGGATCGAGTGGGGCGACGGCCTCCCGCCCGGAACGGTGAAGGCCCGCTTCACCGGCGTGGCCGGCCAGAGCTTCGGCGCCTTCCTGGCCGACGGCGTCACGCTCGAGCTGACCGGCGAGGCCAACGACTACGTCGGCAAGGGGATGGGCGGCGGGCGGATCGTCATCCGGCCGCCGGCCGACGACGCCGGCGAGCCGGTGCTGGCCGGCAACACGCTGCTCTACGGCGCCACCGGCGGCCAGCTGTTCGTGGCGGGACGGGTGGGGGAGCGCTTCGCCGTCCGCAACAGCGGGGCGACGGCGGTGGTGGAGGGCACCGGCGACCACTGCTGCGAGTACATGACCGGCGGCACGGTCGTCGTCCTCGGTCCGGTGGGGCAGAACTTCGGGGCGGGGATGACCGGCGGCGAGGCTTACGTCCACGATCCGGACGGGCTCCTCGGCGGGCGGCTCAACGGGCAGCTGGTGGAGTCCCGCCGGCCGAACGAGGCCCAGTCGGCCGAACTGCGCTTCCTGGTCGAGCGCCACCGGGAGTACACCGGCTCCGTGCTGGCCGCCGCCCTGCTGGCCGACTGGGACGCCACCATCCGCTCCTTCTGGTGGGTGGCCCCCGTCGACGAGGTGGCCCGCATCGAACGGGCCCACGAAGGGATGCTCGGCGCCTCCGCCTAGCGGTCGACCCAGGGGCAGTGGCGGCAGCCGGAGTAGCAGCAGTAGCCGCGCTGCCAGAGGTGGACGGCGGTCATGACCCACAGCCCGGTGGCGGGATCGACGTAGCGGTTGTCGCCTCGGGCGACGGCGTCGTCGTGGAGCGCCATGATCTCGTCGTAGTTGGGCGTGGCCGGGGGCAGCCGCCGGGGGTGGGGCCGGAGGAGCGCTTCGGGGATGGGCTCGGGATTGGTGACGGTCATGGGAACAGGCGGACGGCGAGCCAGACGATGCCGCTCAGGGCGGCGAGGCCGACCGCCACCCGGGCGCCGACCTGCGCCGCCGTCAGCGCCCGCCGGCCGGGGGAGCCGACGGCCCGGCCGGTGGCGCCCCGCCGGGCCTCCGGCGTGAGAACGCCTCGGACGCGCCGGAAGGCGATCATCGCCAGCACCAACGCCGCCACGAGGCCGATCCCCTTGTCCTCCACCATGGCCAGGCTAAAGGGTCGCCGGACCGGCGGTCGGTAACGTCGGGCCATGACCGACGACGCCCTGGCCCGGCTCCGGCCCGAGTCGTCCCGCCGCTGGCGGGAGGACCTCGACTCCTGGGCCATCCCCACCGAGATCCTGGCCGCCGCCCCCGAGTCGCCCTGGGGCTGCCCGCCGAACCTCTTCCGCCGGGCGGCGGAGGAGGTGTTGACCGAGGATCACCGCCTGCGCTCGCCGTCGCGGCGGCGGGCCCTGGAGGCGCTGCCCGACGGCGGCTCCGTCCTCGACGTCGGTGCCGGCGGGGGGGCGGCCAGCCTGCCGCTCTGCCCGCCGGCGGCGTCGGTCACCGCCGTCGACCAGAGCGCCGAAATGCTGGCCGCCTTCTCCGAGGTGGCCGGCAAGCAGGGGATCGGGCACCGCGAGGTCGAGGGCCTCTGGCCGGCGGTGGCCCCCGACGTCGGCCCGGCCGACGTGGTCGTGTGCCACCACGTCCTCTACAACGTCGGGGACATCGTGCCGTTCGTCGCCGCCCTCACCGACCATGCCCGCCGCCGCGTCGTGGTGGAGATCACCGCCGACCATCCCCAGGCCCGGCTCAACCCGCTGTGGGAACGGTTCCACGGCCTGGCCCGGCCGACCCGGCCGACGGCCGCCGACGCCGCCGTCGTGCTCGGCGACCTGGGCCTCGACGTGACCGTGGAGGAGTTCGAAGCGCCGCCCCTCTTCAGCCACGATCCCCATCAGGAGGAGGTGGTGGCCTTCACCCGCCGCCGCCTGTGCCTCCCGCCGGAGCGCGACGCCGAGGTCGCCGCCGCCCTCGAACCGGCCGGCCTCCAGCGGCTCGTGACGCTCTGGTGGGCCGGCCGGGCCTAACCCCGGTGGCGGTTGGCCTGGATCCAGGCCCAGGCGTCGGCCACCATCGACTCCAGCGCCGGCTTCTCCGGCACCCAGCGGAGCTCCCGGCGGATCTTGTCGCTCCCCGCCACCAGCACCGCCGGGTCGCCGGCCCGCCGGCCGACCTCCACCGCCGGGATCGGATGGCCGGTGACGGCCCGGCAGGCCTCGACCACCTGGCGGACGGAGAAGCCGGTCCCGTTCCCGAGGTTGTAGATGCTGTGCCGGCCGGGCGTGATGGCCTCGAGGGCCAGCAGGTGGGCGCGGGCGAGGTCCTCCACGTGGATGTAGTCCCGCACTGCCGTCCCGTCGGGCGTGGGGTAGTCGGTGCCGTAGATCTGGACCGAGTCCCGCAGTCCTGCCGCCACCCGCAGCACCAGCGGGATCAGGTGGGTCTCGGGGTCGTGGAGCTCGCCGTAGTCGCCCGAGGCGCCGGCGACGTTGAAGTACCGGAGGCTGGTGGCGCCGAAGCCCTGGCCCCGGCCGGCCGCCGCCGCGCACTCGAAGCCGATGGCCATGTCGACCGCCAGCTTGGAGGCGCCGTAGGGGTTGGTGGGGATCGTCGGCGCCGTCTCGGGGATCGGCACCTCGTCCGGTTCGCCGTACGTGGCCGCGGTGGAGGAGAAGACGAGCCGCCCGACCCCGGCGGCCCGGATGGCGTCGAGCAGGTTCAGCGTGCCGCCGACGTTCGTCCGGAAGTACCGGACCGGCTCGCCGACCGATTCGCCGACCAGCGACAGGGCGGCGAAGTGGAGGACGCCGTCGAACCCCCTGCCGACCACCTCGGTCAGCGCCGGCCCGTCGAGGACGTCGACCTCCACGAACGTCGCCTTCGGCGGCACGGCCCAGTCGTGGCCCTTCGACAGGTTGTCGGCCACCGTCACCGAGTGCCCGGCGTCGATCAGCTGGGCCGCCACCACACTGCCGATGTAGCCGGCCCCGCCCACCACCAGAAGCTTCATCGCTGCCCTTCCGTGTCAAGCCGGGACTTCGAGGGTCCGGCGGTCGCCGTAGCCGAGAGCGCCGGCCACCAGCCGGCGGGGAAACCCGCCCCGGGCGTGCTCGTAGGCCGCCACGGCGTCGTTGTAGGCCGCCCGGCCGGCGGCGCTGTCGGACTGGTGGAGCCGTTGCAGGGCATCGTTGACGTCGCCCGCGGTGCGCAGCCGCGGCGTGTCGGCCACGAGCGTGGTGAGCCGAGCCGCCAGCCCCTCGAGCCCGGCCGCCGCCGCCACCTGCCGCTCGGTGGCCTGGCGGGCGGTGCCGGGCCAGGCGGCCACGGCCCGGGCGGCGTCGTCGAACACGGCCCGGTCGGCGGCGAGGCGGTCGTGGGCCAGGCGGGCGGCGTCGCCGAGGTCGCGGTAGCGGGCGTCGAGCGCCGGCCGCAGCGCCCCCCAGGCGGCGTCCACCCGCCGGCGCGTCGAAGCGAGGTCGGCCCGGCTCGAGAGCGCCACGCTGGTGGCGGTGGCCGCCACCGCCGACACGACGACGGCCACCAGCACCAAAATCCCCGGAGCCACCCCGCCGGCCACCGGTACCATCCGGCCCCGATGCTGGGTCATCGGCGGGGGACGGCGGTGCTCGTGGCCGCCCTGGCCGCCGCCTCGCTCGGGGGGTGGCGGCTGGGCGCGACGCGCTCGGGCGGCGGCGCGCCCGGGTCGGCCCGGGTCGTGGCCGTCGTCGACGGCGACACCGTCGACGTCACCTGGGCCGGCCATCGGGAGCGGGTCCGCCTGCTCGGTGTCGACACGCCCGAGACCGTCGACCCGCATCGGCCGATCGGCTGCTTCGGCCCCGACGCCTCCGCCTACACCCGCCGACGGCTCCTGGGCCGGCCCGTCCGGCTGAGCTTCGACCGGCAGCGCCGGGACCGCTACGGCCGCCTCCTGGCCTACGTCGACCTCGACGGCCACCGGTTCAACGACGAGCTCCTCACCGAGGGCTACGCCCGGCTGCTGGTCATCCCGCCCAACGGCGCCTACGCCCGGGCCATGCTGGGCGAGGAGCTGGCCGCCCGCTCGGCCCGGCGGGGCCTGTGGGGAGCCTGCGCGGCGGCCGGCGGGCGCGGCGAACGGTGACCGGTGGGGAGCCAACCCCACCGATGGTAGTGAAGGCGCCTAGGCCTCCAGGGCGACCCTGGTGCGGACTTTTTCGATGGCGCTGCCGAGCAGCTCCCGAGCCCGGGAGTGCGTGACGTCGAGTGCCCGGGCGATCTGCTTCATCGACCGGGGCCGCCCGTCGGCCAGACCGAAGCGGAGGAACAGCACCTCCCGCTCGTCGGCGTCGAGCGTCATGTAGGCCCGGGGGTCGACCCGTAGCTCGAGTACGTCGAGGTCGACCTCCTCGTCGGCCGGTTCCTCGTCGTCGAGGTCCGGATACGGCCAGCTCTCGTCCACCGAAGGCAGCCGGTGATTCCCTCGGGCCAGGGTCATCGCACTCCTCCTGCTCGCCGTTTCGCCCATCCTTCGCGCGGGCGTGGCCGGGCTGTCAACGGCCGTTGGGCCCTTTGCCGTCCGGCCCGGAAGAAATGAGTCCTCTCGTGACAAGAAAGTCGCGGGCGACCTGTTCCGGGGTTTTTTTCTCGACATCTACTTGAGCGTTAAGGCGGGTGATCGTCGGCGTGTCGAGGGCGGCGGTGAGCCCCGCGAGGTCGTCGGCGAGGTGCGGCCAGCGCCGGAGACGGGACGAGAGAACGGTCGGCGCCGGCGTGTAGGCGCCGAAGGCGTGGCGGTCGTCCTCGAGGACGCGCAGCCCGTTCTTCACGACCAGGGCGGCGGTGGAGTAGACGATGCCGGCGGCGCAGCGGCCGTCGGCCACGGCCGGCGGGATGAGCTCGTAGCCGAGCTGAATCGTGTTCTTGAAGGTGACGCCGTAGACCGAGGCCAGGGCGGGCAGGACGTCGGCCCGGAAGCCGCCCTCGCTGTCGACGCAGAGGCGGGCGTCGGGCCGGCTCCGGAGAGCGTCGCCCAGCTCGGAGAGGGTGGTGACGGCGATCGGCCCGTCGCCCTTGACGGCGAGGGCGTAGGTGTCGTTCATCCGGGCGGCGGGGAGCCAGGTCACGCCCTTGGCGGCGTCGAGCGCCTCGACCTCGGCGTAGGCGGCCTGGGGGTCGCCGATGGGGGGCCGGCCGAGGAGGTCGAGCCCGCTGCCGGTGAACTCCCAGTAGATATCGATCCGTTTCGAGGTCAGCGCCTTGCGGATGATGCTCGTGCCGCCGAGCGGGATCTTGGTGCGGACGCGATAGCCCTTCGCCTCGAGCTGCAGGGCCATCAGCCGGCCGAGGACCTGGGCCTCGGTGTCGAGTTTCGAGCCGACGACGATTGTGTTCCCGCCGTCACTCCCCCCGCAGTGCCACCCCAGCAGGGCGACGAGCCCCATGAGGGCCACCGCCGTCCGCCTCATCCTCGTTACGGTACTCCGATCGACGTCTGGCACTTCCTGGTCGACAACCGGCCCGAGTTGTGGAGCGAGACCGCGGCCCACGCCCGGCTGGTGGCCTTGGCGCTGCTCGTCGCCGTCCCCCCGGCGGTGGCCCTCGGCGTGGCCGCCGCCCGCCGCCCCCGGCTGGCGGCCCTGGCCGTCGGCACGGCGGGCGTGATCTTCACCATCCCCAGCCTGGCGCTCTACGCCCTGCTGGTGGCCCCGCTCGGCCTCGGCACCGCTCCGGCGGTGGCCGCCCTCGCTCTCTACTCGGTGCTGCCGGTGCTGCGGAACACCGTCGTCGGGCTGCGGGAGGTGCCGTCCGAGGCGGTGGAGGCCGCCCGGGGGATGGGGATGACCGAGACGCAGTCGCTGTGGCGGGTGCGGCTGCCCCTGGCGCTGCCGGTCGTGGTGGGCGGGATCCGGGTGGCGGCGGTGACGGCGGTCGGCGTGGCCACCGTGGCCGCGCTGGTGGCAGCGGGCGGTCTCGGCGACTCGATCTTCGCCGGCCTGCGGGCCGACGACCCGACCGAAGTGCTGGCGGCCACGCTGCTCATCGCCGGGCTGGCCCTGGCCACCGACGGCGGCCTCGCCCTCGTCGAGCGGCTGCTGCGTCGGGGGCCGGGCGGGCCTGGGCTACGGAAATGGGGGCGGGGCCGGTGATCCGCTACGAGGAGGCGACGAAGCGCTACGGCGCCGGCCCGCCGGCGCTCGACCGGCTCAGCCTGGAGGTGCCGGCGGGGGAGACGTGCGTGCTCGTCGGCCCGTCGGGCGGCGGGAAGACGACCGCCCTCAAGCTGGTCAACCGGCTGGTCGAGCCGACGTCGGGCCGGGTGCTGATCGACGGGCGCGACGTCGCCGCCACCGATCCCGTCACCCTGCGCCGGGGGATCGGCTACGTCATCCAGCAGGTCGGGCTCTTCGCCCACCTCGACGTGGCCGCCAACGTGGCCACCGTTCCCCGGCTCCTGGGCTGGGACCGCCGCCGCATCGACGTCCGGGTCGACGAGCTGCTCGACCTCGTCGGCCTGGAGCCGGCGACGTACCGGCACCGCCGGCCCGACGAGCTGTCGGGCGGGCAGCGGCAGCGGGTCGGCGTCGCCCGGGCGCTGGCCGCCGACCCCCCCGTCCTGCTGATGGACGAGCCCTTCGGCGCCGTCGACCCCGTCACCCGCACCCGCCTCCAGGACGAGTTCCTCGCCCTGCAGCGGCGCCTGCGGCGGACGGTGCTGCTCGTCACCCACGACATCGACGAGGCCCTCCGGCTCGGCGACCGGCTGGCGGTGCTGGCCGGGGGCGGCCGCCTGGAGCAGTACGGGACCCCGGCCGACGTCCTCGCCCGGCCGGCGACACCGTTCGTGGCCGACTTCGTCGGCGCCGGCCGGACGCTCCGCCGCCTGGACCTGCTGTCGGCCGCCGACGCCGTGACGGACGCCGCCGCCGGGCCCGATGCGGCCGGGGAACTTGCCGCCGAAGGCCCGGCCGTGGCGGCGGCGGCCCCGCTGACCGACGCCGTGGCGGCGCTGCTTCGCAGCGATGCCGCCGCCGTCCGGGTGATCGACGACGGCCGCGCCGTCGGGATCGTCACTCTGGACTCGATCCGGGCCGCCCTGCGCCGGGACGGCGGGACGGTCGAGCCGTGAGCCGCCGACGGCTGCGGCTGCTGCTCACCCCTGTCGTCCTGGCGGTGGCCACGGCCCTGATCGTGGCCTGGGCCCACCGGGGGGCCGACGTCGCCGAACTCGGCGTCCTGCGGACGGGCCGTCTCTGGGTCCGGGTCCGCGAGCACGTCGCCCTCTGCGCCGTCTCCACCGCCCTGGCCGTGGCGGCGGCCGTGCCGGCCGGGGTGGCCGCCACCCGGCCCGGGCTGCGGCGCCTCGCCTCACCGCTGCTGTTCGTGGCCAACGTCGGCCAGTCGGTCCCGACCATCGCCGTGTTGGCGCTGGCCTTCTCGGTGACCGGCATCGGCTTCCGGACGGCAGTCATCGGGCTGTGGGCCTATTCGCTGCTGCCGGTGCTGCGCAACACCGTCGCCGGGCTGGGCGGGGTCGATCCGGCGGTCGTCGAGGCCGCCCGCGGCATGGGCATGAGCCCCGCCCAGATCCTCCGGCGGGTGGAGCTGCCGCTGGCCTGGCCGGTGCTGGCGGCCGGCGTGCGCACCGCGGCCGTCGTCAACGTCGGCACCGCCGCCCTGGCCACCTTCGTCGGCGCCGGCGGGCTCGGGGCGCTCATCGTCGTCGGTCTCGACAACCAGCGCGACCGCATCCTCTACACCGGCGCGGCGCTCACCGCGGTCCTGGCCCTGGCCGTCGACTGGGCCGTCGCCGCCCTCGCCGACCTGAGCGGGGGTGGTTCGCGGTGAGCGGGGCGGGGAAGCATCCCGGTATGGAAGAGAAGCCCGTCCCGGAGGAGAAGAAGCCGCGGTTCGACCCGCAAAGTGCCAAGGCGGAGCCGCCCCCGAGTGAGGTGGAGGGGGCCCGGGTCCTGGCCAATGAGGCCCGTGAAGACCTCGAGGCGGAGCTGCCGCTCGACGACAAGGACGTCCGCCAGCTGGCCGAGGACTACGTCATCGAGCACGGCGCGGACGACACCGAGGACTTCGAGGAGTACGTCGAGGAGCAGGCCGGCAGCGGCGGGCACCGCCACGGTGGGCCCCCGCCGCCGTGACACCGGCCGGCGCTCACGCCGAGCGCGACGCGGCGCAGCGGGCCACGAGGGCGAGCAGCTCGTCGCCGTAGCGCTCCACCTTGAGCGGGCCGAGACCGGGAAGCGCCATCAGCGCGCCGCGATCGGCGGGGAGCGCCTCGGCCACGGCGGCCAGCGTCGCGTCGTGGAAGATCACCTGGGCCGGCACGCCCGAGGCCCGGGCCAGCGCCTTGCGCCAGGCGACCAGCTCGGCCAGGACGCGGGGGTCGGCGGCGTCGCCGACCATCGGCCGGGGGCGCCCGGCGGCGGCCCGGGCCCGGGCCAGGCGGGCCCGGTCGGCGGCGATGGCCGCCTGCCAGTCGCCGTCGCCGCCGGGGGCGAAGGCGGCCAGGGCCGCCTCGATCTGGGCCAGGTACGGGCTCGCCTGACGGGTCATCTCCCGCCCCCCGAGCGTGCGCCGCTGCGCCCAGCTGAGGTGCAGTTCCCGCTGCGCCCGGGTGAGGGCGACGTAGAGCAGCCGGCGCTCCTCGGCCAGGGCGGCCGGCGTCTCGGCGTAGGCGATGGGAACGAGGCCCCGTTCCAGCCCGGTCACGAACACGACCGGCCACTCCAGGCCCTTGGCCTTGTGGAAGGTGAGCAGCTCGACGGCGTCGGCCCCGGTGCCCGGGGGCCCGGGGATGTCCCCCCCATGGGCAGCGTCGTCGGCCAGGGCGGTGACGAGGTAGGTCACGAATCCGGCGGCGGTGCCGTCGCCGTCGTTCGCCGTCAGGTAGTCGTGGCCGAGGCGGACGAGGGCGTCGACGTGCTGCCGCCGGTCGCGCCGGGCCTCTTCGCCGCCCCCCTCCTCTTCGGCCCACTCCCCGAGGCAGGCCAGATGGGCGACGAGCGGGAGCCCGGGGGCGGCGGCGGCCGCCCGCCGGAGCTCCTTGAGGGCGCCGGCCACCGCCGGCCGGTCGAGGAAGCGGGCCGCCCCCCGCACCCGGTAAGGAACGCCGGCCGCCTGCAGGGCCGCCTCCAGCGGCCCCGACTGGGCGTTCGTGCGGTACAGCACGGCGGTGCCCGACCACGGCGCGCCCGGCTGGTGGGCGGCCTGGAGCGCCCGGGCCACGGCGCCCGCCTCCTCGCGGTCGGAGGCGTGGGCCGTGATCGTCGGCAGCGGCCCGTCGGCCAGCGTCGGCCGCAGCGGCTGCTTCCGCCGTGCCCCGCCGGGCAGGACGGCGTGGGCGGCGGCCAGCACCTGGGGGGTCGACCGGTAGTTCTCCTCCAGCCGGACGACGCCCGCGCCGGGGAAGTGGCGGGTGAAGTGCACGAGATAGCCGGCGTCGGCGCCGGTGAAGCCGTAGACGGCCTGGTCGTCGTCGCCGACGACGCAGAGGTCGCGCCGGTCGCCCAGCCACAGCCGCAGGAGCCGGAACTGGGCCGGGTTGACGTCCTGGAACTCGTCGACGAACAGGTGCCGGTGCCGCCAGCGGACGACGGCGGCGAACTCGGCGTCGGCCTCCAGGGCGTCACCGAGGCGCCACAGGAGGTCGTCGAAGTCGACCACGCCCCGGCGGGCCTTCTCGGTCTCGTAGCGGTCGTAGAGCGAGGCGATCTCGACCGCCGGGCGGGGCGTGGCCCGGCCGGCGGCGGCGACGGCCTCCTCGTACCCCTCGGGGACGATCAGGCGGGCCTTGGCCCACTCGATCTCACCCGCCACCTCCGCCGCCTCGGACCCCACGGCGGGGCCGCCGCCGAGGAGCGGCACCAGGATCCGGGCCTTCCGCTCCAACAGCGCCGGCACCGCCTCGCCCCGGTCGTGCCAGCGGCGCCGGAGCTGGGACAGGGCGAGGCCGTGGAACGTGCCCGACGTGACGGCCCGCCGCACGCCGAGGCTCCCGAGGCGGTCGGAGAGCTCCCCGGCGGCCTTGCGGGTGAAGGTCACGGCCAGCACATGCCGGGCCTCGACGGCGCCGGTCGCCGCCAGCCAGGCGATCCGCCGCGTGAGGACCCGCGTCTTCCCTGAGCCGGCGCCGGCCAGGATCGCCAGCGGCGCCGCCGGTGAGGTGACGGCCTCCCGCTGGCGGTCGTTGAGGTCGGACAGGAGCCGGTCGCCATCGCCCATGAGGGGACGGTACCGGCGGGGTAGGACAGGAATGGTGGATACCGGAGTCGGCACGTCCCGGACTCCGTCACCAATTCCTTCCAGACGGCGTTGACGCCTCCCGCCGACCGCCGGTATCGTGGCTCTTCGGCGGCCAGGCCCGGAAGGGCCGGGCGGCCGAAGGGAGCACCGGAGCCGAGGAGCCGAGTCCGTCTTCGGGCGGAGAGGGGCGCCACCGAAGCCGGTCCCGTCAGGGGCAGGCGAACCGGGGTGAGGGTGAACCCGACGGGAGTGGCCCCGAGGAGCTCGGAGCCGGGTTCGCCCGGCGAGGACTACTCGGGGCCTCCTCGCGTTCCGAGGAACTCCTCGACGACGGCGACCTCAGCGGCGAGGTGCTCCCGCAGCCCGGAGACGATGGCGGTCTCCACCGCCCGGCCGACGAGCGGGACCCGCACCACGACGTCGCCCTGCGACACCCGGCGGGTCTCCCCGTCGCCGGCCGGTTCGAAGCGGGACGATCCGTCGAACCGAAGCCGGTCGGCGTAGTTGTCGGGCCGCATCGTGAAGGCCACGGTGTGGCGCGACAGGTCGTGGACCGACTCCTCGACCCAGCTCAGCTTCGCCGGGTCGACGACCTTCGTCACCGCCGGCGACAGCTGCCCGGTGAAGCGGAAGCGGACGGCCAGCCGCACCTCCGAGCCATCCTCCTCCCGGTCGAGGACCTCGGGGCGGCCCAGCTTCGGCAGGTCTCCGAGGCGGTCGTAGAAGCGGCGGTCGGTGTAGGCCCGGGCCACCGCCTCCACCGGGCCGGCGATCACCTGCTCGATCTCGAACCGCATGGGTGGCCACGCTATTGCGTAGGCTGCGCACCGTGGTGAACGAGTTTGCCGTGTGGGCCCTCGGTGCCGACCGGCCGGGCATCGTGGCTGCCGTGACCGGCGTGCTGCTCCGGCTCGGCTGCAACCTGAAGGACTGTTCGATGACGGTGCTGTCGCGGCACTTCGCCATGGTGATGCTGGTCGAGGCGCCCGACGATGTGCCCGCCCGCACCCTCGAGGCGGCGCTGGCCGAGGCCGAGGCCAACTTCGACCTGACGGTGGCCGTCCGCCCCCTCGGCGAAGGGGCGATGCTCTTCGTCGAGGGAGAGCCGTACATCGTGTCGGTCTACGGCTCCGACCACCCGGGGATCGTCCACCACGTCGCCAGCGTCCTCGCCGACCACAGCGTGAACATCACCGACGTCAACACCCGGGTGCTCGGCGAGGAGGACGGCGAGCCCGTCTATGCCATGCTCCTGGAAGTCACCCTGCCCCGCAGCCTCGATCCCGCCGCCCTCGACAACCGGATCCAGGCGGTGGCCAAGGAACTCGGCGTCGACGCCAGCCTCCACCCGGCCGACGCCGACGTGCTCTAGGTGACTGGTGTGATTCGGGTCGTCTGGCGGGCCTGCTTGGGGCGTGAGTTCATGGTCGGTTCCTTTTCTGCGGAGCGCCGCAGCGGCCCGTCATGTCGATCTCCGCGGGGTTCG
>Ga0070741_10008966_pt1 | contig 19739 bp, 20 predicted proteins | sample Coa_R1_4_FD_66440 | JGI IMG/M metagenome (GOLD analysis project Ga0070741, IMG submission 66440) | Surface soil microbial communities from Centralia Pennsylvania, which are recovering from an underground coalmine fire - Coalmine... | ecosystem: Environmental > Terrestrial > Soil > Unclassified ...
AGGTCGACCACCTCCCCCCCGAGGAACGCTCCCAGTCGCCGGTGCCCCCTCCGGTCGAAGGTCACGAGCCTCAAGGGAGGCTGATGATACGCCCGCCGGAGGGCGGTTTCTCGATATCCGTGGGTCAGTTCGCCCGAGCCGTTCGGGACGCCCGGACTTGGGGAGAATCCGACGGCCCGGATAGGATAGGGGCCGAGCTCGGACGTCTCGCGCAAGGAGGCGACTTCCATGCCGGAGCAAGGGTTCCGCATTACCTACGCCACCATGTCCGCCGACAACGAGGAGCTTCACAAGCTCTACGACCGGGGCATCGAGGTCGCGAGGTCCTGGCTGGGTCAGAAGCATCCCTTCTACGTGAACGGTGAGCCCCGCGAGGGCAGCGGCTACAAGGAGGTTCGCTCTCCGATCGACCACGACATCGTCATCGGGGAGTTCGCGCAGGCCACGCGGGAGGACGTGCGGGACGCCATCGCCGTGGCCAAGGCCTTCTCGACGGAGTGGGGCAACACCCCGTGGCAGGAACGCATCGCGATCGTTCGCAGGGCCGCCGACCTGATCACGGAACGGCGCTACGAGCTGGCCGCGCTGATGGCCATGGAGGTGGGGAAGAACCGCCTCGAGGCGCTCGGCGACGTGGAGGAGTCGGCGGATCTCCTTCGCTGGAACTGCAACGAGATGGAGAAGCACAACGGCTTCACGACCCCGATGCAGTCCCTCGGCTCGCCGGGCGAGTACTACGACATGCTCCGTCCCTACGGCGTCTGGGCGGTCATCAGCCCGTTCAACTTCCCCATGGCGCTCGCCGCAGGACCCTCGTCGGGGGCGCTCGTGGCCGGCAATTGCGTGGTGTTCAAGCCCGCGCACATGGGGGTCTTCACGGGCCTCAAGCTCTACGAGGCCTACCGCGACGCCGGCCTGCCGGCCGGGGCCTTCCAGTTCCTGTCGGGGCCTGGGAGCGTCGTCGGGGACGAGATCGTGAACCACCCCGACGTGGGGGGCATCACCTTCACCGGCTCCTACGAGGTCGGCATGGGGATCTACAAGGGGTTCGCCAAGGACTTCCCCAAGCCGGTCATCTGCGAGATGGGCGGGAAGAACCCGACCATCGTGAGCGACAAGGCGGACCTCGACAAGGCGACGGACGGGGTCCTTCGCTCCGCGTTCGGGTTCGGAGGCCAGAAGTGCTCCGCGAACTCGCGCGTGTACGTCCACCGGAACGTCTACGACGAGTTCCTCCGGCTCCTCAAGGAGAAGACCGAGAAGATCAAGGTCGGCAACCCGCTGGAGAAGGACGTCTACCTGGGGCCCGTGATCGATGAGAACGCCCTCGCCACCTTCGAGGAGGCGGCGGCCGAGGCGAGGAAGAACGGAAGGATCATCACGGGCGGCGAGCGACTGACCGAGGGCGAGTACGCGAAGGGCAACTACGTCCAGCCGACCATCGTCGAGGTGCCGCTCGACTCCTGGGTCTGGAAGAAGGAGCTGTTCGTGCCACTCGTCGCGGTGGCGCCCTACGACGACCTGGACGAGGCCATCCGGCTGGCGAACGACACCGAGTACGGTCTCACCGCCGGGTTCTACAGCGAGGACCGGGCCGAGATCGACCGCTGGCTGAACTCCATCGAGGCGGGCGTCATCTACGTGAACCGCCGGGCCGGGGCTACCACGGGGGCGTGGCCGGGCGTCCAGCCCTTCGGCGGCTGGAAGGGCTCCGGGACCACGGGCAAGGCCGGCGGCGGGCCGTACTACGTCACCCAGTACATGCGGGAGCAGTCCCGGACGGTGATCGAGGAGTGAGCGCGACCGAGATCACCGACCTGTCGGCGGCCGAGGCCCCGCTCCTCGTCACCGAGATCCCGGGGCCCGAGGCGGCGGCCCGGATCGAGCGCGACCGCAGGGTCACGAGCCCGTCGCTGCCGCGCGCCTACCCCTTCGTGCCCCGTCGCGGGTCCGGCTCGGTGGTCGAGGACGTGGACGGCAACCTCTTCCTCGATCTGAACGCCGGGATCGCCGTGGCCTCCACGGGTCACGCCCATCCCAAGGTCGTCGAGGCGATCAAGCGGCAGGCCGAGAGCCTGATCCACTACTCGGCGAGCGACTTCTACCTTCCGATCTACGCGGAGGTGTGCGAGCAGCTCGACCGGATCTCCCCGATGTCGGGCCCGACCCGCGCCTTCCTGACCAACTCCGGGACCGAGGCCGTCGAGGGCGCCCTCAAGCTCGCGCGGTACCACACCGGCCGGCAGTACGTGATCGCGATGATCGGCTCGTTCCACGGGAGGTCGTACGGCAGCGTCTCGCTCACGGCCAGCAAGGTGAAGTACCGAGCCAACTTCGGCCCGATGCTGCCGGGGGTCTTCCACACGTACTTCGGCGACTTCGAGCACATCGAGAGCGTGCTCTTCCAGCACCTGGTGGCCCCGCACGAGGTGGCGGCCATCGTGGTGGAGCCGATCCTGGGCGAGGGTGGGTACGTTCCACCTCCGGAGGGCTGGTTCCCGTATCTGCGCGAGCTCTGCGATCGCCACGGCATCCTGCTCGTGGCCGACGAGGTACAGAGCGGCATGGGGCGGACCGGCATGATGTGGGCGATCCAGCACTTCGGCGTCGAGCCCGACATCCTGCTCGCCGGCAAGGGGATCGCGAGCGGCATGCCGCTCGGGGCGTTCGTCGCGCGGGAGGACCTCATGACGTGGGAGGTCGGCGCGCACGGGTCGACCTACGCGGGAAACCCGCTTTCCTGCGCCGCCGCGCTCGCGACGATCGAGCTGATCGAGGGCGGCCTCATGGACAACGCGACGGCCGTTGGGCGAGCTCTGATGGACGGCCTCAGGGGCCTCCAGGCCCGTCACGAGATCATCCGCGAGGTGCGCGGGCTCGGTCTCATGATCGGGATCGAGTTCCCGAGTCACGACGTCGCGTCGGCCGTCGAGCAGACCGCGTTCCACAAAGGTCTGCTGGTGCTCGGGTGCGGAGAGCGGGCGATCCGCATGTCGCCGCCGCTCGTGTTCCGCGAGGACCAGGCGAGGACCGCGCTCGCGCTGTTCGAGGAGGCGGTGGCCGACGTCGAGCGCGGGACCTGAGGTGAGCCCGGGCCGACCTGCGGACGTCGGTCGGTCTCCGGCGCGTCCGGCTGCCGAGTGAGAGGGCGATGAGCAAGGTCGCGACGATGCGGGACGCGGTCGCGGAGCTCGTTCGCGACGGCGACACCGTTGCGATCGAGGGCTTCACCCACCTCATCTGCTTCGCCGCGGGGCACGAGATCATCCGGCAGCGCAAGCGAGACCTGACCCTCTGCCGGCTCACGCCCGACGTGATCTACGACCAGATGATCGGCGCCGGCGTGGCTCGCAAGCTCGTCTTCTCGTGGCTCGGCAACCCCGGCGTCGGCTCCCTCCACGCGGTCCGCCGGCGGATCGAGCACGCCGATCCCGAGCCGCTCGAGATCGAGGAGTACAGCCACTTCGGCATGGTCTGCCGGTACGTGGCCGGAGCGGCCAACCTGCCCTTCTTCCCGATCCGGAGTTACTACGAGAGCGACATCCCGCGCGTGAACCCGAACATCAAACCGATGCGCTCCCCGTACGGGGACGGGACCGAGGTGTACGTGGTGCCCCCGCTTCGGCCCGACGTGACGATCGTGCACGCGCAGCGGGCGACGGCCGAAGGAGACACGCAGATCTGGGGCCTGATGGGGTGCCAGAAGGAAGCCGCGTTCGCGGCCGATCGGGTGATCGTCGTGTGCGAGGAGATCGTGGACGAGGCGGTCGTCCGCCGAGACCCCAACCGAACGGTGCTCCCGGGCGTGGTCGTGGACGCCGTGGTGCCCGAGCCGTTCGGGTGTCATCCGAGCTACGCGCAGGGCTACTACGACCGCGACAACGCCTTCTACCTGGAGTGGGAGAACGTGTCGCGGGACCCCGAGGCGCTCGAGGCGTGGCTGAAGGAGTGGGTCTACGAGCTCGAGAGCCACGCCGAGTACGTGGAGAAGATGGGCGCCGAGCGCTGGGAGCGCCTGAAGCCCGGGGTCGCGACCTCGGGCGAGGTCAACTACGGGGACTACTCGTGAGCGGCGACGGCGAGCTCGGCTACTCGAAGAACGAGATCATGATCGCCGCGAGCGCCCGCACGCTCGCCGGCGAGCGAATCTGCTTCGTGGGTGTGGGACTGCCGAACATCGTCTGCAACCTGGCCCAGCGAACGGTCGCCCCCGATCTGCAGCTCGTGTACGAGGCCGGCGTGTTCGGCGCTCGGCCGGCGCGCCTGCCGCTCTCGATCGGGGATCCATCGCTCGTTACGGGGTCGACGGCGGTGACGTCGATGTTCGAGCTGTTCGCGTTCTACCTCCAGGCCGGGCTGATCGACGCCGCGTTCCTCGGTGGGGCGCAGATCGACCGCTTCGGCAACCTGAACACGACCGTGATCGGCGAGTACCGCTCGCCGAAGGTGCGATTGCCCGGCTCCGGAGGGGCGTGCGAGATCGCGATCCACGCCCGGAAGGTTCTCGTGATCATGCGGCAGGCCCAGCGATCGTTCGTCGAGCGACTCCACTTCCGGACCTCGCCCGGACACTCGGGCGACCCCGAGCACGACCGCGCGAGGGGCTGGTTCGGCAGCGGCCCGACGAGCGTCGTCACCGACCTCGGAACCTACGGCTTCGACGAGGCGACCGGCGAGATGACCCTCCTCACGCTCCACCCCGGGGTCACGCTCGACGAGGTGCGAGCCAACATGGGCTGGGAGCCGAAGCTCGCCGAGGACCTCGGCGAGACTCCGCCGCCCACCGACGAGGAGCTCCGGTTGATCCGTGAGGAGCTCGACCCCGAGGGCATCTACACCCGATAGGGCATAGGCGGCCGCAGGTCCCGAGGGGGCGCGGTCGCGCGGCCCACGGGCCCGACCCGGCCGGGACGTAGAGTGAGGGACGGCGACGAACGAGGAGCGAGCCGATGAGCCACGTCTTCCACCGCGTGCTGAACCGGGAGCTGCCCAGGGCCGTTCGAGCCCTGGGGGTGTGGATCGAGGATGCGGAGGGCAAGCGGTACCTGGACGGCGCGGGAGGGGCGATCGTCTCCAACATCGGCCACGGGGATCGGAGCCTCGTCGAGGCGATGGCGGCCCAAGCCGGCCGCGTCGACTACGTCCACGGCACCATGTTCACGACCGAGGCGCTCGAGTCCTACGCCGAGGACGTCGCCCCGCTCCTGCCCGTGGAGAACGCGCGGATCTACCCGGTCTCCGGGGGGAGCGAGGCGGTGGAGACGGCGATCAAGCTCGCCCGGTCCTACCACCTGGCCCGGGGTGAGGATCGCCAGGTGGTGATCGGACGGCGGGCCTCCTACCACGGGAACAGCCTCGGAGCGCTCGACGCCGGGGGCAAGGAGACGCTGCGCCGCCCCTACGTGCCGTGGCTCGGGCGGTTCCATCACGTCGAGCCCGCGTACGAGTACCGCTGCGCGATGCCCGGCCATCCCGCCGAGTGCGGACTGCGCCACGCCGAAGCGCTCGAGCGCGCGATCGTGGAGATCGGAGCCGGCCGCGTCGCGGCGTTCATCGCGGAGCCGGTGGTGGGCGCCACCCTCGCGGCCGCCGTTCCGACCGACGACTACTGGCCGGCGGTGGCCGAGGTCTGCCGCCGTCACGGCGTGCTGGTGATCGCCGACGAGGTCATGACGGGCTTCGGGCGAACCGGTCGGTGGTTCGGCCTCGACCACTGGGATGTGCGGGCCGACATCGTGACGTGCGGGAAGGGCTCGACCAGCGGGTACTGGCCGTTCGGGTTCGCGGCCGCGAGCGGCGAGGTGTTCGAGACGGTGCGACCCAAGGGTTTCGTCCATGGGTTCACCTGGTCCCACAACGGGATCGGCGCCGCGGTGGCGCACGCGACGCTTCGGCGCCTGCGCGAGGACGATCTCGTGGAGGCCAGCAGGTCCATGGGCGAGCGGTTGCTGAAGGGCCTCTCCGCGGCGCTTTCCGACTCGCCGATCGTCGGGGACGTGCGGGGTATCGGGCTCATGGTCGGCATCGAGCTGGTCGCCGACCGCGAGCGCAAGACCCCGTTCCCGCGCGCGGACCAGGTCACGGAACGGGTGGTCGCGGCGGCCCGAGAGCGCGGACTTCTCCTGTACTCGAGCACGGGGCACGTCGACGGGGTGAACGGCGACCTGGTGATGCTCGGACCGCCCTTCGTGCTCTCCGAGGAGGAGTGCGGGCTGATCGTCGAGCGAACCTCGGCCGCGGTCGAGGCTGTGGTCTGAGCGTGAGGCTCCGTCGGTGAGCGATGCCGTCGCGCTGATCCTGTGCCCGGAGGCGCGGATCTACAACCACGGCCCCCAGCATCCGCTTCGACCCGAGCGCGTCCTGTACACGTGGGACCTCATCACGGCGTGCGGACTGCTCGAACGCTCGAACGTCTCGATCGTGCACTGCCGGATCGCGACCGACGACGAGATCGAGATGGTCCACACCCCGCAGTTCGTCGATGCCACCCGCCGGGCCGGTCACGGGGAGGAGGGCGCCTGGTCTCGGTTCGGATACGGACCGGGCGACAACCCGATCTTCGGCGACATGCACGAGGCGGCCGCGCTCGTGACCGGCGCCTCGCTCGCCGCGGCCGAGGCGATCCAGGGCGGCCGGGCCCAGCACGCGTTCAACGCGGCCGGGGGGCTCCACCACGCGATGCCCTCCCGGGCCTCCGGGTTCTGCGTGTACAACGACCCGGCGATCGCGATCGCATGGCTGCTGCGTCACGGTGTGGAGAAGGTGGCGTACGTGGACGTCGATGTGCACCACGGCGACGGGGTGCAGGCCATCTTCTACGACGACCCGCGGGTGGTGACGATCTCCATCCACGAGTCCGGGCAGTACCTGTTCCCGGGCACCGGGTTCATCACGGAGCGAGGGGTGGCCGGCGCGGAGGGCACCAAGGTGAACGTGCCACTCGAGCCGGGAACCTCCGATGAGGGATGGCTGACGGCGCTGCGCGAGATCGTGCCGCCGATCGTGCGCGCGTTCGCCCCCACCGTCCTGGTCACCCAGCTGGGCTGCGACTCGCACCACACCGACCCGCTGGCGCACCTGAGGCTCACGACGCGGGCGTACCGGGAGGCCGCCCGTATCCTCCACGACCTCGCGCACGAGGCGGCCGGCGGCCGGTGGCTGGCGACGGGAGGAGGCGGCTACCAGTGGGCCCGCGTGGTGCCGCGTGCGTGGACGATCTACTTCGCCGAGATGTGCGGGGCGGAGCTTCCCGACGCGCTGCCCGAGTCCTGGATCGAGACCGTGGAGTTCGAGCTGCGCGGAGCCGTTCCCACGACGTTCTCGGAGGAGCCCCTCCCGGGCGACGAGCTGGATCCGCGGACCCGCGACGTGATCGAGCAGGTGAAGCGGACGTGCTTCCCGTTCTTCGGCCTGGTGCCGTGAGCCCTCGGCGCGTCAAGCTGGTCTGCACGCTCGGTCCGGCGACCGGCACGCGGGCCGGGATCCGCGCGCTCGCCGAGGCGGGGTGCGAGGTCTTCCGGGTGAACCTCTCGCACGGCGATCCCGCCGCGCACGCCGACCTGATCCGGGCGGTCCGGGCCGTCTCCGAGGAGCTCGGGAGGGACGTCGCGGTGATGGCGGATCTTCCTGGTCCGAAGATCCGCCTCGGCGAGCTCGCGACGGAGCCGCTCGCGCTCTCGGCGGGCGACACTTTCGTGCTGCGTCCCGGCGGGCCGCCGGGCGACGCGACGGGGGCGCCGACCACCTACCCGGGGCTCGCACACGACGTGCGCCCCGGAGATCCGGTGCTGCTCGCCGACGGGGCGGTCGAGCTCGTCGTGCGGACCGTCCGCGCCGGCGAAGTCGTGACCGAATGCGTACGTGCCGGGTCGGTGCGCTCGGGCGCCGGCGTGAACGTCCCCGCCGAGCGCCTGGGCCTTCCGGCGATCACCGAGCGCGACCGCCGGGGCCTGACGACCGTGCTCGAGCTCGAGGTGGATCTCGTGGCCCAGTCGTTCGTGCGGGGTGGCGACGACCTCGTGGGGCTCCGGGCGCTCATGGGCGACCGCCCCGTCCCGATCGTCGCCAAGGTGGAGACGAGACCGGCGGTCGAGGCCTTCGACGACGTGCTGGCCCGGGCCGACGCGATCATGGTGGCCAGGGGCGACCTGGGCGTCGAGCTCCCGATGGAGGAGATCCCGGTGCTGCAGAAGGAGCTCCTGCGTCGCTCGCGCGCCGCCGGGAAGCCCGCGATCGTGGCGACGCAGATGCTGGAGTCGATGGTCCACGCGCCCCGCCCGACCCGCGCCGAGGCGAGCGACGTGGCCAACGCGGTCCTGGACGGCGCCGACGCGATCATGCTCTCCGCCGAGACCGCGATCGGGGAGTTCGCGGTGGAGGCGGCGCGCGCCGCCGTCCGGATCGCGGAGGTCGCCGAGGAGCGCGGCTCCGGTTTCCGCGTTCCCGCCGAGCCGTGCCGTCACACAGACGAGGCCGCCGCGGTTGCCCATGCGGCCGCCCAGTTGGCGGCCGGCGACCCCGCCGTCGTGGCGATCGCCTGTTTCACCCGAACGGGACGCACCGCCGCGCTGCTGTCGACGGAGCGGCCCACCTCGCCGATCTACGCCTTCTCACCCGATCCCGCCGTCCGTCGCGCGCTCGCTCTCCGGTGGGGGGTGCGGGCGCTCCCGGCTTCGCTCCCCGCCGACACCGATCAGATGATCGAGCTCATGGACGCCGGGCTCCGCGAGAGCGGTGTCGTGCGGGAGGGCGACGCGGTCGTAATCTCGGGGTCGCTTCCGGCGGGCACCGCTCGGACCAACATGCTCAAGATCCATCACGTCGGCGAGCCGACGCGCTGAGCGAAAGGGACCGTGGCCCCGGGCCGGCCCGGCTCACGCCCTGGTTCCGGGCAGGCGCCGGCTCACGGTCCGAACGCCCCATCGGTAGAGGGGCGGCGTCAGCACCCGGAACGCCTCGAGGGGGCCGAGCCCGCGTGGAACGTTGACCTCGGGTGCCCGGTCGTTCTCGATCGCTCGCACGATCGCCCGAGCGACGCGATCCGCACGCATCACGAGCAGTCTCGGCACGTGGGTCTGCGGAAATCCCTCGGTTCGGGCGAAGCCGGGATTCACGCTGGTGACGCGGATCCCCCTGGGGCGGAGCTCGTAGTACAGGGCTTCCGAAAACGCGACCACGGCGTGCTTGGTCGCTCCGTAGACCGAGGCTCCCGGTGTGGCGAAGCGCCCGGCGAGCGACGCCACGTTGACGATGTGTCCCCGACTGCGCTCCAGCATCATCGGCAGGAACACGCGGGTGCACAGCATGACTCCCAGGACGTTCACGCGGACGACCCGCTCGATCGTGGACGGCGACAGGCTCTCGAGGGATCCACCACCCGCCACCCCCGCGTTGTTCACGAGCACGTCGCACCGGCCGAAGGCCTCGTCGACGCGGTCGCGAAGCTCCTGGAGGTCGGCGAGGCTGGTGACGTCGCAGCCGACGACGAGCGATCGGCCTCCGCGCGAGCCGATCTGATCGGCCACCGCCTCCAGGCGCTCCACCCGCCGAGCGGCGAGCACGACGGTTGCGCCCCGCTTCGCCAGGCGCTTGGCGGTGAGCTCGCCGAAGCCGGAGGAGGCGCCCGTCACGACCGCCACGGCGCCCTCGAGCTCCACTCACACCCCCCGAGGCGCGAGTGAGAACCCGTTTGACCTCGCGATCCGCACGGACTCGGTCATGGAAATCCTCGTTACGATGGCTCGATGGACGTTATCGAATCACATGCGGCCAGGCTCCCGCGGATCGACGACCGCTGGGAACCGCGGGCGTTCGGCCACGGCGAGCTGGTCGAGGGGCTCCTTCGAGGCCGGATCGCCGGACCGGCGGTCAGCCACCCGATGGACAACGTGCTGCGGAACATCCAGCTGCTCTGCGACGGAGACCCCGACAAGCAGTTCGGCCTGACCGGCGTTTCGGGCGCGATGTCGCCCGTCGAGGTGCTCGAGCTGGTGGCGCGCGCCTCCGGGTTTGCACCGGACCCGCGCGTCTCCTCGGGACCGGTCCCGGTGGACCCGGAGCTCGTGCTCCGGGCGTGTGAGGAGGTCGGGGACCGGCTCGCGCTCGCCTGCCGTCGCGGCGAACGGGTGGTTCTCGCGACCGGGCACCCGGTGGGGCTCGCGCACCTGTACATCGAGGTCGGCCGTCAGCTCGCGCGCCGGGGCGTCGAGCTGCTGCGTCCCCACGAAGGAGTGCCCTGGTCGGAGGGTGGCCGGCCTCACTCCTGGGAGATCCGCTACCTCGAGGGCGTCGCGATGCTGACCGACGGGGCCTCCATGCGTCACACGCACAGCGGGGAGCCGATGCTCCGGATGCTCGAGGAGACCGTGCCGGACCTCGTCTTCGCGGATCACGGCTTCGCCGGCGCGGCGATCCAGGCCGGGGTGGAGACGCTCTCCATCGCCGACGTCAACGATCCCGCGCTGCTGGTCGCGCGGGCGCAGGGCCGGACGGAGACCGTCATCGTGATGGACGACAACGTCCAGCCGGAGGACTACTGGCCCTGCTTCCAGGCGATCTGCGCCCGCCTGCCCTGATCCGGCGCCCTCGCCTCGGTTGCCCCGGGTAGAATCGGCCCACAGTGAACGACACACGCTGCTCCGAGGCACGGTTCGTACGGGTGATCGGGGTCGCAGACCCCCTGCGAGAGTCCATGTCGGTCGATCTACCCACGGATCGGGAGGATCCGCCAGCGGACTGAGTCCGACCACGCACGGAACGGGCCTCCTGGAGGGCACGGGACCTGCCCACACGGAGGCGAGGGTGAACGAGCACGAGGCGCTCGTCGGTCGAGCGGTGCGCGAGAAGCACACGGTGCTCCTGATCGGCGGGCTGGACACCGGCAAGACCACGCTGTCGAAGCTCCTGTTACGGACCGCGGTCCAGGAAGGACGTCGGTGCGCCTTCGTGGACGCGGACGTCGGACAGAAGTCGGTCGGCCCCCCGGCGACCATCACGATGAGGCTGATCCACACGGTCGCCGATCTGGAGCCCGAGGCCCTGATGCGGGCCGATGCGCTGTCCTTCGTCGGGTCGACGTCGCCCGAGGGTCACCTGCTCCAGGTGGTCACGGGCGTCGCCAACCTGGCCGCGCGCGCGCGTGAGGCGGGGGCCGAGTTCCTCGTCGTAGATACGAGCGGCCTCGTGTCCGGAATCTACGGCCAGATCCTCAAGTACCACAAGGTCGAGATGCTCCGGCCCGACCTCGTCGTGGGACTCCAGCGGGGGGAGGAGCTGCAGCCGCTCCTCGGCGTGATCCAGCGCTTCTTCCGGACCGAGGTCGTACCGCTCGGCGTCCACCCCGACGTCGTGCCCACGACCGTCGAGGAACGAGCGCAGAATCGGGAGACGGCCATGGCCAGGTACTTTGCCGACGAGCTCCACCGCTGGCGCGTCAAGCCGACCGTGTTCATGCCGGCGCTGCCACCGCTCTTCGACCTCGCCCAGCTCGATCGACTCCTGGTCGGGCTCTCCGACGGGGCCGGCGCCTACCTGGGCGTGGGGTTTCTCGAGTACGCATCGGAGGAGGGGGTGCTGCGCCTGATCTCTCCCGTGGCAGAAGGCCCCAAGGCGCTTAGACTGGGCTCCGTTCGCCTGGAGGAGCGCTACCGCGCCAAGCGAGTCGACCTCCGCAACCTGTTCGGCTCTGAATAGCGGAAAGGGAGTCCGTGCCGTCGCTGATCAAGAAGCGTCGCAAGAAGATGCGCAAGAAGAAGCACAAGAAGCTGCTGAAGAGGACTCGCTGGCAGCGTCGTCAGCAGGGTCGCTGAGCGACTCGAGCCCCGAACGATGAGGACGACGGGGCGGCGGATCGGGTGGTTTCGCGCCGGCGTGCTCGCCGCGCTCGCGACGGCGATCCTCGCCTCGTCGTGTGGACCAAGCGCCGGGAGCTCGCGTCGGGCAGAGCTGTCTGCCTCTCGGGCCGTCACCTTCCGATCGGTCGACGGTGTGAGGCTCTCGGGACGCCTGTTCGGGAGTGGCACCGACGGCGTGGTGCTCTCGCACATGCTGCCCGCCGACCAGACCTCGTGGTGGGACTTCGCGAGGAAGCTGGCCGACCGCGGCTACCTGGTGCTCACCTACGACTTCCGCGGCTACTGTCCGGGCGGCGACGCCGGCTGCTCGCAGGGAAGCAAGGACGTCGCGGCGATCTGGCAGGACGTGATCGGCGCCATCCGGTTCCTGCGGAGCCAGGGAGCCCACCGGATCGAGCTCGTGGGGGCGAGCATGGGAGGAACGGCCTCGCTCGTCGCCGCCTCGAGGCCGGGAACGGACGTCGCGGCGGTGGTCACCCTTTCGGCGCCAACGTCGATCGAGGGGCTCACGGCGGACGAGAGCGTGCTGACCAACGTCTCCGCCGCCAAGCTGTTCGTGGCGGGGAACTCCGACCCCACCGGCTCCGCCCAGGCCGCGCAGCAGCTCTACGACGAGTCCCCGCCACCCAAGCGGGTCGAGATCGTCACGTCACCGGACCACGGCACGGATCTGCTCTCGGGCAATCAGGCGGGTATCGTCCAGACACTGATCTTCAACTACCTCGACCAGTACTCGGGTGTCTGAGTGCGGCCCATCGTCTTCCTCACCGACTACGGCCTGGCCGACGAGTTCGTCGGCGTCTGCCACGCCGTGATCGCGAGGGTCGCGCCGGAGGTGCGCGTGATCGACCTGACGCACGCGGTTCCACGCCACAGCGTGCTCCACGGAGCCGTGACGCTCGGGAGGTCCGTCCGGTTCGCGCCCGAGGACTCCGTCTTCCTCGCGGTGGTCGATCCCGGGGTCGGGTCCGAGCGCAGGCCGATCGCCGTCGAGGCCTCCTCGGGAGCCGTCCTCGTGGGACCCGATAACGGCCTGCTCTCGATGGCGTGGGACGCGCTGGGCGGGGCCACGCGCGCCGTCGCGATCACCTCCGAAGAGGTCGTGCTTCACCCGGTGTCGCGGACCTTTCACGGGCGGGACCTGTTCGCGCCGGCCGCGGCGCATCTCGCCGCCGGGCTGCCCCTCGAGCGTCTCGGGCCCGAGGTTGAGCTCGATTCGCTCCACCGCGTGGACCTCGCCCGGCCGATGGTGACGCCCGGAGCGATCGGCGCTCGGGTGGTGGCGATCGACGGCTTCGGGAACGTCCAGCTGAACGCCACGCCGGAGGATCTGACCGCCGCGGGTCTCGCGGGCCCGCTCTCGGTCGGGCGGTGGACGATCCCGCGGGCGGCCACGTTCGCCGACGTTCCAAGGGGGGCGCTGGCCGCGATCGTGGACTCACAGGGCTTCGTGGCCCTCGTGGTGAACCACGGGAGCGCGGCGAAGGTGCTGGGTCTCGAGCCGGGGGCGACGCTGACGCTCACGCGGGGAGGCGACCCCCCGGCGCCCGAGGGTCGCTAGCGGGCCCCGCTGAGGCTCGGGTAGGGGGTACCCGGGGCCGGTCCCGGATACGGGGGCCGGTCTCGGGTCGCAATTGCGATCTGCCACACGGCGGCCGCGGTGAGCAGGAGGAACAGGCAGAGGAGCGTGATCAGCGTGACCCGGCGCACGGCCCGAGGCTAGCAGGCGGCGGGCCGGGGCCGAGGCCCCGGCCCGCCGCCCCCGGGCCCGCGACCGACTCAGGAGACGACGCTCACGTCGAACGAACCCTTGCCCTTGACGATGAGGTCCTGGGCCTGGATCAGTCTGGTCCCGAACCCGGTCGCGATGAGGTCGTTGGGGTGGCCCCCCCCGTTCAGGAGCGCGAGCAGCTGGTCGAACGAGCGAACCCGCCCCCGAACCCTGGAGCGCCCGGTGCCGCCGCGCAGGCCGACGGTCTCGACTCCGCGCGCCCAGACCGGGACCCGCAGGTGCATGGTGGCGACGACGTTCGGACCGCCGTCCGCCGGCGTGAGGGTGGTCTCGATCGTGATGCGAGTGCCGGGCCGGGCGCGCAGCACGCGCCGCTCGGCGAGCGCCGGCTGGAGCGTGCTCGCCGTCCGGATCCTCGTGATGGTCCCCACGAGCTTGCGTGCGGAGATCTCTCCCTCGGCGTGGACGCTCGTGAACGTCACCGGCTCGAAGCGGTTGAAGGCGAGCTGGTACATGGCCTCGGTCAGCTTGTAGGCGGCCGACGTGGCGTCGTACTCCGAATAGGCCATCGAGCGGTTCTGGACGGTGAACGGCGTCCCGTCCGCCGTCTCTCCGTCGATCGTGTAGCGGATGTTCAGGGTGCCCGCTCCATACTGGTCGAAGACCAGCTGGAGGTTCGTGAACACGTGACTGCCCACGATCTCGGGGCCCCAGAAGCCCTTCTGGTACAGGATGTCGGTCTCGCCGCTGCGCGAGCGCCCGGTGTCGAGGTCCGTGAAGGTCGTGGTCACCGGAGCCATGGGGGGCAGGTCGCCCGCCTGCCCGACGATCCCCGCCAGGCGGTCCTGAACGATTGTGCCGTGCGCCTCGGTCAGGTTGCCGAACTTCGTGGGTCCGTACAGGCCGCTGGGGTCGTCGAGGACCGTGACGATGTCGGCGTCGTTCATCCCGAAGGAGACCTGGCCGTTGAAGAAGAACGGGTGACCCCATCCCACGTCCAGGCTCCCGCAGGCGAACGTGACGGTCGCCAGGCCGAAGTAGCTGACGTCGCCGTACGAGAGGGCCGCCGCCATCGGCTGGCCGGGGGCGAGCGGGGTCGGGACGAGACCCGCGGCGTCGCTCGCGGCCCCGGCGGCGTAGGCCACGAAGGGCAGGTGCTTGCGCTCGAGCAGGTCCTGCAGGTGCTGGAGGCGCGCCGCGGTGATCCCGGTGACGCCGAGCGGGATCGCGAGCCGCTGGGCCGTCGAGGGCGCCTCAACAGCAGGCACCCCGGCGGCCCGGGCGACCGATGCTCGGATCGAGCGGCTCACGTGGATTGACCGGGGGAGGGCCGGCGCAGGCGACGAGCCCTGCACGAGGCTCACCATGTACTCGGCCGGCGTGAAGGCGCCGACCGCCGGGCCCGAGGGGAAGTACTTGTAGGAGGTGGCCCCGGCCAGCCGCCCCTGGATGTAGACGGGAGACCCCGACATGCCGGCGGCGAACCCGTGGGAGGCGTCCAGGAAGGACTGCGGCCCGGTGATCTCGAAGAAGACCAGATCGAACCCCGGCGCGATCGCGTTTGCCGCGATTCCGATGACCCGGATGTCGAAGGGGACCGGCGTGTTCCCCGAGAGGGTCGTCAGCCCGGTTCCGGTCATGCCGGGCTGGATCTGGCTCACGGGGAAGACGGCCGGCGGGCTGGCGCAGCTTGCGTCTGCGGGCGCCGGAGCGGCCGGAAGCGTCAGGGTCAACAGCACCAGCGAGAGCAACAAGGCTCGGACGATGCCGCGACGTTGAGCGGGAAGGACGTTGCGCACGGGGGCCACCTCCTTGTCGAACCGATCCTACGCCTCAGACGCGGGCCGCGGCGGTCGGGTTCCGATGCCGATCGCCGCCGGGGCGATCAGGAGAGGAGGGACAGCTGGGCTTCGCAGAGCTCCCGGTCGTGGGTCAGCACGTCGCGGAGCGCGCGTTCGTCGTCGAGGTAGGGCCGGAGGTCGAGCTCGAGGGTGATCGAGCCGCCGAACCCCTCCGCCGCAAGGTGTCGCAAGAAGTCGTCGATTGCCAGGACGCCCCGGCCGAGCGGCAGGTGCGAGTCCCAGCCCCGCCCCGCGTTGTCGGACAGATGGACGTGGAGCAGGCGGTCGCCCAGCCGATCCCGAACCCGAGAGGGATCGAGTCCTGCGACGGCGGCGTGGCTGGTGTCGAGCACCACGTGCGGGAACCGCTCGAGCTCGTCCAGGGTTTGCCCGGCATGGAACGAAACCCTCCCCCGCCCGGGGAGGCGGATCGGGAACATGTTCTCGACGGCGACCCGCACCCCCGTCTGCTGGGCAAGGCCCGGGAGCTGTTCGTTCAGCCATCGCCGGTAGCCGGCCTGCCAGCGGAACGGGGGATGGACGACCACGAGGGGGGCGTCGACCTCCTCGGCGAGCTCGATCGCGCGGTAGATCTTGCCGACCGGATCGGTCCCCCAGACCCTCCGGGTCATGAGGAGGAACGGGGCGTGGATCGCTCGAACCTCGAGCTCGTGGTCGTCGGCCAGGGTCCGCAGGCGTCTCGGCTCCTGGGTGTCCGGGTCCCGGGTGACCATCACCTCGACGCCGTCGAAGCCCGCCCCTCGGATGCGCTGGAAGGCCTCCCGGAGGGGCCTGGCGAAGAACGCGCCCGTCGAACACGAGAGCGTCGGTCCGGGGAAGGGGGCGTCCGCCACGCGGGCGATTGTACCGACGAATCCGGGGCCGGTGCGTATGCTGCCTGCGCGATGTGGATCTTTCCGCTCGGTGCGGCGCTGATCGCCCTGGCCTTCGCCGGGTCGCTTGCGCGGCAGTGGATCTCCCGCCGCCGTCCCTATCAGGTCGTGTGGACCGTGGCGCTCCTCATGTACGCGGCGGCGTCCTTCGCCCTCTTCCTGGGCGTCCTCGACGGATGGTCGACGGCCGAGTACCGGGTCTACTGGGTCTTCGGAGCCATCCTGAACGTCCCGTACTTGCTTCTCGGTGAGCTGTACCTGCTCGTCAGACGACGTGCGGTCGTCGATGGGCTGCTCGTCGTCCTGCTGTTCCTCACCGCATTCGCCGTGTCAAGGGTGCGGACGGCGGCGATCGTGGGCGGGCTCGCCAAGGACCTCCCCCTCGGCAAGGACGTGTTCGGGGACGGCTCCCTCCCGTACCGGCTCGCGCAGTACTACGCCTACCCCGCGTACGTCCTGCTCGTCGCGGCGTGCGCCTGGTCGGCGTGGCGGATGCGGGGGCGGCCGGAGCTCCGCGCCCGGTTCACGGGGACGCTGCTGATCGCGGTCGGCGCGACCGTCGTGGCGATCGGGTCGGGGGTCGGGGCGGGGCTCGACGTCGTGCCGGTGTTCTCGGTCGGCCTGCTCGTCGGTATCGCGGTCATGTTCTGGGGCTTCCTCCGGGCCTCGGGTCCGCGCGCCCCCGCCGGTTCCCCGTCGCGGACGCCCTAGGTACCGAACGGGCCAATCCTTGGGGTCGAGCGAGCCGGGTCTCCTATGCGGCGCCCGTGAGGCTCGCGTGCCACACGTGCCCGTCTCGGGAGGGGGCGCTCATGCGGGAGCCGATCGCCTCCTCCGTGATCAGGATCTCGTCGTACGGGCGCGGGTCGAAGGTGAGGCGGATGTAGACGAGTCCATCCTCGGGAAGGAACATGTCGCCGACCGGGACGAACGTTCCGCCGCTCCCGAGCCAGAGCTGGTAGGCGTGGCCCGGCGCCGGCTCGGGGACGTCGCGCCCGACGATGTACATGCGCTCGAAGCCGGGACCCGAGACCTCGACCATGCCCGGGCTCGAGCGATCCATCGACGTGAGGCTCACCGAGCTCGCCCCCGGCTGCTGGAGCGTCCCAACGAAGTCGGAGAGCTGCACCTTGGCGTGCTCGGCCTTGGAGGCGCGGCTGGCGAGCGACATCGAGAGCCCGCTCAGCGTGACCAGCGCGATCACGCCGGCGGCCGCGGCGACGAGGGTCGCACGACGACGCCGACCGGAGACGTGCTCCAGCTGTCGCCGCAGGCGGGGCAGCATCAGCTCCGGGGGGGCGACCGGCGACGGAGCGAGGGCGAGCTCGCCGGCGACCGACTGGAAGCCGGCGAGCGTGTCACGGCACATCGGACAGGAGGGGACGTGCTCGGACAGGAGCCGATCGGCCTCGATCGCGTCCTCGCCGGAGAGGGCGAGCAGCGCGTATCCGGCGAGGAGCTCCTCGATGCGTTCGTGCTCCCCGTTCACCATCGTTCCCTCGTCTGGGCTCGGCACGTCAGTCCTCGCGGTACAGGGCTCGCCGGAGCTTGCGCATGGCGGCGAGCGTCCTCGTCTTCACGGTGCCGACGGGGATGCCGAGCTCCTCGGCGATCCTCGCCTGCGTGTACCCCCCGAAGTAGGCCAGCTCCACCACCCTCCGCTGGTCGGGAGGGAGCGTCTGGAGCGCCTCCCTGATCTCGCGTCGCCGCTCGACCAGGTAGGCGTCCTCGACGATCTCATCCGCTACATCTTCGCCGGTACGGGGCTCGAGGTTCGAGGCCCGCTCGGCGCGTTTGCGGAGGCGCTCCTCCCGGCGGACGGCGTCCACCGCCCGGTGGTGGACGAGGGACAGGAAGAAGGTCCGGAACGGGCCTCTGGCGGCATCGTAGGCCTCCGGCGTCCTCCACAGCGCGAGGAAGGAGTCGTGAACCACCTCCTGAGCCAGCGCGTCCTGCCCGGTGACCCGAAGCGCGAGGGCGTAGGCCGGCGGGGCGTAGCGACGATACAGGTCCTCGAACGCGGCCCGGTCGCCCGATCCCAGCCTCCGGTGGAGCTCGAGGTCGAGACGGTCCTCCTCGTGCATCACCTCGTTGTATCACCCCGTCGCGTCGGCCAACGAGCAGGCGGGAGAGCCGCCCGCCGATAGGATGGCCGTCCGTGGAACCGCGCGTTCGCCTGTACTCGAGGCCGGGGTGCGGGCTGTGCGACGAGGCCCGAGAGGTGATCCTGGCCGAGCGGGCCCGAACGCGCTTCGCGTTCGAGGAGATCGACGTCTCGGGCGACGACGGCCTCGAGCTCGAGTACGGGATCCGGATCCCCGTGGTGCTGGTGAACGGGGAGGAGCGCTTCGAGATCCGGGTCGACCCGGCCGCCTTCGCCCGGGCCGTCCGCCGGCCCGTGTCCGGTCCGTAGCCGTTCCGGTGCAGAGCTTGCGCATTTGTGCAAGGAAGACGTCGAGTGCGCTAGGATGCGGCGGTGAGCGCACGCTCCATCCCCGAGGCCACCGTGGGGCGCCTGCCCGTCTACCTTCGCGCGCTGGTGGAGATGGCCGAGAACGGAGCTTCGACCACCTCCTCGGAGGAGCTGGCCGCCGCGGCCGGCGTGAACTCGGCGAAGGTCCGTAAGGACCTCTCCCACCTCGGCTCCTACGGAACCCGGGGCGTGGGGTACGACGTCGCGTACCTGATCCACCAGGTCCGTCGGGAGCTCGGGCTGACACAGGACTGGCCGATCGTGATCGTGGGGGTCGGGAACCTCGGTCATGCCCTCGCCAACTACCGGGGGTTCGCCGAGCGTGGATTCCGAACGGCGGCACTCGTCGACGCAGAGCCCGCGAAGGTCGGGGAGGTCGTGGGCGGGCTCCCGATCCGGCCGGTCGACGACCTGCCGGAGATCGTCCGCGCCAACCCCGGCGCGATGGGCGTGATCTGCACGCCCGCGTCCGAGGCGCAGAAGGTCGCCGATCTGCTGGTCGCCTCCGGCGTCCGCTCGATCCTGAACTTCGCTCCGGTCGTTCTCCAGGCGCCGCCGGGGGTCTCGGTTCGGAAGGTCGATCTCGCGGTCGAGCTGCAGATCCTGGCCTTCTACGAGCAACGGAACGCGGCGCTCGCGGACGTCAAGCGTCGCGGGCGAGCGGTCGCCGATCTTGCCCGGGTCTGACGCGGGCGCGCCCGCCTACTTCGCGATCGTGAACCAGAGGGTGATGAACACCGCGAGGACCATGATGCCGAACAGAATGAACTGCACGACGCCCTGGTCGAGCAGCGGAACGCTCTGCTGTGCCAGCATGCTGGATCCCTCCTAGGTGAGTGAGCAGGAAGTGGGGTTCGGGACGAGCCTTCGTGTGCTCGAGATGCACCCCACTTCGGGCGAGCGATGGCCTCGGGCACGGATCGGCCCATGTTCGCCAGGAAGGTGGAT
>Ga0070741_10008967_pt1 | contig 19738 bp, 16 predicted proteins | sample Coa_R1_4_FD_66440 | JGI IMG/M metagenome (GOLD analysis project Ga0070741, IMG submission 66440) | Surface soil microbial communities from Centralia Pennsylvania, which are recovering from an underground coalmine fire - Coalmine... | ecosystem: Environmental > Terrestrial > Soil > Unclassified ...
GGCGCGTTCACGCTGTCGAAGGACATCGGCGTCACGCAGGACGAGGCGCAGCAGTTCATCGACTCGTACTTCGCCGGCTTTCCGAACGTGCGCGCCTTCATCGACCGGACGCTCGACGAAGGACGCGCGACCGGCGTGGTCCGCACGATGTTCGGCCGGCGGCGACTCGTCCCCGAGTTGAACAGCCGCAACTTCCAGGTGCGAGCCGCCGCCGAGCGCATGGCGGTGAACCTGCCGATCCAGGGGTCGGCCGCCGACATCCTGAAGCGCGCGATGATCGACGTCCACGCGGCGCTGCGCCCGCACCCGTCCGCGCGCATGATTCTCACCGTGCACGACGAGCTGGTGTTCGAGGTGCCGAAGGGCGACGCCGACGAGATTGCCGCGATCGTGCGCGACAAGATGCAGTCCGCGGTTGCGATGAAGGTGCCGCTGACGGTCGACGTGGGGATCGGCGAGAACTGGAAGGACGCGAAAGGCTAGGCGTCAGCCGTCAGCGGTCGAGCCGGGCCGCGACGAGGAGCAGCGCGCCCGCGCCGATGGCGATCGTCGCCGACACCCCGAGCGCGATCGGCATCCCCACGCGCGATCGGAGGAACGGCGTCACCGCGAGCGCCACCGCGAGCACGACGTCGATGGCCGCCGCCACGCGCAGCACGAACGAAGGTTTCACGAGGAGATTGTCGCATCCTCCGGCTGAAACCGGACCTTACGCGTGCGCGCGATGGCCGTCGCCGCGCGGCATCAGCCGCCGCTCGAACGCGTGCCGCCGCGCCCGCTCGACCGCGACGCACTCGCACGCGTGGCGCCGCAGCTTGTCGCGATCGAGGATCTCGATCCGGCCGCGCCCGTCAGCAGCAGCCAGCGCGCGAGGCGCTCGGCCGCCGTATGGAACCGCGCGCACAACGCCGACTGCGCGAGCTGGCCGATCGCAAACTGACCGTACATCTGAATGAGGCAGTGCAGGGATGCGTGCCGTCCTGCGCCAGCAACCGCTTCCGATCCGGTGAAGGTCGCGGCAGCGGAGCGCCACGGCCCGGTGCTGCTGAAACCGTTTACGCCGCAGACGTTGATCGCGGCGGCGGAAGCTACGGCTGCCAGCGCGCCTTGAACTGCTCCCACTCGGCGAGCAGCCGCTGCGGCGGCACGCCCGCCGCCTTCGCGCGCTCGGGGACGATGCCGCGCTGCATCAAGGAATCGAGATCGCCGCGCAGGCGCGCGCCGCCATCGCTCGCGAGCGGCGATCGGACCCACGCGGCCAGCGCCGCGTCCCACGCCGCCTGCAGATCGCCCTGCGCGCGCGCGGCGGCGGCGTCCCAGTACGCGGCGGTGCTGTTGCCCGGACGCATCGCCAGCTCCTCGTTCATGCGGGCGCGCACGCGCCGGTACACGGCCTGGCGATCGATGTCGGGCCGGGGCCGCGCGTCGTGATCGAGCGCGTCGGCCCACCAGTCGAGGATGCGCTCGCGCTGATCGGTGGCGATGACGTCGCGGCCGCGCAGCACCGAATCGAACACATCGGCCGCCGCACCGTACGCGGCGTCGAAATAGAGCGCCTCGCCGAGTCCGACGAGGTACTCGACGCGCTCGCGCGGCTCGAATCGGCCCGGATTCAGCCGCCGCAGCCGCAGGCGCGCATTCGTGAGATCGTCGGACGCCTGGCTCGTCCGGTACCGCTCGAGGTACGCGCGGGCGGCGACGAGGTCGGCGGCATCGGCACGCGCTGGCGTCAGCCGCGCCTGCTCGGCGGCATTGACGGCCGCTTCGTACTGCTGCTGGTTGTAGAGCTGGCGGGCCCGCGCGAGCGCATCGTCGGCGGCCCACGCCGCGGACGACAGTGCGGCGGCGCACGCGGCGCACGCGAGGACGCGAGCCCGACGCCCCATACGGCGATGCTAGCGTACAATTGCCGGTCGATGGTCGACCCGCGGATCATTCCGCGCGATCAGCATCCGATTTCGCGCCGCGACATCGACGCTGACGCGCTCAAGGTGCTCTATCGGCTGCGCCAGGCGGATCACACCGCGTATCTGGTCGGCGGGAGCGTCCGGGATCTGCTGCTCGGCCGCCGACCGAAAGATTTCGACGTCGGCACGTCGGCGCATCCGAACCAGGTCAAGAAGCTCTTCCGCAACTGCTGGATCATCGGCCGCCGCTTCCGGCTCGCGCACGTCAAGTTCGGAACGAAGGTGATCGAGGTCGCGACGTTTCGACGGCAGGTCGCCGCGGGCGAGGAAATCGTCGCCGACGGCGTGCCGGCGCCGGATCCGTCGACGCCCGAAGGCGAACACCTCATCCACCACGACAACACGTTCGGAACGCCGGAGGAAGACGCGTTCCGCCGCGACTTCACCGTCAACGCGCTGTTCTACGACATCGCCACCTTCTCGATCATCGACTACGTCGGCGGCCTTCACGATCTGCGCGATCGCATCGTCCGATCGATCGGCGCTCCCGACGTGCGCCTGCGCGAGGATCCGGTCCGCATGCTGCGCGCGATCGCGCTCGCCGCGCGCCTCGACTTCACGATCGAGCCGACGCTGCTCGCGTCGATCCGCACGCACCGGCAGGAGATCGCGAAAGCGTCGCCGGCGCGGATGGTCGAGGAGTACTACAAGATTCTGCGCGCCGGATCGGCGGAGCGAACGTTCCGCGCACTCGCGGACGTCGGCCTGCTCGAGCCGACGTCGCCCGAGCTGCAGAAAGGCGCCGGCCCCGGCCTCTGGCAATCGCTCGCGCGGCTCGACGCGTACCGGCGCGGCTTTGCGGCGACGCCCGACACGCTGACCAACGCGGTGCTGCTCGGCTCCATGCTCGTGCCGCTCGGGCTGCTCGACTCCGTCCATCCGCGCGGCGCGGAGAGCGCGCCGAAGCTCGGCGCACTGCCGCTCGCGCGGCGCGATATCGAACGGCTGCGGCAGATCCTCGCGCTGCAGCGGCGCCTGCACGACGTCACCGTCAGCGCGCGCGCGCAGCGGGCGCTCGCGCATCGCAGCATCTTCCGCGAAGCGCTGACGTGGTTCGAGATCCACGCGGAAAATCCGGACGTCGCCGCTCACTGGCGGACCGTGCTCGAAACTGCGGGACAGCCGGAAGCGGGATCCGATCAGGGAGCGGAGGGCGGAGAGGCGCCGTTCAGACGGCGGCGCCGGCGCCGCAGGCGGCGACGACGGCCCGTGCATCACGAGCCGAGCTAGACGCGATCGCTCAGGCGGCGATCTCTTCGATCGTCTTGTAGGGTTTCGCGAGTTTGAGCGCGATCATCGCCTTGATGATCGGCCACGCGGGATCGATCTCGCTCCGCCGGAAGCTGAACTTCGGACTGCGCGGATAGCCGTGATGGTTGTTGTGCAGCCCTTCCCCGCCGGTCAGCAGCGCGAGGAACCGCAGGTTGGTCGCGGTGTTGTTGAAGTTCTTGTAGCCGACGTGGTGGCACAGGCCGTTGATCGACGACGAGAGCACGAAGACGTACATCACGGCGTGAATCGCCGCCGCGAGCAGCCCCCACCAGAGGCCGATGACCATGCAGAGCGCGGCGGTGCCGACGCCGAGGCCGAGCAGCCCGTAGCAGAACACGTGCGTGTCCCACCAGCCGTCCTTCAGGTCGCGCGCGTACCGCTCGACGACGTCCGTCGTCTTCACTTCTTTCATGTAGTAGTAGACGTTTCCGAGCTGGACCTTCCAGAAGCCCTTGAGCTGCGGGCTGTGCGGATCGCCTTCTTCGTCGGTGAACGCGTGGTGCTTGCGGTGCACCGCGACCCACTCTTTCGTTTCGATGCCGGTCGTGAGCCAGAGCGCGAACTTGAACGCCCACTCGACCGCCGGCGGCATGGTCAGCGCCTTGTGCGTCGCCGTCCGATGGAGATAGATCGTCGTACTGAACACGGCGATCTGAATGAGCACGGCGGCGGCGACGAGCGTCACGACCAGCGAAAACAGCACTGCATTACCCTCTTAGTCTGATTTGGGCGGAAAAACGTGAAATTGTAGCACGGACCCGGGAAATCAGCCGCGCGTGCGCTCGAACTCCCGCATGAAGTGCACGAGGGCGTCGACGCCGTTCTCCGGGAAGGCGTTGTAGATCGAGGCGCGCATCCCGCCGACCGATCGGTGCCCTTTGAGGCCGTCGAGACCCGCCGCCTCCGCCTCCTTGACGAACTGTTTCTCCAGATCTTCGGTCGCGAGACGGAAGGTGACATTCATCAGCGACCGGCAGTCCTTGTGCGCGGTGCCGCGGTAGAAACCGGTGCGATCGATCTCTGCATACAACTTCGCGGCCTTGCGCTGATTGACCGTTTCGATCGCCGGAAGGCCGCCCTGCGCGCGCAGCCACTTCATGACGAGGCCGGTCGTGTAGACCGCGAACGCCGGCGGCGTGTTGTACAGCGAGTTGTTCTCCGCGTGCACCGCGTAGTTCAGCATCGTCGGCAGCGACTTCTGCGAGCGGGCGAGCATGTCGTCGCGGATGATCACGATCGTGACGCCGGCCGGTCCCATGTTCTTCTGCGCGCCCGAGTAGATGAGCGCGTGCTTCGTGACGTCGATCGGCCGGCTGAACATGTCGGACGAGGTGTCGCAGACGAGCGGCACGTCGCCGACCTGCGGCAGCGTCTTGACCTCGGTGCCTTCGATCGTGTTGTTCGAGGTGAAGTGGACGTAGGCGGCGTTCGGCGTCAGCTTCAGTTCGTCCTGCCGCGGCACGCGCGAGTAGTTCTCGCTCTTCGTGCTCGCCGCGACGTTGACGGTGCCGACTTTCTTCGCTTCCTTGATCGCCTTCTCGCCCCACGAGCCGGCGTCGATGTAGTCGGCCGTCGACCCGGCAGTCAGCAGGTTCATCGGCACCATCGAGAACTGCAGGCTCGCGCCGCCTTGCAGGAACAGCACCTTGTAGTTCGCCGGAATGGTCGCGAGCGCCCGGATGTCGGCTTCGCACTGCGCGAGGATCGCTTCGAACGTCTTCGACCGGTGGCTGATTTCGAGGACCGACATGCCGACGCCGGGCAGCGCGATGAGGTCGCGCTGCACTTCTTCGAGAACCGGGAGCGGCAGTACGGCGGGACCCGCCGCGAAGTTGTAGACGCGATGGACCGTGGTCATATCGTCACCACCTGGAGATCCAGGATGTCGGCGTTGCCGTCGCGGATCGTCCGCAGCAGCGCCTCGGACGGCGCGCCGTCCAGGTTGATCCGCGCGACGGCCGCCTGCGCGCCGTCGAAGATGATGTTCTCGGTTTCCTGCACGTTGATGGCACCGCCGCGCAGGTGATCGAACACGTGCGCGAGCACGCCGGGGCGATCCCGATGGCGCACGACGAGCATGTGCGTCGCCGGCGTCTTCTTCGCCAGGTTGACGACGTTCGGCACCTTGCCCGTGTCCTTGTAGCTGCGGACGACGCGCACGGTTTCGGCGGCGATGGCGTCCTGCGCCTGATCGGTGGAGGCGCCGATGTGATGCGTGCCGTACACGCCCGGCAGCGATGCGAACCCGAACGCGAATGCGCCGGTGCCCGACGCCGGTTCGCCGGGGTACACGTCGAGGCCGACGCGGACGTGCTTCTCGCGGACCGCCTTCTCCAGCGCCGCGTAGTCGACAACTTCCGCGCGCGCTGTGTTGATGACGTACGCGCCGGGCTTCAACTTGTCGATCACCGCCGCGCCGACCAGTCCGCGCGTGTCGGGGGACAGCGCGACGTGGATGCTGACGATGTCGCTGCGCTCGGCCATCGCTTCGGGCGACGGCGCCAGCTGCATCGGAATCGGCTCGGCCGCGACATCCGCCTGCCCGTTCGCGAAGCGCCGGCTCCAGACGACGATCGGCATCCCGAACGCGTGCGCGCGGCGCGCCACTTCGTGGCCGATGTTGCCGTAGCCGAGCAGGCCGATCGTGCGGCCGAACAGCCCCTTCGCCTTCGAGTATTCCTTCTTGTTCCACGTGCCGGCGCGCAGCTCGGCGACGTTGTCGGGCACGCGCCGGTCGAGCGCGAGGATCAGCGCGAAGGTGAGCTCCGCGACGGCCACCGCGTTCTTCCCCGGACAGTTCGACACGTAAATGCCGCGCGTGGATGCCGTCGCCGTGTCGATCGTGTTGTAGCCCGCGCCGGCGCGGACGACGAGCGACAGCGCGCCGGCCTCGAGCATCGCCGCCGTCACCTGCGTTCCCCGCACCACCAGCACGTCCGCGGCCGTCGTCTTGATCGCATCGGTGAGCGCGTCGCCGGCGAGATCCGGCTGATAGACGACGTCGCACCCTGCGCCCGTGAGACCGTCGAGGCCGCTCTTCTCGAATTTGTCGGCGACGAGAACTTTCATATGAGGTGACTCAGGAGGCCATCGCGCAGCTTCGGCTCGAACCAGGTGGACTTCGGCGGCATGATCTCGCCGGCGTCCGACACCGCCATCAGGTCGGCCACGCTGACCGGGAACAACGAGAACGCCACCGCGGCCTTCCCGCCGTTCACGAGCTGCTCGAGCGCGGCCGTGCCGCGCGCGCCGCCGACGAACTCGATCCGCTTGTCGGTACGGACGTCGGCGATCTTCAGCACCGGCGCGAGCAGCTGCTCCTGCAGGATGCTCACGTCGAGCGAACCAATCGGATCGGACGCCGGCGGCATCTGCTTCGGCGTCAGCGTGTACCAGGCGCCGCCGACGTACATCGCGATCTCGCCGCGCCGCGCAGGCGTCGGCGTGCCCGGCTTCGCGTCGAAGCGCTCGCGCACCGCGTGCAGAAACGCATCGGCCGAAAGGCCGCCCAGATCGTTCACCGCGCGGTTGTACGGAAGAATCTGCACCTGATCGTGCGGGAACGCGACGCCGAGCATCGCGCCCGATTCGCCGCGGCCGTGCAGTTCGGTGCGGGCGCGCGCGGCGCTCGCGGCGCGGTGATGACCGTCGGCGATGTAGAGCGCGGGGACGCGCGCGAACGCCGCGACGAGCGCGTCGCGGTCGCGGCCGCCGACGCGCCAGATCGTGTGGCGCACGCCGTCGGGCGCGTCGAAGTCGAAGAGCGGCGTGCCTGCGGTCTGCCGCGTCGCGATGTCGTTGACGTCGGCGCTCGCGCGATACGTCAGGAACACCGGGCCGGTCTGCGCGCCGAGCGCGATCAAGTGGCGCGTGCGATCGTCTTCCTTGTCACGCCGCGTGCGCTCGTGCTTCTTGATGATGTCGCGATCGTACTCGTCGATCGAGAAGCACGCCGCCAGGCCCGTCTGCGTGTGATGGCCCATGCGCAGCCGGTAGAAGTACACGCTCGGCTCGTCTTCGACGACGAGCGACGCGTCCTTCAGCATGCGGAAGTTGTCCGCGGCGCGTTCGTACACCGCGGTCGAGTACGGATCGGTGTCGTCGGGCAGCTCGAGCTCGGCGCGCGACACGCGGAGAAAACTCAGCGGGTCGCCATGCGCCAGCGCTCGGGCTTCGTCGGTACTGACGACGTCGTAGGGGACAGCGGCGATGCGCGCAGCGTCGGCCGGCGTCGGACGCAGCGCACGAAACGGGATCAGCGTGGCCATCGGGGCTCAAAGTATATTCTCGCCGACCGATGGGCGTCCCGCCAGAGCTAGGGTTTGGTCAGATCGTCTTTGATCGTGAGCGTCCGGTGGAACCAGCGGAGCCGTAGCTCGTGCGCCCGCCCGTCGCGAACCGGACGTTGCGGATTCACGTGCGTGCGTCGAGCAAGCGGCCGCGCCACGAGCACCGGATGCACGGTCGACGCGTCGTTCACGGCCAGGGGCGCGGAGACCGGCTGCGTCGCCGGCGGCGCGGGCGCGGGCGGCATCGCCAGCGTCCGATCGCCTACCACGCTCGCCGCCGCGATCGTGGTCAGGGCACCCGCGACGAGGGCGGCGACCATCCAGCCCTGGCGGCGCGGCTCGGGCGTCGCAGCAGTCGGCGTCACGCGCTTCGCCTGTGATTCGTACAGGCGCCGATCCGCTTCACGGAGATACACGCGCAGATCCGCCGACGCGTTCGCGGGCCGCCGCCGATCGCATCGCGCGACGATGCGCCGAAGTCCCTCGTCCGCGCGCGCCGGCGCGTAGCGCGCGAGCGTCGCGCCGAACTCCTCGAGCGAATCGAACGGCGGCGCGTCGACTTCGTGCAGCGCGCGGGCGATGGCATAGTGAAGGCCGCCGGGGACGTGCGGCGTGCGTGCGAGCAGATCCTGCACGAGAATCGCGAGCTCGGCGACGCTCGGCGTCGCCGCACAACCGTCGCACGCGACGGTGCCGTCGCTGCCGATGCGGATGCGCTCGAGTGCGAGCGGGCCGAACGGCGGCCGCGGCGCGGCGTCGGGCGGCTGGTGGATCAACTTCTGGGCGACGGCCACCACCTCATCGGCAGTCAGCACGACGCCCGCACACTGGAGATCGACGAGCGACACGGCGTACGGCATCGATCGGGAGATTGCCAAAGCCGCGCCCGCTCGCGGCGCGCGAATTCAGGAGCGTTTCGCGCGGGAGGCCGCTGAGGTGTCCTCCCGTTCTTTCACTGTGCCGTTTGAATTGCGGACAACGGCTCGAACGCCCGATCGCGCGCGGCGACAAACGCGGCCATCTGCGACGCCGGCACCGGCTCGGCGGGCGGCATCGCGTGGTGCGCGGCAACCGGGTTGATGAAGACGCCGTTCTTCTTCACGCGATAGTCGAGGTGCGGCCCGGTGGCGAGCCCCGTCATACCGACTTTACCGATGAGCTCGCCCTGACGCACGTGCGCGCCCGCGCGCACCGCGATCGACGAGAGGTGCAGATACTCCGTCTCGAACCCGTTCGAGTGGCGCAGGTGCACCATGTTGCCCGATCCGCCGCTGAAGCCGGCCGACACGACGACCCCGTCCGACACCGCGACGACGGGCGAGCCGATCGGCGCGCGGTAGTCGACGCCGAGATGCGCGCGCACTTCCTTCAGAATCGGATGGAACCGCCCGCTCGAAAAACCGGACGTGATGACCGGCTGGAACTTCAGCGGCGACGCGAGGAAGAAGCGCTTCATCGACACGCCGCGATCGTCGAAGTACGCCGCGGTGCCGCCCTCGGGCTGGAAGCGGACGGCGCGGAGGCGGCGGCCGTGATTCACGAACTCGGCCGCGAGGATCGGTCCGTAGCCGGCGAATTCGTCCGCGTCCCGATACTGTTTCTCGACGGTGAGCTCGAACGTGTCGCCGGGTTGCAGCTCGGTGCTGAAATCGATCTCGCCGCCGAAGATCTCGGCCATCGCGAGCGTGAGATCGATCGTCTCGCCGGCGGCGTCCATCGCGGCGACGAGCGACGAGGCGTCGCGGTTGATCTCGCCGCGGACGATTTCGACGTGGCGCGTTTTCGGAATCGGCAGCACGTCGGCGACGAGCTGGAGATCCTTGCCGCGGCTGACGCGCAGGACGCGATCGCCGTCGATCTCGTACTCGAAGCGCTCGAGCGCGCCGCTGATCGCTTTCTCGATGCGGTACGGACGATCCGCGCGCAGCCGCCGAACGTCGAACACGCGCGCGGCGCGCGAGACGACGTCGCCCACCTCGGCCACGGCGACGCCCTCCGCGCGCAGCAGCGACGCGAGCGTCGCGCCCGCGGCCACCTTCGCCTGCACGAGTCGGCTTTCGGGCGCGAGCGAGATGTCGCGGGATCGGACCGGCAGCAGCTCGTGCTCGTCGAGCAGCGTGCCAGCCGCCAGCACACCCACGCACGCGATCAATACTGTGAAGACGCGTCGCAGCAAGAACGGCATCCTAGCACCGAATCTCTGTTAGAGTCCCCGCTGTGGAGGCACGACCAGCCATGCTCAACCGTCGCACGCTCGCGCTCCCCATCCTCGTCGCGGCCCTCGCGGTTCCCGTCGCGGCGCAGCTCGCCTCGACCGAGAAAGTGGACCTCGATGCGATCTATCGGATCAAAGACGAAGGGCTGCAGCACTCGAAGGTGATGGAGCTCGAGAGCTACCTGACCGACGTCTACGGCCCGCGGCTCGCCAACTCGCCCGAGATCAAGGAAGCCGGCGAGTGGGCGCAGAAGACGATGAAGGACTGGGGCCTCGCCAACGTGCACGAAGAGACGTGGCATTTCGGCCGCGGGTGGCACAACGAGCGGATGGTCGCCGTCGCCGTGTCGCCGCGCGCGTACCCGCTCATCGCCTACCCGAAGCCGTGGACGCCGGGGACGAACGGAGCGGTCACCGGCGAAGCGGTGTTGGCCGTCATCACCACCGACAAGGACTTCGACACGTGGCGCGGCAAGCTGAAGGGCAAGTTCGTGCTGACCATGCCGCTGCGCGACGTGCCGGCGCACTTCGAAGCGCAGGGCCATCGCTACACCGACGCGGAGCTCGCCGAACTGGCGAAACAGCCGGAGGTGCGCAGCGGCCGCGGGCGTGGCAACTTCCAGGCGCAGCAGGAGTTCAACAAGAAGCGCACGCAGTTCTTCAAGGACGAAGGGGTCCTCGCGCTCCTCGACTACAGCCGCGGCGATGACGGCACCGTGTTCGTGCAGGCGCCGCAGGGCGTGTCGCGCGACCCGAAGGATCCGCTGCAGCCGACGCAGGTGACGCTCGCCGTCGAACACTACGGCCGCATCGCGCGCACGCTCGAAAAGAAAATCCCCGTCACGCTGCAGCTCGACGTCGTCAACAAATTCTTCGACGACGATCAGAACGCGTTCAACATCGCGGCCGAGATTCCCGGCGGCGACAAGTCGGACGAACTCGTGATGCTCGGCGCGCACTTCGATTCGTGGGCGAGCGGCACGGGCGCGACCGACAACGCCGCGGGATCGGCGGTGATGATGGAAGCGATGCGCATCCTGAAGACGAGCGGCGTGAAGCTGCGCCGCACCGTGCGCATCGGCCTGTGGGGCGGCGAAGAAGAAGGGCTGCTCGGCTCGAAGGAGTACGTGAAAGCGCACTTCGCCGATCCGGCGACGATGCAGCTGAAGCCGGAGCACGCGAAGCTCGCCGGCTACTTCAACGTCGACAACGGCACGGGGCAGATTCGCGGCGTCTACCTGCAGGGCAACGAAGCGGTCGCGCCGATCTTCACGGCGTGGATGGCACCGTTCCACAACATGGGGATGACGACCGTCACGATCGACAACACCGGCGGCACCGATCACCTGTCGTTCGACGCGGTGGGGCTGCCCGGCTTCCAGTTCATCCAGGACGAGATCGAGTACAACGCGCGCACGCACCACTCGAACATGGATCTCTACGAGCGCATCCAGCCCCAGGACATGATGCGCAACGCCGTCATCGTCGCGTCGTTCGTGTACGAGTGCGCGAATCGAGACGAGAAGCTGCCGCGCAAGCCGCTGCCGAAGGCGCAGCCGCCGGCCGCGCGCGGGACGACGGGACAGCATTGATCGTCTGACGTCGGGCCGCTACGCGCGGCCGTGTTGTCGCGCCCACTCGCGCAGGCACTGCTGGCGCTCGCGCGCCTCGGGTATTTCGTCGAAGCGATCGACCGGCCACGGCAGGCGGTACGTCCAGTTCGAGCCGCCGATCGTCGCGGGGACGTTGATGCGATCGCGCCAGCCGAACACGTCCTGGATCGGGAGCAGCAGTAGATCGGATCCCGACGCGAACAGCGCCTCGAGCAGCACGTCGCGGACGCGATCGTACGGCGCGTCGGCAATGCTCTCGCCGCCGGTGATGCGCTGAATCGTCGCGAGGCGGTTCACCTGTTCGCGATCGGCGCGCGTGCTCTCTTCCCACCAGACGAGGAGCGGCTCGGTGTCGTGCGTGCCTGACGTGGCAACCGACACCGGCGGGTACTCGGTCGGCTCGCGGAAGGGCTGGCCCGCGTCGTGCCAGTGGCGTTCCCACCGCAGCACCTTGAAGCCCGGCACGCCGAGCCGCGCCAGCGACGCGCGCACGAAATCGGGGACCGTGCCGAGATCTTCCGCGATGATGTCGGCGCCGGGTTCGCGAAAGATGCCGAGCATCTGCTCGCCGAGCGCGAGCTGCGACGGTTCGTCCGCCGGCGTGAAGAACGGCGGCCGACCGTCCTTCGGATTCCCGTACGTGCGATAGAAGCCGACGAGATGATCGACTCGATAGCCGTCGTAGAGATCGGCGCTGCGCCGCGCGCGCTTGCGCGGCCAACGGAAGCCGTCGCGCGCGATCGCGTCCCACCGGTAGATCGGCAAGCCCCAGTCCTGCCCCGTCGCGCTGAACGCATCGGGCGGCGCGCCGACGGTGACGTCGAGGCTGAAGTGCTCCTGATGCGACCAGACGTCGGCGCTGTCGCTGTCGACCATGAACGGCTGGTCGCCGAAGATCTGCACGCCGCGGGCGGCCTGTCGGGCGTCGCGCCATTGCGTCGCGGCGGTCCACTGCAGGTATTGATGGAACAGCACCTCGCGCGCGAGGTCGCGGCGCGCGGCCTCGATCGCCGACGGATCGCGGCGCTGCTGCGGCGGCGGCCACTCGGTCCACGGCCGCTCGCCTTCGCGCGCATGAATCGCGCGAAACAGCGCGTAATCGTCGAGCCACCACGACTGGTCGGCCGCGAAGGCGCGCAGCGCGGCGGCGCGATCGGTGCCGCGCGTCCACTCGGCATCGTGGAAGCGATCGAACGCCGCACCGAACGCCGCCTGCTTCACGCGACGCACGGTGGCGTAGTCGATGCGGGGCGCTCGGCGCGCGGCGTCCAGTTGCTCGCGATCGCCGGGCGCCAGCGCGGCCTCGCCGCCAAGCGCCTCGAACTCCGGCATGGACGCAACGCGGATGAAGATCGGATCGATCGCCATCGCGCTGATCGCCGAGTACGGCGACTGCTGTCCGGGCGCCATCTCGTTGAGCGGCAGCAACTGCAGCAGATGAAGGCCGGCGCGCGACACCCAGGCCGCCAGCGGCACGAGGTCGCCGATGTCGCCGATGCCCCAGCTCGTCGCCGACGGACAGGAGAACAGAGGGACGAGAAGGCCCGCGCGGCGGGTCATGGCGTCGCCGGACTGCAAGTGAAGTGCCGCAGGATGCGCGCGACGCCGTCGCGAAAGACCGGCGCCGCCGGCAGCAGGCTGACGACGAGAAAAGACTCTCGCGCGAAGTCGAAAAAATATCCGGGATGCGCCAGCACGCCGGCCGTGGTCAACAGGCGGACGACAAGGTCCTCTTCCGGTTCGAGCGTCGGCACCTGCAGCACGGCGGACCAGCCGGCGTCGCTGCGCAGCACGCGGCACGCGGGCGACGCGAGCGCAGCGTTTTGCAGCCAGCTGTAGTTGTCGCGAACACGCTCGGCAATTTGTTCGCGCACGGCCGCACCGCGCGAGAGCAGCGTCGGTGCGGCGACCTGAACGGGGGTCGAGGCCGACAGGTATGTGTCGCAAATCAGCTCGAGCCGGTCGAGGGCGGACGCCACGAGCCGCGCGGGTCCGCTGACCGCCATCCAACCGAGCTTCACCTGCGGCAGGCCAATCGATTTCGAGAGGCCGCCAAGCGCGAACGTCAGCGCACGTTCGACCGTCGCCGCGCGCCCGGCCGCGCGCGCGGCGCCCGGCTCGAGCTCGTAATCGGCGAAGACTTCGTCGGCGACGATCGCGACGTCGCGCGCGGCGCACAGCGCGGCGAGCCGATCGAGATCGGCGGCGGACATGTACGAGCCGGTCGGATTGTTCGGGCTCACGATCAGGATGGCGCGCGTGCGCGGCGTCAGCGCGCGTTCGACGCTGGCCACGTCAATCGTCCACGCGCCGTGGTACTCCAGATCGTACGCGCGTGTGACGAGGAGGTCGAGCGCCGCGAGGTGATCGAACAGCGGATAGCTCGGCCGCGGGATCAGAATCTCGTCGCCGGCGTCCGCGAGCAGTTTGAACAGCACGCTGTACGCCTCGCTCGTGCTCGCGGTCAGGACCACGCGCTCGGGCGGGACGCTGACGCCGCGCCGCGCGTAATCGTTCGCGACGGCGACGCGCGCGTCGCGCGATCCGAGCGGTTCGGGCCGGTACTCGAGCGCCGCCGCGGCAGCGAGCGGCGCGAGGAGATCCGGCGGATACGAGAAGCCCGCGCAGGTCGGGTTCGTCGCGGTGAGGTCGACGAAGGCGCGCCCCTCCGCGCGCATCGCGGCGACGGCGTCGGTCAGCCGGTTGCGCGACAGGTCGTGGGGGACGCGGCGCGAGAACGTCACGGCAGGATGTCGATGCGCTCGATGACGTCGCCTTCGAGGATCCGGTCGACGACATCCATGCCGGTCAGGACCTGGGCGAAGACGGTGTAGATGTGATCGAGGCGCGGGTTGTCGACGAGGTCGACGAAGATCTGCGCGTCGCCGGTGTCGTGTCCGCGCGTCGAGATGCCGACGGCGCCCCGGACGTGCGGCCAGAGGCTGACCTCGTCGCGCATGAACGTGGGCTCGCCGACGTATTCGTTGGCGCCGGGGCTGCCCCCCTGGATGACGAAATTCGGCACGATGCGATGGAACGTCAAGCCGTTGTAATACCCGGATTCGGCGAGGTGGACGAATTTCAGCACGGTCAGCGGCGCGACTGACGTAAAGAGCGCGAGGTCGAAGGTTCCGACGCCACGGATGGCGATCCGCGCCCGCGGGGAGGCGAGCCGCCGCAGTTCCGCGGCCGTCACGCTGGTGCCTGGCACGTGCCTGGCACTTGCCTGGCGAGTGCCTGGCACGTGCCTGGCACCGGCACCCAGCGCCTTCTCGATCGCGGCGCGCGCGTCGTGCGAGTTGTCGTGACCCTCGTGCACGAGGCGCGTCAGCGCCGCCTCGAGCGCCGGCGTCGCCGCCTCGAGCGTCGGCGACCCGGTCAGCGCCCGCGCCGCGGCGCGCACCGCCTGATATCCCGATCGCGAGAGATTCGCCACGAAGACGCGATCCGCCTCGTGACCCGCGATTCGCGACAGCGCCTCGATCGCCGCCTCGCGAACGTTGTCATCGTCGTCGGCCGACGCCAGCTTTTCGAGCGTCGCCCGATCGCCGAGCTGCGCCGCCGCGCGCGCCGCGTACATCCGAAGCTGCCAGATCGACGAGGACGCAAACGTGGGCAGCGTCGCGGCAGCGCGATCCGGCGCGGCCGCCGCGAGGGCGACGAGCGCGTGCGCCGCGCGATGCCACGCTCGCGGCGCGTCCACCTCGGCCCCAGCGTCGAGCGCGCGCTCGAGTCGCGCGACCGCGTCGGGAGAGGCGCCGCACGCCGCCAACTGATCGTACGCCTGCAGGACGACATGCATGTCGCGATCGGCGGTGGCGGCGGCGATCGCGTCGCAGTCGCTCGTCCGTCCGCGCAGCGCTTCGAGGCGCACCATCGGTGACGCGTCCTGCAGTCCCGCGCGTAAGACTTCCGCCTCGACGTCGCGGCGCGGGCGCTGCGGGGCCGCCGCCGCGCGCATCGCGTCGCGCCGAACCTGCGCGTCGACATCGCTCGCGGCGGACCGCAACGTCCGCTCGTCGACCGCGTCGGACGTCAGCAGCGCCTCGAACGCCAGCCGGCGCACGCGCGACCCGCTGCCGGTGTCGCCGTCCGCTCGCGTGGCGAGCCGCGTCATCGCCGCGATCGCGTCGGCGCTCGGCGGCTGGATCTTCCGCGCGATGCGCGTCAGCGACTCGAACCCCTTCGCGACGCCGAGCCGATCGACGACGGTCGCCGCCGACGCCGTCTCGCCGACCAGCGCGCGTTCAGCGGCGGCCACGTCGGACGGGTTCGCATACGGAGCCGACCGATCGATTCGCACAGCGCCGCGCGCACGTCGGGGTCGGCCTCGACGTTGAGCCGGGCCGACAAGGTCGACAGCGCCGAGGTCAGCGCACGGGCGTCCGCAGCCGAACGCTCCGTCGTCAGTCCTTGCATCGCTTGCGCGATGGCGTTGGCGGCCTCGGTTCGGATCTCCGGCAGCGGATGCTTCAGCGCGGGCACGAGGTCGGCGACGAGCGACGGACGCTCGAGCCGCCCGAGCGCGCGGATCGCCACGAGCCGCGTCTGCGCATTGTCGGATCGCGAGCCCGCGCGGAGGATCGCGAGATCGCCTGCCGTCGGCGCGCGCCGATCTTCCGCCTCGAGAATCGCGGCGCGCGATTGCGCGATCGCACGCTGCGGCGCCAGGACGCACCCGCCGAGCACACCGCACGCACAGAGCACGCCTCGTGCTGCGATCGCCGCGACGGCTGCGGTGGCGTTCTGCATCAGCGGAGGTGTGCCGTCGCCGCGGAGTACTCCAGCATCTGCGTCGTCAGATCGCACGGGTACGAGATGCGGACGTCGACGATCTCGCCGCTCGCGTCGCGCACCGCCTCGAGCTTCGGCATCACGAACGCGGTGTAGGACGGCAGGTGGAGCCGATCGACGCGCGCGACCACTTCGTCGCGGAGCGCGGGATCGAAGTGGACGCCGTACGTCTCGACGAGCGCGCGCGCCGCCTCGTAGTCCCCCTCCGCCTTGATGCGCTGCACCTCCGCGAGCAGCCGGCCGACGCCGTCGCGGAACGCCTGCGGATCGATCATCGAGTAGAACGTCTTGCCGTCGCGGCGCCGCACGTCGATCGCGGCGGTGTGCGCCATCAGCCAGTGGACGATCAACTGGCGATTGCGCATGTGGTCTTCCTCGATCTGCGTCCCCTCGCGCACGCGCCGCAGTTGCACGAGCGCGTTGCGCGCGTACGACTCGTACTCCGCGCGGATGATGTCCGCGTGGTCGGCTGCCGGCACGAGGCCGAGCGCCGCCAGCTTCGGATCGGGCAGGAAGTACAGCGCGACGAGATCGGCGCGCGATTCCTCGATCGTCGAGAACTGCTCTTTGAGCGCCGCGGGGGGCGTGACGGTCAGCCGATCGCTGACGCGTCCCGAGCCGTGGCCGACGACCTCGTGCAGATCGGTCGTCAGCGCCGACGCGAACGCACTCCAGCGGTGCGCGCGCTCCGCTTCCTCAGGCGACCACGAGAACTCGGTGCGGAACTCCGGCAGCGTCGATCGATCGTAGGCCTCGACGATGTTCGCGAGCGCGACCGACTTGCTGCCGTAGCGCTCGCGGATCGCCTGATCGTTGGGCAGGTTGATCCCCACCGGCGTGATCGGCCCCGAATCGCCGGTCTCGATGACGACGTCGATGGCGCGCGCGGTGACGCCGCGGACCCCGGCCTTGCGGTACTGCGGATCCCACGGCATGTGGTCCTCGAACCACTGCGCGTGATCCGCGATCGTGCGGATCTGATGCGTCTTCTCGGCGTTGACGTAGCAGACGATCGCTTCCCACGACCCCTTGATGCTGCGCGCGTCGAGATACACCTCGACGAAGCCGTTGATCGTGTCGACGGCCGACGCGCGGTCCTGCACCCACGCAATGTCGTACGCCTCGCGGTGCGGCGCTTCGCCGGTGCGATAGAACGCGATGAGCGCGTGGAGCGCGACCGTCATCGTTTCGCTGGCGTACGGCAGCGCCGCCTCGAGGTGCTCGACGATGGCGTCGATCGCGCGTCCGTAGCGCTCGCCGCTGCGGTACACCTCTTCGACGAGCAACCCGTCGGGCCGCTTCACCAGGCGCGAGTTCAGCGGATACCGCTCCTCGAACCGCTCCAGATCGGCCATCGTCACGCCGCGATAGAGGTTGTTGGCGCTCGCGGTCAGCATGTCCTGGCCGGGCGGCGGCGTCTTCGCGGTGACCGTCGGCTCGAAGGTCGGGTCGAAGAACATCGGCTGGAGACGGTCGAGGAGCGCGTCGAGCGTGTCGCCGGGGCAGAGCGGGAATGTGGCGCCGGCGCGCGCCGCGGCATGCGCGGCGGCGCGAAACGCGTGGGGGGGGCACGTCAGGACGAACTTGCGCGCGGTGAGGTTGTTGTACGGGCCGGTGTTGATCCAGAACAGTTTCGTGTAGCGCACGATCGCGTCGCGCGTCGCGGCGTCGATGTCGTCCGCGTGCGTGACGATCGCTTCGAGAACGTCGCGCATCTGGAGGTTGTGCGCGTAGCGCTGGTCGAAGAAGATGTCGCGCCCGGCGATCGCGGCCTGCGACAGGTGCCAGACGAGGACCTTGTCGCGCGGCGACAGATCGGCGAAGCCGTCGGCGTAGACCTGCACGACGGCCGCGTCGGCCACACGCTCGAGCAGGTACGGACGATCGTCCATCCTGCCGATCCTAATCGAGGTTCACGCGCTCGCGATGCACGGCGACGTGCACGTCCCAGCCGCGTTCGCGCACGATCCGCGATCGCAGCGCCTCGAGCGCGGGCGGCTCGCCGTGGACGAGAAAGGTGCGGCGCGGCGCGCGGGAGAACCCTGACAGCCAGCGCATGATCTCGTTCGCGTCGGCGTGCGCGGACATCGCGTCGATGCGCTCGATGCGCGCGGCGACCGGGATGTCGCGTCCGTGCAGGCGCACCGTCTTCGCCCCGTCGCACAGCGAGCGGCCGCGCGTGCCCGCCGCCTGGTAGCCGACGAAGAGCACGGTGTTTCGCGCGTCGGGCAGCGTCGCGGCGAGGTGATGCAACACGCGGCCGCCGGTCGCCATGCCGCTCGACGAGATCACGATCGCGGGGCGCGACGAGGCGACGAGCTCCATCGACTGCTGCGGCGAGCTGACGAGGGTCAGGCGGGTGGTGCAGAAAACGCAGGCGTGCCGCGCGCCGATCTCGTCGACGTCGAGTTCGTTGAGGCGGTTGGTATAGAACTGCAGCGCCCCCGCGGCCATCGGGCTGTCGACGTACACCGGCAGGATCGGAATGCGTCGATCGTCCTCGAGACGCTTCAGCCAATAGAGCAGTTCCTCGACGCGCCCGATGGCGAACGAAGGGATGATCAGCTTGCCGCCGCGATCCGCCGTTTCCCTCACGATCGCCGCGAGCCGCGCGCCTTCGTCATCCGGCTCGTGGAGGCGATCGCCATAGGTCGACTCAAGAATTAGGTCGTCTGACTGAGCCACCGGCGATGGGTCCGGCAGGACGGGCCGTCCGTAGCGGCCAAGGTCACCACCAAACAGGATTATTCGGTCATTAACCAGAATTTTTGCATACGCTGAGCCGAGCAAGTGGCCGGCGTTCACGAATTCGACGGTCAATGAGGGCGAATCCCCAAGCGGCACGGGACGCTCGTAGCCGACCGGCTGCAGACGATCGAGTGCGCGGGCGGCGTCGACCGACGTGTACAGCGGCAGCGCCGGATGATGCTTCGAATAGCCGCCGCGGTTCGCGAAGCGCGCGTCCTCCTCCTGCAGATGCGCCGAATCCGGCAGCACCAGCGTGCACAGGTCTTTGGTGCCCGGCGTGCAAAAAATGCGACCCCGGAAACCACCCGTGACGAGACGCGGCAGCCAGCCGCAGTGATCCAGGTGGGCATGGGTCAGGACCACCGCGTCGATCGACCCGGGATCGACCGGCAGCGGTTCCCAATTCCGCAGCCGCAGCGCCTTCAGGCCCTGAAACAGCCCGCAGTCGACCAGAACCCGGTACCCGTTCACGTCGAGCAGGTGTTTGGAGCCGGTGACCGTCCCGGCCGCCCCGAGGAAGGTCAGCGATGTCGAAGACATTTGGTGACTATAGCTTGCCGACACCTCATCTGACCCGAAACCCGTTGAAGAAAAGCGCTCGAACGATTATTGTTTGGCGAACAAAATCCCTCTCCTCCGCGTCCGCAGACGAGGTGATTCAGCAATGGAAGACACAAAGATGTCGGAAGGCACGTCGAACGGATTTTCACGTCGCAACTTCATCAAAGGGGTCATCGCCGCCGGCGCGGTCACGTCCACGTCCGCGTACTTGTTCCGCACGACGACGGTCCACGGGCAGCCCGCGGCCGGCGCCGTCGAACGGCTGATCACGTTGAACGT
>Ga0070741_10008968_pt1 | contig 19733 bp, 16 predicted proteins | sample Coa_R1_4_FD_66440 | JGI IMG/M metagenome (GOLD analysis project Ga0070741, IMG submission 66440) | Surface soil microbial communities from Centralia Pennsylvania, which are recovering from an underground coalmine fire - Coalmine... | ecosystem: Environmental > Terrestrial > Soil > Unclassified ...
GCGACCAATCGATTTGGGGCGATCAGTCCATCTGGGGCGACACCGCACTTGGACTCAGCATCCTCAGCAATGGCGAACCAAAGTAGGCGTCGTTAAGACTCGGCTCCGTTTAGAGCCTCGTCTAGTTCTTGCAGATCCGTGCAGCCGGTACGGAAGTTAACATGTCGGAAAGTTCGAGGGCGGTACCTGTCCAGCGAAACAGTTGCCGCCTTTCTGGGTTGACGATGTAGATAAATTCCCCCCCAGGCGTAGTACTTCTCGCACTTCTCCAATACGCAGCCATTTTACGGTCTTACAGCACTGCGTTAAAGGTTCCGAGCTACGCGGCCTTTGCGATGGGCAGCCGATCTATTGTTGCCAATCCGCAGCGCTCCAGTAAGCGGATCACCGGCCACGCTAAGTCGATCTCGCGGCCGCGCAGCGCAAAACGCGCCGACGTCGGGAACTCGTGATGGTTGTTGTGTAGTCCTTCGCCGCCGGTGAACAGCGCAATGATCTGAATGTTGGTCGCGAGGTTATCGAAGTTTCGATAACCGATCATGTGGCAGAGACTGTTAATGGAAGAATTCAGCAGTACATAAGCCACCAGGTGAAATGCCCATGCGGCCAATCCCCACCCCCAGCCAAACATCAACATAAAGATTGCCAGGCCTGCAAAAATCGTGTAGTTTTGAATCCACCGCGGCAGTTTGTCTATTGCATCGGGCCGATAATCCGGCGTGTACTTCCGGATGGTCGCCAGATTCTTGGTCTCTTTTCGATAGAGGAAGTAATTGCCGAAGAGAACGGTCCACATTCCAAAGACGCGCGGGCTGTGCGGGTCTCCCTCTTCGTCTGAGTGGTGGTGGTGCTTCCGATGTACCGCCGCCCATTCGCGCGGAATAATTCCGGTGAACAGCATCAATTCCAAATGCATCAAAAATTCCACCGATCTATGCAACTGCACGCCACGGTGCGTCACGCACCGATGCAAATAAATAGTGGTCGCAAAGACGGACATCTGCAAGATCACAAACGTGATCACTGCCATCCAGACAAAGTGCATCAATTCTCCAGAATGAAATTTATTTTTGCGAGGACGCGATGAAGCCGGGCGTTCTCTCCAGTTCGCAAGCTGAATCCGCCGCACGGCGTCGCGCGGGATTGTGGCGAGAAAACTTCCTAATTAAGGGTAGCAGTTCGCTACGGATGTTCGCCAAATCGAGCGGAAAACCAAATTACATCCGGACTCGCCTGTCCTGCACGCGATAATTCATATTGAATGTCGCGGCTCCGGCAAGCTGTTCAGCTCCTCGGAAAATCGGGAATTACTCTTGTAGTCGCGCTTCTGCTGTTTGCCGTCTTTTACTTCACTGGGAAATCCCTTCTCGCCTTTCTTTTTGCGGTAGCGTTAATTCCCATTTCGCTCATCGTTTTGTTTCGGGGTTTCGTGTGGGTAAAGCGGCACGCGCTCTGGAGTTTGCGCAATCGGCTTCTGGTTGTATACACGCTGATGGGAGTCTTGCCCATCGCGCTTCTTTTTGTGTTGATTGGACTAAGCGGTTGGGCCCTGATGAACGAACTCGCCATCTACCTGGCCAGTTCGGCGCTTGATCGCCGGCTGGAATCTCTTCAGTCCGCCGTAGAGGGCCTACAACAACTCAAGCCGGCCGACCGTCCGAAAGCTGTTTCGCACTTCGCCGAAGCCTTCGAACATTCGTTTCCCGGCATCACATTCTACTTCAACGATGGAACCGGCATGCACTCTTATCCGCCGAACGCTCCTTCTTTAACAGTCGCGCCTGGGTGGGGCAACGTTGACGGGCTATTAGTGTGGAATGGCCGCTTTTATGGCTGGGCACATGACAAACGCGGCAACGATGAAATTACCGTTTTGGCGCCGTTCTCGAATCAAAGCGTCGAGAATCTGGTTCCCAATCTCGGCGCCATCGCGCTGCTGGAAACCGATGAACACCCCGGCAGGGTCGCTTCGGCCGGTGCCATTTCCTCGGAAGAACGGCGGTCCGGCGACATGCAGGTAAAAGTGGACCTCGATGGTCGCGCTAGCTCCGGCCGAACAGCGAGCCGCATTCCTCCGCCGGTCAACCGCTTCGATATTCCCGTGCTTTGGCCGTCCACTCGCCTGCATTACCACCTTGACACCCCGGGCAAAACATATCAGGGAGTGTTGTGGGTAGAGTCGCGGCCTTCAGCGGTTTTGCGAAGCTTTTTCTCTGGAAGCGAGGTTTTACGCGGCATCCTGTTCGATGTCGTTTTGGCTGTCGCTATCCTCTTCTTACTCGTCGAACTGGTCGCCATTTGGATTGGCGTTCGCCTGTCACGCCGTATCACCGGTTCCGTTAATCAGCTTTACGAAGGCACTCGCCGAGTCATCCACGGCGATTTTCAGAATCGTATTCCGGTTCGCGATCAGGACCAGCTCGGCGAGCTTTCGCAATCGTTCAACCGGATGACCGAGAATCTCGAACGGTTGATGGTGGTTGAAAAAGAGAAGGAGCGCCTACAAACCGAGCTTGAGATTGCGCGGGAGGTGCAATCGCAACTTTATCCCAAGGCGGCTCCTCCGGCGTGTGGTCTTAAGTTGACGGTCCGCTGCGATCCTGCCCGGCTGGTTTCGGGCGATTACTACGATTATCAGGATATCGGTGGCGGCAAACTCGCTTTTGCAATTGGCGACGTAGCGGGAAAAGGAATTTCAGCAGCGCTTTTGATGGCAACCCTGCAAGCGGCTCTGCGCGCTCAGATCACCAATTACCAGCCGTGTGAAACCGACCGTAATAATGCCCCCAGCCTTCATGCAGCGGTTTTGGTTTCCGCACTCAACAAACAGATCTACGCTCACACTTCACCTGAAAAGTATGCGACTTTTTTCTTCGGTCTGTTTGACGAGCCTTCGCGCACTCTGACCTACACTAACGCCGGGCACCTGTCTCCTTTGTTGTTTCGCCAGCAGGAAGTAACGCCGCTTGATTGCAATGGCACCGTCGTCGGAGCTTTCCCGTTTTCCCTATATGACGAGAGCCGCTTGAGTATGGCCTCTGGAGATCTGTTGGTTTGTTATACCGACGGAATCACCGAGCCTGAGAATGCCTACGGTGAAATGTTCGGCGAAGAGCGGCTTATCGAGTTAATCCAGAAGCACTTTCACCGAGAAGATCAGGAAATCGTCGCGCTAGTTCTTGAAGCCGTACGAGGCTGGACCGGAAATCCAGAATTACATGACGACATGACGTTGCTTTTGGCTCGCGAGGTTCCAGTCCAATGAAGGTGCTTACCGCCGCTCAGATGCGTGAGGTTGATCGCCTCACCATCGAGCGCGGCATCCCCGGCCTGATTTTGATGGAAAATGCCGGCAGCCGGGTGATCGAGTTTTTGCTGAAGACGTTCCATCCGTTGAATGAGCATCGAGCGGTGGTTGTTTGCGGTAAGGGGAACAATGGCGGCGACGGTTTCGTTGTCGCGCGCCAGCTTTTTACCCGCCATCTCTGTAAAGAACTCACGGTTGTTGAGATCTTCGACCCCGAGTCCCTTACGGGCGATGCGCAGGCAAACCGCAGGATGCTGGATGCCTGCGGCTGCCCAGTGGTGCGGGAATTACCAAACAAAGCCAATTTGGCGACGGTGGTTATCGATGCCGTTCTAGGTACGGGGCTAACCGGACCTGCTAAAGGGTCGGCGCTTGATGCCATTCGCATGATCAATGAGCGGTTCCCGCTCGCTAAGAAGGTGGCCGTCGATATTCCCTCCGGTTTGCCCTCTGACGAAACGAACCCAATTGGCGAGTTCGTCCGCGCCGACTATACGGTCACGTTCACGGCTGCGAAACAAAGCCAATGTTTGTCCCCCCTTTATGAGCACATGGGCGAACTCAACGTCGTTCCCATTGGCAGCCCGGACGAAATTGTAAAAACGAACCCAAATCATTCCCTGAATCTGACAACCCCGGCCGACATTTGCCATTTGTTTGCAAAGCGGCCCCGGAACTCTAACAAAGGAATGTACGGTCATGTTCTGGTTGTCGGGGGTTCCTTTGGCAAGAGTGGCGCTCCGGCGATGGCTGGATTGGGTTCGTATCGTAGTGGGGCCGGTTTGGTCACCATCGCTATCCCGAAAAGCGCCTTGTCCATGGTTGCGGCGTATCGCCCCGAACTAATGACCGAGCCGCTAAGCGAAACCGAAAATGGACGGCTTTGTTTCGCAGACAGCGATCATTTACTAGAGTTGCTGAAGAAAATGACCGTCCTGGCGCTGGGTCCCGGATTAGGAACTGATGCGGAAACAGTCAGCTTGGTCAGGCGGCTCTATGAAGAAGCCGAAGCGCCAGCCATAGTTGACGCGGATGCGCTAAACGCTCTCGCCGGAAATCTGCCGAAAACAAGCCGAATACGGATTCTGACGCCCCATCCCGGAGAAATGTCGAGATTGACCGGTAAATCGACCAAAGAAGTTCAGGCAGATCGCTTGGGAACGGCTCGGCATTTTGCAAGGGAAAGCGGCACAGCTGTTGTTCTTAAAGGCGATCGCACTATTGTGAATTTTCCCGACGGCGAGGTCTGGGTTAACCCGACTGGCTCGCCCGCTCTTGCGACAGGTGGAACCGGCGATATTCTGACCGGGATGATTGCAGGGTTAGTGGCCCAGCACCCGCCAGATTGGCGTGCCGCAGTGGTCGCCGCGGTCTGGTTGCATGGCCGCTGCGGTGAACTGGCGGCGAAGCAGTGGGGTGAAGAGGCAACGCTTGCAACCGACATTCTCGATTTCCTGCCCGAGGCAATGGATGAAGCCCGTCCATCGTCTTGAGACGCACTCGACCGAAGAAACGCAAGCGTTCGGCCGGCTTTTGGCCGCTGTATTGCCGCGAAAGGGCGTCGTTTTACTGATAGGCGAATTAGGCGCGGGCAAGACGACCTTGACGAAAGGCATCGTCGAAGGACGCCATGCGGCATCGGCCGACGATGTTTCCAGTCCTACCTTCACGTTGATTCACGAGTATGGAAATCCCGTAAGTGTCTATCACGCAGACCTGTACCGCCTGGATACTATCGAGCAAGCGCGGCGCCTCGGTTTAGAAGAACTATTTGAGAAAGAAGCGCTCACATTAGTGGAATGGGGTGAGCGATTTCCGAAGCTCTTTCCTTCCGACAGCATCGAAATCCATTTACGGCACAGAGGCGAAGATAACCGCGAAATTGAGGTTTTGGGTTTGAATCGCAATACGCCGTGAAACGGAGCGTAACCGTCTCCGAAAACGAGGGTTCTCATATGCGTATGGATACTTTGAGGGCTGAATTAACTCAATTCGAGAGTGCGAAAGATCTCAAAACGCTCTTAGGTGTAGAAGGGCCTTGCGTGACCATCTACATGCCCTTAGCCGAAGGGACAGCCAATCAGGCAGCGAAGGCGAATGCACTGGAATGGCGCGAACTGCTCCGCCAGATGGAATCTAAAGCGCAGGATTACAAGTCCAAGGGCGGCAGTCTGCTTGAGCCATTGAAGGATTGGGATGCTTTTTTTCCGGAAGGCCCACGTCAAGGACAATCGATCGGCATATTTCGCTCAGCTAATGTGTTTCGGTTGGCATGGCTCAGCGAACGAGTTCCATCGCGTGCGATGGTTGGTCCACAGTTTTTTATTCGCCCGTTGCTGTTGGAGCTTAAACGAAACAAGACGTTTTACTTGCTGGCATTGAGCCAGAAAAACGTCCGGCTGCTTCGCTGCACGATGCACAGTTCCGAGGAAGTCCCACTTCCGCAATCGGTCGCAGTCAATTTCGACGAATACATGAACACTGCGAAACCCGATCATGTGCTGGATAACCGCTCATCGGGCGGACCGGACGTGGGCGCGTCGAAGGGCGTCATCTTCGGCACCGGCGCGGAGCGTGAAGCGAAGGATCAGTATCTGGCGCATTTCTACCGTCAAGTCGATCGAGGAGTAAACGAAGTACTGCGCGGCCAGACTGAGCCCGTCGTCCTGGTTGGAGTCGACTACGAAATCGCACTCTATCGATCTCTGAGCAAGTTCCCGCGGCTGGCCGAAGAAGCGGTGGAGGGCGCCCCGAATAGTTTAAAGGCGGGCGAAATGCATGCCCGGGCTATCGACGCGATTCAGCGTTGCTACGAACTAAAAGTGAACGAAGCGATTGCAGAGTACGACCACAAAGTAGGCGCGGGTGCCACCAATCGGCTGAAAGACGTCGTAACAGCCGCACACGATGGCCGTGTCTTGACGCTCTTAGTTTCCAATTCGCTGGAGACGACCGGAGTATTCGATCAGACGACTCACACCGTTAGAGGACGCCAGACAGGGACAAGTGAAGATGAGGATTTGGTCAACGATGCCGTTATTCAGACCATCCTGCACGGTGGTCAAGTCTTTGTGGCGCCGAACGGGAAAATGCCTCAAGGCTCGCCCGTCGCCGCCATTTACCGCTTCTAGGCTACAGACGCTTTGTTGTCCGCGGGCTGCTTGCGCTTAACGCCACAGAGCGCGAGCAGCCCGCAGCCTCCGAGAAGGATTAGCACATAACTTGCGGGTTCCGGCGCGGCAGTGATATCCGCCAGAGCCAGATTTGCGACGTACATGTCGCCTGCGGTAGTTGGGTGCACGTCATCCCAAAAAAGGTAGTTGTTGGGATTAACCCCGCTAAGACCTTGCGCGGAGTCCTTTACGTCGGTGAAACCGAAAGCTGAAGGCGTGGCCAGGATTTGATTGAACAGCGAACTCACGTCAACGCCAATAACGTAGATTCCGCTCGAATCGAGAAGCGAAACGTCAGTGCTCCACTCGGCATTGAAGGCCGCGCTCGCGGCGTTTAGCGCCGCAGCATCAGCCGAACCTTCGGGGGTCAACCCCAAGGACGGCAGATTGAGCCACAAAAAATACTTCCCGCCATCGGCCGCGACTTCCCTAATTTGGCTGAAGATGTTATCGGCCGCTTGTTTCGGATTGTTGCCGCCCAGAAGATCGTTCGCTCCTCCCCAGAAGGTGTATAAAGCGCTGGCGGAAGCGCCCGTCAGGTGCTGGCTTAAAAATAAGTTCACCTGATTCTGCATGTCCTGCTGACTCGTGTTGCCCGTCAGCGCGCTTGCAACAGCATAGTTCGTTCCGCCACCCGCAGGCGCCAGTGTGGGCCCGGGATCGGGGAGACTCATCTTTGTGGCAAGCTGATCTATCCAGAGACCGGTTGGACCTGCACCCGTTCCCGGAGTGGTGTTGGGCCCATCGGTGTAGTATCCGACTGGGAAAGGCACGCCTGCCACGGTCCTGGCTGCATAGTTTGCACCCGGAAACACCCCGAGGGTAGCGATAGAAACGTTACCCGGGTCTGACAGGCTGTCTCCGAACGAAACAATTTGATTGAAAGTATTGATGGAGATTCCGAAAGCCACGCCACAAGGCGCGGCCAGCAACACTGCCGCTAAAGCAACAACTTTCGAACGCATATGTTCATATGTTATGGATAAACCGCTTGGTTATTCCAGTACAAAGATTGTCCGCGCGTTACGGTGGACAAGTACTAGGCCCGCGTTTCAATAGGTTCAGCCGTCGATGTTGCTAGCTGGCTAAGCCGGTGCCACGCAGCGCCAAAATAAATTTCATTTCCTTTCAGCGCCTTGTGAACGCCAATCGGCCGTGCCGCATATATAGTATTTACACTTGACCATGCTTTCTGTAATACAACTTGAGCGCCTTCAAGTAGCCGCTGAAAACGCCGTTGCTTGTGAAGGTGCAACGCAGGTGCCAGCCGAGCTGACGGTCGCGCAATGGGCCCTCGAGAGTGGCTGGGGCACGCATCAACCAGGCAACAATTGCTTCGGTATCAAGGCGTACGAAGGCTGCTACGGTTGCCAAGTGCTGGATACAACCGAGGTCGACCACGGTATAGCCAAAGAACTGCCGCAAGAGTTTGCAACATTCCCTAATTTGGCGGCCTGTTTTGAAAAACATGCGCAATTGATCTGTCAAGGAGCGCCCTATGCGCATGCCTGGTGCGAATACCAAGAATCCAAGAACCTGGAAAGGTTAATTTGTGGCATCGCGCCGGTCTATTCAACCAGTCCGAGATACGCGACGCTGCTAATGGAGCTAATTGGGATGCATGCGATAGAAAGGGCGATCTGGGCGGCCCGCCACAACGAACAAATGCCGCCTGCTCTGGTGAACGCTTGACAGCGACGTGCGACTACGATCGAATCTTCTTTTCCTGTGAACCGTCCGGTTAGCTTTTTCCGATTGAACCGCTTCCGGCCGAGCTAAGCGGCGGCGGGCCAGCAGATCCAGCCGGACTTGTCGTTGGCGTTGACGATGCAGCAGGATCGGTTTTCGGCGCGGTAGTGGGCACGTTCGGGCCAGTCGTTGCGGGCGCCGAAACATCGTGGTCGTGCTTGGGTCCCAGGCCAAGACCAATCAACGTGAGTGCGCTCAGATGACCATCGTCATCCAGCTTTTGGTCCGCCTGAAAACGTTTGAGGGCATCCACCGAATCGTCGCCCCACTGGCCGTTCACGTCGCCTTTGAAGTAGCCCTTATCAGAGAGCGCCTGCTGAATTTGCTGGTAGCGTTCGGGGTCAGGGTGCAACTGATATGAGGGGCCCGGCGCAGAACGTGCTATCAAGCGTCCTCTTTTATCGCGGCGCCCACGGACGTATTTCGCGTTGGCAGTCGAAGCGGGGTGAGTTTTGCTGGTGGTGTGCGATGTAGGGTGATTCACCGTATGGGCGGATGCAGACGCGGCAGTGGGCTTGTGCACTGCCTTGGCCGCGGTGCTCGGCGAAGTCGTTGTCGGCTTTTTCTGGGGAGCGGCAACCCAACACGCTGGTACGGCAAACGCCAGTAAAATCAGCGTGAAAACGCGCTTCATGGGCTTTATTCAGAATCTTATCACTACATAGTGGGTGTTGCGTCATCACTACCTGTATTCCGATGATGAGGGCAGATGATCATTTCGATGAAGCTGCACGCCACGAGGGCGGAAATCGATGCTGTTTGCGAACGCATCGCTGAGTTTGGCTACAAAGTGCATTCGATTGAGGGCGAGGAGCGGGTTGTCATTGGCGTTGTCGGCGTTGGGGATGTAACAGCGTGCCTCGAATCCCTGGAAGCGATGCCGCAAGTGGAGAAAGCGGTCCGCATCTCAGCGCCCTATAAATTTGTCAGCCGCGAGTTCCGTCATGAAAAGACACGCATCCGCGCCAACGGCACTGAGATCGGCGGCGACGAATTCATATTGATGGCGGGACCATGCTCGGTCGAAAGCGAACAACAGATTTTGACGACGGCGCGCTTCGTCCGGGAACAAGGCGCTGCATTCCTGCGGGGCGGCGCGTTCAAGCCAAGGACTTCGCCCTACGATTTTCAAGGCTTGGAATTGGACGGTCTAAAGCTGCTTCGCAAAGCTCAGCAAGAAACCGGGATCGGAATTATCACGGAGGTAATGAGCGACGGCGATGTCGAGCGGGTCGCCGAATACGCGGACATCCTACAGATTGGCGCGCGCAACATGCAAAACTTCGCCTTACTCAAATCGTTGGGCAAAAGCAATCGTCCTGTCATGCTGAAGCGCGGTCTCAGTTCCACCATCAAAGAGTTGTTGATGTCGGCCGAATACGTGGTGGCACATGGCAACCCTAACGTGATCTTGTGCGAGCGCGGTATTCGGACCTTTGAAACCGCCACGCGCAACACGTGCGACTTGACTGCAATAGCGGTGCTCAACGAGCTGACTCATTTGCCTGTCATTCTGGACCCCAGCCATGCTACGGGAAAACGAAGCCTGGTTCCGCCGCTGGCGCGTGCCGGTGTCGCTATTGGTGCGGATGGCTTGATGGTGGAAGTGCATCCGCAGCCGGAGAAAGCGTTCAGCGACGGCGCACAATCCCTCACGTTCCCGCAGTTCGCCGCAATGGTGAAAGACCTTCAGCCGTATATCCAACTGTGGAGTGCGACCAGAGCCGCCGAGTTGGTGACGGTATAAATCAGATTGGGCTTAAAAACGAACGCCGGGCTGAAGCTATTAGCGCTTCTGATTGGCATCGCCGCGCTATTTGCCGGGATCAATTGGTATCAGCATCGCTTTGTACGAACCGATACGGATCTGATTCGTTTATTGCCGGGCGGTGACGCGACAGTCTTCTACGCTCAGGCGGACGTATTGCGCAGGACGGGAATGCTCAATGTACTTGCCGGCTCCAAAACCGCACAGGAGACTGACTATCAGGCCTTTGTCCGCGCCACGCATTTCGACTATTTGAAAGATATCGATGCCGTCGCGGGGTCGACCTTCAACAACGATCTGTTTTTGGCAGTAAAAGGAAGATTCGATTGGGGCCGGATCGGAAACTACGTTCGGGAACAAGGCGGAAGTTGCGCGGCAGATAACTGCCAGTTGCCGGGTAGCGGCTCCGGAGCTTGGATCGCCACCGTGCGAATTCAACCTGACGTCCTGGGAATTGCATTCGGAAACGACAAAACGCTGAGCCACGCCATTCACCCCGGCCAGCAAGCGATTGCGCCGCCACTGCCGAGTGAGCCTGTTTGGATAAGACTTGCGCCTAGCTTACTGAAGAATCCGGCGGCATTGCCTGTGGCATTACGAATTTTTTTGATTTCGATGCAATCGGCAAATGCCGTGACAATCGCCGCGGCGGCAGCACCTTCGGCCAGTCCGGATGCGTTTGAGATCAAACTCGACGCGCAATGCCCATCAGCCGCTACGGCAGACACCATCCGGCAGCAACTGCAAATCGACACCAAAATGCTTAAGTTGGAGCTTGCTCATGAACATCAGGAGCCGAACCCCGCCGATTTGACGGGGTTGCTGACGTCAGGGAACTTCGCGACCAACGGCAACGTTGTTACGGGCGTATGGCCTGTGAGCAAAGCACTGCTCAAAACTTTGCAGTAAGATTGCCGAATTCGTTGACAAAAACTACTACTAGTCTCCTTCTATAAAGTTGAGAGCGACCATGCCACTCAGAATTCTTGAACAGATTTGGCAGGATGCCCGTTACGGAATGCGCCAACTGGCGCGTAGTCCCGGTTTCTGCGCCGTGGTGATTGCAACCCTGGCGATAGGAATCGGCGCGAACACCGCGATTTTCAGCGTGGTGGATAGCGTCTTGTTGCGTCCATTACCCTATCCCAACCCGGACCGTCTGGTTCGAATCTGGGAGAGCAAACCGAGCAAAGGATACTCGCGCAACGTCGTCAATCCGTTAAATTTTCTCGATTGGCGAGAGCGCAGCCAAAGCTTCACGCAAATGGCCGCAGTCGAAGGCGGCAACTCAAACCTTACGGGTGTGGGTGACCCCATCGCCGTCCCTGCGATGCAAGTTTCGCCGGAATTCTTTTCCATTCTCGGTATTCCTGCCTATCTTGGGCGCACTTTCATTTCGGAAGAAGGCAAGCCGGGCCATTCTGACAGCGTCGTTCTTAGCTATTCCTTCTGGCAGACGCATTTTGGCAGCGATTATGGCGCGGTGGGTAAAACTATTACTGTCGATGGTTCTCCCAATACAATTGTCGGCGTGATGCCGCGCGGCTTTTCTTTTCCAAATATTCAAGCTGATATTTGGACGCCCTTACCCATCGTTCGATCAAAAGAGTGGGAAGGGGGCCGATTTTTGGGCGTGATCGCGCGCCTCAAGCCCGGTGTAACTGTCGACAAAGCGCAACAGGATATAGCACGTGTGGCTGACGAACTTGCGCACGAGCGCCCCGAATACGACCAGGGGTGGAGCGCCGAAGTTGTTCCTTTTCTTGAAGACGCGACAACAACCGTTCGGCTTCCACTACTGGTTCTTTTGATAGCGGTGGGATTTGTTCTGCTTGTTGCTTGCGCCAATCTGGCGAATCTACTTCTGATGCGAGGAACGCGGCGTCTGCCCGAAGTGGCTGTGCGCGCGGCGCTTGGAGCCGGCAAACGCAGGCTTGTTCAGCAACTTCTTTCGGAAGCACTGGTGTTAGCCATTGCCGGTTGGATAGTAGGAATTCTGGTTGCATACGCTGCTCTAAAGGCTCTTCTCGCCATCATTCCGCCCGATAACGCTTTACCTCGAATGCAGGCTATCCACCTGGATGCTCGCGTATTCCTATTCTCATTTGCTATCGCGCTTCTAACCGCATTGCTATTCGGACTGATTCCAGCATTCCGCATCGGGCGGGCTGACGTGCACGAGACGTTGAAGCGCGGCTCTTTACGCACTGGGGTGGGCGTTAACCGGGCGTTTCGATATACGTTCGTAGTGGCGGAAGTCGCGCTCTCGCTTTTATTGCTGGCGGGCGCGGGCTTGATGCTGCGGAGTTTTGCTCATCTGCTTGCCGTGAATCCAGGCTTCACGGCGGACCACGTCCTGACGATGAATCTTTTCCTGTCTCCCGCTAAGTTCAGCGAAGCTGCAAAACGCTCGCGCTACGTGGATGACATACTCAACGAAGTTCGAAAGACGCCAGGCGTGCAGGCTGCCGGCTCCGCGCACTTCCTTCCTATGACCGGCATGATGTCCGGATCGTGCTTCTCTCGTATGGGAGAGCCGCTGATTCCAAGCTCTTCCCCCGGAGCCGATTTTCTGATCATCACTTCCGGCTATCTTCGGGCAATGCGAATGTCCTTGCTTGCAGGCCGTGACTTTGGGCCACGGGATACGTTTACTTCACCAGGCGTTGTTCTTGTCAATCAGGCGTTCGCAGCGAAGTATTTTCCCAAGGAGAATCCCGTCGGACAGAAGCTGAATGTGTGCTGGACCGTTACGAATCCCACGCAGATTGTGGGGGTCGTGTCTGACGCGCGCCAAACCGAGTTACAAAAATCGCCCCAGCCCACGATCTTCCTCAATAATTCGCAGGCCGCCATGTACTTTGCCAATTTAACGATTCGAACGCGCGAAGATCCTCACCAGATGACGCGAGCCGTACTCGCAACCATTCACCGCGTCAATCCAGAGCAGGCCATTTCGAACGTGCGAACCATGGACGAGATCGTGTCGAACTCTGTGGCGCGGCCACGGCTGCAGTTGATCCTGCTTGCGATTTTTGCAGTGATGGCCGTACTGCTTGCCGCCGTTGGAGTTTATGGCGTGCTCTCTTATTCGGTCGTTCAAAGGACCCAGGAAATCGGCATTCGTGTCGCTCTTGGAGCCTCCAGCACAAATGTCATCGACATGGTTCTGAAGGAAGGACTGCTGCTGATAGCGATCGGGGTGTGTATCGGGTTGGCCGCAACATTTCCGTTAACGCGTTTGTTGCGCAGTCTGCTCTTCGAGGTGCAGCCGACAGATCCGTTGACGCTCGGCTGCGTAACGGCCATTCTGGTGATAGTTGCTCTCATAGCGATAACGATTCCCGCGCGCCGCGCCTTTCGCATAGATCCATTAGTCGCTCTACGTTATGAATGACGCACGCTGCCGGGCACAAATAGTCGCAGTTAGCTGCCGGGCTAACCTAGTAGTTACCAGATGTCCACCAGTGTTCTGGACCCGCCGCAGGCGCAGGTTGAAGAACTATATCGCAACTTAGAAGAAAAAGTCAGAAATCTGCGTCCGAAAGAGGACCTTTCGGCGCTTGAACGAGCGTATCGTTTTTCCGCCGAGCGGCACAGCACCCAGAGGCGCAAGTCGGGCGAGCCATACATTACGCATCCACTTGCTGTCGCACACATTTTGGCCGATATGCAGATGGATCTTGTGTCCATCGAGACCGGTTTGCTGCACGATGTACTGGAAGACACGCAAACCAAGCCGGAGGAGGTTCGCGCGCTCTTCGGCGAAGACGTTCTGCGCTGCGTCGATGGCGTTACTAAGTTAAGCAAGATCAGTCTGGCGAACCGGGAAGACCGGCAAGCGGAAAGCCTGCGCAAAATGCTGCTTGCGATGACAGGCGATATCCGCGTTGTCATTGTCAAGTTGGCCGACCGGCTGCATAATATGCGAACGCTCGGCTCTTTGGCGCCTGAACGTCAAAAGGCAATTGCGCAAGAGACACTGGATATCTATGCCCCCATCGCACACCGCCTGGGGATGGGTAAAATCCGCGGGGAATTGGAGGATCTGGCGTTTCAGGCGCTGCATCCCGAAGAAGCGGCGGAACTGCTTCGTGAAATCGAGTCGAAGCGGCAGGTGCACGAAGAATGGCTGCGTCAGGTACAGCGCGATATCGAACAGAAGCTCGCACGCGAGGGCATTCCGGCGCGCGTGGAAGGCCGGGTCAAGCGCGCGTATTCCGTGTACCAGAAATTGAAGCGGCAGCGGATCACACTAGATCAGGTCTATGACGTGGTCGCGGTTCGCATCATCACGGATTCGGTAAAGAACTGTTACGCGGCGCTGGGCGTGATTCACAACGATTGGACTCCGGTGCCGGGACGCATCAAGGATTTTATTGCCATGCCGCGTCCGAATCTATATCAATCGCTGCATACTTCAGTCATTGGTCCGGGCGGCATTGCGTTCGAAGTGCAGATCAGAACGGAAGAGATGCACAAGATTGCCGAGGAAGGCATTGCGGCGCATTGGAAATATAAGGAGGGCAGCAAAGGCCCAGGCGCCGACGATCAGCGCATTGCATGGCTCCGCCAACTCGTCGAGTGGCAGCGGGACATGGCGGACTCAGGCGACTTTTTGTCCACGCTGAAGGTGGATCTCTATTCGGAAGAGGTCTATACCTTTACGCCGCGCGGACGCGTGATTGTGCTGCCGCGCGATGCGACGCCGATCGATTTTGCATACGCCGTACACAGCGACATCGGCCAGACCTGTGTCGGGGCACGCATCAACGGCGCAATTAAGCCGCTAAAAACGATCCTCCGAAATGGGGACGTAGTCGAGATCCTGACGCAACCGGGACATCAGCCGAGCCGCGATTGGCTGACGGTTGTCAAGACCGCCAGGGCGCGCAATAAGATCAAGCACGTCATCAATTCGGTGGAACGCGCGAAAGCGCTGGAGATCGGGCAAAAGTCATTGGAAAAAGAGGCGCGGCGGTTAGGCGTGAGCCTGGGGCGCGTGTTGCCTGACGATTTGCAATCGGTGGCCTCCGAATACGGCGTCAGCAAGATTGAAGATCTCTACACGGCGATTGGATTCGGCAAATTTTCAGCACGGCAGGTGTTACAAAAACTTGCACCCGAAAGCGTGCCCATCACAGAACTGCCGCCAATTCCTGTGCCGAAACCTGTTCCGGCGAATTTGCCTGGCTTGCCGATCGGCGATGGCGATCTGACCATTCAAGTAAAGGGCGCTGACGATGTGTTGGTGTATCGCGCCAAGTGCTGCAATCCTATCCGCGGCGAACAGATCGTCGGATACATCACGCGGGGTAAAGGCGTGGCGGTTCACTCCGTGCAGTGCAAGAACGTACAGGCTCTGATGTACGAGCCGGAGCGCAAAATTGATGTGCAGTGGGCACGCAGCGGCAGCGACCCTCTTCCAGTCAAGGTGATTATTTACACCGACGACCGCGTCGGAATTCTGAATCAACTGACCTCTATTTTGACGGCTGAATCGACAAACATTCGGACGCTTGAAGCGCGCGGCGACAGCACGAGAACGGATGATAGCGCCATCGTCGATATCACGATGGATGTCCGCGATAAGAAACAGTTGGAGCGGGTAATTACCGCGTTCCGGCGCGTTCCCGGCGTGCGAGATATTGAACGCGTCCTGTCAAACTGAAGTTAGACATGCAAGACCAAGTGCAAGACTCGGCAATTGCCGATCCGGAGCACATCGCGATTTCGAAATCGACAGGCATCAAGATTGACTGGCGCGATGGACATCACAGCGACTATTCGCTGGCCTACCTGCGCGACGAATGCCCTTGCGCTACCTGCACCGGCGCGCATGGCACTGCACCGCAGAAATCGAATTATTCGAAGCCGGAGCTATTCCCGATGTTCAAGCCGGCGTTAAAGATGACGTCGGTGGAGGCTGTGGGAAGCTATGCCGTGCGGATCTTCTGGAATGATGGGCACAGCACAGGGATTTACTCGTTCGATCACCTGCGAAAGATCTGTCCGTGTACGGAGTGCCGGGAAAACGCCTAAGCGCAAGCTACAACAGCCGGAAATTGACTTCTATTTGGGCCTGAACGGCAACCGGATGGCCGCCCTTCGTCGCCGGGCGGAAACGCCATTTGGAAACGGCTTCGATCGCTTTTTCATCTAGCCCAAGGCCTAACGGTCGTATGACGTGAATTTCACGCGTATTGCCGTTCGCATCGATTACAACTGACAGAAGCACGGTCCCTTGGAACTTGGCCTTGCGGGCTTCTTCGGAGTACTCGGGTTCGGGCCGGAAAATGGGAACCGGTTGCGAAACTTCGCCGCCGATCTGGTAGACGCCGCCACCCATGCCGCCGCCCGAGCCGGGTCCATAGCCATTGCCGTTCCCGGAGCCGATACCGCCGCCGCTACCGTTACCGAAACCGTTAGCGCCCTGGCCGCCCGAGTTGTTTAGCATTTTGCTGAGCGGGTCCCCATAAAGATCGGCCTGGATCTGCGGCGCTTGAGCCGTAATTGTTGGCGGCGTGGGCAGCTTGGGCTGCGGGATAGCCTGTACCGGGGGGAGGAATTGCTTGCGCTCGAATTTTGGCGCTTCGCCCTTGTTCACCGGCTCAGGCATCTTTTGACCGCCACCTCCGCCGCCCCCGGCCTTTTGCGCAGCAGGGGGTAGTTTATATGGTGGAACGTAAATGATGGTGCCCAGGTCGCGAACTTTCTTCTGAACTGCCTTCGATTGGAAGACGAGGAAAAGAAGGGCCACTACGCCGACGTGAATCAGGATCGATACGGCGCCGGATTTTTTCTCGCCACCACCGTAGGCGCCCCAAATGGACCCTACCTCGACCGGTTTTGAGGTGACTTCGAGGGGCGGTAGCTTCGGCGGACGGACTAAATCATGAATATTAGAGACCAGCGACTTGTACCACGGAATTTCAACCTTGCTGATGTCGCCGAATTCTCCGTCATCGACAGGCTTGGAGGTAATTTCAAGCGGCGGAAGTTTAGATGCTTTTTTAGCCTCACGAATACTTCGAATGACCGATTTGAACCACGGTTCTTCGAGGTCCGTGCTGATCAAGAGACGATCCAGGTTGGAATCCGGACGAGCCAAATTACCTTGCTCCACGATTCAGTTCTCCACTTCGCTAGTCACGACAGAATCCCACCTACAGCTTCGCTCAGATACTCCGATGCACCGGTTGGACGTGAAGCGGGAGCCCGCAGTTGCAATAATCGTGTGTCGTCGCGGTCCTACCAGTAACCTTAGTTTAGCATTCATTATTCAAGTTCAGCGGCCTAGAAGAAACGCGCTCGATTGGTTCCAAATCGAGTCTAAGACGTCAGTCAATTCGTGCCCTGAATTCATACGAATCAGATGGGCGTTCGGATGACTTTCGACAAACTCCTCTGAGTATTGAACGGGCACGTACGGGTCCTGGGTTCCGTGAAAGATCAGAGCCGGTTGCGAAAAGTCGGGCGCGGGTTGGTAGCGCATGGAGTCTTCCATCAACTGATATCCGATGCTCATTTCGCGGCCCGCGGCGTAATTAAATATCGGCAGCGAACCGTTTTTTCTCCACGATTGTAGTTGCTCCGCTTCCATGCGAGTGGTCCAGAGTGAATGAAACCGGAAGGCGGGCGCGAGCAGCAACAAGCGCGAGATCTGTGGATGATCCGCCGCGTAAAGCGCGGCAAGATAGCCGCCGAGACTGGAACCGATCAGTATGGCAGCGTCGCCGTCGACTGCTCTGTCGACCACCTGCAATTGGCCGGTGATGGTCAAATTCTGAAAATGTCCTTCATCTAGAGTAGGAATTTCGACTCGTACGCCTGCCGCGGACAGTTTTTCAGCGAAGAATCGGGCTTTGCGCGAGTGGGGACCCGACGCAAAACCATGCAGATATAAGACACGCAAATGGTCTGGCAACATCTACCTCTTGAGCGTTACGTGAACAGGAATTGCGCCTCAAGCTTGCGGCAACACACAAGGATCGCTAGAATCTTTTTGAATCACCCAACGCCTTACATCCGGCTGCTTCACTATTGCAGTACGGCTTCGGATTCACGGCAACGCCTGCGCGAAGGCTTGGCGAATACAGCTTCGCACATCCAAACGTGGCGCGGGCTGCCAAGCTCATGATGTAGTTTAGAGGATTGGACCCGGGCGGGTTTCGCCGGAGTGGCAAGATGCGTTTGCGAATACAGGAGAACAATGAATGTCGGTAGCAGAAAGAGTTAAGCAAATCATCGTCGAACAACTGGGAGTGGACGAAAACCAGGTCGACCCGAGCGCTTCGTTTGTGGACGACTTGGGAGCGGATTCGTTGGACATCGTCGAGTTGGTCATGGCGTTTGAGGAAGCTTTTGACCTGGACATTCCGGACGAAGACGCCGAGAAGATCAAAACAGTGAAGGACGCTATCGACTACATCGAGGCGAAGAAGAAGTAGTTTGAAGCTGCGCGCTGGGGTAGCCGGTAGCGGAACGGCGCAGATGGAAACACTATGGCGCCGAGAAGAGTAGTCGTTACGGGGATTGGGCTCTTAAGCTCGGTTGGCACCGGAACAGAAGAAACCTGGTCGGCAATTCGCAAAGGCGTGAACGGCATCGGTCTCATCACGCAGTTCGATACATCGCAGTTTGCTTGTCGCATCGCCGGAGAGGTAAAGAATTTCGATCCGCTTCTTTACGTCGAGAAAAAAGACGTCAAGAAGATGGGCCGATTCATTCAGTTTTCGATGGCGGCCGCGGAGTTTGCGGTGAAATCGGCCGGCTTGCACGTGACCGACGAGGACTCCGAACAGGTCGGCGTCTATATCGGGAGCGGAATCGGCGGATTCGAGGTGATCGAGCGGGAACACAAGATCCTGCTAGAAAAGGGACCCAGCCGTATGTCTCCCTTTTTCATTCCGTCTTGTATCGTCAACTTGGCGAGCGGTTATGTTTCTATCCGCTATAACGCGAAAGGACCGAACTCGGCAACGGCGACAGCCTGCACCACTAGTGCCCATTCCATCGGCGATTCGTTCCGGCTGATTCAGCATGGCGACGCCGACGTGATGATCTGCGGCGGAAGCGAGGCGTGCATCACGCCTATGGGAATCGGTGGATTCGCCGCCATGCGCGCTTTGTCGACGCGCAACGATGAGCCGCACCGTGCCTCGCGGCCTTGGGATCGTGAACGAGACGGCTTCATCGTAGGCGAGGGCTCCGGCATTTTGATTCTGGAAGAGTTGGGGCGCGCGCAAAGACGCGGCGTTCCGATCCTGGCTGAAATTGTCGGATATGGATTGAGTTCCGACGCTCATCACATCACCTCGCCGCCAGAGAATGGGGACGGCGCGTATCGTGTGATGCGAAATGCGATGCGTGATGCGAGTATCGAACCGTCTCGCGTGCAGTACGTCAACGCGCATGGGACCTCGACCGACGTCGGGGACAAAGCTGAAACGATTGCCATCAAGCGAGCGTTCGGGGACCATGCAGGAAAATTGGCTGTCAGCTCAACGAAATCGATGACGGGGCATTTATTGGGCGGCGCGGGTGGATTGGAAGCGGGCATCACGGTGCTGGCGATCCGCGATCAGATTGCGCCGCCGACTATCAATTACGAGTTTCCGGATCCTGCTTGCGATTTGGACTATGTGCCGAATCACGCGCGTCCGATGCAGATTGAATACGCGCTGACCAACAGCTTCGGATTCGGCGGCACAAACGGCAGCCTCGTTTTCAAAAA
>Ga0070741_10008969_pt1 | contig 19733 bp, 16 predicted proteins | sample Coa_R1_4_FD_66440 | JGI IMG/M metagenome (GOLD analysis project Ga0070741, IMG submission 66440) | Surface soil microbial communities from Centralia Pennsylvania, which are recovering from an underground coalmine fire - Coalmine... | ecosystem: Environmental > Terrestrial > Soil > Unclassified ...
TTCGTCGCCGAGTACGTCCACGGGGAGAGCGGCCTCGACGGGCCGGCGCTTCCCGACCCGACGACCACTCCGGTCGACCGGCACGCCGTCGACTTCCTGGCCGACACGCTGCTCGCCGCCGGCGAGCCGGTCACCCTCGTCCCGACCGGGCCGCTGACGAACATCGGCCTCTTCCTCGCGCGGCACCCGGAGGCGGCCGCGCGGATCGACCGCGTCGTCCTGATGGGCGGGGCGATCGGCGAGGGCAACGTCACGCCCGCGGCCGAGTTCAACATCTGGTGCGACCCGGAGGCGGCCGACCGCGTCTTCTCGAGCGGGCTCGACGTGACGATGATCGGCCTCGACGTCACGCACAAGGCGCTCGTCGGCCCCGCGCACGCCGAGCAGCTGCGCGGATCGGGGCGCGTGGGCGCCATGGTCGCCGAGCTGCTCGACTTCTACGGGCGCTTCCACCGGGAGACCTACGGGTGGGAAGGCTCGCCCATCCACGACGCCGTCGCGCTCGCCCACGCCTTCAAGCCCGGGCTCGTGCAGACCGTGCGCACCGGTGTCCGCGTCGACTGCGACGGCGAGCTCGGACGTGGGCGGACGAACGCCGACCTGCGCGGCCGGATGGGCTGGGAGCCGAACGCCGAGGTCGGCGTCGACATCGACGCGGACGGCTTCGTCGCGCTCCTGCTGGAGCGCATCGCCTCGCTGGCCTGAGTCTCGGCGTCCGCTTCGAGGAGCCGATGCCCGCAGCCGCCGGAAGGGGCACCGCCGGGTCGAGCGAGCGCCGTCGAAGGGTTAGCGCCGACGCCGTCGAAGTCGCGCCCATGGCGCGGAAGAAGCGTCCGAGCAAGGTACGCCCGAAGTCGCCGGCGCGCATTCGCAAGAAGACGCGCCGCAGGCGAGCCACCTCGCATCAGCATCCGGAGCTGATCGGTCTCGGCCTGGCCGTGTTCGGCGTGTTCATGGGCTCGGTCCTGTACGCGGGCTGGAACGGCGGCTACGTCGGGCGGGCGATCGGCGACGGCCTGGTCGCGCTCGTCGGCGACACCGCCTACGTGCTTCCGGTCGCCTGCGCCGCCGTCGGGCTGCTGATGGTGGGGAGGAGCAACCTCCCGCGCTTTGCGCCCTTCCGGACGGGCCTCCTCGTGACCACCGTCGCTCTCGGGCTCGTCCTCGGCCGCGCCCACGGGGGCTACTTCGGCCGGGGTCTCGACGCGATCTTCGCGACCATGCTGGGCTCGACCGGGGCGAGGCTGCTCGGCAGCTTCCTCCTCCTGGCGGGCGCGCTGCTCGTCAGCGGCGCCTCCGCCGGCGCCTTCCTGCGCCGCTCCGGGCATGCGATGCGCCGTGCAGCGCGCGCCCGGCCGACGCGGCGGCCCGCCGTTCGCCCGCAGGCGGCTCCGGTCGAGCCGGTTCCGGCCGTCGCCGCGGCGGCGCCCGCGCCGCTCGTCGACGGGGTCGAGGAGTATCCCGACGTCGTTTCGCCGACGCCGCTCCTCGTCGTCGAGGACGAGCCCGAGGACGACGAGCAGCCCTCGCTGTTCGACGTCCCGGACACGGTCGGAGACGACGACGCGGTCTACCGGCTTCCCGACCCGGGCGCCCTGCGCCGCTCGAAGGCGACCACGCGAGCCGCGTCCGATGCCGGTGCGCGTACGGCCGAGATCCTCGTCCAGGCGCTCGCGAACTTCGGCGTCGACGCGCACGTCGTCGGCGAGATCGCGGGGCCCCGGGTCACCCGCTACGAGCTCCAGCTCGCGCCGGGGACCAAGGTCGCGAAGGTCGCGGCGCTGAAGGACGACCTCTCGTACGCCCTGGCGACGACCGAGATCAGGATTCTCGCCCCGATCCCGGGCAAGCAGGCGGTCGGCGTCGAGGTTCCCAACCACGCGCCGAACCTCGTCACCCTCGGCGACATCTACGACGATCTTCCGGCGACGGCGAGCCCGCTCTCGGTCTGGCTCGGCAAGGACATCTCCGGCAATGCGGTCTGGACCGACCTCGCGCGGATGCCGCATCTCCTGATCGCGGGGACGACCGGCTCGGGCAAGTCGGGCTGCATCAACACGATCCTGACCTCGATCCTCCTCAGGGCGACGCCCGACGACGTCCGGATGATCCTGATCGACCCGAAGCGGATCGAGCTCGGGTTCTACGAGTCGATTCCGCACCTGCTCACGTCCGTGGTCTCGAGCCCGAAGACGGCGGCCGCAGCCCTCGCGAACGTGGTCAACGAGATGGAGCGGCGCTACGAGCGGATGAGCATCGTCCGCGCTCGCGGCCTCGCGGACATGAACCGCGCGCTGCGGCGCCGGGGCGAGAAGCCGCTGCCCTACCTGCTCGTGGTCATCGACGAGCTCGCCGACCTGATGATGATCTCGCCCCAGGACGTGGAGGACGCGATCATCCGGCTCGCGCAGAAGTCGCGAGCCGTCGGGATCCACCTCGTGCTGGCGACGCAGCGCCCGTCGGTCGACGTCATCACCGGGATGATCAAGGCGAACGTTCCCTCCCGGATCGCGTTCGCCGTCTCGAGCCAGACCGATTCCCGCGTGATCCTCGACCAGGCCGGGGCCGAGAGCCTCCTGGGTCAGGGCGACATGCTCTTCAAGCCGCTCGGGACGTCCCGGCTGCAGCGGCTCCAGGGCGCCTACGTCACCGAGGAGGAGGTTGCGCTGATCGTCGAGCAGTGCCGCGCCCAGCGCGAGCAGGAGCTCGACGAGTCGCTGCTCGAGCCGCCCGAGAAGCCGACCGCGGACGACGACGAGGACGGGGACTTCGATCCGGACGAGGACCCGCTGCTCGAGAAGGCGATCGAGGTCGTCGTCCAGGCGCAGACCGCCTCCGTCTCGCTGCTCCAGCGCCGACTCCGCGTTGGCTACACGCGCGCCGGCCGGCTGATCGACATGCTCGAGCGCCGCGGGATCATCTCCCCGTACGAGGGCTCGAAGCCGCGCCGCGTCCTGGTCGGCGAGAGCGAGACCCAGCAGCTCGTCTCGTAACCGCGAACGGCCCTGACCCAGGGACAGTCCCCGCATCGGCCCGACCGGCCGGCACGCCCGCGCCCGACCGCCCTGCTCGTGCGGCATCCTCGTCCCGAAGCGCCGCGTCCGAGGGACTGTCCCTCCGGCATGTCGGCAAAGGGCGCGGCCTAAGATCACCCCGTGACGCGCGTGGCCGTCGTCGGCAGCTACGGGGTGGGGCTGACCTTCGGGGTCGACCGCGTTCCCGATCGCGGCGAGTCGGTGCTCGGCAGCCTCTTTCGCACCGACCCGGGCGGGAAGGGCTCCAACCAGGCGATCGGGGCCGCACGGCTCGGCGCCGAGGTCTCCCTCCTCACCGCCGTCGGGGACGACGCCTTCGGGGACGACGCCTTCGCGCTCTGGGCGGCCGAGGACGTCGATGCGAGCGCCGTCGTGCGGGCGCCGCTGTCGACGATGACCGCCGCCATTCTCGTCGAGGAGACCGGCGACAACCGGATCGTGATCGTGCCCGGCGCGCTGTCCGTGCTGACGGCCGAGCACGTCGACGCCTTCAGGCCGCGGATCGAGGACGCGGACGTGCTCCTCGTCCAGCTCGAGATTCCGGTGGCGACCGCCGTGCACGCGCTTGAGCTCGCCCGGGCCGCAGGCGTCAGGACGGTGCTGAACCCCGCGCCCGCGCCGGCCGCCCCCTTGACCGTGCAGGCCGACTACCTGACGCCGAACGAGACGGAGGCGCCGGCCGTCGCCGGGGCGGAGGGGACGCTGGTCGTGACGCTCGGGGAGCGCGGGGCGCAGTTGGGCGCCGAGCTCGTCCCGGCTCTGCCCGCGCGCGCCGTGGACACGACCGGCGCGGGCGACGCCTTCTGCGCGGCCTTCGCGGTCGCTCTGGCCGAGGGAGCGTCCGACCTGGAAGCGGTCCGGTGGGGGTGCGCCGCCGGGGCCCACATGGTCGAGCACGAAGGCGTGGTGCCCGGCCTCCCGACGCGGGCCGAGCTCGAGGCGCGGCTGGCGCTCGCCGTATGACGCGGCTGATCATCGACACCGACACCGCCGGCGACGACGTCTTCTCGCTGCTGATCGGCCTCCGCGACCCGCGGATCCGGCTGGAGGCGATCACGGTCTGCTGCGGCAACGTGGCGTTCGAGCAGGAGATCGAGAACGCGCTGTACACGGTCGAGCAGGCCGGCCGCGCGGGCGAGGTGCCGGTCTACGCCGGGTGCAGCCGCCCGCTGATCTCGGAGTGGGAGGGAGCCGAGTACGTCCACGGCCGGGACGGGATGGGCGACTCGTTCTTCCCGCTCGCTGCGCAGCGGGCGGAGCCGCAGCACGCCGTCGACGAGCTCGTCCGCCGGATCCACGAGCAGCCCGGCGAGCTGACGATCCTGGCGCAGGCGCCGCTGACGAACCTCGCCGCGGCGGTCGTGCGCGACCCGACCATCGCCGGCAAGGTCGCCCACCTGTACGTGATGGGCGGCGGCGAGGGAAACATCACCCCGGCGGCGGAGTACAACTTCTACGTCGATCCGGAGGCGGCGAAGATCGTGTTCGCGGCCGGGTTTCCGATCACGCTCTTCACGTGGACGCTGACGCGTACCCACGGCGTCTTCGACGACGCCAAGCTGGCGCGGATCACGGAGCTCGACACGCCTCTGGCACGCTTCTTCGGCCAGGTGAACAGGAAGGCGCGCGAGTTCGACGACCAGGCGAACCACCTCGGTGGGTCGACCCATCCCGACTCGATGACCTGCGCGGCGATCGCCGACCCGTCGCTGATCCTGGCGACCGAGGACGCCGTCGTCGACGTCGAGACCCGGGGCGAGCTGACGCGCGGCTGGAGCCTGATCGACACGCTCGGCCGCGTCGACCGCCCCCCGAACGCACGCGTGGTCGTCGACTACGACACGGATCGGTTCTTCGAGCTGATGCTGGAGACGCTGGCGTGAGCGCCCTGCCGACCACCCGGGAGCTGCGCGAGCGGCTCGACACCGCTCAGCTCCTGACGCGGCTCTTCTACCGCGAGCGGGCGATCGTGCTCGCGTGCGGCGACTGGATCCGGCACGTCGCGCCGCTCGAGCACAAGGCCGAGCTGGCGCGGACGGCCTGGGAGAGCGCCGTCGCCGCCGACGCGCTGCGCGAGCGCATCTTCGAGCTTCGCTACCCGTCACGCTTCCTCGAGGAGCAGGCAGAGGAGATCCGGCTGGACGAGGCGGACGACCTCCGGGAGCTGGTCGAGCGGCTGCGCGACGACGACCGCGACTACCTCGCCTCGGGCGACGAGCTCGCGGACGGCCCCTCGCTGCGCATCGTCGCCCTCGCGCTCGCCGACAAGGAACGCCAGATCTCGGCGCTGGCCGGAATCGAGCTGGAGGACGCCGACCCGGCCCGCGATTCCCGCTACTTCGCGTCGAGCTTCTACTGGCCGGACGTGCTCGACCCGTCGTATCCGTACGGAGAAGGCCGTGCGCTGCAGATTCGCTCCGCGGTCAGCCACCTGAACGAGGTGTGGGCGGCGGAGACCGCCGGCGTGATCCTGCACGCGCTCTCGCCGGAGCTCGGCTGGGAGTTCACGCGTGACGCGGCCCGCTGGCTGTACGACGAGAGCCGGCACATGCTGATGGGCGTCCGCCGGCTCGAGGGCTGGGGCTTCGAGCCGGGCCAGGTCCCGCTCGGCGGCTACATCTACGAAGCCTGCAAGGGCGAGGATCCGATCTACCGGCTGGGGATGCTCGGGTACTTCGAGACGAAGAACATCGGGCGCAAGCGCGAGCGGGCCCGGGCGTTCCACGAGCTGGGCGACTCGACGAGCGAGACCGACATGGAGTTCGACTGGGCGGACGAGACCCTGCACGCCGAGTACGGGCGCCGCTGGCTGCGGCGCCTGCTCGAGGCGCGGGGCGAGGACCCGGAGTCGTGGCCGGCGGTGCTCGAGCGCTGCGAGGATCTCGTCCGGCAACGGGTGGCGCGCGCGACGCCGGACGACCTGGCCCGGATCCGTACGTGTGCTGATGCGTTGCTGGCGGCCGCCGCCGCCGCGTGACGAACGTGCCGTCGTGAGCGCCGGGCCGATCGCGGCGCGCGGCCTCGTCCTCGATGCGCTCGGAACGCGGCCGCGCCTGCAGGAGCCGACGGTCGCGCCGATCCCGCCGCGTGACGCTAACCGTCGCGCGGAACGGACGTCTGAGTGATTGACCCCGGAGCCCGAGACAGTAGGATCCGCTTCGGGGGGACGTACGGACACAGCTTCGAGGGAGGGTTTTGCGTGAGCAAGAGACGCTTTTTGCCGTTGGTGGCTGCCTTGCCGGCGGTCGTCCTCGTCGCCGTGCTCCTGGTCGGGACCGGGAGCGCCGCGCACAAGGCGACGATCAAGGCCGGGCTGGTCAGCGACGTCGGCCGCTTCAACGACAAGGGCTTCAACCAGTCGCAGCTGGAGGGCCTGAAGCGGGCCAAGTCGCTCGGCGGCGTAACCATCCAGGCGATCGAGTCGCGGTCGGCCGGGGACTACATCCCCAACTTCGCGACGCTCGCCCGGCAGCACTTCGATCTGATCATCGGCGCGGGCTTCCTGCTCGCCGATGCCGAGAACACGGTGGCGAAGAAGTTCCCGAACACGCAGTTCGCGATCACCGACTACTCCGTGCACGGCGCGCCGTTCGCGGACAAGAAGGGGAACGTCAAGACGAAGAACGTCACGGGCCTGACGTACGCGACCCAGGAGAACAGCTACCTGGTCGGGTGTCTCTCCGCCCTGATGACGAAGAAGGACGGCGCGAAGCACATCATCAGCGCCACCGCCGGCGTGAAGATCCCGCCGGTCGACTCGTTCATCGCTGGCTATCGCGCCGGGGCGCAGAAGTGCGTTCCCGGGACGAAGGTGCTCGTCGGCTACTCGCAGACGTTCACCGAGCAGGACAAGTGCAAGTCGATCGCGGCGAACCAGATCGCCGCGGGCTCGCACGTCGTCTTCGCGGTCGCCGGGCCGTGCGGGCTGGGGGCGCTCGAGGCGGCGAAGGAGCAGGGGGTCTGGGGCGACGGCGTCGACGTCGACCAGGCCTACCTCGGTCCGCACATCCTGACGAGCGCGGTGAAACGCGTCGACCAGGGCGTCTACCTGACCGTCAAGGCGGCGAAGGACGGCACGCTGGTCGGTGGCGTCGACCTGACGTTCAACCTGAAGAACGGCGGCGTCGCCCTCGGCAAGATCAGCCCGAAGGTGCCGAAGGCCTACATCGCGCGGATCAACGCGCTGAAGGCCCAGATCATCTCCGGCAAGATCAAGCCTCCTGCGGCGCTGTAGCGTTGAAGACCGGCTCGGGGACGGGATTCGTCCGGTCCCCGGCCCCGTTTCCGGGGAGGGCGGGCCGCGTGCCCGCCCTCCCGCGTTTTCGGCCCCGTAGAATCGCGCGGCAGTGAGCGCCGAGCCCGTCCTCGAGCTGAGCGGGATCACGAAGCAGTTTCCGGGCGTGCTCGCCAACGACCACGTCGACCTGGACGTGCTGCAGGGCGAGGTGCACGCCCTGCTCGGCGAGAACGGCGCCGGCAAGTCGACGCTGATGAACATCCTCTACGGCCTGTACCACCCCGACGAGGGCGAGATCCGGCTGCGCGGCCGGCCCGTGTCCTTCGGCTCGGCCAAGGACGCGATCGCCAGCGGGATCGGGATGGTCCATCAGCACTTCATGCTGATCCCGGTGATGACGGTCGCCGAGAACATCGTGCTCGCCGAAGAGCCCACCACCGCCGGGGTGATGATCGACTTCGCCGAGGCACGTCGGCGGGTGCACGAGCTCTCGGAGCGGTTCGGGCTCGCCGTCGATCCGGACGCGCGGATCGAGGACATCACCGTCGCGCAGCAGCAGCGGGTGGAGATCCTCAAGGCGCTGTACCGCGGGGCGGACATCCTCGTCCTGGACGAGCCGACCGCGGTGCTGACTCCTCAGGAGGCACGGGAGCTGTTCGCGATCATCAAGAGCCTCAAGGACCAGGGGAACTCGATCATCTTCATCAGCCACAAGCTGCACGAGGTGCTCGAGGTCGCGGATCGCGTCACCGTCCTGCGGCGCGGCAAGAAGATCGACACGGTCTCGACGCAGGGGGCGACCGAGGAGAGCCTCGCCCGGATGATGGTCGGCCGCGAGGTGCTGCTCCATGTCGAGAAGCCGCCGGCGAAGCCCACCGAGCTGCTGCTCGAGGTGGAGGACCTGCACGTGCTGGACGACCGGCAGCTGGAGAAGGTCCGCGGCGTGTCGTTCGGCGTGCGGGCGGGGGAGATCGTCGGCATCGCGGGCGTGGACGGAAACGGCCAGACGGAGCTGATCGACGCGCTCGCCGGGCTGCGCCGCCCGGCATCGGGCCGCATCGTCGTCGGCGGCCGCGAAGCGGGGCCGCACTCGTCGGCGCGCGAGATGCTCGACCTCGGGATCGGGCACATCCCCGAGGACCGCCAGCGGCGAGGGCTCGTCCTGGAGTTCTCGATCGCCGAGAACATCGCGCTCCACGACTACTGCTTCGAGCCCGACTCGCGATGGGGGTGGCTCTACCCGCGCCGGCTGCTCCAGCGCGCGGCGGGGCTGATCGAGGACTTCGACGTCCGCGGCGGCGGGCCGAAGACGCGGGCCGGCGCGCTCTCGGGCGGCAACCAGCAGAAGGTCGTGGTCGCGCGCGAGGTCGCGCGGAACCCGAAGGTGCTCATCGCGGCCCAGCCGACCCGCGGGCTGGACGTGGGCGCGATCGAGTACGTCCACCGCCGCCTGGTCGCGGAGCGCGACGAGGGGAGGGCGATCCTGCTCGTCTCGCTCGAGCTCGAGGAGATTCTGTCCCTCTCGGACCGCATCCTCGTCATGTACGAGGGCGAGATCGTCGGCGAGTACGGCCCCGACGTCACCGAGGAGGAGCTCGGCATCGCGATGACCGGCGGACGCCGCAAGGAGGCGGCATGAACGCTCGCCTCCGGCTCGCTTCACGGGGGAAACGGCCGGTTTCCCCCGTGGGCCCCCTTCCCCGAACCATGTCCGCACCTCCCGGACCGCTCTCGGCCGCGCCCGCCATGTCGGTCGCGGCGGCGGAAACCACCACAGGCGGGGGGCGGCGGTGAGCGACCTGGAGCCGCAGGAGCTGCAGGGGCGCCAGCCGGAGGCGCCCGAGCCCGTGCACGGGGGCGACTACGCGCCCAGCGTGGCCGCCCGGCTCGAGCTCGCCCAGCGCGCCGGCGGGATCGTCATGCCGCTCGTGACGACCGTGTTCGCGCTGCTGATGGGCATGGTCGTCGTCGCCGCGACCGGCCACAACCCGTTCACGGCCTTCAAGGGGATCTTCAACGGCACCGGCCTGAACTGGTTCTTCCCCTGGGTGCTCGGCCAGGAGCGTGCGGACGCCGCCTTCAACCTCCAGCAGACGCTGATCGTGACGAGCACGCTGATCCTGACCGGCCTCGCCGTCTCCTTCGCGTTCAAGTGCGGCCTCTTCAACATCGGCGGGCAGGGCCAGTACATCGTCGGGGCGCTCGTCTCGACCTGGGTGGGGACGTCCTGGGCGCACATGGCCTCCGGACTGCACATCTTCATCGCCGTCGCCCTGGCGACCGTCGCCGGAGCCGCCTGGGCCGCGATCGCGGGCTTCCTGAAGGCCACGGTGGGCGCCCACGAGGTGATCACGACGATCATGCTCAACTTCGTCGCCAGCTACGTGGCGCAGGCCCTGGTCGGGCGAGGCGGCCAGCTCCAGAACGACGTCGACAGGTCCAATCCGGTCTCGAGCGACATCGTCGACAAGGCGCACCTGCCCGTCTTCTGGGGCGATCCGATCCTCCAGGGGCTGCACGTCGGCTTCTTCATCGCGCTCGCGATGCCCGTCGTGTTCTGGCTCGTCCTGAACCGCACGACGCTCGGGTACGAGGTCCGCGCCACGGGGTTCAACCCGGAGGCGGCCCGCTACGGCGGGGTCAACGTCCGGCGGAGCTACATCATGGCGATGGCGATCTCCGGGTCGTTCGCCGGGCTCGCCGGCGCGATCGACATCCTCGGCTGGCAGTTCCGGCTCGGCGTCCTCGACATCCAGATCGTCAACATCGGGTTCATCGGGATCGCGGTCGCGCTGCTCGGGCGGAACTCGGCGATCGGCGTCCCGCTCGCGGCCCTGCTCTTCGGCGCGCTGACCCAGGGCACGTCCACCCGCAACCCGGCGATCCAGGACGTGTTCGACCCGCGCCTCGCCGGGAACCTCTCGACGATCATCCAGGCGCTCGTCCTCCTCTTCGTCGGGTCGGACCTGCTCTTCCTCTACCTGTGGCAGCTGCGCCGCAAGGCGCGCAGGTTCGGGCGGCGATCGCCGCCCGTCGCCCAGGAGCCGGCGGCGTGAGCGCGATCTCCGTGTCGGCGACCGAGGTCGCCCGCTGGGCTGTCGCGCCGCGCCGGGTCGCGATCGCCGGCATGTGCCTCGCCGCGCTCGGCTTCTGGCTCGTGCTCCCGCCGGTCGAGCTCCGGTCGGTGGTCTGGCCGATCGTCCTCGGCGGGCTGGGGGCCGTTGCCGGCGCGTGGGCGGGAAGCGTGGGCGAGCGGAAGCTGGGGTGGGGGGCGGTCGTCGTCGCCGGGCTGTGCGTGCTCCTCGGCTACGGCGCCACGCGGTCGAGCGTCGCCCACCTCGACGGCGCCTTCCTGACCTCGTCGGGACCGGGCGTCGTCGACTGGGGAGTGATGATCGGGAGCATGTTCGTCTTCGCGACCCCGATCGCCTACGCGTCGATCGCCGGCTTGTTCTCCGAGCGCAGCGGCGTGATCAACATCGGGCTCGAGGGGATGATGCTGAGCGGCTGCTTCTTCGGCATCCTCGGCGCCGACAAGCTGAACTCCTGGCCCCTGGGGCTGCTGACGGCAATGGTCTCGGGCGCGGTGCTCGGTCTCGTCCACGCGTTCCTGGCCATCCACATGCGTGCCGATCAGATCGTCGGCGGAACGGCGATCAACTTCCTCGCCCTCGGGGTCACCGGGTACTTCTTCATCCAGGTCTACGGCGACAACGGGACGCCGGGCACGGGGATTCCGACCATCCCCGACGTCAACCTCCGCTTCCTGAACCACATCCCGCCCAAGCGGAGCGGCGATCCGAGCTTCTGGTACCAGGCATTCGGCCACCTGAACCTGATGATCTGGGCGCTGTTCGTGCTGCTGGTCGTGGTCGGGATCTTCATGTTCCGGACATCGCTGGGGCTGCGCCTGCGCGCGGTGGGCGAGCACCCGCGCGCGGCCGACACCGTGGGCATCGACGTGTACCGCACCAGGTACGCGGCCGTGATCGTCTCGGGCATCGTCGCCTCGCTCGGCGGCGCCTACCTGGCGATCGGCTACACGCACTCGTTCACCGAGAACATGACCAACGGCCGGGGGTTCATCGGCCTCGCCGCGCTCATCTTCGGCAACTGGCGTCCGGGCGGGGCCTTCGCCGCGGCGCTGCTGTTCGGGTTCTTCCTCGGCCTCGCGACTCGGGTCCAGCAGTACGGGTACGAGACGCAGGTGCTCGTCCAGGCCCTCCCGTACGTCGTGACGCTGATCGCAGTCGCCGGCGTGATCGGCCGGTCGATCCCTCCCGCATCGGTTGGACGGCCATACGTCAGGCAGTAGCACCAGGCGAACGAACCCCCGCGCGGGGTGGTCGGTCGTCTCGGGGCTCGTCGCCGTGGCCGCGGTCCCGGCCGGGGTGGTGCTGGCGCGCCAGTCGGATCGCGTCAGCCTGCTCCAGTCCTCGGGATCGATCGTCGTGGCCGTCCTGGCAGGGATCGCGGCGATCGTGCTCGCCCGCCGCGCGCGCGACGTCCTCGCGATCACGCTCGGCCGCGCCGGCGGCGAGCAGGCCGCGCGGCTGGGCCGTGCGCTCGGCATGCTGGGCCTGCTGGTCGCGGTGACCGCCGCGCTCGCTGTGGGGTTCTACGGGCTGCTCACCCTGTTTGCCGGATAACCGGCTAGGATCGGGCCGCACGTGTTCGAGATCGGGAACAGCCTGCGCGAGGCCCGGGTGCGCAAGGAGCTCGACTTCCCCGAGCTGGAGCAGGGGACGAAGATCCGGGCCAAGTACCTGCGGGCGCTCGAGGACGAGAACTTCGACCAGCTCCCGGCTCCGACCTACGTCAAGGGGTTCCTGCGTGCGTACGCGGACTACCTCGGTCTCGACGGCCAGCTGTACGTCGACGAGTACACCCTGCGCTACGCGTCGGGAGACGAGGTCCTGGAGCGGCGGATTCGCGGCTCGTCCTCGTCGTCGTCGCGCCGGCCCAGGCCGCGCCAGCGCCGGCTCGAGTCGCGCGTCGTGTGGCTCGCCCTGCTCGGCATCGCCGCGGTGACCGCGCTCGTGATCGCGGCGTGGCGGTTCGGCGGCAGCGGCCACCAGAGCCTGCCGCTGAGCACCGCCGCCGCCACTCCGCCGGCCCGCGTGCCGACGGGCCTCGTGGTGAAGGCCGTGAAGGGCGACTCGCTGCTGATCGTCCGGACGCACTCGGCGAGTGGCCGCCAGCAGTGGAACGGAACGCTGACCCGGGGCGAGGCCCAGCGGTTCGACGTCAAGCGGGGCCTCTGGGTCTACATCGGATCGCCCGAGAACGTGGCGATGAAGCTGAACGGCACGCGGGTGACCGTCGGCGGTGCGAAGCCGCGCAGCCTGATCGTGACGTCCGGAAACGTCGTCCCGGCTGGCCCCGGCACCTAGCTCCGGCCGGCCGCGCGCGGCCGTCGTCGTCACCGGGAGCGAGCTCGTCCGGGGCGAACGCACCGACCTGAACGGGCCGTTCCTGGCGCAGCAGGTGCTGTCGCTCGGGCTCGAGCCCGCCCGCATCACGATCGTCGGCGACCGGCCCGAGGAGCTCGAGGCCGCGCTCGCGGACGGGTTTCGAGCGGATCTGTGCCTGGTGTCCGGAGGGCTCGGCCCGACGCACGACGACCGCACGATCGAGCTGGTCGCGCGTGTCGCGGGACGGCCGCTCGTCGTGGACGAGGCGCTGCACGAGGAGATCGGCGCCGTCTCCCGCTCGATCGCCGAGCGCCTACGGCGCCCGTACGCCGACTTCGAGCCCGGCGTGCGGAAGCAGGCGACGCTGCCGGAGGGCGCAGTCTCGCTCGGGCTCGCGGGGACGGCGCCGGGCGTCGTGCTCCAGGCCGACCCTGCCGCCGTCGTCGTCCTGCCCGGCCCGCCGCCGGAGCTTCAGCGCCTCTGGCCGCGGGCGCTCGAGACGGAGCCCGTTCGCCGGGTGCTCGAGCGCGCCCGGCCGCCGGGCCGCCGCGTGCTTCGCTTCTACGGGGCGAGCGAGTCCGCCGTCGCGAAAGCGCTGGCGGATGCGGGCGGCGACGGCGACGGGGTGGAGGTGACGATCTGCGCACGCGATTTCGAGATCCACGTCGACCTGCTCGTCGAGCCGGGGGCGGCCGAGCGTGCGGCGGAGCTCGAGCGGACGCTCGTGAGCCCGCTCGAGCACTACCTGTTCACGCGCGACGAGCGGCCCGTCGAGGAGCTGGTGCTGGCGCTCTGTCGCTCCCGCGGCTGGACGCTCGCCACGGCCGAGTCCTGCACCGGCGGGCTCGTCGCCGCGCGCCTGACCTCGGTTGCCGGCTCGAGCGAGGTCTTCGCCGGCAGCATCGTCGCCTATGCCAACGAGGTGAAGGAGCACGAGCTCGGCGTTCCGGCCGCAGTCCTCGCCGAGCACGGCGCCGTGTCCGCGGAGGCGGCTGCAGCGATGGCGACCGGAGTCCGCGCCGCGCTCGACGTGGACGTCGGCGTCGCCGTGACGGGGATCGCCGGGCCGGGCGGCGGCTCGCCCGAGAAGCCCGTGGGGCTCGTCTACCTGCACGTCGAGACCCCGGACGGCGCAGGTGCGCTCACGCTCGACTTCGCCGCGGACCGCGAGACGATCCGGCGCCGGGCCACGGTTGCGGCGCTCCACCTGCTCAGGCGCCAGCTGACACAGAGTCGTCACGAAGGCCCGTGAGCCCCGCTGCTAGCGTCGCGGGAGATGCACGGCTACGCCTCTTCCTCGCGCTCCAGCTCGGCGACCCCGTTCTCGACGCGCTCGTCGCCTGGCAGCGGCGCCTTCCGTCGGCAGGGGCTCGGCTCGTGCCCAGGGAGAACCTCCACCTCACGCTCGCCTTTCTCGGCTTGCGCCCCGCAGGCGAGCTCGGGCGGATCGCGACCGAGCTCGAGCACGCTGCGCGGGCGGCGGAGCCGATCGAGCTCAGGGTGCGCCGCTACCGCGAGACGCGGAGCGTCGGCATGCTCGTGCTCGACGACCGCGGCGGCGCGGCCGGACGCCTGGCCGCCGACCTCCACGGCCGCCTCGAGCGGCTCGGCGTGTACGAGCCGGAGCGCCGGGGCTGGCTGCCGCATCTCACGGTCGTCCGCTTCCGCGTGCGGCCGCGGCTGGCGCCGGACCCTCCCGACCTCGGGCCGATCAGTCCGTCCGGAGCGGCTGTCTACCATTCGGTGCTGCGACCTTCCGGGGCGCAGTACGTCGTACGTCATTCGGCTCCGTTAGGAGGGTGATCGGGTTGGATCGCGAGCAAGCACTCGACGCCGCGCTCGGGCAGATCGAGCGGGCGTTCGGCAAGGGGTCGGTCATGCGGATGAGCGACCGGCCGCAAGTCTCCGTCGGCGCGGTCTCCACCGGCTCGCTCGCGCTCGACCTCGCCCTCGGCATCGGCGGCCTGCCACGCGGCCGGATCGTCGAGATCTTCGGGCCGGAGTCCTCCGGAAAGACGACGCTGGTCTACCACGTGATCGCCGAGGCGCAGCGTCGCGGCGGCATCTGCGCCTTCATCGACGCCGAGCACGCGATGGACCCCACCTACGCGAAGCGGATCGGCGTCGACATCGACGAGCTGCTCGTCTCCCAGCCCGACACCGGCGAGCAGGCGCTGGAGATCACCGAGCTGCTGATCCGCAGCGGCGCCCTCGACGTGGTCGCGATCGACTCCGTCGCCGCGCTGACGCCGAAGGCCGAGCTGGAGGGCGAGATGGGCGACAGCCACGTCGGTCTCCAGGCGCGGCTGATGAGCCAGGCGCTCCGCAAGCTGGCCGGCACGCTCAACCGCACCGACACGATCTGCATCTTCACCAACCAGCTGCGCGAGAAGATCGGCGTGATGTTCGGCAATCCCGAGACCACGCCCGGGGGACGGGCGCTGAAGTTCTACTCGTCGGTCAGGCTCGACATCCGCCGCATCGAGACCCTCAAGGAAGGCGTCGAGGCGATCGGAAACCGCGTGCGGGTCAAGGTGGCGAAGAACAAGGTCGCTCCGCCGTTCAAGCAGGCCGAGTTCGACATCCTCTACGGACTCGGCATCTCCTGGGAGGGAACCGTGCTCGACGCGGCGCTCGAGCGGAAGATCGTCCAGAAGTCGGGGTCGTACTTCAGCTTCGAGGACGAGCGGCTCGGCCAGGGGCGCCAGAATGCGACCGCCTTCCTGCGTGAGCACCCGGACGTGACGCAGTCGATCCTCCAGCGGACCCAGACCCAGCTCGGCGATGACCAGGTCGCGTCCGCCCGGCTGCTGCCGATCGCCGAGCCCGCCGACCAGGAAACCGCCGCGAAGCGGAAGGCCGCTGCGGCGGCGGCTGCGGGCGAGCTCGCCGAGAGCCCGGTCGAGGAGACGGTCGAGGCATAGCACGGTGCCTGGCGACGAGCGCCGTCGGGCTCTCGACCGCGCCGTGCGCGCACTTGCCCGCCGCGACCACTCGGCCGCCTCGATCCGAGCCCGGCTCTCACGGGCGGCCGTCGACGACGAGACGTGCGAGGACGTGGTCGAGACGCTGGTCCGGGCCGGGTACCTCGACGACGCCCGCTTCGCGACGACGCGCGCGAGTCACCTCGCAGCGGGCGGATACGGCGACGCGTGGATCCGGGGCGATCTGCAGGCGCAAGGCGTCCCCGACGCGACTGCCGAGGAGACCCTGTCTGCGCTTCCGCCCGAGCGCGATCGCGCGCTCGCGCAGGCCGCGAAGCTCGGGGATCCCCTCCGGGCCGCGCGGTCGCTCGCACGGCGCGGCTTCTCGCAGGAGTCCCTCGAGGCCGTCCTTGCGTCGTCCGTTGCGGACGACCCCGTCCCCGGAGTAGGATACGAGTGTTCCATCTGACGTTTTGCCTGCATACGACGCATTTCCGAATCGGCTCGACTTACTGAGATCACGCTCGTCATGAATCCCACCACTGCACGCGACGGCTCTCTGGAGGAACGCAACCGGGTGAGGTAGTGCTCCCGGGCGGCCGAACGAGCCGCCGTTCGCTGCATTTCGATTCGCGGATGCGCCCGCGCCGGCTGGGCGGCTGATGGGTCCCTCGGCTCTGCCGGGGGACAACCGGATCTGCGAGTGCGAGGAGCACGCAATGGCTGTGGTGATCGGCATTCTCATCGGCCTCGTCGCCGGTGCAGCGCTCACCGTCGCCGCTCTCGTGCTCACGGGCGGGTCGCGACTCGCCGCGGCCCGGAGGCAGCGGCAGCTGCTGCTCGAGGAAGCTGCGCGCGAGGCGGAGACGATGCGGCGCGAGGCCCAGCTGGAGGCGAAAGAGGAGGCGGTCCGGCTGCGCGAGGAGATCGAGCGGGACCTGAAGAGCCGGGAGGCCGAGTCGCTGCGGGCACGCGAGCGGATCTCGGCCAAGGAATCGGAGCTCGACCGGCGGCTGACGGAGGTCGACCGCCGGGAGCAGGGAATCGCGGACCGGGAGACACACGCGCGTCAGCTTCAGGACGACCTCAAGCTCGCGAAGGAACGCGAGCTGAGCGAGCTCGAGCGCATCTCGGGGCTGACCGTGAACGAGGCCAAGTCCGAGGTGCTGTCACGCTCGGAGGAGCTCGTCCGTCACGAGCTCGCCAGGCGCGTTCGCCAGCTCGAGGAGGAAGCCCAGTCCGAGGCGCGCCGGCGCGCGCGGAACCTGGTCGCGGACGCCCTGCAGCGTGTCGCGGCGAGTCACGCAGCGGAGACGACGGTGTCGCTGGTCGAGCTGCCGTCCGACGACATGAAGGGCAGGATCATCGGCCGAGAGGGGCGCAACATCCGCGCGCTCGAGCACCTGACCGGCGTCGACATCATCATCGACGACACGCCCGGCGCCGTCGTGCTCTCGTCGTTCGACGGGATTCGGCGCGAGGTGGCGAAGATGACCCTGACGAAGCTGATCGAGGACGGCCGGATCCACCCGGCCCGGATCGAGGAGATGTACTACCAGTCGAAGGCGGAGCTGGACGACCACATCCGCCAGGCGGGCGAGCAGGCGGTGTTCGAGGCGAACTGCGGGGACTTCCACGAGGAGATCGTCAAGATCCTCGGCCGCCTCCGGTACCGGACGAGCTACGGCCAGAACGTCCTCAAGCACACGCTCGAGGTCGTCCAGCTGTCCGGGATCATGGCGAGCGAGCTCGACGCCAGCGTGAAGACGGCGAAGCGTGCCGCCCTGCTGCACGATCTCGGCAAGGCGCTGACGCACGAGGTCGAGGGCTCGCACGCCCTGATCTCCGCCCAGTACGCGCGTCGCTACGGCGAGACGCAGGGCGTCGTCCACGCGATCGAGGCGCACCACTACGAGGTCCAGCCGCAGACCGTCGAGGCGGTGCTGCTGATCGCCGCAGACGCGATCTCCGCCTCGAGACCGGGCGCCCGGGGCGAGAGCCTCGAGAGCTACATCAAGCGGCTGGAGTCCCTGGAAGAGCTCGCGACCCAGAAGAAGGGCGTCGAGAAGGCGTACGCGCTCCAGGCGGGCCGCGAGATCCGCGTGATCGTCAGGCCGGAGGAGATCGACGACGACCAGGCGGTGCTGCTCTCGCACGAGATCGCCCGCGAGATCGAGGAGCACCTCGAGTACCCCGGGCAGATCAAGGTGACGGTGATCCGCGAGTCGCGGGCCGTGGAGTACGCCAAGTAGCCCGAGCCGGGCGAGCGACGGGGTGTCCACGCTCGGGGCACCCCGGCCCACCACCCGCTGCGAGCATAGCGGCGAAATCGCTACGTGTCCGTGCCGCTTCGGCGCCGAACGCGTGACGGGCCGGGGTACCCTGTCGAACCGGTGAAGCGCTACTTCGTCACCACGTTCGGCTGCCAGATGAACGCTCACGATTCCGAGCGGATCAAGGGCATGCTCGAGTCGCTCGGGCTCGGCGAGGCCGTGTCCCAGGACGACGCCGACGTGGTCGTGTTCAACACCTGCACGATCCGGGAGAAGCCCGACCAGCGGCTTGCCGCGCACCTTGCACAGGCCAGGGCGCTGAAGGACCGCGATCCGGACCGAGTGATCGCGGTGGGCGGCTGCTACGCCGAGGCCCAGCGCGAGCGGATCTTCGACCTCTACCCGTTCATCGACGTCGCCTTCGGCCCCGGGTCGATTCCGCATCTCGCAGACTGGCTGGGGGCCGGGGGAGAGGCGCCGCGGGGTAGGTTCGCCGAGTGGACGCAGTTCGCCGGCGAGCTCCCCGCCCGGCGCGAGCGGCAGTTCCAGGCCTGGGTACAGGTCTCGATGGGCTGCAACTCGAAGTGCGCGTACTGCATCGTGCCGGCGGTCCGCGGCCGCGAGCAGTCGCGGCGGCCGGAGGACATCGTCGCCGAGGTCGCCGCCCTGGCCGAGGACGGCGTGCGCGAGATCACGCTCCTCGGCCAGAACGTGAACTCGTACGGGCGCGACTTGCTGCCGGCGGTCACGACCGGCTTCGCCGGGCTCCTGCGGGCGTGCGACGCGGTCGACGGGATCGACCGGATTCGCTTCACGAGCCCGCACCCGAAGGATTTCCGGCCCGACGTGATCGAGGCGATGGCCGAGTGCGCGGCGGTTTGCGAGCACGCGCACCTGCCGCTCCAGTCCGGCTCGACGTCGGTCCTGAAACGGATGCGCCGGACGTATGCACGGGAGCGCTACCTCCGCCTCGTCGACGACCTCCGCGCCGCGATTCCCGACCTTGCGCTGACGACCGACCTGATCGTGGGCTTCCCCGGCGAGACCGAGGAGGACTTCGCCCAGACGCTCGAGGTCGTCGAGGCGGTGCGGTACGACGGAGCCTTCACCTTCGTCTTCTCACCCCGCAGGGGGACCGAGGCGGCCGCAATGCCCGACCAGGTCGCCGAGGAGGTCAAGCGGGAGCGGATCGAACGGCTGATCGAGGTGGTGCAGCGCTGTGCAGCCGAGCGGAACGCCGAGCGAATCGGGCGGGTGGAGGAGGTGCTGGTCGAGGGCCCGAGCCGCACCGATCCGTCGCTCCTCCGCGGCCGCACGAGGCGCAACACGACCGTGAACTTCGAGGGCGACGCCGCCTTGGGCGACCTCGTCCACGTGACGATCCTCGCAGCCACCTCGACGACGCTCCGCGGCGCGCAGACGGTCCTCGCGGCGGCCTAGTGGCCGTCCGCGACCTGGTCTGGAACGGGTGCCTGAACGTACGGGATCTCGGCGGCCTGCCGACCGAGGACGGCGGCGAGACCCGCTTCGGGGCTGTGATCCGCGCGGACTGCGTCAGACTGCTCGACGACGACGGCTGGGCAGCGCTCGTCCGGGCCGGTGTCGGCCGGATCGTCGACCTGCGCGATCCCCGCGAGCGGGAGGACGACCGGCCCGACGATCTTCCTGTCGAGGTCGTGCACGTGCCGATCCTCGATCGGCTCGACGATGACGGCTGGGCGGAGATCATCGCCCTCTCGGAGGGTGCCGCGAGCCACGCCGACGCCCAGCTGCTCGTCTACCTCCACTTCCTCGACCACTGTCGTGCACGCTTCGTCGAGGCGGTCGCGGCCGTCGCAGAAGCTCCGGAG
>Ga0070741_10008970_pt1 | contig 19733 bp, 21 predicted proteins | sample Coa_R1_4_FD_66440 | JGI IMG/M metagenome (GOLD analysis project Ga0070741, IMG submission 66440) | Surface soil microbial communities from Centralia Pennsylvania, which are recovering from an underground coalmine fire - Coalmine... | ecosystem: Environmental > Terrestrial > Soil > Unclassified ...
GCGCCCCGTTCGGCGACGAGCGCGACCAGCCGTTGCATCAGCTCGGGTGGGATGTCGATCGCCCGGCGCGACTCGGGCGTCTTGAGTTGGCTGCGGTTGCCGTCGCGGTCGAGCTGGTACTCGACGCGGATCACCGAGTGTGCTTGGTCGAGGTCGCAGACGGCGAGCCCGAGCGCCTCGCCGATGCGAACACCGGTCGTCACGAGCAGTTCGAGCAGGCAGCGGTACAGCTCGCCGTCGGCGTGGGCGATCAGCGCTTCCATCTCGTCGAGGCTGAGGATCCGCTTCGGCCGCTGGTCGTCGAGCTTCGGCCTTTCACCGCGTTCGAGCTGGCTGCACGGGTTGACCGCGATCGCGCCACGGCGGGTCGCGTGGCCGAGGATCAGCGACAGCGGCTGCAGCGCGCTGGCGGTGCTTGAGCCGCGCAGCCCTTTGCGCTGCATCGCGGCGATGAAGGCGGCGACATCGTCGACCGTGATCTGGTCGAGGCGCCTGCGTCCGAAGTGCGGAATCAGGTGCTGGCGCAGGGCCCAGCTGTACTTCTCCCGCGTCCGCTCGCGGCAGCTCTGCCGCTCCAGCCAGGCGGTGGCGTAATCGGCGAACGTCTGCCGGGTCGGCTGGATCCGCTCGCCCCGACGCCGCCGCAGGCGGAGCTCCGAGCGTTTTGCTTCGGCCTCGTCGAGGGTGCCGTGCACGACCGCCCAACGGCGGTGCCCGGTCGAGTCGAGATAGGGGATCTCGTAGGGCGGGCCGACGCGGCCGCCGCGGCGAGGCCGGTAGTAGATGCCGGGGTGGCGCGCGACCGGCCGCCGCCGCGCCCGCGGGTTAGCCTTCGCTTGCATCGGAGCTTCTACCTTCGTTGCCAGGCCCCGGGGCGTTACGAGCGCCGCCGGGGCATTTACGGGTCACTGGGTGGTGGACGACCATAGCTCCACCTCCCGGGAACAGCCAGTCGGCTCATACGCGGCCTGAACCCAGCGGTCGAGCTCGTCCCGGTGGAAGAGGAGCCCCTGTCCGCCACGCTTCTTGCGGAAGGGGATCGCCTTGGCGGCGGTCAGCTTGTACAGCTGGTCGCGCGAGAAGCGCAGGTACTCGCGCGCCGCCTCGAAGTCGAGCCAGGGCGAGACCGGCCGCGGCGCCGGGGGGGCCGCTGCAACGCGCGCAGCGACCTCCTCGGCGAGCGCGTGCACGAGCTCGTCCGGGATCTGCAGCGTGCACGCGATCGTCAGCGGCTCGCGCACCTGTTCCTCTTCCTTCGCGCGAGCTGCTGTCTGCGGCGGAAGACAAGCACGTCTTCGTGGCCGATCAGCAGCATGCGCTCGATCGTCCCGGCGCGCTGGTGATAGAGCTGGAAGAAGCTCGCCCGCAACGCGAGCTCGCTGTCACGAAGCCCGCACAGCAGCGCGACCTCGCGCGAGCAGAAGGCGAGACCATGCTGCTCGGCGAGCCGGATCAGCCGGCCGGGCAGATCGACAAGCGCTCCGCGCTCGCGATAGGGGCGCACGGTGAGCACGAGCCGGCCGCGCTCCGGTTCGAGCATGCGTGCGCAGCCGCTGAGGATCTCGCCGAGCACGCTCTCGAACGCTGGCCGCCTGGTGCGCGGGCCGCCACGTGTGGGCAGGTGGGCGAGGTTGTCCGGGTTGTGCGAGTAGCGGTCGTTCAGCTTCTCGACCCGGTCTGGGTGCTTGCGCACATGCCCGTGCGTCGAGGGGCCGTAGGGCGGTGAGGTGAGGATCAGGCTGCAGCGGTCGCGGTACTGGTTTAGGAGGCCGCGGCCGAGCCGGCGCGCGTCCCCTTGCAGCGCGATCGCGCTCCCGGATGCACCCTGCGTCTCGGCGTAGTGGATGTTGGCGGCGGCGAGTGCGGCCCAGCGCGGCTCGAGCTCGACGCCGATCGCCTGCCGGTCGAGGTGGGCGGCCTCGACAAGGGTGGTTCCGATGCCGCACATCGGGTCGAGCACCAGCTCACCCGGACGCGTGTAGCGGCGGATTGCCTCGCGGGCGAGCGCGGGCAGCATCTTGCCCGGATGCGCATTCGATTCCGGCAGGTACCGGTGGCGGCGCTGCTCGCGGGCGAGCTGCTGTGCGACCGGCCAGACGGACAGCGCTTCTACCGCGTCCACCTGAGCACCCCCTTCCGCGCGCTCTGCTGGGTGCGCTGCTCGCTGCAGCGCTGGTGTGCCGCGCGGTGGCGAGCAAGTGCGTGCGGGTCAGCGCCGAGCGCCGCGAACGTCTCGATGACGTCGAGGTAGCGACCTGCTTCGCGCGCGAGCTCATCAGCTCGAATGGCGAGGTGTGCGCTCATGCCGCCCTCCTGCGGTCGGTCACCTGGTTGATCGCCGCCGACTCGGCGGGCTCGGGCTTGCGGAAGACGTGCACGCTCTGGTGCACAACCCGCGGCGCCTTCGACTCGACGCCGCGGCGCCGACGGCGGCGGGGCCGTTTCAGCTGATCGCCGTCGATCGGGACGAGCAGGCAGACGATGTGCTGCCAGTAGCGCAGGCCACGTTCCTCGAAGAGCGAGACGGTCTCGCTGCCGGGGTCGCGGCCGCTGCCGTGGAGGTCGTCACTGTTGGTGACGGCGACGAGGTAGCCGCCCGGTCGAAGCACGATCGCTGCCGCGGTGAGCACGTCGACGGCGTCGAAGCGTGCCTGCGACCGCCGGCTGTGTTCCTGCCGAGGCCCGAGCAGAAGAGCGGGGGGAAGGAAGAGGGCGATCAGGTCGATGCTGCCGCCGGGATGAACGCCAACGCTTGGGTCGAGATGGCGGTGGCGGCGCAGGAAGGGGCCGGCCTGGTCAGCGAGCAGCCGTGGCAGCTCGGACGGATCGCCGCGAAGCAGCACCGCCTCGCCGGCCGCACCCTCTGCGCGTGCGTCAGAGACACGCTTGTCGAGGTCGACCAGGTCGGCGTCGCGGCCGATGACGGCGGCCGCGTGTCGCTGCTGCCGGATCGCTTCGAGGACGACCGGCAGGCTGGGGTCGGTGCAGAGCGGTTCGAGGACGATGTCGCCGGGCTGGCTGTAGGTCTCGATCGCGCGCCGGGCGATCTCGAACGGCGCGGACCGCTCGCAACTGGTGGTGGTGTGCTGGGCGCAGGGCCAGACCGCGAGCGGTCTGGTCTCGGCAGTGATGGTGGTGGTGTTGTTGGTCAGTCATCTGGGGTCGGCAGAGGAGCCAGATCGAACGAACGATCAGTCATGGGCTGGGTGGGGAAGTCGTCGAAGGCGTCGCGCATCAGTTCGAGCGGCGAACGCTCGGGTGTCCAGACGGCGACGCGGATCGGAACGTCGCTGCCGGCGAGGGCGGCGGCGGCGTTGTCGCGCCGTAGCTGCGATGGGACGGTGACGAGGAGCAGTGGCTCCTCGTCAGCGAGCGGGCTGCGCGGCAGGGCCTTGTCGTAGCGGCGCGCCTTCTGGCGCAGCCGGTAGTGGTCCTCGCTCGAGCGGTCGAGCTCGAGCAGGAAGCTGACCGGCCGCCGGCCGGGCAGCAGGAGCTTTCCGTAGCCGTCGGGGGCGGCCTGGCCGTCGAGGGCGGCCAGGCAACGCCGCTCGCCCCACCACTCGAGCAGACGGCCGCCGGCCCGGCGGGCTTCTTCTGTGAGGCGGGTGAAGAACTCGTTCACCTCGAGCTGATGGGTAAGCGTTTGCGAGCGGCTGATCGCAACGGCCCGCTGGCGCCGCCAGCGGAGCTCGGCACGGTCGAGGTCGAGGCAGGCGGCGACGACGTGCGCACCGGCCTCGTCCAGGATCCAGTGGTAGGGGGCAGAGCCCTCCCCTGGCTGCCGGCTGGGTCGGAAGCGGTCGAGCACGCGCAGCTCGTAGAGCTGCGCGAGCCGCAGCTCGGCGCTCCGCCGGGAGCGGAAGTAGAGCCGGCGCAGCTGCTCGGTGGTGAGGACGCGATGCTCGTAGCAGGCGAGCGCGACCAGCCGGTCGCGCTCGGTCAGGCGCGAGGCGAGCGCGGCGATAGCCGCCGCGCCCACGCGCCCCGCCCGCCTTTCCAGCGAGGTCACGAGCTCCCACCACCTTGTCGCGGACACACCGCGCCCGCGAACCTCGCGCACGTGCAGCCGCTTTGCCGCGGATGGGGGGATCGCGTCCTAAGGCGATCCCAGACGCGATCCCAGATGCGATCGCAGAAGCGACGGCAGACCGCACCCGAGCTCATCGGCGCCTCCGGCGGCGCTGCCGGGCGACGAGCTCGGCCTCCACCGCGGCGCGGCTGGTGCCGTTGCGCTTCCGCGAGCAGGCACGCACCGCATCCGCCCGTCCCGGGCTGCCGGGCTCGAGCGGGCTGGTGGTGAGGGTGAAGGCGGGGCCGGTCTCGCCTTGGTGGCAGAGGCGGACGGCGGCGGTGTAGCGCGGGAGGTGGGCGAGGTCGTGCGCGGCGAGCTCGGGCTCGACTTCCTTGCCGAGTGCTTGGGCGTCTTGCTGGGAGAGCTGGAAGTAGAGCTTGGTGCGCGCGTTGGCGGCGAGCGCGTCGCGCATCTCTTTCGGCAGCTGGCCGAGGTGCTGGTGCGCGAGACAGAGCGAGAGCCGGTAGCCGCGCGCCTCGGCCAGCATCTCCTCAAGCGGCGTCGGCAGGTTGAGGTAGTTGTGCACCTCGTCCACGTACAAAGCGGCGTCGGCGCGGGCCTGCTCGGGCTGGGCGGCGCGTGCGAGCGCCGCCTGCCAGACCCGGGCGACGACGAACGAGCCCAGCAGCCGCGAGGTATCGACGCCCAAGGTGCCCTTCGGCACGCGCACGAGAAGCAGCCGGCCGGTGTCGAGGATGCGGGCGATCTCGATCGTCGAGCGCTCCTGGCCGACGATCGCGCGCACCGGGCGGCGGAGCAGGAAGGCACGCAGCTTGTTCAGCACCGGCCCGGTCATCTGCGCCCGCACCGCCTCGCCCAGCTGGTTGTACGCCTCCCAGAACGGATCAAGCCCGACCGGCTCGTTCAGGTCGTCGAGCAGCTGCGCCCGCCAGTCCGCGTCGGTCAGGAGACGGGGGACGTCGGCGAGCGTGCCGCCGCCCGTCTCGAGCAGCGTCAGCAGCGCGACGCGGAGGATGTCGTCGGTGCGCGGTCCCCAGAAGCGCTCGTAAACGCGATGGAAGATCCCGACCAGCTGATCGACGACCAGGTCGGGGTCGTCGCCCTCGAGCACGTTCAGGCCGGGCGGGGACGGATCGAGCGGATCGAGCAGATCAACCCGCTCCTCCGCCTGCTCGGGGATGCGGGTGAGGATCTCCTCGACCAGGTCGCCCTTCGGGTCGATCACGACCGCGCCGCGGCCGGCGTCGAGATCGTCGAGCACCATGCGCGCGATCAGCGTCGACTTGCCGACCCCGGTCGGGCCGAGCAGATGCAGGTGATAGCGCGCATCAGCGACCGCGAGCACGACCGGTGCAGCGTTCGCCGTGACACCAAGCGGCTTCCCCTCCACGGGGAGCCCTGGCGGTGCTGCGATCGTGCGCGCACCGGCGCGCAGCAGCCCGGGCAGCACCGCTTCTGCCGGCAGATGCGCGAGCGCCGCAAGCTCCGGCACCGAGAGCAGGTAGCCGCGCCGGCCGAGCGCACGCAGCGCGAGCTTGCGCTGCGCGCCGCGGGTGCGACGGCGGCGCAAGCCGACCCGGCCTTCGTAGGCGGCAAACGCGCCGGCGAGCGCGTGGATCCGCCCCCGCGCCACATCACGATCGGTTGCACCGACGCTGAGCCGGACGAGGCAGCGGTAGAGCGGATGCGACGACTTCTCGAGCACGGCACGCACGTCCGGGCTCACCGTCGGGTCGAGCGGCTGCTTCGCGGCCCGGCCGGGCAGCACGAGCTCGAGCAAGCGCAGCGTGCGTGAGGTGGGAACGCCGGCGCGAATCCGTCGCGCCGCTGCCCGCAGCCGCCGCTGCTCGCGCATGGTCGCCGGCCGCACCACGATCTGCACGAGCGCCTCTTCTTCTTTGCCGAGGTCTGCGAGCTGTCCGAGCACCAGCCGCAAGGGATCCGGGCCTTTGTCGGGTCCGAGTGGAAACCACTCCGGCCCCGATAGCACGAGCTCGCTCGCAACCCGAGTCGGCGTGCTGGTCTTGCTCGTCGACATCAGGCGGCCGCCTCATCGGCTGTGTCTGCAGCCTCGTCCGTGAGGGTGTCGTCTTTGGTCGTCGGTGTGCGGGTGGTGATGCCGGGCCAGGCGGAGGTGAGTGCGCGCTCGACGAGTCCGGGCGGTACGGCGGCGGGGATCCAGAGGCGGAAGCGGCTGCCGCGCTCGTCGGCGGCGATCTCCCAGGCCAGCTGCGGCTGCCCGGCAAACAGTCGCGCCATGCGCGGCCGCAAGAGATCGTGCAGTGACGACCAGAGCAGGAGCGCGCCGTCCGGATCGAGTTCGGGCGGGACCGCGAGCTCGAGCAGCCGCGCACCTTGCGCAAGCCGCGCATCCCGTGCGCGCGAAAGTACTGCGCGTGCAATCAGCGCGGCGATTGCGCACGCGACGACGGCGAGCGCGGCCGGCAGCAGGGGGGAGAGCGTATGCGTGAACAGGGCGAGGCCGTGCGCGAGTTCGTCCGGCGGGTTGCGCAGGAAGCGCACCAGCAGCGAGCTGTGCTCGTGCTTCAACCTGTCGCTCCGACGGGTCGGGTGGCGGCGACGAGGTCGGGCCAGTCGTACGGCTCGATGCGCACGTCGGCGCCGGTGTGCGGCGCATCCACCATCTCGCCCGGGCTGACGACGATGCCAACGTGCGTGATCGCCCCGGTGGAGGCGCCGAAGAAGACGAGGTCGCCCGGCCGCAGTTGTTCGAGCGGAACGGGATTGGTGGCGGTGGCGTCGTACTGCGCTTGCGCGACGCGCGGCAGCGCGACGCCGGCGGCCGCGTAGGCGGCCTGCACGAGCCCGGAGCAGTCGAAGCCGCCCGCGCCCTCACCACCCCACAGATACGGGGTGCCGAGCTGGGCAAGCGCGTAGGCGACCGCCGCCTGCGCAGCCGACGACCCCGCGCTCGCGCCGATCGTGCTCGCGACCGACGTCGGGGTCGCGGTGTAGGTGCTTGTGTAGAGGTTGGCCCAGGCAAGCACTTGCTGCACGTAGGCCTGCGAGTGGTTGTACGCGAAGAGGGCCTGCTCGATGTTGTCGGGGGCGCCGTTCTGCTTGAGGAAGTTGGCGGCCGAGACGATCGCGTCAGCCGGGTTCCAGCGGTCTGGGATGCCGGCGCTGTTGGCGGCGAGTCCGTACTGCTGCCAGGTGGAGGCGAGGAACTGCATCGGCCCGCCCGCGCCGGCTGTGTTGTCGGCGCCGTGCTTCCAGCAGGCGGGGTCGGGGTTGCGGCCGTGGTCGCACTCGACCTTGCCAATCCCAGCCAGCACCTCCCAGGGGATGTCGAAGCCGAGTCCCGCCTCCTGGTAGAGGAGCAGGTAGTCGGGCGGGATCTCGGCGACCGCGGTCTGCGAGGGGGCGGTCAGGTTGATGCCGCCGCTGACGGCGGCGAGCGCCAGCGCCGGCAGCAGCAACAGAGCGGCGCAACCTGTGATTGCCCAGCGGATCACGCACGCGCCTCCGGCTTGCGCGGTCGTCTCCGTCGCCGCCGATGCCGCGGTCCTGGCGGTTCGAGCTCGGCAAGCTCGATCAGCTCAGCGGGGTCGCTGGTGACGAGCCGATGCTCGGCCGGACTTGCGACCACCTTGATAGGGACCCGCTCCTCGCCGTTGTCGTGAGCGAGTAGCAGGAGGCCGCTGCCGGTCGGGCAGGAGAGCAGGTAGCGGCGCTCGCCGGCGGAGAGGTGGAAGGCCTCGCCGATCCGGTCGATCGCCTGCGGCGCCTGCCGCAGCAGCACCTGGGTGGCGGCGTTGGCGATCACCGACTGGCCAAGCTCGGAGGCGAGCAGGTCGCCCGCGTCCTGGGTGACGGTCGTCAGTCCGCACCAGCGCTTGCGCGCGCTCTTCGCGAGCCGATGCAGAAAGCTCGCACCGGCGGATTCGCGCATCAGCAGCCAGGCCTCGTCGACCAGAACGCAGCGTTTGCGCAGCGGTCCTTCGAGCGAGCGCCAGATCGCATCGAGGCAGAGCAGCAGGGCGGGTGCTTTCAGTCGTTCGGGGAGGCCGCGCAGGGAGAGGCAGACGAGTTGCCCGTCCGGCTGCGCGCTGCTCGCGCGCGCGAACAGCGACGAGTGCGCACCGGATGCGTACGGCTCCAGCCGCGAGGCGACATTACGGCCGACGGCGCCGTCGGCGGTAAGCGCGCGCACGAGGTCGCTCAGCAGCGGCGCCGGCCGATTGTGTGTCGAGGGGTCGTCGCTGATGCCGGCGGCCGCGTAGCAAGCGCGGACGGCACGCTCGAGCGCAGGCAGCTCTTCGCTTGCGAGCTGGCCGAGCAGCAGCTCGATCAGCTCGGCGAGAAAGAGCGCGCGCTCGGCGAGCGCCTGGCGGCCGCCGCGAGCGGGAAGCTCGAGCGGGTTGAGCGCGACGGCGTCCTCGCCGGCGAGCGGCAAGTAGACACCGCCGACTGCGCGGCAGAGGCGGCGGTACTCGTCCTCGGGGTCGATCACGAACACCTGCACGCCCTCGAACAGCAGGCGCAGCGCTTCCAGCTTGGCGAGGTAGCTCTTGCCAGCACCGGAGCGGGCGAGCAGGACGCTGTTGTAGTTCTCGCGCGCGAAGCGGTCGAGCAGCACCGGTGCGCCGGAGGGGGCGAGTCCGTAGAGGATCCCGTCCGGGTCGGCCTGCGGATCGGCAGCCGCGAAGGGAAAGGACGCCGCGAGTGCTTGGGTGTCGAAGGCGCGCCGCAAGCGCAACCGGTCGATTCCGAGCGGCAACGTCGACAACCAGCCCTCGACTGGCCGGAAGCTCGCGGGCACCACGTGCAGCAGCAGCGAGCTGCAGATCGCGCGCAGCCGCTCGATCCGCTCATCGAGCTCCTCACGACTGGAAGCGGTGACAGAGAGGTAGAGGCCGCTGCGGAACAGCTTGCTCTCGCCCCGGGCCAAGCGGCTGGCGAGTTCTTCGGCGTCGTCGGCGGCTGCCGCGACGGTCGGGTCGGGCAGGCGGCCATGCTCTTGCTCGAGGCGACGGGTCGACTCCAGCCGGGCACGCTGGCGGCGCAGCCGGTCTGCTGCGACCGGCGGCGGCACCGCCTCGACATGCAGCGCGACGTCGGCGTCGCGGGCCGCATGCAGGAGCGGTGCGAGCCAGCCGCGGCTGACCTCGCGCGGGTAGCCAGTGACGGCAAAGCTCGCACTCCAGCGCCCGCCGATCCGCACGCGGTCGTGTGCCAGCTCGAGCGCAGGCGGACCGAGCAACGAGCCGGAGTCGGTGCGCGCGGTCGTTGATTGGCGCAGGGTCAGCATCCGTGCACAACTCCGGCGAGAGTGGAGCCGGCGGGCGGACCGTCCGGGTCTAGCGCGCCTGCGAGCAGCGCCGCCGTCTGCTCACCATCAAGCGAGGTCAGCTCGACACCGGCCGCGCGCAGCAATTCGGTCGTCTCGGCGGCGCGCCGCTCGAGCGTCGTGCGCGCGGCGGCGATCTCGCGCGCGTGGGTACATATAAGAAGGAGAAGCTCGCGACGGCGCAGCTCACCGCCGGCCGGCAGCTGGCGCAAGAACTCGGCGTGCGCGCGGGCCGCGTCGACCAGTGCACTGCCTCTGAGCGACGCTGCCTGTTCGTCTAGCTTGGTCGCGCGGTCTGTGAGGTCGAGCGGTTCGCTGCGCACATAGATCGCGACCGGCTCGCTGACGCTGTTGAGGAAGCGGCCGAACGCCTCAACCAGCGCCGCCTGCTCCTCATCGCTCTTCAAGGCGAAGCTGCCACTCGCCGCCCGCAACACAACACAGCAACTCCCGTCGGTGAGCTCGACCAGCCCGGAGCGGTAGACGCTGCGGACCGGGAGCTCGAGCGGCGCCGCGCCCGTGCGCCGCGGCTCGCCGGGCAGCGGGGCGGGGATTCCTTCGGGGGCGAGCAGCAGCCGCCGCGGTCGCAGCAGGTGGCGGAGGGCGTGGCGGGCGAGCGTGTCGGCGGGCAATCCGTCTTTGCGGCCGAGCGCCAGCACCGCACCGGGAACCGCCAGCGGAACGCAGACGGCGGCGGCGACGGCGAACGGCAGCGCGGCTGCTGCGAGCGTGTAGAGCGCGTAGGTGATGAGCGCGGTCGCGCCGAGCAGCAGCAGCTGGCGGGCGGTGAGTCCGAAGGCGAGCTTGTCCTCCAGTTCGACGTCGGCCGGCAGCTTTACGCGATCGGCGTTCATGTGAAGAGCGCCTTTCTGCCGACGCGGGCGAGCACGTAGGTGCGTGCTGCTTGTCCGACGAGGGTGCGCCGGCCGGAGAAGGCGAGGTCCTTCGCCCAGAACGGGATCCGGATCAGGATCCAGAACAGGCACAGGCAGACGAGCAGATCGATCAGGTTGCCGGTCACCGACAAACCGAGCGCGGACCGTCCGCTGCTGTTGAAGAACACACGTACCGCGGTCGCGAGCACGAGCGCCTGTGCGACCTGGACGCCGAGGGCGGCGGTCATGCCGCGCCACCACAACCGTGCGAGCCCGTCGGTCTGCGGCAGTGCGTGCGTGATCAGCATCACCGGCGCGCCTGCGATCAGGATCAGCACGACGGTCGCGCGGACGATGAACAGGATCAGCAACACCACCGCCAATGCGGCGGCAACGAGGCCGAGGAGGATGACGAAGATCCCCGAGCCGGCGACCGCACCGAGGATGAAGTCCTTCAACTGCACGCTCGCCTGCGCCGGATCAACACCACCGGCGAGAAAGCCGGAGGAGAGCGCGTTCGCGAACGCGATCAGCTGACCCGACAGCGATAGCGACGCGTTGGCGGCGATCGCGCCGAAGGCGATCCGCGGCAGCGCGTCCTTCAGCGCGTAGCGGCTGTGCAGCGTCTCGTTCGTCATCAGCAGCGCACCGGCGGCGAGCAGGAAGAGGACGAGGAGGCCGTCGGCGATTCCGAGTGAGATCAGCCAGATCTGTCCGACCTCGCCCTGCCCGGCCACCTGTGGTGTTGCAAGCACCGTCTTGCCGACCAGGTCGAGCATCGGGTTCAAGGCGTCGGTGACGAGGCCGCGGAACCAGGAGTCGATCCCGTAGCGCACCCGGCCCGGGAGGTCCCACCAGGCCGGCTTGCTCTCCTTGCCGACATCAACCTGACCACCCGACGTGCCGCCGGGCTGGCCCTGGTCGGCGGGGAGCGGTGGACCGACCTGAATCCCGGGACCCGGCGGCGCGCTCACGTCCGGTTGCGTCTGCGTCCCAGTCGGGACGGTCGTCGTCGGCGTCGAGGCCGGCGGGTCCGCGAGCGTAGAGCCCGCGAAGAGCAGCAGCGCGAGCGCGGCGAGCGCGGTGACGATGAGCGTGCGGCGGCTCATCAGCCGACGATCCGCTGCACGATCGAGACCAGCACCGGCGCGAGCAGCGCGAGCGCGTACCCGAGCAGCGCCGCTTTGATCGAGCCCTTGGCGCGCTCGTGCGAGCCCGGGTCGCCGGCGGCGAGCAGGTAGCGCACACCGCCGACCATCAGCAGCAGCGTCGCCAGCGCCGCGAGCAGACCGGTGATCCAGACGCGCAGGTTGTCGATCACCTGGTTCAGATCGCTGGGCGCAGCGAGCGCGGCGGGCGCGGCGATAAGCGCGACCGTCGCCGTGAACGCGAGCGTGGTGAGAAGTCTCTTGTGCATTGCCTCCTTTCGTTGCGGGGTGCTCGGGTGTCGGCGGCGGGTCTGAGCGGGCCCGTTCACCTCCTTCGTGGCTGGTGGGTGGCGGCTCCTCTGCCGGCGCTGCCCGTGAGTCCGGCGCCGATCACCCGAGCACTAGAGAGAAGCCCTTTCGACCCCGCAGAAGTGACAGCCGGCTTGCCGATGAAAAGCAGCAGGCGGCGCTCGGCGCGCAGCCGGCGCACGACGAGCGTGTTGTAAGCAACGCCCTCCTTCGCGGCGAGCTGGCGCAGGTCGGCCCGGTCGATGCGCGACCGCAGAATCAGCCGCGCTTCCTCTTCGCTGATCGCCGCCGCCGCAACGGCCCGGCCGACCAGCCGCTCGACGTCACGGTCGACCGGGGTGGGCGCTTCCTCCTCGCTGGGCAACTCGTTGCCGAACCGGTCGCGGTCGCCCAGTTCGCGCCTGAACTCACGCGTCGTCTTCTTGAGCGCCTCGAACAGGATGTTCGCCGCGATCCGCCTCGGCCGCCGCTCGAGCGGGTAGCAGCGGATCCGCTCCCAGCAATGGGCAAGAAGCGACGACCACAGCTCCTCGCGCTGGCCGGCGTCAAGCAGGATCCGCCGAGCGAGCGTCTTCAGCCCCGGCAGCAGCGCATGCAAGACCATCCGGGCAGCGAGCGGATCGGAGCCGGCCTGACGAACGAGCGCCGCCATGACCGCGTCCTCGGCGCCGGTGTCGCCGCGCGAGGCGCGCAGGTGGCGCAGCAGCTGCTGCGGTGTCGCGAACCCGGCGAGCGCCGGCTCCTCCGCCGCCCAGGAGGGGAGCCGGGCCGCGAGCGCACCCGCGGCGAGCGCCGGCCACTCCGCCTCCAGCCGCTCGATCAGATCCGCCTGTAACTTCTCGGCCCGGCGAAGGGCTTCTCTCTGGTGGTCGCCTGAACCAGGCGGCCGGGCCTCGGAGGTCCTTTCCCGACCCTTGCGCCGGGCCGTGCCAGTCGCTTGTGAATCAGGTCGGCGCGTTGAGGGGGCGCGTTCAGCCTTGTCGTCCACGGTGGCTCCTTCCGTCGTTCGTGAAGGCGCCGAGGGTTGCGGCCGCTGCTGACCCGGAACTGGCGTGTCGACCGACACGGCGCCGACAAACCCCGCTGACATCCACCACGACCGATTGACCTCGGTCAGGCCGGCGGCCAGGCCGGCACCCGGATCTGTTGCCTTGTGTTAGAGCCGCAGCGGAGGGGGTATGTGGCTTGAAAAGAGTGCCCGTGTCGGCTTCGGGTCAGCGTTGTGTCGGCGCCGTGTCGGTTGCGGGTCAGTGGCCAGAGCTACGAGGTAGGCCATGCACAGCCGCTTCACACGACGAACGAGCGCGGGCGCAGACGACGACGGAAGCCGCCCGCCAGCGCTTGCCGCCGTCGAGCTCGAGCGCCCGCGGATCAGAACCCGCCCCGACCGCAACGGCGGCACCCAGCCGCGCCGGCGCCCGCGAAGACTCCTGCAGCCGCTTCCGCTCGCCGCATTGCTGCTGATCCTGCTGGCGCTGATCGGCTACTGGTCGGTCTACGCCCGCACCACAAGGCGCACACAGGTGCTCGTCGCCGCCCACGCACTCCCCGCCGGTCGCGTGCTGCGCGCCTCGGACCTTGCCGACGCCGGACTCGCCGCAAGCAGGGGCGTGCTCGCCACGTTCGTCCCGGCGAGCGAGCAGAGCCTGCTGGTCGGCCGCGCGCTGAAGCAACCGGTCGCTGCCGGCGCGCCGATCCCCGAGGACGCGCTCGCGAGCGCCCACGGCGGCGGAGCCTCGATGACGCTTGCCGTGCCCGTGGAGCACGCGCTCGGCGGCCAGCTCGCCCCGGGCGACCGCGTCACCGTTCTTGCCACGTACACCAACACGTCGGGGCAGGCGCAGACACGGGCGGTCGCGCGCAACCTCGAAGTCCTCGACGTTGGCACAGCGTCCGGCTTCAACGCCAGCGCGGAGACGATCCCGGTCACCGTCGCCCTTCCCAATCCGTCGCTTGCGAGCGCGCTCGCGCTCGCCAACGAGGCGGGCAAGCTCGACCTGCTGCGCGAAAGCGGAAGCGGCTCGAGCGTCCCGATCCCGAGCGTGAGCGCGCCATGAGCGACGACGACCAACCGCGGGTTCTGCTCGGACTGACACCGCTCGCCGAGCGCCAGATCGAGGAGCAGCTGTTCGGCGGTGAACGAGCGATCACCGTCGTCGGCAGCGCCGCCGACGCACACGAACTCATCGCGCTCGCCGAGCGCCGCCACGCCGACGCCGCCGTCCTTGCAGCCGAACTGCCGAACCTGGATGCGCCGGCGTGCGCACAACTGCGTTCGCACGGCCTGCGTCTCGTCGGGCTCGCACTCGACGACCACAACGCCGACACACTCGCAGCGCTCCCCGTCGACGCAACGCTACGACCGCCACTCACCGGACACGACCTCGCCGCCGCCTGCGCGGACGCGCCCACTGCCCAACCAGCAGAACAGAAACGTGTGTCGCGTGATGCGCAACGCTCGCATGAGCGGGCGGGCAGCGTCCTCGCTGTCGTGCCGGCGGGCGGTTCGCCGGGCGGGAGCGAGTGCGCCGCCTCGCTCGCCGCGCTCGCCGACCTGCGCTGGCCGACCCTGCTGCTCGAACTCGACCTCGTCGGGGGTGCGCTCGCACTTCGCCTCGGCGCCGACCCCCAGCACGGTTCGCTGCTCGGTCTCATCCGTGCCCACGGCGGCGACGGCTCACTGAGAGAACTGCTCAGCCACTGGACAACCGACGTCGCGCACGGCTGGCCTGCAGTCCTCGTCGCACCAGCGGACACGCCCGCGCACATCGACGAGCTCGGCCAGCCGAGCGCGATCCGCGCCGCACTCGACGCCGCCGCCTCCGTCTACCCGTTCGTGGTCGCCGATGTCGGTGCGCTGCTCGCGCTGCCCGGCGAGCTCCCGAAAGCGGTCCGCGCCCAACGAGAAGCGCTGATCGCCGCCGACGCCGTCCTTCTCGTCATCGGCGCGCGCGAAGACCAACTCCGAGCCGGTCGCACACAACTGACCGTGCTGCTCGACGAGCTCGGCATCCCGCGCGAACGGCTACGGATCGCGATCAGCGGCATCGGCGCAGCCGGCGCCGGCCGCAAACACGAACTCGAGCAGGCGATCGCCGCCGAGCTCGCCGAGCTGCGCCTCAGCGTGGACGCGTGGCTTCCCTACGACGCGCGCGCCGCAACCCGCGCACGACGCTCCGGGTCGCCACTCGCGATCGCGCGCAGACGCGGCCGCTACGCCCGCGCAGTCCGCGGCCTCCTCGATGAGCTGCTCCTGCCAACCCAGCCCGTCCCGCGCGAACGGAAGACACGCCTGCCCGTCGCCGTCCCCTCTGCTGCACCGACAGTGACAGCCGCTCAAGCGGATGAGGAGGTGGCGCTGCCGTGGCGGAGCTGAGCGCAACCGACCGCGTCCGCGCCCACGTCGAGGGCGCACTCACCGCCAAGCAGGTCAACCTCGCCTCACCGGACGGGCGCGCACAAGCCGAAGCGCTGATCGAGGAAGCGATCACCGCCTATCAAGCCGACGCGCTCACCACCAACGGCGACGGCTCAACCGAGCAGCTCGCGCAGATCCGGCAAGAGCTGCGCGACGACCTGCTCGGCCTGGGACAGATCGCCGAACGGATGCTCGCCGACGAAGACGCCCAGGAATGGATGGTCAACGGGCCACGCCGCATCTTCAAAGACACCGGCGACCGGATCGAGCGCGTCACCGACATCGCCCTCCCCGACGACCGGGCCGCGCTGCGCATCCTCGAACGGCTGCTCGAGCACGTCGAAGGCAAACGCCTCGACCGGATCACACCGCTGATCGAAGCGCGCCTCCCCGACGGCTCCCGGCTCACCGCCGCGATCCCGCCGGTCAGCTCCAACGGCCACGTCATCTTCACCATCCGGCGCTTCCGCCTGCGCGCCAACACCCTCGCCGAGCTCGTCCCACTCGGGATGCTCAGCCAGCAGGCGGCCGACTTCCTCGCCGCCTGCGTCCGCGCCCGCAAGAACATCGTCGTCGCCGGCCCCGTCTCCTCCGGCAAGACCACACTCCTCAACGCGCTCGGCGGCGCCATCCCCGGCTCCGAACGCGTCGTCGTCTGCGAGACCGGCGCCGAGCTCCGCCTCCCAGACGTGCTGCACAACTGCGTCGCCTACGAGTCACGTCCCGACAGCCTCGACGGCCTCCCCGGCATCAGCCTCGAGCAACTCGTCGCCAGCGCGCTCCGGCTTAACCCGAGCCGCATCCTCGTCGGCGAGTGCCGCGGCCCGGAAACGATGGCGATGCTCTGGGCCTTCGCCACCGGCCACGCCGGCATGACCAGCGTCCACGGCGAAACAGCCGACCACGGCCTCCGAAACCTCGCCCGCTTCGCCCTCACCGCCGGCGCCCACATCACCACCGAGCAAGCACTCGACTGGCTACGCGAGATCGACATCGTCATCCACTGCGCCCGCCCCACCACCTACGAAAACGGCGAACAACGCTTCCTCCCCCGCCAAGTCGACGAGATCGTCGAAGTCCAAGGCGTCGAAGGAAACCGCCTCACCGCCAACCCACTCTTCGAAGGCGGCGGCGCCGACCTCCACTGGCTCAGCGCTGGGCCGCGCTTCCTTAACCAGCTCGAGTCGCTTGGGTTCGCCGCATGAGGACGAGCGCGGTCATCGGATGCCTCGCTGTCGCGCTCATCGCAGCGGGCTGCGGCGGGGGCCATAAGTCCGCGGCAACGTCCGCTGCAACCACGTCCACGGTGCGCGCCGACCCACAGAAGCGCCTTATCGCGGCCGTGCAGGAGACGCTGCGTGCGAATCATCAAATCGCCAAGCTCGTGCTCTGGCGAAACGCAGTTCCGGCATCTGCGGCTAGTTCGACACGCGGTCCGGCGCTTGTTGCGCTCCGTGCCGCGGCGGCAGGCCGGCGGCGCCGCGGTGTTCACGTCAAGGTCGTTTCTGACGGCTTCAGGATCGTCTCGGTCAGACTCGATCCCTCCTTCACAAGTGCAACCGCGATCGTCGTTGATCCACAGCGTGTTCGACCGTACGGAAGCAATGGCAAGCCCCTCGGACAACCCGTGTCGCTTTCGGAGAAGTCGCGGTTCGAGTTGCATCGTCTTGGCAGTTCTGAGCGGTTCGTCGTGTGGCAGGTCGCGCCTATCCAATGAACATCAAAGCGCTGACCCTGGGGTTCGCCACGCTCCTGCTCTGGTTGATGTCGACCTCGACTGCGCTGGCAGACGGACCGGGGCCGATCAGAATCGGAATCAACTCGCAGCAGTACGGGCCGAGCCGCGCCCGTGTTGCAGCACACATTCACGAGACATCCGCTCGGGCAGGTGAGGCGCGCGACCGAGGCCACTCGCCCGGAAGTACGCAGGCGGTTGTGGTCAGGGTCAGGACGCGCGGTGCTGTGTCGAATCTGCCGCCGCCGTTCCCACCGCTTTCGACGAGCGCGCCGATCCTGCATGACCAGCATCCGGGCGGCCCGGGCAGCTTCTGGTACACGGACGGCGCCGGGCACGCGTGCCAGTACGTTCCGAACAGCGTCACCCCGTGCTTCACCCTTGTTGGTCCCGGCTCGAATGGCGGGGGCCAAGTCTTGCCATCCGCAGTCGCGCAGTCACTGGCGCGGAGGGTCGAACTCGCTCCAGGCGAGATCAAGACCAGCCCGACAAGGACGGGCTTGACCGGCGCGCAGTCGTGGTTTTGGCTCGACCCTGCGCCGACCCGGCAGTCGCTATCCATCTCGCTCGCCGGTGAGACGGTGAACGTCACTGCTGACCCGACGGTTGAGTGGCGCTTCGGCGACGGCACGTCGGTCGATGGTGGTGCGGGCGTTCCCTATCAGGCAGACGCTCCGGCGAGCGATGCGATCACGCACGTGTACGACACGCGCTGCCTTCCTGGCGATCAGGGTCACGACCCGTATGTGCTCGCGAGCTGCGGCCAAGACGGCTACTCGGTCGAGGCACTGGTCGTGTGGCGGATCAGCTACAGCGCCGCGGGTCCGGTAGCCGGGAGTGGGGCGCTTCCGGCGCGGACGACGGAGACGTCGGCGTCGTATCCGGTGAGCGAGTCGCGCGCCTTCTTGGTGAGCGGAGGTGGGCAGTGATGGGTGCGTTGCTTGCTGTCTGCTTCGCCGCTGGAGTTGGGCTGCTCGTACTTGGGTTGGCGCGTGAGCCGCAGCCGCTCGAGATCGGCTCGTGGTCGAAGCGGCTGTTCGCGCGGCGCGAGAGCTTGCCGATTGCGCCGGCGCCGCTTGGCGGTCTGGCCGCCGTGCTCGCGTTGGTTGCCGCGTTGCTGGTGTGGTCGCTGGTGGCGCTGCCGGTGCTCGCACTGGCCGCTGCGGTTGCTGGCGCGTATGCGCCGGTCGCGTGGGCGCGGCGCGCCGGGGAGCGTGCTCGGCGGGAGCGGGAGCGAGGGTGGCCGGCGGCGCTGGCGCAGCTCGCGGACGCGCTCGAGGCGGGGATCGCCTTCCCGGCCGCGGTCGCGCTGCTGGGGGAGGCGGGGCCGCCGCCGCTGCGGGCGGAGTTCACGTCGTTCCAGGCGCGGCTCCGTGCCGCCGGTTTGGAGGCTGCGCTGGATGGGCTCGCGCGCGCGGGCGAGCGCACCTCGGACACGGTTGCGTTGCTGTTGCAGGCGGGGTTGTTGGAGTTGCCGGCTGGCCGGCTGGCACCGCTGCTGCGGGAGTTATCGGAGGTTCTGGGGGAGCGGTTCGAGGCGCGCGAGAAGGCACGCACCCGCGCCTCCTCGCTGCAGGTGGAGGCGGCCGTGCTTGCGCTGAGCCCGATCGTGCTCCTTCTCCTGCTTGGCGCCGCCTCGCCCGGCTACCTGGATGCGTACCGGACGGGGGCGGGGACGATCGTCGCGGTTGTCGGCGGCGGAATGATCTTCGGCTGCTACCTGCTGATGCGCCGACTCGGCCGCGTGCCCGAGCCACGCCGCACACGGAGCGCGCGATGAACACGACGCTCCTCCTCTCGAGCGTCTCGTTCGTGATCGGCGGCCTGCTGCTTGTTGCGCACGTGCTCGCCGGACGGCGGGAGCCGCTCGCGGTCCGGCTGGCGCGCGTTGAAGGACGCCTCGGCGAGCTCGGCACGCACCGCGCGACGCTGCAACTGCCGGCTTGGTTGGTCGGCTTGCGCGAGAGCTACGAGCGCGACCTGCGCCGTGCGGGCGGGGAGAAGACGGTGCGACGCTTTGTCGCCGAGAAGGCACTGGTCGCGTTCGCTGCGCCGTTTGTCGTGCTGGCCCCGTACGCGACGGCGACCGCGCGCATGCCGAGCCTCGCCCTCGTCGTCTTGCTTGCGATCGCTGGCTCGTTCGTGCCGGATCTGCTGTTGCGTCAGCAGGTGAAGCAGCGGCGGGAGGCGATCTTCCTCGACCTGCCGGAGGCGATCTCGGTGCTCTCGCTCTCGCTCGGCGCCGGCCAGTCGCTGCGGCAGGCGCTCGAGCTCGCCGGCCGCGACTGCGCCGGCCCGCTCGGCGCCGAGCTCGAGCGGGCGCTGACGCTCGCGCGCAAAGAGCGCGGCCTCTCCGAACGCGAAGCACTCGTGCGCGTCGCCCGCGAGGCGGGCGAGCCGACCTTCACCCGCTTCAGCGAACTCCTCTCCGTTAAGGAAAGCCCCTACCTCGACTTCCTGCGCCAGCAGGCGCGCGAAGCCCGGGCCGAACAGGCGCGCTACCTCGAACGCGCAGCCGACCGCGCCTATCTAGCGATGCACGCACCGCTCGCGCCGCTGCTCGCGGTGCTGGTGCTGGTGCTCGCCTACGGCTTCCTCAGGTTCCTGTCCCACACCGTCTGAAAGGAGGACGGATCGATGATCGACGTACTCTGGTTCCGGCTTCTGGGTTGGGCCGAGCGCATCCGCCGCGAGGAACGCGGCGACAGCCTCGTCAACTGGGTCGTGCTCGCCGTCGGCCTCGCCGCCGCAGCCGCCGCTGTGGTCGCGCTGCTCCGGCCCGCGCTCGAGAACGCCGCTCAGAGCATCGCCAACTTCATCAGCGGCGGATAGCCCCGATGCGGAGGCTTGCGCGCCGACTCGGAGAGGAGCGCGGGCAGGCCCTGATCGAGGGTCTGCTCGCGC
>Ga0070741_10008971_pt1 | contig 19732 bp, 15 predicted proteins | sample Coa_R1_4_FD_66440 | JGI IMG/M metagenome (GOLD analysis project Ga0070741, IMG submission 66440) | Surface soil microbial communities from Centralia Pennsylvania, which are recovering from an underground coalmine fire - Coalmine... | ecosystem: Environmental > Terrestrial > Soil > Unclassified ...
CGCCCGGCGACGACGACCTCGCCCGCGGCGAACAGGTCTTCGAGGATCCGCTTCTCCGGCTTCCAGTTCCACATCCCCCCGCCTCCACCGCCCTCGAAGAACCGGGACGGGAGAGGTCCGTGCTCGCGGAGCGCGGCGAGCACGCGCTCCTTCACCTCCGGGTCGTGGCGGTGCTCGCGCCCCCACCAGTGGCGGTGCCGCAGGTGCTCCATCCTGCGCTTGAACAGCGGGTAGTCCTCGATCGGGAGCAGGCAGGCCTCGTGCGCCCAGTACTCGAAGATCCGGCCGGCGGCGAGGAGCCGCGAGACCGTTCCGGGACGGTGGGCGCCGACTCGCGACGCGAGGGTCAGCCGGTGCGCGCGGTCGACCGTGGAGATCGAGTCGAGCTGGACGCAGCCGAGCCGCCGGATCGCGGCGGCGACGTCGGCCGGGCGCCCGCGCCGGAAGCGAGTGGCGTAGCCCTGGTGGGCGACGACGTACCGGCGAAGCTGGGCGAGCGAGACCGTCTCCACGTCGGAGGCAACGCGCGGGGCGGACGGGTTATGCCGAGATCGTGACGTGCCCCGGAGTGCCCGCGACCCGGTCGAGCCAGGCGCGGACGGCGGGGTAGCCGCCGAGGTCGAAGCCGCCTTCCTCGGCGAGATGCGTGTAGGCGTACAGCGAGATGTCGGCCGCCGAGTACGCGTCGCCGACGAGCCAGTCGCGGCCGGCCAGGTGCCCTTCGAGCGCGTCGAGCGCCCGGTACCCGCCGCGCCACTTGGCGTCCAGCTCGGCTGCGTGACCGTCCCGGTCGCCGAGGATAGCGATCCAGAAGCGCGCGACGGCCAGGTTCGGCTCCACCTCGTACTGCTCGAAGAACATCCACTGCAGGACGCGCGCGCGGTCGAGCGGGTCGGCCGGCAGGTACGGGGTGCCGTCGGCGAGGTACCAGAGGATCGCGTTCGACTCGGCCAGGGACTCGCCCGAGTCCAGCTCGAGCGTCGGCACCCGGAGCGCGGGGTTCTTGCCGCCGAGCACCTCCCGGCGGTTCGAGCGGTCGATCACGTCGAGCTCGACGCGCTCGTACGGGATCGCGAGCAGGGCGAGCATCTGGCGCACCTTCCAGCAGTTGCCCGAGAGCTGCGAGTTGTAGAGCTTCACCGGCGGTGCGCGAGGTACTCGAGCAGGTCGGAGCGGGTCAGGACCGCCTCCGGCCGTCCGTGCCGCGCGACCACGACCGCCTGGCGCTGCTCCTGCAGGTCGGCGAAGACCTGGTCGACCGTGTCGGCGACGTCGACCGCGCCGAGCGGCGGCTGCATCGCGGCGGCGACCTCCTCGCCGAGCGCGTCGGGATTGCGGAAGATCCGGTCGAGGAGCACCCGCTCGTTCAGCGACCCGATCACGTCGGCGAGCGACTCGGCAGGCGCGGTCCGCACCACCGGCAGCTGCGAGATGCCGTACCGCTGCATCAGCTCGATCGCCTCGCCCAGCTTCTGGTGGGACTCGCAGACGACCAGGTCGGGGACGCCGTTCTCCGCGTGCTTGAAGGCGAGCACCTGGGCGACGGTGTCGGGAGCGCCGCGCCGCTCGAGGAAGCCGTGCTCGATCATCCAGTTGTCGTCGTAGATCTTCGACAGGTAGCCGCGGCCGCCGTCCGGGATGGTGGTCAGGACGGTGGAGCCCGGGCCGAGCCGCTGCGCGATCTCGAGCATCGCGTGGACGGAGGTGCCGCCCGAGCCGCCGGCGAGGATGCCCTCCTCGCGGGCGAGCCGCCGGGCGGTCAGGAACGAGTCCCGGTCCGAGACGCGGACGTACTCGTCGACGACCGACGGGTCGAAGCTCTCGGGAAAGGTGTCCTTGCCGATCCCCTCGACGAGGTAGGGGTGGACCGGCCCGCCGGAGTAGATCGAGCCCTCGGGATCGGCGCCGACGATGCGCACGTCGGGGCTCCGCTCCTTCAGGTAGCGGGCGACGCCGGTGATCGAGCCGCCGGTGCCGACGCTGATCACGACGGCGTCCAGCTCGCCGCCGGTCTGCTCCCAGATCTCCGGGCCGGTCGTCTCGTAGTGCGCCCGGGGGTTGCCCGGGTTCGAGTACTGATCCGGCTTGTACGCGCCCGGAATCTCCTCCGCCAGGCGGTCGGAGACGAGGTAGTAGCTCTCCGGCGAGTCGGGGTCGACGGCGGTGGGGCAGATCACCACCTCGGCTCCGAACGCGCGCAGGAGCGCGATCTTCTCGGGCGCCACCTTGTCCGGGACGACGAAGATCAGCTTGTACCCCTTGATCGCGGCCGCGAGCGCGAGGCCCACGCCGGTGTTCCCGGAGGTCGGCTCGACGATCGTCCCGCCGGGCTTGAGGCGGCCGGAGCGCTCGGCGTCCTCGATCATGCTCAGCGCGATCCGGTCCTTGTTCGACCCGCCCGGATTCAGGTACTCGAGCTTCGCCAGCAGCGTCGAGCCGAGCTCGCGCCCGAGGTGCTGAAGCCTGACGACGGGGGTCGCGCCGACCAGGTCGAGGATCGTCGGGTACGTGCGGGGCACGCCGCGCGGAAGCCTATCCGCGCTCGGCTCGGTCGAGGAAGGCGGCGACCACCTTCGGAACGTCCTCGGAGCGGGCACCGGGTCTCGCCGAGGTCGTGCAGGCGGAGGCCGGAGGGCTAGAGGAGCGCCCTGAGCTGGTCGACGGTCAGGTTGCCGCCGGTCGCCATCAGGCCGATCCGCTTGCCCGCGAGCCGGCTTCCGAGCTTCAGCGCGGCGGCGAGCGGGGCCGCGCCGGCCGGCTCGATCAGGTTCCGCGTCCGCTCGAGCATGAGCACCGTCGCGGCGCGGATCTCGTCGTCCGAGACGAGCACGAAGTCCGCGAGCCGCTCGCGGAGGATTCGCTGCGGCAGGTCGAAGCCGATCCTCGTTGCCAGCCCCTCGGCGAATGTGCGCATGGTTGCCTCGGCGACGGCCGCTTCCCGCCAGGAGCGGTAGGCGGCCGGCGCCGCCTCGGACTGGACGCCGATCACCTCGAGCTGCGGGCGGACGGCGCCGGCGACGATGCACGCGCCGGCGGCGCCGCTTCCGCCGCCCACCGGGACGATCAGGACGTCGAGCGCCGGCTCGCGCTCGAGCGCTTCGAGGGCAGCGGTGGCGACGCCGGCGATCAGGTCCGGCTCGTCGCCCGAGTGAACGTAGCGGAGGCCGTTCTGCCCGGCGAGAAGCTCGCAGTGCTCGCGGGCGTCGTCGTAGTCACGGCCGCGGAAGACGACGTCGGCGCCGAGCCCCTGCATCGAGGCGACCTTCACCGGGTTGGCCCCTTCCGGCACGCAGATCGTCGCCTTGACGCCGAAGAGCCGCGCCGCGAAGGCGATCGACTGCCCGTGGTTTCCCGTCGAGGCGGCGACCAAGCCTCGCCGGCGATCCTCCTCGCCGAGCTGCGCGACGAGGTTGACGCCGCCGCGCACCTTGAAGGCGCCGATCGGCTGGTGGTTCTCGTGCTTCACCCAGACCTCGGTGCCGACGAGCGTGTCGAGCGCGGGGTAGCGGTTGAGCGCGGTCGGAACCAGGTACGGAGCGATGCGCCGTCTGGCGGCGAGCACGTCGATGAACGTCGGCGGCTCGAGGGGCATGGTGCGACGGTACCGCCGTTGCGGCTCGAGCGAAACCGCGGCGCTAGTGGCGGAAGTGGCGGCGGCCGGTGAAGACCATCGCCGCGCCGGCCGCCTCCACGGCCGCGACCACCTCGGCGTCGCGCTTGGACCCGCCCGGCTGCACGATCGCCGTCACGCCCGCCTCGAGCGCGAGCGCGGGCCCGTCCGCGAACGGGAAGAACGCGTCCGACGCGAGCGCCGCGCCGCGCAGGTCGTGGCCGTGCTCGCGGGCCTTCTCGACCGCGATCCGGACGGCGTCGACGCGGCTCATCTGGCCGGCGCCGATCCCGACCGTCCGGCGGCCGCGGGCGATCACGATCGCGTTCGAGGTGACGTGCCTGCACACGGCCCAGGCGAACAGGAGGTCGTCCCAGTCGGATCCGCTCGGCTCGCCGCAGACGACCGTCATCGAGCCCTGGGCGTCGGCGCCGGCGTCGGCGTCCTGGACGAGCAGCCCGCCCGGAACGCGCCGGTAGTCGAGCTCCGCCGCCCGCCCGCCGCCCGCCGGCGCAGCCAGGATCCGCATCGCCTCCTTGCGCCTGAGCGCGGCGAGCGCGTCATCGTCGAACCCGGGCGCGAGCAGCACCTCGACGAAGTGCTCGGCGATCCGCGCGCCGAGCGCAGGCGAGACGGGCTGCGTGAGCACGACCACGCCGCCGTACGCGGACAGCGGATCGGCGGCGAGCGCGCGCTCGTACGCCTCCTCGATCGACGCGGCGACCGCGACGCCGCACGGGTTCGCGTGCTTGACGATCACGCACGCGGCGCCGTCCAGATCCGCCGCCAGCCGGCATGCGCCGGCGAGGTCGTTGAGGTTGTTGTAGGAGAGCTCGCGGCCGCCGAGCTGCTCGACGCCGGACAGCAGGTGGCTGCGTGCCGAGGCCTCGCGGTAGTAGGCGGCGCGCTGGTGCGGGTTCTCGCCGTAGGCGAGGTCGAGCTCCTTGACGAACGCGGGGACGAGCGTCGCGGGGAAGTCCTCAACTGCGAACCAGCCGGCGATCGCCGACTCGTACGCCGCCGTCGCCGCGAAGGTCTCGGCCGCGAGCCGCCTGCGCGTCTCGGCCGACAACCCGCCCGAGCGGATCTCGGCGAGCACCTCGGGGTAGCGCTCCGGCCGGCAGACCGGGGCGACCCAGGCGAAGTTCTTCGCCGCCGCCCGGAGCAGCGTCGGCCCGCCGATGTCGATCATCTCGACGGCCTCCGCGGCCGCCACGCCCGGCTGCGCGGCCACCTCGGCGAACGGGTACAGGTTGACGACCACCAGGTCGAACGGCTCGATCCCGTGCCGCTCCAGGTCGGCGAGGTCGCCCTCGACGTCGCGGCGGGCGAGGATGCCGGCGTGGACGGCTGGATGCAGCGTGACGACGCGGTGGCCCAGCATCTCGCCGAACCCGGTCAGAGCCTCGACCCGGGTGACCGGCAGCCCGCGCTCCTCCAGGTACGCCGCGGTGCCGCCGCTCGCGACCAGCTCGACGCCCAGCTCGTGCAGCCCGGCCGCGAAGTCGTCCAGGCCCGACTTGTCCCACACGGAGATCAGCGCGCGCATAGCTCCTGGACCACCTGGGGCAAGAGGCGGTGCTCGACGGCGTGGATCCGGTCGGTCAGCGTCTCTCGCGGCTCGACCGGGACCGGCTCCTGGCGCAGCACCGGCCCCGAGTCGACGCCCTCGTCGACCAGGTGGACGGTCACCCCCGTCGTCTCGACCCCTGCGGCGAGCGCGTCCTCGATCGGGCGCAATCCCGGAAACGAGGGGAGCAGCGAGGGGTGCACGTTGACCACGCGGCCCGGGAACCGCGCCAGGAACCCCGGCGTCAGCAGGTGCATGTAGCCGGCCAGCACCACGAGCCGGACGCCGTGACCTTCGAGCCACTCGGCGATCGCGAGGTCGCGCGCTTCGCGATCGGCGAAGCGGTCGAGCTCGAAGACGGCGGTCGGCACACCCGCCCGGCGGGCGCGCTCGAGCGCAGGGACGCTCGGCCGGTTCGACGCGACGCCTGCGATCGGCAGGCCCGCGTCGATCAGCGCCTGCAGGTTCGTCCCCTCGCCGGAGACGAGGACGCCGATCACGCCGCCGCTCGCCGTTCTGCAACAGTGGCCGCGTGCCCGAGGACCACTTCGGCGAGGAGGTCGCGGCCCGGTACGACGAGTCCGAGGAGGAAGCGTTCGACCCGGCCGTGATCGAGACGACCGTCGACTTCCTCGCCGCCGCGGCCGGCGGCGGCGCCGCGCTCGAGCTCGCGATCGGAACGGGCCGGATCGCGCTCCCGCTCGCCCGGCGAGGCGTGCGCGTACAGGGCATCGACCTCTCCGAGGCGATGGTCGCCCGTCTGCGCGCGAAGCCGGGCGGCGCCGAGATTCCGGTCGCGATCGGCGACATCGCCACCACCCGCGTCGACGGCGTGTTCTCGCTCGCCTACCTCGTCTTCAACACGATCGGCAACCTGACCACCCAGGACGCGCAGGTGGCGTGCTTCGAGAACGCCGCCGCGCACCTCGGGCCCGGCGGGTGCTTCGTGGTCGAGACGGGCGTTCCGCAGCTCCAGCGGCTCGCGCCGGGCGAGCGGTTCCGGCCGTTCGACGTCGGCCCGGCCCACGTCGGCTTCGACGAGTACGACCTCGCCGGTCAGGGCCTGATCTCGCACCACTATTCCCTCGTCGACGGCAGCTGGCAGCTGCGGTCGCTGCCGTTCCGCTACGTCTGGCCGGCCGAGCTCGACCTGATGGCGCGGATCGCCGGCCTCCGCCTGCGCGAGCGCTGGGGCGGCTGGCGCCGTGAGCCGTTCACGAGCGACAGCGGCACGCACGTCTCGGTCTGGGAGAAGCCCGCTCACTGAACGTGCCCGATCACCGGCCGGCCGGCCGGGTCGGAGACGACGGCGCAGTAGCCGATTCCGAGGTTGAACACGCGCCGGAGCTCGTCCTCGGCGACGTGGCGGGCGAGCCACTCGAACACCGGCGGGCGCTGCCAGCTGCTCCAGTCGATCCGCGGCCGGAGCCGGTCGGGGAGGACGCGCGCGAGGTTGCCCTCGATGCCGCCGCCGGTGACGTGCGCGAGGGCGCGCACGTCGGTGTCCCGCCGCAGCGCCCGCACGTCGTCGAGGTACAGACGCGTCGGCGCGAGCAGGTCATCGCCGTCGTAGTCCTCGGCCTCCAGCACCTGACGGACGAGCGAGAAGCCGTTCGCGTGGACGCCGGCGGAGGCGAAGCCGACGATCGCGTCGCCCGGCTCGACCCTGGAGCCGTCGATCAGCCCCTCGCGCTCGACGATCCCGACGCAGGTGGCGGCGAAGTCGAGCTCGCCCTCCCGGTAGACGCCGGGGAGCTCCGCCGTCTCGCCGCCGATCAGCGCGCAGCCGGCGGCCCGGCAGACCTCGGCGGCGCCCTCGACGAGCTCGGCGACCTGCTCGAGGTCGAGCCGGTTCGCCGCGACGTAGTCGAGCAGGAACAGCGGCTCCGCGCCGCAGGTGGCGACGTCGTTGATGCAGTGCGCCGCCATGTCCGCGCCGCAGTCGCGCAGGCGGCCGCGGCCCCGGGCGACGATCGGCTTCGTCCCGATCGAGTCCATCGAGGCCGCGAGCAGGCGGTTGCCGTCGAGCGGGTAGAGCCCGGCGAAGGCGCCGAAGCCCTCGGCGCCGGTCGACTCGACCGCCGCGCGCAGGCGGTCGACGACCGCGTCCGCGGTCTCCAGCGACACGCCCGCGGCCCGGTACGAGCGCTCCCCGCCCATGCCGGTCGAGTCTATTCGCGCAGGCGGCGGGAGCCCGGCTCGGTACGGCGCTTCGTCCAGCCGGCCCGAGCCTTCGTTTCGAACCCAGCTCGTACACTGCCTCGGTGGGGCCGTCGCCGCTGACGAGCTGGAGCTTCGAGCCGGCCCAGCTGCTGCTGATCGCCGCGGCCGCCTACATGTACTACCGGCGCGCCCACACGCTGGCCCGGCGGGGAGCTCCCGTCGAGGCCTGGCGGCGCTGGCTGTTCGCTCTCGGCCTCCTGCTCAGCTTCCTCGCCGTCTGCTCGCCGATCCACGAGCTGGGCGAGAAGCAGTTCTTCTTCGTGCACATGCTGCAGCACATCCTGCTCGGCGACCTCGCGCCGCTCTGCATGGTCGCGGCGCTGACCGGGCCGATCCTGCGGCCGGTGCTCGCGCTGCCGACCGTCGTCCGGCTGCGGTTCCTGACGCAGCCCCTCGTCGCCCTGCCGATCTGGGCGACGAACCTCGTGCTCTGGCACCTGCCGTTCGCCTACCAGGGCGCCCTCCATCACGATGCGCTCCACGCCGTCCAGCACGTCCTCTTCTTCGCCTGCGGCGCGCTGATGTGGGCGCCGGTGCTCGAGGTCCTGCCCGGGCCGGAGTGGTTCGGCACCGGGATGAAGCTCGGCTACATCGCCTCGGTGCGGGTGGTCGAGACGATCCTCGGCAACGTCTTCGTCTGGTCGAGCGGCGTCTTCTACCCCTACTACCGCCACGCCGCCGACCGCTGGGGGATCGGTCCGCACGCCGACCAGGGGATCGCGGGCGGGCTGATGATGATCGAGGGCTCGCTCGTCACGCTCGGGGCGCTGGCGTGGCTGTTCCTCCGGCTCGGGAAGGAGAGCGAGCTCCACCAGCAGCTGCTCGAGCAGGGCGTCGACCCGCGTGCCGCCGGCCGGGCCGTCCGGTACGGCCGAGGCCACGAATTGTCCGACACGCGGTAGATCATTCGTGCGGCTACGCACGTGCGGTCGACCGGCGTCCACCACGTAGACCTCGTCGTCTCGTCGATCCTGCGCAGCCTGCCCTTCTACCGGGCGCTGCTCGAGCCGCTCGGCTGGCACCGCGTCGGGGAGGTCGAGGGCGAGCGCGGCGAGACGATCTGGTACCTCTCCGGCCCGGGCAGCTCGATCGGGCTCCGCGAGGCGCAGACGCCCGCCCGCGAGCCGTACGACCGCTACCGGGTCGGCTTGCACCACCTCGCCCTGGAGGCGCCGTCGCGGTTCGCGGTCGACGAGCGGGCGGACTGGCTCCGCGCGCAATCCGGGATCGAGATCGAGAGCGGCCCGGAGGAGTACTCGTACATCCCCGGCTACTACGCCGTCTTCTTCTACGACCCCGACGGGATCAAGCTCGAGATCGTCCACGTGCCGGGCCAGGCGGCCTGAGCGAGTTACTCGCCCGTTCCGCGGGGAACGCTCGGGCGACAGGCCCACACGAAAGGAGACACTCGATGTCGACGCCCGAAGACCCCGGCGCCCGGCGCACCATCGGAATCAGCCCGGTGATGCCCGCGCGGATGCCCATACCCGGAAACGCCGAGCTCGCCGTCTGGCTGCTCGTCTGGATCGTGCTCGCGATCATCTGGGCGGCGAGCGACGCGGTCGACGCCGGTCTCTTCTCCACGCTGACCGTGATCCTCACCTTCGGCTACCTCGTCAGCCGCGGGATCGCGAAGGCGAGCAGGGTGCTCGAGCAGTAGGCGGCGCGGCCCGACAGGCGGGACGGGAACCCCGTGTTGGGGACAGGATCCTCCTGTCCCCACGCCGTCTCGCCCGTCCCTGCCGTCAGGCGAGCGTGGCGGAGCGCTCGAAGCGCAGCTTCGCGAGCCGCCTGCCCTCGGGCACGCGCGTCGGGTACTGCCCCGTCAGGCAGGCGCGGCAGAGCGCCGACTCCGGCCGGCTCGTCGCCGCCTGCAGCCCGCCGAGCGAGAGGTAGGCGAGCGAGGTCGCCCCGATCGACTCGCGCACCTCCTCGACCGAGCGGCCCGCGGCGATCAGCTCCTCCTCGTCGGCGAGGTCGATCCCGTAGAAGCACGGGCCGATGACGGGCGGCGAGGAGATCCGCACGTGCACCTCGGCGGCGCCCGCGTCGAAGAGCATGGCGACGATCTGGCGGGTGGTGTTGCCGCGGACGATCGAGTCGTCGATCACCACCAGCCGCCGGCCGGCGACCTCGCCCAGCGGGTTGAACTTGAGCCGGATCCCCTGCTGGCGCAGCGCCTGGTCGGGCTGGATGAACGTCCGGCCGACGTAGCGGTTCTTGATCAGCCCCTCGCTGAACGGGATGCCGCTCGCGCGTGCGAAGCCGATCGCGGCCGGCGTGCCCGAGTCGGGCACGGGCAGCACGAGGTCGGCGTCCACCGGCGACTCGGCGGCGAGCCGCTCGCCCATCCGGACGCGCGCGGAGTGCACCTCGATGCCCTCGAGCCGGGAATCGGGCCTGGCGAGGTAGAAGAACTCGAAGATGCAGAGCGCGCCGGCGGCGGGCGGAGCGGCGCGGCGTGACTCGATGCCCGACTCGTCGACGACGACCAGCTCGCCGGGCGCGAGCTCGCGCTCGACGTCCGCGCCGACGAGGTCGAGCGCGCAGGTCTCGGAGGCGATCACCCATCCGTCCCGCGGCCCGCCGGAGGCGACTTCCGCGCCGGGCAGCCGGCCGAGCACGAGCGGCCGGAAGCCGTGCGGGTCGCGGAAGGCGATCAGCTTCCCCTCGGTCAGCGCGGTCACCGAGTACGCGCCGTCGAGCCGGCCCATCGCGTTCGCGACCGCCTCCTGGAGCGGGGCGGAGTCGTTGCCGATCAGCGCCGCGATCAGCTCGGTGTCGGAGCTCGCGCCGAGCTTCACGCCGTCGCCGGCCAGCTCGTCGCGCAGCGAGGAGGCGTTGACCAGGTTGCCGTTGTGCCCGAGCGCGACGGTTCGAGCGCGGCCGTGGTGGATCAGCGGCTGGGCGTTCGCCCACTGCGCCGAGCCCGTGGTCGAGTAGCGCGTGTGCCCGATCGCCAGCTCGCCGCGCAGGCCGCGCAGCTTCTGCTCGTCGAACACCTGGGCGACCAGGCCCATGTCCCGCAGGACCGTCAGCTGGCCGCGGTTGGAGACGGCGATGCCGGCCGACTCCTGGCCACGGTGCTGGAGCGCGTGCAGGCCGAAGTGCGCGAGCCGTGCGACGTCGCGGTCGGGGGCGCAGATGCCGAGGACGCCGCACATCAGCCCGACCAGGCCTTCCGCAGATCGCCCAGCGGGACGCCGAGCAGGCGGTCGCCTCCGACCGTTCCGAGCCGGCGCACCGGCCCGCCCTCGAGCCGGCCGACGTCGCGGGGCGCGCAGGCGAGGACCGCTCGCCCGCCGCCCTCGCCGAACCAGAGCAGCGGCTCGTCCGGGAGCTCGACCTCGGCGCCCACGCCGCTCCAGAGCGCCGCCTCGGCGAGCGCGACCGCGAGGCCGCCCTCCGAGACGTCGTGCGCGAGCGAGAGCGTCGGGGCGGCGCGCCAGAGGAAGTCGACGAGACCGGCCTCGGCCGCGAGGTCGAGCTCCGCCGGGCGGCCGCCCGCGCCGGCGTACAGCGCCTGGTACTCGGAGCCCGCCAGCGACAGCGCCGGCTCGGGCGCGGCGGCGAGCAGCACCACGTCCCCTTCCCGCCACCGGCCGGGGATCGACCGCACGTCCGGCACCAGGCCGACGCAGCCGACGACCGGCGTGGGGTGGATCGCCAGCCCGTCGGTCTCGTTGTAGAGCGAGACGTTCCCGGAGACGACCGGGATGCCGAGCGCCTCCGCGGCCTGCGCCATGCCCTCGATCGCCTCGACCAGCTCCCACGCGACCTCGCCCTTCTCCGGGTTGCCGAAGTTGAGGCAGTCCGTGAGGCCGAGCGGCTCGCCGCCGGCGCAGGCGACGTTCCGCGCAGCTTCGAGCACTGCGTGCGACCCGCCGGTCCGCGGGTCGAGGCTCGCGATCCGCCCGCAGCCGTCGAGCGAGACGGCGAGCCCGCGGTGCGAGGGCCGGAGGCGGAGCACGGCCGCGTCGAGGCCCGGCCTGCGCACCGTCCGCGACCCGACCAGGTGGTCGTAGCGCTCGTAGATCCATGCCCGGCTGCGGACGTTCGGCGAGGCGAGGAGGTCGAGCAGCGACTCGCGCACGGGCCGCGCCGCAGGCTCCGGCGGCTCGGAGCGCGGCGCGCGCGGGACCGGCTCGACCCGGTAGCGCGGCGCCTCCTCGGTGAGGAAGCCGGCGGGGATCTCGCCGAGCACCTCGCCGTCGTGGAACGCCCGCAGCTCGCCCGTGTCGGTGACCTCGCCGATCGGGGTGCAGTGCAGCTCCCAGCGTCCGCACACCTCCTCGACCGCCTCCAGGAACGCCGGTTGCACCACGGCGACCATCCGCTCCTGGCTCTCCGAGATCATCACCTCCCAGGGCTCGAGCTCCTCGCGCAGCGGCACGCGGTCGAGGTGGACGTCGACTCCCGTTCCGTCACGAGCCATCTCGGCCAGCGCGGAGGCGAGCCCGGCGGCGCCGCAATCCTGCAGCGACTCGACGAGCCCGCGCTCGACCAGCTCGACCGAGACCTCGATCAGCTTCTTGCCCGTGAACGGGTCGCCGATCTGCACCGACGGGCGCTTCTCGGCCGAGCCCTCGCCGAGCTCCTGGCTGGCGAGGACGCTCGCGCCGCCGATCCCGTCGCGGCCGGTGGTCGCGCCGTAGAGGACGACGAGGTGGCCGGGCGTCTGCGCCTTCGCCCGTGTCAGCCGCTGGGTCGGGAGCAACCCGACGCACATCGCGTTCACGAGGCAGTTGCCGGCATAGGCCGGGTCGAACACCGCCTCGCCGCCGACGGTGGCGACCCCGACCGAGTTGCCGTAGCCGCCGATCCCGGCGACGGCGCGGCCGAAGGCGTGGCCGGGCGCGCCGAAGCGCAGCCCGTCGAGCAGCGCGATCGGCCGGGCGCCCATCGCGACGATGTCGCGGAGGATGCCCCCGACGCCGGTGGCGGCGCCCTGGAACGGCTCGACGGCCGAGGGGTGGTTGTGGCTCTCGACCTTGAACGCGACCGCCTCGCCTTCGCCGAGGTCGATCACGCCCGCATTCTCGCCCGGCCCCTGCAGGACGCGCTCGCCCGAGCTCGGGAGCCGTTCGAGCAGGAGCGCCGAGTGCTTGTAGCCGCAGTGCTCCGACCAGAGCAGGGAGAAGACGGCGAGCTCGAAGTCGTTCGGCTCGCGGTCGAGCAGCTCGCGGATACGGTCGAGCTCGCCGTCCGTGAGGCCGAGCGAGCGGTGCAGAGGTTCCGCGACACGCGTCAGGCGTCCCACTCTAGCCGGGACGGCCGACAGTCTCGCACCGGCGGGTCCCGGGGGCGAGCGCGGGCACGGCTAGGCTGGGCGCGTGACCCGCTCGTACGCGCCGCTCCTGCTCCTGCTCGCGGCGCTGTGGGGGGCGTCCTACCTCTTCATCAAGGTCGCGGTCCGCGACTTCGAGCCGACCGCGATGATCGAGCTCCGCCTGCTGATCTCGGCGCCTCTCCTCGTCGGCTTCCTCGCGGTTCGCGCCGGTGCCCGCTCGGCGCTCGGGCAGGTCGCCGGCGCCTGGCGCGAGGGGCTCGTCTACGGGGTGATCAACGGCGCGCTCCCGTTCACGCTGATCGCGTGGGGCGAGAAGCACATCGACTCCGGCGTGGCGGCGATCGCGAACGCCTCGGTGCCGATCTTCGTCGCCATCCTCGCGATTCGCTTCAAGCCGAGCGAGCGCTCGACCGGGCTGAAGCTGGTCGGCATCGTCCTCGGGCTCGCGGGCGTGGGCGTCCTCGCCGGCGTGCACCCGGAAGGGGGCTGGTGGGCCGTCGCCGGAACGCTCGCGGTCGTCGCCGCCTCGCTCTCGTATGCGGCGGGCGGCCTCTACGGCCAGCACGTGGTCGCGCGCGTCCAGGGCCCGGTGATGGCGGCCGCCGGGCTCGTCTACGGCGCGCTCGTCCTGCTGCCCTTCGCGCTCGTCCAGCTGCCGGATCACGCCCCGGGCTGGAAGGCGGTCGGCTCGGTGGTCGGGCTGGCGGTCGCCGGCACGGCGATCGCGCAGCTGATCCTGTTCCGGATGCTGCGGCTCTTCGGTGCCGCCCGCCTCTCGCTGGTGACCTACCTGCTGCCCGCCTTCGCGCTGTTCTACGGCGCGCTGATCCTCGACGAGCCGCTGCGCGCCTCGGCGCTGGCCGGGCTCGCCCTGATCCTGTGCGGCGTCGCGCTCGGCTCCGGCGTCTGGCGGCCGCTGCGCCGGCCGGCGGCGGAGGCGGCGCCGTAGACGTCCGCCGGGCGGAGCCGGAAGACGTCGACTTCCTCGTCGAGCTGCTCGGCCACGAGGACGTCGAGCCGTACCTGGCCGCGGTCCGGGCGCGGGACCGGGACGCGCTGCTCGCCCTGATCGAGCGCTCCCGCCGGGAGCCGGCCGAGGCCGGCGTCTTCGTGGTCGAGGCGGACGGCCGGCTCGCGGGGACGATGGGCTTCGAGGCGATCAACCGGCGCAGCAGGATCGCGCACCTCGGCGGGCTGGCGCTGCACCCCGACTTCCGCGGACGGGGCCTCGCCGACGAGGCGGCGCGGTGGCTCCGGCGCCACCTGCTCCTCGACCTCGGCTTCCACCGGCTCCAGCTCGAGGTCTACGGCTTCAACGAGCGAGCGATGCGCCACGCCGAGCGGGTCGGCTTCGTCCGCGAGGGCGTCAAGCGGCGGGCCTACCGGCGCCACGGCGCCTGGCACGACGGCGTCCTCTTCGGCCTGACCCGCGAGGATCTGGGGCTCGAGCCGGCGATCGACTTCCTCTACGAGTACGTCGCGCGGCTCAACGTCGGCGTCCGGAGCGGCGACTGGGACGGGCTCGCGGAGTGCTTCGCCGACGACGCCGTGCTCGCGTTCGAGGGCGTTCCCGTCGGCCCGTTCGAAGGGCGCGACGCGATCCTGGCCGCCTACCGCGGGCAGCCGCCGGACGACGAGGTGCGGATCCTCGCCGCGGAGGAGCGGGAGGGCACCGTCGTTGCCCGGTACGCCTGGGCTGCCGCCCCGGAGCGCCAGGCCGGACGGCTCCATCTGACGCACAGCGACGAGTTGATCGGCCGGCTCGTCGTCACGTTCGAGCAGGACTAGGCACAGACGCCGTCAGGGTCTGCTCGAGCCGCTCGAGCCAGGGCTTCGCCTCGAGGCGCTCGAAGGTCTCGCCCGCCTCTTCGAGCAGAGGCTGGGCGTCCTCGGGCCGTCCCTGCGCCGCCAGCCACTCGGCGAGCTCGAGCTGGGTGACGGCGAGGTAGAAGACGAGGCTGAACTCGCGGAAGGTCGCGATCGCCGTGCGGAAGCTCGCTTCGACGTGCTCCGGCCGCTTCACCCAGGCGTCGAGCCGCGCGCGGAACCGGAGGCGGTGGCCGGCCAGGAAGGGCGTGACCTCCCCGGGCTGCAGCGCCTCTGCCCAGGCGAGGAGCTCCTCGATCCTGGCGACGTCGCCGAGCGCGAACGCCGCCTCGAGCGCCTCGACCCAGTTGCGCTTCAGGCGCGTGCTGGTGACGGCGAGCTCGCCCAGCATCGCAAACCCTCGCTCGGCGACGCCGAGCGCCTCGGCGTCCCTTCCCCGGGCGCGCAGGATTCGTGCCTCGAGGTGCAGGAACATCGCCTTGATGTCGGCCTGCTCCGCGTCGTGTGCCGACTCGTACGCTCGGAAGATCCGCTCGGCGTCGGGGATCCTGCCTTGCTCGCACCGGATCGCCGCCAGCTCGCTCACCTCCACGTGCGACCAGAGGCTTGCCTGCAGCTGCTCGACCTCCGCTTCCCGTACGAGCGCTTCGTCCCACAGCCCGAGCAGGAACAGGGACGTGATCACGCCGAGCCGGGCGGCCGCGAGCTGCTCGCGGTCGCCCAGCTGGCGCGCCTTCGCCTCTGCCTCCTCGACGTTCTCGAAGATCAGCTCGGCGTGCCGGTCCGCATCCTGGAGCAGGACGCCGAGGTTCGTGGCGATGCGGAACCACGCCTGGTGCAGCTCGGCGACCCGGGCCCGCTCCAGGGTGGCGTCGAGGAGCACGCGCGCTTCCTCCAAGCGTCCCTCGGAGAGCATCAAGGCGAGCGCCTTGCTCGTCAGTGCCTGCACGAAGACTTCCTCGAGCCTCAGCTTCTCGGCGAGGCGGAGCGCCTGCTCGAGGGTCGAAAGCGCGTCCGCACCGCCGCGCAGCACCTCCATCCGTCCCAGCGCGGCGAGCGTGGCCGCCAGCTCGGCGCCTGCACCGGCCTGCTCGAGGGCGGGAAGCGCGGCGCCGAGCCGCGTGAGCGCCTCCTCGAGCCTGCCTTCGACCACGTCCACGTCGCAGAGCGCCACGCTCGCCCGCGCGGCGGCGGTGGAGTCGCCGGCCGCCCGGAAGAGACCGATTGCACGCTCGAGCCGCTCCCGGGCGTCGGCCGGACGGCCTGCCGGGAACGCCAGCCGGCCGGCGCGTTCGAGCAGCTCCGCCTCGACGACGCCGTCGTCGGCGAGGCTCGCCGCCCGGTCGAAGTACCGTTGGCCCTCCTCGGGAGCGCCGAGCGATTCGGCGCGCTCGCCGGCCCGAGCCAGCATCTCACGCGCCTTCGTGCGGATCTCGCCGGCGTCCTCGGCGTCGGGTGCCGCCTCGACCGCGGCGAGGTAGTGGGATGCGAGCACCTCGGCGACCTCGTCCAGGTCGGCGAATGCCCGCTCGAGGTGCTGAGCCGCCGTCAGATGCCGCGTCTTGCGCTCCCGCTTCGACAGCGTCTCGTAGGCGACGTGCCGGACGAGGTCCTGGAGGAAGCCGTACTGGCCGTGCTCCGGCGAGCGCGGGTCCGACTGGATGCCGAGCACCTCCTTGCGCACCAGCCCCTGCAGGAGCGGCTCGAGCTCGGCGTCGCCCAGGTCCGAGAGCGCGGCCAGGGCACGAGCGGTGAAGGTCTTGCCGAGCACGGAGCCGTCCTGCAGCAACCGGCGCTCCTCGGTCGAGAGACCGTCCAGCCGCGCTGCGATCAGGGCGTGCAGCGTCTCCGGGACCTCGAGCGTCTCGATCTCGCCGGTCGGCCGGTAGACGGGGCCGTCCTGCGAGAGGAGGCCGCGGTCGAGGAGCATGCGGACGGTCTCGACGGCATACAGCGGCACCCCCTCGGCCCGGGCCAGGATCTGGTCGCGCAATGCCTCGGGGAGTCCCGGGACGAGCCCGTCGAGCAGCGCGACCATCGCCTCGTGCGAGAGGGGCTCGAGGTACAGCGAGGTGAAGTTGCGCTGACCGGCGCCCCAGCCCGGATGGCGTTCCTGGAGCTCGGGGCGCGCGAGGGTGATCACGAAGATCGGATGGTCGCGCGACCACTCGAGCAGGTACTCGATGAACTCGAGCAGGCTCGTGTCCGCCCACTGCATGTCCTCGAACGCGAGCACCGTCGGATTCGAGTCCGCGAGCCGCTCGAAGAAGAGCCGCCACGCGGCGAAGAGGTCTTGGCGGTCGAAACCGGTTCGCTCCTCGAGACCGAGCAGATGCGCGATTCGCGGCTCGACGAACGCGCGTTCCTCGTCGTCGAGGATGTGTTCGAGCAGGGTGGCGCTGATCTTCTTCCGCGCCGACTCCGGCTGCTCGTCCTCGGCGATCCGGCAGCGCATCCGCACCATGTCCGCCAGGGCCCAGTAGGCGACTCCCTCGCCGTAGGCCAGGCAGCGGCCCCGGTGCCACCAGACGGTGTCGACGATCCCGTCGAAGTACTTGTAGAACTCCCAGCTCAGCCGCGACTTGCCGATGCCGGCGATGCCGGACACCGAGGCGAGGTGGGCGCGGCGGTTCTCGGCCGAGGAGTGGAAGAGATCCTTGATCAGCTTCAGCTCGCGCTCGCGGCCGACGAACGGCGCCTCCAGGCCCGCCGACCGCAGCTGGCCTCCGACGCCGGACACGACGCGCAGCGCGCGGAAGAGCGGCATCGGCTCGGTCTTGCCCTTGAGCTCGTGCGACCCGGACGCCTCGTAGGCGATCGCCTGCTCGGTCGACCGCCTCGTGGACTCGCCCACGAGCACCGTTCCGGGCTCGGCGGCCGCCTGGACGCGGGAGGCGGTGTTGACCAAATCGCCGGCGACCATGCCCTCGCCTTCGGCGCCGAGCGTCACCGCCGCCTCGCCGGTCAGGACGCCTACACGCGCCTGCAGCGCCGGGTCGAGCTCCGGCACGGAGGCGACGAGGTCGAGCGCGGCACGGACGGCGCGCTCGGCGTCGTCCTCCGTCGCGGTCGGCGTGCCCCAGACGGCCATCACGGCGTCGCCGATGAACTTCTCGACGGTGCCGCCGTAGCGTGCGATCAGCGTCCGGGCGAGCTCGAAGTAGCGCGAGAGGAGCTCGCGCGTCTCCTCTGCGTCGCGGCCCTCCGACGCGGACGTGAAGCCCACGAGGTCGGCGAAGAGGACCGAGACGAGCCGGCGCTCGGCAGCGGGGGCCTGCCGGGTGGGCGCCGGCGCAGGAGCAGCCGCCGCCGTTGCGTCGGCGGTCAGGGCCGAGCCGCACTCGAAGCAGAACTTCCGTCCGGGCTCGTTGCCCGTGCCGCAGGACGGGCACGCGACGCCGAAGGCAGCGCCGCACTCGCCGCAGAACTTGGCGTCGGCCCGATTCTCCGCGCTGCAAGTGGGGCACTGCATCGTTTCGAGGAGCCTACTCCGAGCCGGCTTCCGCCTCTAGACGACCGACCGGAAACCGGGCGCTGCACGGGGTGGCCGAGACGCATCGACGACGAGCTCCGGTCGATGCTCGGCGTCACGCGGCCAACGACGCTCCCTGCGTACCCTTGCCGTATGCCCAGGCCGCACCGAGTCTTCTTCGGGCCGCAGGAGCCGGTCGAGCGGCCGTCCGATCCGGCCGTCCGCCGCCTGAACCTGCGCCGGATGGCCCGGCTCTTCCGCGCCTACCGGGCCCGCCTCGCGCTCGTCCTGTTTCTGATCGCGATCTCCTCCGGCCTGGGCGTCGTCTCGCCGTTCCTGCTCCGCTCGCTGCTCGACAGCGGCATCCCGCACCGTGACTCGACGCTGATCTCCCTGCTCGCCGGCGGGATGGTCGCGATCGCGGTGCTGACCGCCGCCCTCGGGGTCGTCCAGACCTACCTGTCCACCCAGGTCGGCCAGCGGGTGATGCACGACCTGCGCACCGCCGTCTACCGGCGCCTGCAGCAGATGTCGCTCGCCTTCTTCACCCGCACGCGCACCGGCGAGGTGCAGTCGCGGATCTCGAACGACATCGGCGGCGTCCAGGACGTCGTCACCTCGACCGCCACCTCGGTCGTCTCCAGCGGGACGACCGTGCTCGCGACCGTCGTCTCGATGTTCCTGCTCGACTGGCGGCTGGCGGCGTTCTCGCTCGGCCTGCTGCCCGTGTTCGTGCTGATCACCCGCCGCGTCGGCCGGCAGCGTCGCGAGATCGCCACCAACAGGCAACAGTCGATGGCCGACATCTCGTCGCTCGTCCAGGAGTCGCTGTCCGTCTCCGGGATCCTGCTCGGCAAGACGATGGGGCGGGGCCGGGAGCTGGCCGAGCGGTTCGAGGGCGAGTCGAGCCGGCTCGCCGACCTGGAGGTGAGCGCGTCGATGGCCGGCCGCTGGCTGATGGGCGCGGTGCAGATGGCCTTCGCGATCATGCCCGCGGCGGTCTACTGGTTCGGCGGGCTCGCCTTCGCGCACGGCTGGGCGGCGATCTCGATCGGGACGCTCGTCGCCTTCACCACGCTGCAGACCCGCCTCTTCTTCCCGATCGGCCAGCTGCTCAACGTCCAGATCGAGGTGCAGACCTCGCTCGCGCTCTTCGACCGGATCTTCGAGTACCTCGACCTGCCGGTTGAGATCGTCGAGCGCGAGCAGCCGGTCGTGCTCGACCGCGCGCGCGTCCGCGGCGACGTCGCCTTCGAGCGGGTCTGGTTCCGCTACGGCGACGAGTGGACTCTGCGCGACATCTCGTTCACCGTTCCGGCGGGAACCCGGACGGCGATCGTCGGCGAGACCGGCTCCGGCAAGACGACCCTCGGGTACCTGGTCGCGCGGCTGTACGAGCCCCAGGAGGGCAGGGTGACGATCGACGGCGTCGACGTCCGCGACCTCTCGCTGGAGGCGCTCGCCGAGGTCGTCGGCGTCGTCTCGCAGGAGACCTACCTCTTCCATGCCACCGTCCGTGAGAACCTCCGCTTCGCCAAGCCGGACGCGACCGACGCCGAGCTGGAGGCGGCGGCAGCGGCTGCGCGCATCCACCACGTCGTCGAGGCTCTGCCGGACGGGTACGAGACGGTCGTCGGCGAGCGCGGCTACCGCTTCTCGGGGGGCGAGAAGCAGCGGATCGCGATCGCCCGGACGATCCTCCGCAACCCGCCGATCCTCGTCCTCGACGAGGCGACCTCG
>Ga0070741_10008972_pt1 | contig 19730 bp, 20 predicted proteins | sample Coa_R1_4_FD_66440 | JGI IMG/M metagenome (GOLD analysis project Ga0070741, IMG submission 66440) | Surface soil microbial communities from Centralia Pennsylvania, which are recovering from an underground coalmine fire - Coalmine... | ecosystem: Environmental > Terrestrial > Soil > Unclassified ...
CATCCGCTTCCGAAATAGAATTTGTCGATGTGAAGGTCTGTCGAGAATTGGTTGACCGAGGCCTGCTGCATGGGCTGGCCTACGGCGAGCGGTTCCAGGATGTTCTGGTGGCCGGTGGTGATGCTCACATACCGATTGGGCTTATATAGCATCTGCACATTGCCCTTGTTCACCTCCGAAGCGAAAGGACTGAGCACGGTTACGCGTTCGAAACGATCTCCCGCCAGAACATAACTGGCCTTGAGCGCGAGTGTCTGCGTCTCGGCATCGAGGCTGGATGCGAAGTATCCCTGATTCGAGCCGGCGCCGCCGGTCAACGCGGTCATGAGCCACTTTCTCGGTTTCCATTCCACGCCCTGGAGCGCGGTCTGGGTGTTGGAAACGATCTCCCGCGAAAAAAACATCAGGTCACTATTCAACTTCCGCTCGTAAAAGAAAACTCCGGCGGGGCGATCGCTGGTGGCAGCATTGAAGAAACCCGTTCCCATCCAGGTCGCGGTCGTTCCGGCAAAGGCATAGAAGCGGCTGTCTTCAAATTTGCGGGTCACGCCCGCTCCCCGCGCCGAAAAATAGTGGCTGGCGTCGAAGATGTCAGTGGGCAGGGTAAATGGGATGTTCTCGTCGCCGGCCAGCAGGGTGTAACCGCGAAATTTGTAGCGAGCCTGGCCGCCGAACTGGATTCTGTCGTTGTAGTAGCCCAGTCCAACGCTGCCGTCGTAATCCGGAGCTTTGAACTCAACGGAACCGCCTTCGGTGTTCAGAAGCGTAGATTCACCGGCCTGGACGCGGAAGATTTGCGCGTGGGCGCTCGCCGCCAGAAGCAGGATGGGGACGACAAACGCATTCTGGCATCTCCGGCGCATGCGAAGTTAGGGCACTCTGTCCTTCTGCTGCACCGGCGCGCCGGGAGCCGACGATGCGGGAACGGCTGCCGCGGCGGCAGTCACAGGCTGCGCTTCGCGCGCGCGTTGCAGTTTCTGTTCCAGCTTGAATTTCTGAAACTGCACCGAGACTTCTACCGGAACGTTCTCGCCCTCCGCCTTTTCCGTCAGAGGGATTTCCAGGATGCGCTTGCTATGGGGAAACACGGGGAAGCCGGGCGCTTCCTGTTTTTTCTTGTTGTAGACCAGCTGGGTCTCGAGGACGCGTCCGAAGTTGTCGCCCTGATTCTCGACTTCCAGCGTGACCTTGTTCGCTGCCGGATCCAGTTCCGCGCGGTCGATGATGATATCGGGACGCTCCACTCCGGCCTTCGGCAGCAGGTAAACCGTATGGGGCAACTCCAGCCGCACGTTCATCCCTTGCGCGGTGCGGAAGTTGAATCCGGTAAACGCGGCATAGATGACGAACCACTGCGGGCTTTTCGGCGAACTCGCTTCATAGAAGACGTAGTAAGTCTGCTGCGGCTGGACCCGGAAGCTGGTGGCCGAAAGCTTGAGGTGAATGTCAGGATCGAGTGGCCGGTAAAGGATCTCCCCGGTCTCTGTGACCGTAAAGCTCTTGGCCTCGAGCACGACGTTGAGCGGGGTCAGGCCGTCATTCACGTATTCCACACGGCCCTTGGAGGGATTGCCCAGTTCATTGATCAGCGGCCGCACGGTCTGTGCCGCGCCGGGGTTGATCATGGCGGAAATGCAAAGTGCGCCGGACAGCAGCCGGATCGCGGTGTGAAGAGTCCTGGTCATCGCGTCGCTCGCTATGAATCAAAGTGCCTGGGCTTGAATCGTCAGTGTTCCCGTGTACGTTGCCGCCGGCAGGCTGGGCAACGTAGTGAGATTGATATTGAAGTTCATCGAATCGGCATGCGAGCCGGAGCGATTGTTGCCGAGAATCCTGGTATTCGACAGGAGCAATCCGGCATTGGCTCCCCCGAAGGGCACAGTCGTAGTCAGCGCCGTAAACGGTCCCGCATTATTGGAGATCTGAAAATCGGCCGAGGGGATGTTGTCGCCAGCGCCATCGGTCAGCGCCGCTGCCGAACTGGCGAAGAAGGCGTAAACCTTTACGCCGCCCACACTCGGTTTCAGCGCCCAGGAAGTGGTGGCCGTAATGCCCAGGCTTCCGGGATTGTTGGCACTTCCCGGCGTCAAGGTGAAGCTCACCGCGTTTCCGGAGAGCGAAACCGTCAGAGAGTCGGTCAGGACCGCTTGCAGCGTGATCGTGCTGGCGCCGGAATTCAGCACCTGCGCCTGGGAGCGCGCAGCCAGGACCGCAAACAGCAGCGCCAACACCGCTCCCACCCGTCCGATTTTTAGCTGCAGGCTCATCGCGTCGGTTCCATGCCGATCCCTACGTTTAACAGCGCAGGGGCGGGCCCCCAAGTGCCCAGCCCCCACGCCGTTCTCGACACAAAACTACGGAGTCGCCTGCGCCTGAATGTTCAGCGTTCCGGTATATGTAGCCGCCGGGAGCTGAGGCAAGGTGCCGCCAGTCAGGTTGATGTTGAAGGCCATGATGTCGGTGCGACTTGCGCTCTTATTCGCTCCGGTAATGGCCACGTTGGCCAGCTGGGTTCCGCCGTTGGCCGCGCCAAAAGCGACTGTGCTGGTAAGAGCAGTCGAGGGTCCGGCATTATCCGCGATAAAGAATGCAGAAGAAGGAATGTTATTGCCCGCGCCGTCGGTCAAGGCGGCAGCTGCATTAGCGAAATAGGCATACACGCCAACCGCGGTGCGGCCAGGCTTCAAGACCCAGGTTGTGGTCGCCGTGATGTTGGTGCTGCCCGCGTTGGCCGCGCTTCCTGCTGCCAGCGTGAAATTGACGGCGTTCGCCGAAAGGCTCAGAGTGAGCGATTCCGCCAGGTTTGCGTTTAACGCGATGGTTTGTGCAGTCGAGTTCAACTGCGCCGAGGCCATCGTGGTGGCCAGGGCTAATCCAATCGCGATTGCTGCGATACGAGAAATTTTGCCAGTGGTCATATCTCCCCTTAGTTTTCTTGTCCCCAAGCTTTAGTCCGACCCGCCCTAGAAGGTTTCCAATCACCGCATCCGGAAGGTCATGAACTGAAGCCGATTATTAGGAAAGACTCAGGCAGAAAAAACTTACTGAAGTAACGGCCAACTCTCGAAATGGGAACCGTGGCCTGCCCGGCAAGCGGCATTTTCCCCGCAAACAGCAGCCGCGTAAGGCTTTGGAGCCAGGATGGAGAACACGGTCTGCATGCAGAGTGTTACGCAAGTGACCCCGAAAGTGAGACCGAGGTTACCTGCTGGAAGGACGGCCGGCATTCAGTACTGCTTACTGCGATCGGCCGTGAGAAGGATCTGCCGAGGTCGCCGCATCCAAGTCAACGTGCAGGCCTTTCGCGGCTGAGATCCCGGGTGGATAGCAGTTCCCGTCAGGATTGTAATTGTTGCAGTGCGCCGCCACGTCCTTGCGCCGGGGAGACTGGGCAAACTGCCATACCTCGGCAAAACGAACTCCGCTCTCGCCCGGTTGGGGAGGGTGAGGCGGCAATGCACAGCCGGGCGCGGGCGGGCAGGCGTCGTTGGTGACCCAGTACACGATTTTGCGGGAGCCCGCGTTTTGACGAATATCTTCGGCGGTAATGACATTCTCACCGTCGGTCGCGGGCATGCCGGAACAATAGATTCCCGCGGCGAATCCGGACGCGACGATGCCATCCACCCACGCGAAGATGTAGGACTTCTGCTCCGGCAGCATGCGCCCACCCTGCTCCTGGTCCAGAAAAATCAAGGTGCGCGGGCGGAAGCCCTCCCGCCGGGCTGCATTCACCGCAGCACGGGCGTCCCGCGCACCCATGCGCCGCGCATTGGCAACGCTTTTCAGTTCGGCGTAAAGCCGCCCGTTAAACAGCACGAGGAAACCGAATCCGGCAGACTCAACCGCAGCGCGATGACCAACCCAGCTATTCGAAGATTCCCCAGGCGGATTATTCAGCCAATAACCGCTGTAGGAAAAAGTCTGCCGCAAAGTTTTGAGATTGGCATCGCCGGGATAAGCATTGCGATCAAAGCCGAGATACGTAGTCGAGCCGCTCTGTCCCTCAGCGAGCATCACGCTCAGCAAAAGAATTGCCGGGATGGAGAAATGAGGAGCGAGCACAAACCGATCTTATCGTAGAGACGTTGCTTGCAACGTCTCGCGGTAAATGCATTGGGGAGCGCGACTCCGGAACTGAAACAAGGACGTAGCGTCCGCGAGCAACTTGTCATCCCCCGATATGCACCATGGTGCGCGAGGCGGGGACAAAGTCCGGCTCGCCAATGTGGTGACGCTGTTCCTTCTTCATCACCACGGCGCCAATGAAGTCGGCCAAGGCTTCGTCACTGGCCCCGGTCCGCATCTGCGCGTACAGGTCGTGATCCCAGACCGAAAACAGGCAAGTACGAATTTTTCCATCCGAAGTGATGCGAATGCGGCTGCAATGTCCGCAGAAGGGATGCGAGACCGGGGCAATAATGCCGATCTCGCCGATGCCATCGTCGAAGCGATAGCGGCGGGCCGTCTCTGAGCGGCCGTGAGGAATTTCCGCCAGGGGACGGTACTCGGCCATGCGCGCCAGGATCTCATCCAGCGTGACCACGGTCGAGGGCGCCCAGGTGCGTCCTTCCTCGAGCGGCATGAACTCGATAAAGCGCACGGTCACGCCTTCCTCTCGGGCGAACATGCCGAAAGGAATGATCTGGTCTTCATTGAAGCCGCGCATAAGCACGCAGTTCACTTTCACCGGACCGAGCCCCACGCGCCGGGCGGCGCGAATTCCGGCGAGCACGTTGTCGAATCCGTTGGGCACGCGCGTGATACGGGCAAAGCGGTCGGGATCGACGGCGTCCATCGAGACCGTCACCCGGCTCAGACCGGCATCCTTGAGCGGTTGCGCCAGGTCGGCCAGAAGATGCCCGTTGGTGGTAAGCGCGATATCCAGCGCACCAGAGGAGCGGACGGGCACCTCTTCAGCCCAGTCGTCAAAGCTCTGGGCTGGGGTGGGCTTTCGCCCCGGTGGCTGAAGTTTCGCCAACTCGCGCACAAATTCCACAACGCCGTGGCGAAGCAACGGCTCGCCGCCGGTCAAGCGAATCTTTGTAATGCCCATGCCGACGAGCACCCGCGCCATCCGCAGGTAATCCGCAAAGGGCAGATCGCCATAGAGCGCACCCTCGTTCCCTGTCCGGCAGTAGACACACTTATAGTTGCAGCGATCGGTGATGGAAATCCGCAGGTCGGTGATGGCGCGTCCGAATTTGTCGTGAAGGGCAGCCATTGGCGCGTAGCTATCACGTGTAGCTCTGAAATGGTCCCGGAGCTTAACGCTGGTTCCAGGAAAGGACGAACGCGCAGGAGTACTCCGGCAGGCTCGTTTCCTTTCCAATGCGCTCAGAGAGCGCGGGGAGGCGCGGGCGTTTCCACCAGCACCCTCGGGAAATGTGGCGCGGGCGCCTGGCCCGCGAATACTTCCCTCGCCGTCAGGGCCAGGATTATTCCCGCAGACCAAGACGGTCGGAAACTGATGCCTATTATAGACGCGCTCTAGAAAAGATGTATCGCCCGCGCCCTGCCGGAGAAGCTGTTGCGGACCGGACTCACTTCAATGCCTTGGCGATGGCCGCATCGGCCAGCGGAGCCATGATCTTGTATCCCGACGCATTGGGGTGCAGCCCGTCATCCGCCAAATCCTTCTTGAGCATTCCTTTGTCGTCAACCAGGGCAGAAAAATAGTCGAGATAGACGATATTATTCTTCGCGCAATACTGCTTGAGCCAATCATTCAGTGCCAGAATCCTGGCCTGGGGGCGCTGCGCAAAAAAATCCTTCGCGCGCTCGGTGTAATTGTGCACCGGCAGGATGGACGAATAGACCATCCGGATGCCATGCAGGCGCGCCAACTCGGCAAAGGAAGCGTAGTTGGCCTCAATGTCCTCATTGCGCATGGGTCCGGTGTTGCCGGCAATGTCGTTGGTTCCGGCAAGAATCACCACCACCTTGGGCTGAAGATCAATCACGTCTTGCCGGAAGCGCACTAGCATTTGCGGCGTAGTCTGCCCGCCGATACCGCGGTTGAGATAGGGCTTGTCGGGGAAATAATCTTCCAGCTTCCATATGTCGGTAATGGAATCGCCAAAGAACACGACGCGGTTCTGTCCGGCCTTCGGCGGGCCCAGCTGCGCGTCGGCCTCGCGATACCGGGCCAGTTGCCCGTAATCATCGGTAAACACGGCTATGCGCGAGGCGCGGTATTGATCCAGGCCGGCAAACCCGGTGGTGGGAATGGCGGGAGGGGCCTGCTGGGCGAGAGCGGCGTGACACGACAGGATAAACAGCGCGCAGGTGCAGAGCAGTTTCCGTTTCATAATTCCTCGGTACCAAGAATACCCCAGAAGCGCGGCGAGGCTAAACGATGGGTTCGGTTTCGAGCAGGGGCCTTTTTGCTGCAAATATTCTGTCCGCATTGAAGCCGGCAAACTTTGCACTGGCAATTCCAGTGCCGGGATGGTTGGCTGAACGCCCCCCGATTTCCCTGTCGCTCTTTCCTAAAAAGGAATGTCTCCCCCGGTACTTGACGCACTCTGCGTGTTACTCCGGTGTAAAATGCGATTATTCGCAACACTGGATTTTGGAAAGTTCCGAGCCTGCATATGAGCACCGCCAAACAAGACGTTGAAATATTGCTTAACAAGCTTCCGGACGACTGCTCGGTCGAGGATATTCAATACCACCTCTATGTTCTCGACAAAGTTCGGCGCGGGCTCGAAGACGCACGCGTGAACGGGACTGTTTCCCAAGAGGAAGTCGAAAGCCGCCTTAGCGAATGGCTCAACGAGTAGCCTGGTCCCGCCGCGCTTTGCAGGATCTTGAGAACATTGCTGAATACATTGCCGCGGACTCTCCGACGTACGCCGGAATTGTGGTGAAGAAAATCGTGAGTGAGACTCGAATGCTGGCAAAGTTTCCACACTCAGGCCGAAAGGTTCCCGAGTTCGATGACGAAAACCTGCGCGAACTCATTGTGCTTAGCTACAGGCTCATTTACCACCTAAGGGAAGAGGGAATCGTGATTGCGGCGGTCACGGACGGCGCAACCTGCCATAAGCAACTTTCCCTGCCGAGTGGAGCCGCGCAAATCTCTGGCGAGGCATTTAGTTTACATGCCGTCGTAATTCGGCCCGCCTCCGCCTTCCGGGGGCACCCAGGTGATGATCTGGTAGGGATCCTGAATGTCGCAGGTCTTGCAATGCACGCAGTTTGAGGGATTCAGGCTGATCCGCTTGCCGTTTGGCTGGCTTGTGTCATCCACCATCTCGTACACGTTCGCCGGGCAGAAATTCTGGCACGGACTGCCGAATTCCTTCACGCACCGGGTATTGCAGACATTGGTGTCGTGGATCACGAGGTGAGCGGGCTGATCTTCCTCATGCTTGGTTCCCGAATGATACAGATCGGTAAGCTTGTCGAAGGTCAGCTTGCCGTCGCCCTTGGCCGGGCCGATCAGGTGCGCTTCCGCTCCGCCATCCGCAGGTAAATTGGCAAGCGGCTTCATACGCTCGTAGCCGGATACCGCTGCATACCGATTGCGCAGGCCGCGCCCGCCGGTCACCATCTGCAGGCCGGTGTGGAACATGCCGGCGAACATGCCGTGCTCGAAGCCCTGGTGCAGGTTGCGGACTTTCCAGAGCTCCTCTTTGATCCAGCTGCCATTCACCTTTGTTTGATATTGCGCCAGCATCGCTGCCGAGAAGTCATCCTTTTTCATCGCTTCGAAGGCAGTTTCCGCGGCCAGCATTCCGCTCTTGATGGCCAGGTGAATTCCCTTCAATCGGGCCGAGTTGAGAAAGCCCGCGGTATCTCCCAGAAGCATCCATCCATTTCCCGCAACTGGCGGGATCGCCCACCACCCGCCATAGGGCATCGACTTCGCGCCGTAGCGGATCATCTTGCCGCCCTGGAGCAACTTCTCCACCCAGGGGTGGCGCTTGAACTGCTGCAGCACGCGCTGCGGATCCAGGCGCGGATCGACATAATCCAGCCCCGTCACGAATCCCAGCGAGACGATGTTGTCCTTTGAACCATAAATCCAGGCGCCGCCGTATTCCCTTGTCGTGAGAGGCCAGCCCATCGTGTAAATCACTTCACCCTTGGCGATGCGACCGGAGGGCACTTCCCAAAGCTCTTTGATGCCCACGCCGTAAGTCTGCGGATTGGCGTCTTTTGCCAGGTCGAATTTCTGGATGAGCTGCTTAGTCAGGGATCCCCGCGGCCCTTCAGCGAGAATGACGACCTTCGCTCGCAGATCGTAGCCCGGCTCAAAATTGGATTTCGGCTGTCCTTCTTTGTCTACGCCCTTATCGTCGGTGCGCACCCCTGTGACGCGGTCTCCCTCGTAGAGAAGTTCTGATCCGGCAAACCCGGTGAAGACGGTGATACCTGTCTCCTCGACTTTTCCGCCCATCCACTTCACAAACCTGTTCAGGGAGATGACATAGTTCCCGTGATCACGCAAGAATGGCGGCGTGATGGGCAACCTGAATGTGGATTTTTCAGTGAGGAAGTAGACGCCTTCTTTGGTTACCTCGGCATCCAGCGGTGCTTCCTTTTCAAAACCCGGCAACAATTCGCGCATGGAGCGCGGATCGAGAAGCGCTCCTGACAAACAGTGCTGGCCAACCTCGCGGGCTTTTTCCAGGACGTAGATGTTCTCTTTGCTGAGTTGCGCATCGGGATTGGCGGCATTGTGGGCGTCAATCAGCTGCGAAAGCCGCAGCGCGCACGCCATCCCGGCCGGCCCCCCGCCCACAATGACTACGTCAGCGGGCATCTGCGGACGTTCTACGCCTTCGACAGGTTTTCGAAAGACAATCATTTCAGTTTCTGGTTTCGAGTTTCGTGTTTCCAGTAACAACAGCCTGCGGACTCATCGATTCGATCAGCCCGTTTAACAGCCTGCGGACTTCGGATGACCTCAGCCGAAGGTCATCAAATTCGTCTTCGCTAAGGAAATGCAGGTCCAGCGCGATAGCCAACTGAGTTTCAACTTCCAATAATGAACCCCGCGCCTGCCCCAAAAAGTGCCGGAACTCCCCTTTGGTCAATCTACCTTGCCCCTCGGCGATATTTGACGCAACCGATACTGCAGCCCGGCGCAGTTGAGAGGTCAAACCATACATTTCCGTTCTCGGGAAAATATCGGTAGCTCGATAGATTTCCGACGCGAACGTCTTTGCTTTTTGCCACGCGATCAGGTCTTGATACTTGTAGCCCATCACGGACCTCATACTGGCGCCGATCGAAACTTGAAACTTGACACTCGAAACTATCCTTTGGCTTTTTTAATCTCCTCAATCAGCGGGGGCACGATGTCGAATAAATTTCCTACCACGGCGTAGTCGGCGATCTCAAAAATTGGGGCCTCGGAATCCTTGTTCACCGCGATGATGGCCCGCGAGCCTTTCATCCCGACAATATGCTGAATGGCGCCGCTGATACCCAGAGCAAGGTAAAGCTTGGGCGCCACCGTCTGCCCTGACGATCCGATCTGGCGATCCATCGGCAGCCAGCCTGAATCGCAGATGGGACGTGATGCCGCCAGATCTCCGCCCAGGGCGTCAGCGAGATTCTTGGCCAGTTCGATGTTTTTCTGCTCCTTGATGCCGCGGCCGACCGCGACAATGATTTCCGCCTGCGTCAGATCGACCGCCTGCTTGGCTTCCTTGAAGACTTCCTGCGGCTTGTTGCGGATCCCCGCTTCGGCAATTTCGACGTTCACAGTCTCAAACGCGGCGGCTGCAGCGCCGGCCTCAGCCTTGTCTCCGCGAAAAGCCCCGTTCTGAAAGGTGACGAACCAGGGAGCGTCGCTGACGAAGCTGACATCGGCCGCCAGCTTGCCCTGAAACATCTGCCTCGTGAATACCAGCTTGCCGCCCTCGTGCTTGAACCCGATGCAGTCGCTGATGACCGTGCGTCCCATCGCGGTGGCCAGCTTGGGAACAAAGTCGCGCACCTGGTAGGTATGAGGCATCAACACCAGCTTTGGCTGCTTCGATCCGAGAAACTGCTTGAGTGCCGCGGCAAAAGCATCGGGGGTGTAAGGTTCCAGCTTGGGCGATTCAACGCTGTAAACCTTTGCCAGCTTTTTTGCGGCGACTTCGGACGCAATAGCCGCCCCGCCGCCCACAACCGCGGCTTCGAGTGACCACCCGGTGGCCGCGGCAATCGCCTGCCCGGCAGTGATGGTTTCCCACGAAACCCGATTCAGCTTTCCTTCGCGCTGCTCGACGACAACCAAGATGGTCTCGGCCATAAAAGCCACGTGCTCCTATCTGCGATCCTCTTCACAAACCCACGTAGGGACAGCCCTTGGGCTGCCCAGCCGAGCCAGGCTCGGCCCGCGGACGATGGCGTCCGCGGCTACACTAAAGCACTCTTAATTCATTTTTCAGCTTGTCCACCAGCTTCTTCGCGATCTCAGCCGGCGGACCGTCGATGTGCTCGGTCTTCTTGGTTTTCTGCGGGACGTATAGTTTCTCGATCTTCTGCAAATTGTTGCCCACCGCCGCCTGCACCTCGCCGAGCGTCACCTTTCGCAGAGGCTTGTTCTTGGCTTGCTTGATTCCGATCAAAGTCGCATAGCGGAGCTTGTTGATACCTGACTGGATCGTCAGTACGGCCGGGGTCGGCATATCGACAAACTGGAAGTATCCGGCTTCGAGCTCGCGCTTCACGCGGATCCCGCCGTCCGTCTTCTCAATCTGCATGATGATGGTAGCGTGGGGCCAGCCTAACAACTCCGCCAGGATTACGCCGGTCTGGGCATAGCCGTAATCGTCCGACTGCAGGCCAGTAAAAATAAGGTCAAACTGCTCGTCCTTGATGGCCGCCGCAAAGGCCTTTGCCGTGTTGAAAGCATCCAGCCCGACAAACTTATCGTCTTCCAGATGAATGGCCCGATCCGCGCCCTTGGCCAGGGCCTCGCGCAAAACCTGCTGCGCCCGCGCTGGACCGCTGGTGATCACCACCACCTCACCCTTGTGCTTCTCCCGCTGGCGCAAAGCCTCTTCCAGTGCGTAGGCATCGGGCTCATTGACTTCATAAGAAACGTCTTCGCGGATCCATGTCCCCGACTCGTTCAACTTCAGCGGCGCGTCTTTCTGCGGCACCTGCTTCATGCAAACCAGGATTTTCAAGAGAGTTTCTCCCTGTGGCCGTCGCAGCCACGGCAAAACTGGTCAGTATAAATGACCAGTCCGCGCATGTGGAAATACCCGGAATCGGGTACCCGGTCGCTGACCAGTCGCGAGTTAAGCAGCTGAGATCTCTTCTAAACCCCTCGCCTGTGCGAAAGCAAACCAACGCGATGTGATCGCAATCACAGACTGCGGGCGCTTGGCGCGGCAGCATGACCGGGAGGCTCATCATGCCAGACGACACCTTCTCCGCCATGCGGCAGAGCATCATCGACGGCGCGCCCGACACCGCGTCGAGCCTGGCCCAGCAGGCAATCGCCGCGGGGACCACAGCTCTCGATGCCATCAATCAGGGATATGTTCCGGGAATGCACGATGTAGGCGAGCAGTTCGCCCGGGGACAGATGTTTCTGCCCGACATGATGGCTTCGGCAGAAGCCATGCGCGCGGCTATGGGGGTGCTCGATCCCGAACTGAAAAAGCAAGGCGCGGAGCGTCCCATGGCGGGAGTCGTCGTGCTGGGGACCACCAAGGGCGACATCCACGAGATCGGCAAGACCCTGGTGGGCACTCTGCTGGCGGCGCACGGGTTCCAGGTTCACGATCTGGGCGTCGATGTCTCGGGAGAGACCTTCGCGGCCAAGGCCAAGGAATTCGCCGCCGATATTGTGGGCATCTCCGCGCTCTTGACCACGACCATGCGCAACCAGAAAACGGTCATCGAGGCGCTTGAAAAATCCGGCCTGCGGGCGCAAGTGAAGGTCATGGTGGGCGGCGCTCCCGTGACCCGGCGCTGGGCCGACGAGATCGGGGCAGACGGGTACGCGAAGGATGCCATGAGCGCGGTCGCCCTCGCCCGCGAGCTGATGCAAAAACAGACTGCGTAGAGACGTTGCTTGCAACGTCTCTGCCGGAAGCGCCGAACCAGCTAGCTTGCGGCAAAGACGTAGCAAGCTACGTCTCTACAGAAGGGCCGTATGCATTCGTCGGCGGCGTGGGGTGGCTGTTTGATTCGTTTCCGCGAGATTCTTGCCCGGGGGCTCGCTTCGCTTCGCGGGACGTACCAAGGGTCCGTCCCTACGTAAGACTTGCTCGATTCAAAGGAACTATGCGACCGAGATTCGAACTGCTCGATACTCCGCTGATCGAACGCATCCTGGAGGAAGCCTTCCAGCTCATCGCAGACCCTGGCGTTAGGGTCGCGCCCTATGTCGAGGACCTGCTGCGCTGCGCGGGCATCCCGGTGAGAGATGGCGTCGGGCACATTCCGGAAGCGCTTGCGCGCCGCTGCCTGGCCCTCGTTCCCCATGAATTCTCTCTTTACGGCCGTAATGGCCAGCCTGCGGTTCACTATGGCGGCAACCACGTCCATTTCGACCCTGGCTCCTCCTGTCTGAACATCCTTGATCCCGAAACCGGGCAGCCTCGTCCGGCGATGTCCTCGGACCTGGTGAAACTCGTCCAGATCGCGGAGATGTTGCCGCAATTCGCAGCCCAATCCACGGCAATGGTGTGCAATGACGTCCCGCAGGAGATCGGCGACTGGTACCGCCTGCTGCTCGTGCTCTGGTATTCGGAGAAGCCGGTTGTCACCGGAGCTTTCTCGGCGCAAAGCCTGCACACGCTGATGGAATTGCTCGCCCTGGAAAGCGGAGGCGGCGACGCCCTGCGCCGGCGCCCACGAGCCGTCTTCGACGTTTGCCCCTCCCCACCGCTGAACTGGTCCGAATTCGCCTCGCAGAACCTGGTTGACCTGGCGCGCGCAGGAATTCCCGCCGAAATCGTCAGCATGCCCCTGGCCGGCGCGACCGCTCCCGTAACCCTGGCGGGATCAGTCGTGCAGCACGCCGCGGAGTGCATCAGTGGGATTGTCATCCACCAGCTCGCGCAGCCCGGCGCACCCATCGTGTGGGGAGCCGCCCCGGCGATTTTCGACATGCGCAGCGGCAAGACTCCCATGGGGGCAATTGAAACGGCCATGCTCGATGTCGCTTGCGCACAGGTGGGAAAGTATCTGGGACTGCCCACGCACGCCTACATGGTCGCCGGCGACGGTCGGGTGATCGACGCGCAGGTAGAGATGGAAAGCGGCATTTCGGCAGTGTTGGGCGCGCTCGCCGGAATCAACATGATCTCCGGCGCAGGCATGCTGGATTTCCTGGCCTGTCACAGTATCGAGAAGCTGGTGATCGATGCCGAGGCGATCGCCTCTGCCCAGCGCCTGATCGAAGGCATTGAGCCGCGGGGCAGTTCGTTGGCGACAGCCATGTTCGCGCAAACCGGGCTGGCCGGGGATTTCCTCAAACTGAAGGAAACGCGATCCCTGTTTCGCCAGGAGCAGCACTTCCCTTCCTCGATCATTGATCGTGGCCTTCCCGACGGAGACATCGAAAGGCCTGGCATTCTCGACCGCGCATGCCAGCGTGTGCAGGAACTCCGAGCGGCGTATGAGCGCCACCCCCTCTCTCCGGACCGCGAGCAGGAGATGGTCGCCTTCGCCGAACGCGAAGGAAAGAAGTCTGGCCTGGAAGGCTTACCCCAGATTCGGGAGTCCAGGACGGTCCCCTTGTGATGCCTACTCTACGGGGTGAAAGGGCGGCCCCAGGGTGGGAAAGCGGCTCAGGGTGAGAGAGCGGCCCCAAGGCGGGAGAGCGTCCCAAAGGGGGAGAGCGGCCCGAAGGCGGGAGAACGGCCCCCAAGGTGAAGAGCGGTCCAAGGGTGAAAGAGCGGTCCCAAGGTGAAAGAGCGGCCCAGGGCGGGAGAGCGGCCCAAAGGGTGGAAGAGCGGCCCTTCAGGGCCGCGTTAGCGGACAAAAGAACCAGGGCTTCAGCCCCCGTCTTTGTTATTCCGTCAACACCGTGGACTGCCCTGAAATTTCGAACCGCTTGCGACAGCGCATGTTCTTGCAGGCCATCATGTCGTCTTTGCGCACCATATACGAGCGGAATTTGGCGAACCGGGCCCGGTCGCGCTCATCGGCCCGGCCTGAAAGCTGCCGCTTCTTGGTGCGGACAATCCACGTCACTTCATAGTCTGCCGACTGATGGCAATGCGGGCAATTCAGCGATGCCGGCTTCTTTTCCTGCTTCTCGTCAAAAAAATCTCGCTCTTCCATGTTACAAATTATTGCACACTCAGCGGCGAACAACGCTCAAAACACGATGTTTCCGCGGCTCAGGGACGATTGTTGGGAGTGCCAGCGAGGCCGGCCAGTGGCCAGGAAGAAGAGAAAAAAGCCATTTCGCGCAGTCACTGCGGTCAAAGAATTGGCCCGCGATCGAGTAGGCCCGCCTCCGGCCGCGAAGATCGTGGTCGAAAAAAAGAAGAAGCCGGAGAAGCACAAGCCCACGCTGGCAAAGCTGCTCGGCCAGAATGAGTAGAGCCGGTTGCAGTGACTCAGTTGAAGGATGCGGTGACGGTCACGTCCCCGTTCATGGTCACATTGCATGTCGTGCCGGACGCGGATGTGCACCCGCCCCAGGTTCCGAAAGTATGTCCGGAATTGGGAGTTGCGGTGAGCGACACCGAGGAACCGGCCGGGAACGAGGCAGAACAGGTCCCCCCGCAATTGATGCCGGCGGGCGCACTCACGATCGAGCCATTGGTGGCACCGGTCACGTCCACAGAGAGGTTGAAGGTAACCGTGCCTGTGGGGCAGCCCAGACTGGCGGGACCGTCCACTGTGATTGAGACCAGGTTGCTGACAATGTCATTGGAGCTGTCGTGCATGGTGGCGAAAATCTGCGCGATGCCGCAGTTCGTATTCGGCGAGATCACTCCCGGGCTGGTGAACTGAGCGACCTGCGGGTTGTCGGTGTTCCAAGTCACCTCCGCCGTAATATCACGTGTTTGCGGCGGGTGAATATAAGTGCCGTAGGCTTTGTAGAGGAAAAAGGCGGATGGGTCCACAGTGGCGAAGGTGCCATTCCCGGGCTGGATGGTAATCGACGTCAGCTTCTGGCTGCGCGCACAACTGGAGGAACTCAGAACCGAGAATGCTGCAATCACCAGTAGGGATATTCCGAACCACTTCCGAATCATGCTAGCTCCTGGGACCGAGCGGCCTGGGGATGCACACTGCGGTGGGAATGCGCCAATGTAGTCAATAGCTGCCCAAAAATCAATAGCCCGGACGGCTGTGGAATCAAGCCAGCACCGCCTCCGCCACGAAGGCCGCGAACTCGCGCACATCCTGTTCCGTGGTATCGAACGAGCACATCCAGCGCACGATGCACTCTTCCTCGATCCACGGGTAATAAAAATACCGTTCCATGATCCTGGCGATCGCCGGGCGCGGAATCTGCGCGAACACTCCGTTGGCTTCGACTTTCCAGACAATGCGGACGCGCGGCGCTTTTCGCAGCTCCTGCTCCAGGAGCCGGGCCATGCGGTTGGCGTGGCTGGCGCTGCGCCGCCAGAGGTCATCCGTCAGCAGCGCCTCAAATTGCACGGCCGTAAAGCGCATTTTGGAGTTCAACTGCATCCCCTGTTTGCGCAAAAACAGGAAATCCCTGCTCAGCCCGGGGGTGAAGAACACCACCGCTTCCCCGCCCATCATGCCATTTTTCGTGCCGCCGAAGGTGAGCACATCCACGCCCAGATCACGGGTCGCCTGCCGTAGATTCTGTGCCAGCGCCACCGCCGCGTTCGCCAGGCGCGCCCCATCCATGTGCAGGAACATCCCGCGTTCGTGCGCAAACTGAGCCAGAGCACGAATCTCCTCCGGCTGATAAACGGTCCCCATCTCGGTGGACTGGGTAATCGAGATGACGCGCGGCTGCACATGATGCTGATCGCCGGTCCCGTGATATGCATGCCGCACCTGCTCGACGGTGATCTTGCCTTCCTGATGAGGCAGGGGAATCAGCTTGCATCCGGTGTGCTTCTCCGGAGCGCCGCATTCATCGGTATAAATGTGCGCATAATCGCTGCACAGAACGGCGTGATACGGACGGTTCAACGCCTGCAGGCCAAGCACGTTCGCCCCCGTTCCATTGAACGTAAAGAAGACTTCTATGCCTTCCCCGAAGTGCGCCTCAAACTTCGCCAGGGCCGCGCGGGTGTAATCGTCGTCGCCATACGCCCGCACATGTCCCTGATTAGCGCGCACAATCGCTTCCAGGATTTCGGGATGGACTCCCGCATTGTTATCGCTGGCAAATCCGCGATGGGGCTTGGTCAGAACTTGCTCCATAACGAAACAATGTAGCAGAGCCATTGCCGCAGAATCATCCTCGGCAAGCCTCTCCTGCGATGCTGGCGTGGTCCCCAGCGTGGTCGAAAGCGTTTGGGAGGGAATTCTCCAGGGAAGCTCTGATTAAGTATCGTAAAAGAAGACGAAAGGTCCCTCTCCTGCGCAGAATTGCCGAAAACGGCAATTCTGCTTCGCTCGGGATGACAAGTAAGAGCTTAATCGAGATTCCCTAGAGCCTGGGGAGACTCTGGCTGACAGTGGTTTCAGCAATTACAATCCCTCTTCCCGAGATTCACGGAGGCATCCCCGATGCGTTTGGCTGCTGCTTGCGGTCTGCTGGCTCTGCTTATCTCAACCCCCGCGGCGGCCCAGACTGCCGAGCAAAAAACCACGCGTCACCTGGACTCAATCCGAAAGCAACCCTCGCTGCTCTTGACGTTCCTGCACGACATGCCCAAGGGGGGAGACCTGCACGTTCACCTCACCGGCGCGATCTATGCCGAAGATCTGATCGACTGGGCCGCTTCCGACAACTTCTGCATCGACCGCACCACCTCGCAACTGCTGGGGCCTCCTTGCGACAGCTGCGAGAAGTACAAGCCGAAGCCCTCTATCCGCTGCGCCTATCATGACCACGTGCTTTACAACCAGATCATTGATGCCTGGTCGATGCGCAACTGGCGTCCCGGGGAGGAGTCCGGGCACGACCATTTCTTTGCCACCTTCGACAAGTTCGGGCTCGCCGACCGCACCCACACCGCGGAGGCAATCGCAAGCGTGACCAATCGCGCGGCCAAAGAAAATGTGCAATACATCGAATACATGCATACCGCGGATCGCGGGGGCGCTCCGGATGTGGCCGAAAAGGTGGAATGGGAGGACGATTTCGCCCGCATGCGCGAGAAGTTGCTGGCAGGCGGATTGAAAGAAGTCGCCGCGAACACCAGCCGGACGCTGGCCGATGACGAGGCCCGCACGCGCTCCGAACTCAAATGCGCCACACCGGAAGCCGAGCCCGGATGCAAAGTAACGATCCGTTACCTCTACCAGGTGCTGCGCGGCCTGCCCCGCCCAGCGGTGTTCGCTCAGATTCTACTGGGCTTCGAACTGGCCTCGACCGATCCCCATTTCGTCGGTCTGAACCTGGTGATGCCGGAAGACTGGTACGTTCCCATCCACGACTTCCGCGAGCACATGGCCATGCTCGATTACCTGCATGGGGTGTATCCCAAGGTCCACATCAGCCTGCACGCCGGTGAACTCGCCATGGGCCTGGTCAAGCCGGAGGATCTCTCGTTCCACATTCGTGAGTCGGTGGAGCGCGGGCACGCCGAGCGCATCGGCCACGGTGTCGACATCATGCAGGAAAACGATCCGCTAGGCCTGATGAAAGAGATGGCCGCGCGCAATGTGCTGGTGGAAATCAATCTCACCTCGAACGATCAGATCCTCGGCGTAAGCGGCGAGGACCATCCCCTGCCGACGTACATGAAATATGCAGTCCCGGTCGCGATCTCCACCGACGATGAAGGCGTGGCCCGATCAGACATGACGCATGAATATCTGCGCGCGGTCGAGACTTATCATCTCCCCTACAGCGAATTGAAGCGCATGACCCGGCAGAGCCTCGAACACAGCTTCCTGCCGGGGAAAAGCCTGTGGGTATCCACGAAGGGGACGTTCCGGCCCGTGGCCGCCTGCCCGAGCACCGCCGCGAGTAAGCCGTCGAAGGCCTGCGCCGACTTTCTCGCCGAAAACCAACGGGCACGCGAACAATGGAAGCTCGAGGCCGCATTCGCGGAGTTCGAAAGGAAATTCTGAGTAGCGCCCTGAGCCCGATATCGCCCCCTCTCGCTCAACTTCTGCCGCTCTCACTTTTCCACAGATTGCTTAGAAACGGTCTTCGCTATAAGCTGCAGGGTTGTTTCAGGACCAACTATGCTAGATCCGCGAACTGTTTTGCGCCAGAAAGAGCAAGATGTGGATCGGGTCCGTCGAGAAATTCAGGCGCTGCTGATGGTAATTCCACTTCTTGCAGATGACCAACTCCCCTCCGGCGATGTTATGCTCTTGATGCCATTGACCTCTTCCCGAACCGTTGCGGAACCTTCCGACAATAGTATGGCTGATCTGGAAACCTATTTCCCTTTCGTCGGGCACCTGCGTGAAGTTGGACGGAGATGAAGGGGCGTCACTCCCAGCCAAGGTCAATTGGAAGCACGTTGGGTATGCCAAACTAGCAGCAGAGCCTTCACTGCCACGCAGACAGCAGCACACCTGGTCACGAATCAGCACCTGCGGTACCCTGATTTATGCCGCGCAGACGCACTCTGATCCCATCCCCGCTTGCCTGGACGAACCTTACCGCTCCAGTTCCACACCCGCTGCTGCCGGTCGTGCCCGAGCGTGGAGGCACGCAGATCCGCACCCCGCTCCCTACGGCCATCATCGACACCCGCGAGCAAAATCCGTTCTCCTTCCGCCGGTTCAAAGGATGGTTCGCCGGGATCGAATACCGCGCGCTGCGCCTGGGAGATTACTCGATCGACGGCATGGAACAGGCTTGCACGGTGGAACGCAAGGATCTCGCCGATCTGATCTGCTCGCTCACCACGAACCGGGCCGTCTTCACCAATCGCCTGCGCCGCATGGCCGAACTGCCGCACAGCCTGCTGGTGGTGACCTCGTCACTCACGGAAATCAAGTCCGAATATCCTTACCGAGCCGCTAATCCCAACCGCATCACACAGTCGCTGATCGCCGTTCTGACCGGATTGCGCCTCCCGTTCATCTGCACAGATACGCATGAACTCGGAGAAGAAATTGTTGCCTCTTATCTTTACCAGACGTTTCTATATGATTGGCTGGACAAAAACGGCCACGGCCGCCAGTTGGCAGACGGTGATCTGTAACGATTTCTCGTAGAGACGTAGCTGGCTACGTCTGGGCCGGCAGCGCTTGTGAAAGCTGATTTCGGGCTGCTTCCCGCCGAGACGTTGCAAGCAACGTCTCCCCGATGAACGCGAATCGACTCCCATGACCGACATTTTTACACTCGCGGACGATGCCGCAAAACTCATCCTCGGCCGCACTCCACTTCGTCCCAGGATCGGCCTGGTGCTGGGCTCGGGCCTCGGAGCCTTTGCCGACACCCTGACCGAATCCGTCAAGATCCCTTATTCCGAGATCCCTGCCTTCCCGCAATCAACGGCAATCGGACATACCGGGCGCCTCGTGATAGGCAACGCCGGTCAGATCGCGGTCGCCGCCATGCAAGGCCGCGTCCACCAATACGAGGGTTACTCGGCGCAACAGGTCGCGTTTCCGATCCGCGTCTTCGCCCGCATGGGGATCCACGCGGTGATCCTGACCAATGCCGCCGGAGGCATCAACCTCGG
>Ga0070741_10008973_pt1 | contig 19727 bp, 23 predicted proteins | sample Coa_R1_4_FD_66440 | JGI IMG/M metagenome (GOLD analysis project Ga0070741, IMG submission 66440) | Surface soil microbial communities from Centralia Pennsylvania, which are recovering from an underground coalmine fire - Coalmine... | ecosystem: Environmental > Terrestrial > Soil > Unclassified ...
TTCCTGGCGGCTTGTTCCTTAAATTCCGGACTGTACCTTTTCGGTTCCCCCGACATTTCCCCGTCCCTTTCCGGGTGAGATCCTATTGGATCCCTGTCCGGAAACCGGGGGGCACCTCAGACCGACGTGCTGGACCGGGGCATCTCACTGCGCGCGGTCGCCGCCGACCTGCGTAACCGCGGGCTGCGCACCACCACCGGCAAGCCGTTCAGCGCCGTATCGCTGCGGGACGCGCTGCTGGCCACGCACGTGGCGGGCATCGCGACCTGCAACGGAGCGCAGTATGACGCGTCGTCGTGGCTGGAGCCGATCATCGAACCCGACCGGTGGGAACGGCTCGTGGACATGCTGACCGACCCGTCCAGGCGCACCAACACCGGCAACGCCAACGCACCCCGCTGGCTTCTATCCGGGCATGCCCAGTGCGGGATCTGCAAAGATGGCACCACGATGCACGCCTCCGGGCTGGGCGGCTACGGCAAGGAGCGCGGCAGCGCCTACCGGTGCGACAAAGGCTCGCACTGCGCCACGCCCGCCATCCCGGTCGATCAGGCCATGCACAAGCTCATGATCGCCCGGCTAGCCCGCGACGACATCACCGACCTGCTGCCCGCCCCCGAGCCCCGGCCGGACGTGGACGCCAAAGCGCTGCGCGCCGAATCCCGCAAGCTGCACGCCAAGCGCGATGACCTGGCCCGGCTGCTGAGCGAGGACATCCTGACCGAGGCCGGGGTGCGGCAGGAACGCAAGCGGATCGACGCCCGGCTGGCCGAGATCAGCACCGAACTCGCCGACGCCACCCAGATCGACCTGCTGCCCGAACTGCGCGTCCCGGGTGCCGACCCAGCCCGCGTGTGGAAAGAGCTGTCCCTGCCCCGCCAGCGGGAAATCGTCCGGCTGCTATGCGCCGTGACCCTGAAGCCCGGACGGATGCGGCAGCCGTTCGACCCCGAGCTGCAAGTGCGGATCGACTGGCACGGCAGCAGCCGCGCGGCGGACGCCTGACCCAGCCCGGTCCCGCGCGGGAACCGTTTCGTTTCGTTCCGTCTTTCGTTACGTCGCGATACGTATCGCGGCCTCGGATCGCTAGGCCACCACGACGAGGAGGGCCGATGAGCACCACCACGATAACGCGGACTACGTGCAAGTACCCCGGCTGCGGGCAGCCCGCCGCCCCTGCGGCCGGGACCGGACGGCCACCGGAATACTGCGCCGGGCGCGGCCACACCCGCGTGTCGGCGTGGCGGGAACGCCGCCGGCTGGCCGCCGAGCAGGCCGGCACCACCATCAGCCCGGCCGAGGACGGAAACCCGCTCACCACCGCCAAGATGACCGGCGCGGAACTGCTGCGGTCACTGCGCGCCGAAGCCGACCGGATCACCGCGCTAGGTGCCGGGCTGCGGGACCAGATCGGCACGCTCACCGACCCGACCGCCGCCGAAGCCGAAGTCGAAGCCGTCCGCGCCGCCGCAGACCAGCGCGCCGCCACCGCCGAAGCCCGCGCCGCCGCTGCCGAGCAGCGCGCCGCTACCGCTGACCAGCTCCGCGCCGAGGCCGATGCCGCCGCCGAGGACATGAGCGAGCACCTGACCGCCGCCCAGGCCCTGGCCCAGGCCGCCGAGCACCGCGCCACCACCGCCGAGCAGCAGCGAGACGACGCGGTGCGGCAGGCCCGCGCCGACGCTGATCAGCGGGTCGCCGCCGCCACAGCCGAACGGGACGCCGCCATCGCCCAGGCCCGCGCCGAGGCCGAGAAGCGAGTCCGCGCCGCCGAGACCCATAGTGACCAGGCCCGCCAGGCGGCAGCCGCCGCCGAGACCGCTACCCGCCAGGCCCAGCAGGAGACCGCCCGCGCCGAGGCCGCCGCCCGCGCCGCCCAGGCCGAAACCGGACGGGTCCGCGTCGACGCCGAGAAGATGCTCGGCCAGGTACGCGCCGACGCGGCCCGCGAACGCGAGGAACTGCGCGCCGACCTGCGCGCCCGCGCCGAACGCGCCGAACACCAGGCCGACGCCTACCGCGACGAACTCGCCCAGCTCCGCCCCGCCAGCCGCTACACCCCAGCCGACACCGGCAGCGCCCCAGCCGCCGTCAAGACCACGCGGCGCACCGCCCGCACACCGGCCACCTGACACCGGCCACCGTCGTGGCCAGGCACCGGTCCCGCCGCAAGATCTCCCAGCTCGTCCCCGAGAGCACCACGTCCGGCAACGCCCGCCACCGTGAAAGTGAGGCAGCATGACCAACGGCCAGCCCCGGCCGGAGGCGGCGGATAGCCGCCAGCGCCTGACGCTCAACTACTATGGCGAACTCGCCCGCAGGCAGTGGGAAGGCTGCCTCCCCGAGGTCTACCAGCAGATCCGTGACCCCGGCGCGTTCTTCGCCGTGATCGGCGAGGTGATCGCCCAGCGGATCGACGAGCACGCCGATTATCTGGCCGGCGATGACCAGCCAGGTGAAAGCTACCTCGCCAAGGTCGCCCGCCTCACCGCCGCCCGGGAATACGCGAAGGAACGGGTACTCGGCGAGTACCTGCTGCTCCCGCCTGACCAGGACCGGCCGGCGGTCGTGGATCGCAGCCACCCGTCCTGGGCGGAGGTCGATGCCGAGCAGCGCGAACGGCTCGGTGATCCGCCCGCCGGGGAGGAATGGTCGTGACCGCGCTCGGGAGACCACGCGGCCCGCGCCGTTCATGAGCCGGTCACGAAACCTACGTGACGGCCAGCACGATGGTTTTGTGACATGAGGCGTCCGTGCCTGCGCTGCGGCGCCCGATCTGGGCTGGGCGGCCGGTATTTTGGGGCCGCATAATACCGGCCGCCTGATACCGGCCGCTGTCGTGGCCACGCACCGCGAGGAAGGAGCCCCGGCACGTGAACCAATACGGAGCACTCGCCCAGCAGCACCAGAAGCGGTGGCGGCCCGCCTGTCAGTTCGCAGTTGATCTGGTGCCTTCGCATTCGAAGTGGCGGCACACCTGGCGGTCTCTGATCTGGCATAGCGCCAGGTGCCGTGCGACGCGGCGGACACCGCCGCGGAGGTTTGGCGGCTGTTCTCTGCGCGCGACATCGGCGTCCCACCGCCTCACGAGCCATGCCGCCAGGGACTTCCCTGCGCGGTCACCAGTTGACGCCGAGACCGTGAGATCGACGATCGAGCGCCAGGCAGTCAACCTTCTGATCTCCTTCGGCGTGTCGCTCTCAGCGCAAGCCGACCCCTATGTAAAGTTCTTACTATGTCGGATGTCCGGATGACGGTTGCGGTGGCGCAACTCCTGCGGGAGTTCCTCGCTGACCCAGCCGAGCCCCGCTACGGGTATGAACTCATACAGCTGACAGGCTTCCCATCGGGCAAGCTGTATCCGCTCCTCGCGCGACTGCATCGGGCAGGTTTGCTCATCAGGGAATGGGAAGAGATGGACGCGCACCAGGCCGGTCGGCCAGCACGGTGTACATACCGTCTTAATCCAGATGCAGCCGAATCAGTACACCGCGAGCTAGCGGAACTGAGCGATCAACTTAGACCCGCCACGTCGCCGCCTTCTTCTCGCCGTGCCAGGGCACTTCGCCCAGGGCCTGCTGGCGGTGCGGCGTGAGCTTCGCATGGGTGATCCTGGCTTTGCTCTGCGTGCTCGGGCTGCTGAAGGGCGCAGCGTCCGAGATGTTCCAAGAGGAGGCAAAAACTCGACTGGAGCATCTTCCCAGTACGCTGATCAGGCTAGCCGCCCTAGGTCTTCCGAGGGAAATGCGAGACGATACCGCAGCCGAATGGCAGGCTGAGCTAGCTTGCGTGCTACGCGACACGGACGGACTTCCCTTGACTCGGCTGCTACGGGGCGTCCTGTACGCAGCGGGCATGTTCCGAGCTGCCGGCCTCATCATGCGAGAAGTGTCCGATGAGGAAACAGGCGTGGCCCTAATCCTTGCCTCAAATCTCCTGCATCTCACAGGTTTCGAGTTCGAGCAACTTGTAGCCATGCTCCTTCAGCAGGCCGGATTCAGAAATGTCAGCCGAACCAGTCTGCGATCTGACGGCGGCATTGACATAATCGCGGTGGATGGCGCGCCCCTGACCGGTGGCCGCATTGCCGTCACGGCCAAGCGCTACCGCCCGGAGCGCAAAGTTGGTATCGCTGCCGTCAGAGACTTCATAGGTTCGATGTCATATCACAGGTTTACCAGGGGCATCATCATTACCACGTCCGATTTCACATCGGCGGCCCGCGAGGAAGCCGCACGCTTCGGGATTGAACTCTTGGACGGCAAAGGTTTCCTATCGCTGCTACGCCAGACCACACTCAAGAACCGAAATCGCCGCAAGCTCCGGATCAGAAAGCCATCACTGCGACGGATCCTATTCCGGCTCTGTGCCATCAGACAGTGACCATGACGAGACTCCGTCGTGGCAAAACTGGACTAGCCGACAGGGGAAGGGCTGATAAACCTCAGCAACTGCCTGCCAAAGTCGGTGGTCAGGCGTTGCATCATCCCCTGATCCGAAACTATTCCGGCCATGTCGGCGGTGAGCAGTTGTGCAGTTTTGAGTTCGCCAGCGATGAGCGTTATGAGTTGACCCTGGCCTTGCATCTCGGGGAGCGCGGCTTCTACCGTTCTAGCCCTGTTGCCCGAGGAGGTTGGGTAGGGGAGGCTATGTGACGAAAACCAGGCGGGTGGGTCATCCCAGAGGGCCAGCATACGCAGGTGAGATGGCGTGAACCTGTCCACCATGTTCATAAAGATGGACTGGGTGTCCGCATCGGGTGCATCCGGTCCGACTGAGTTGAGCACCGCGTTGCGCAGCGCGTCGAGTTTGTCCGTCTGATGCGTGTGCTCGACAGTCCTGGCAGCCGACACGACCGCGTCCGTGAACCGGCCATCGCTTACCAGGGCGTCGAGGTCGATATCGCCCAGCTGTTGCCGCAGATCTTCAACTCCCTCGGCGAGTGCTCTGAGCCATTCTTCTCGCTTCTGGTTCAGCCGCCAGGTGACAGCAGTAACGAAAGTGACCGCGAGAGCGCCACCGATCCCTGGCACAAACTGAAGACCAGCCTCTATGGCGCGCTGGAGTAGTTCCCGGCTGTTGCTGTCGTGGGGCGGCGTTGTGTCCATTGAGAGTTCCAGCCCTAGTCGTCCTGCTCAGTGAGCACCTTAAGGCGCACCTCGCCAGTTGAGGACAACTCCTCAGCAGGGCTGAGCACTTGGACAATACGGCGGTTCCCAAGGTCCATGCTCCGGTCGCTGGGAAGGTCCGGCCGGGCGATCCCCACAGTCTCGGGAACGGCGATGTTCTCGACGCGATATTTCACGTTCGGTAGTCTAGCCGGAGCCGGATCGCCTAACGTTAGTTGGCCACCTGGGGAATGTCGGCCTGCCTACTTACCGTCTCAAGGGCGACCGAGGTCTCCGGTCAGCGGACAAACCAACAAATGCGGCAGAAAAGTGCAGCAACCGCACCGATCCAGACCGACCTTCATAACCCTGGTTAAGCTGGCTCACCAGCCAGGATGACCCGCATAGACCTTCCTGCCGCTAGTTCGTATGGCCAACCTGGCCGACGACTGGTTGGATAGCCGACAAACCTGTGTCGATGTGCTATGTGGCTATCTGCGCATGCCCCACGCCGGCCGCCAGTTGGAAGAGTCACCAAGGGTGACTCTTCCAACCTGGCCGTGGCATGGCAAGGTCCCTGGCGCCCTCGGTGGCAGCGCGGTCCCGTTGCTGCGCTGCATCCGCCGCAGCTTCAGGTCGGCGGCCATGAGGGCGCGTCAGGTGTGGCGCACCTGACGCGGGATGCGCGCCGAGTGCACGTGTACAGCTCACTACGTCATGCCGGACATGGGTAAGGTCCCGGCCTATCCTGGGCAGAAGATCACGGCCACCTGCGGTCTGAGCGTGGCCTGGCAGCGCCAGCATTGGAAAACTAACCATCAGCCAGGTTCCGTCCCGGGCCGCCCTCCCGGCGCGCTTCCGTGACCGCAGCCCCCCGGCCAGTTACGGTGCCTGGCCCGGCACCGCCGCGCCGGGCGGCCGGGCAGGCACCGGGGCCGGGCTGTTCAGCAAGAGCGCGAGCGCGCGGCGCTGCTCGCCGGTCAGCGGGGGTGCCGCCTCGACCAGCTCCCGGACCCAGGCATCCAGGAGCGTGTCCGGGTCGTGCACGGGATGCCCGTCGTGGTCGTGGTGCTCGCCGCGCGGGCCGTCAGCGGCCAGGCCGGAGCTGGCCGGGCGGGGGCGGGTGCCGGGCAGGCTTGCCGTCCCGGTTCCGGTTTCCCGCTGCGGTGCTGATCCCCTGGCGCGCATGAATTGAAGGCTAATTACCGGCGGTCAGACGCCAAATCACGGTGCCGCAACGCCGGCCTCTTTATACACTACTGGACAGCACTGGAACGCACTGGTTATCACTCAGCCGCACTGGACAGTACTGAATGGCACGGCGGATTTCTCTGACAGCGAACACGTAAACCCGACTTATGTCGGCATCAGCGTTTCCTGGTGTTCTCCGTGAGCATCAGCTCGGTGATACCGGGCTGGCGCTCACGGCCTGGCCCTGGTGCCGCTGTGGCCTCACCGGGCACATGTGCCTAGCCGCTGGCCTGGCGTTCAGCGTGGCCGGCAACCCTGGCAGCGACGTGGAGTTCTTGTTGTCAACCAGGACTTCATCCTGCTTCCGGCGCGCTCGGGTTACCGTCAGGACAGCGGCGAGGAGAAGAAATGCGCGGGCATTAGCCGGCATCTATTACATTGGATGGAGGTGGCCGTGAGGGCGGGACTGGTGAACGCGCGTATCCGAATGCCGCGTATTCAGGTCTGAGGCCTGACTTGCGTTACCGAGCGTGCTCGGGTTGCGAGTTATAAGGCCCGGGGTGACTCCCGCCGATCGTCACGTGGAGTGGATGTCCACTGATGGTGGACGCCCCGCGATTGTGGACGGGCTATCTGTACCCTCGTCTCCGGATGGTTCTGGCTTGGCGGGCGCCGTCTCACCAGACGAGGTTCCCGGTCGCGTAACGAGCGCTGACTAGCCTTTCGAAGGGGACCCATCCCGGCCGGTGCCGATCCTTGGCGCGGCTGGCCCAGCAGCGTTGTGCCTGGCGGCGCAGCCCTCGACTACCGTGCCGTTCCCTGGGCGGAATCGTTTGAATGCAGTTCGGCGATCAGGCGTGTACGGGCGTCGCACAGGATCCTTCGGATCGCCTCCCTGCTCTTGCCGAGCCTTGCGGCGATTTCGTCACGGTCGAGCCCCTGGGCGATGCATGCCATTACCTCGCGCTGGGCCGGTGGCAGGATGCTGAGCAACGCTGTGACCCACTCGTCGTCTTCCAACGCGGTCAGCTGGCTGTCTTCGGTGCCCTCCTGGAGCGGGACGTGCCCTCGTTCGACCAGACGCTGGACTACCCGGTGGGGCCCTCGGGTCTTGGCCTTGATGAAGTTATGCACCACCGCCCGCCGTGCCCAGGTGAGCGTGTACTCGCGTTCCTTCCAGGTGACAAGGATGTCCGCCAGCGTCTTGGCGGCTGCGTCTTCTGCTTCTTGCGTCGTCGCGCCCGCGATCATGGCGGTCCGTACTAGCTCCTGGAACGAGTTGCGGAAAAACTCCTCGAACTCGCGTGGCGAGACGAGCGCGCGGGCCTTTGTATAGGGGGAAGCAGCCTCTGCCCTAAGGCTGTTCCCCGTACCTTTGGCCAGGACCGCACCCGCCGCACCCACCCCGCTAGGTGGGTGGGCATCTGGAGCGGAACGTAGCCGCCGGTTCAGGTCTGCGAGTCCTCGCCCGAGATCGAACGGCTCCTCTGCCTGGATCAGATGGCGCTCCAGCTGGTTGAAAAATGGTGTCGCCGGGGGAACGATCGCTCCCGTAGCGGAGTCGACGGTCAGCGACTCAAAGGCATCGGCGGGAACGTGGATATACCCCCGGCAGGACCGGCCTGCCACCTGCACCTGAATCTCCGGGCTGTACTTGGACGGGTCGATCCCCTCGCACTGATGCCTGACAACACCGCGGTAGATCTCTTCGGAAACCACCAGGATCAGGGGAGCCGCCACCTTTCGAAGGTGTGCCTTGACCTGCGGCGCGTCGAGGAGGCGGAAGGCCATGTTGAGCGCCTCGCCGAAATATCCCCGGCCGTCGTAATGGATCTCCCCCGCATGCACAACCGCACGTAGCCGCAGACCGCGCTGACGCCACGCCTCGGTCGGCAGGCTCAGGTTGTAATCGGCCACGAGCCGGGCCAGCTCAGGCACGACCTGGCTGAGGAGGAAGGTCTTGGGCACCTCATCGGTCGGGTGGATCAGCACTAGGATGCCGTCGCCGCGATCGGTGAAGGGATCGCAGTGGCGAGGCTCGATCCCGGCGTAAGTCATCGCCTCTTGCAGGAGCCGGTAGGTGTTTTCCCGGAGTTCGGCCTTGACAGAGTCGGAGCGCCGGGTGGATTGCTCTATGTCGACAGCTACGATGCTGCGGTGCACGGGGAGGCTGCGGTGCACGGGGCCGCTGGAGCTTATCGCGGCCAGGCGGGTCATGCCCGTACTCCTTCCTGCGAAGGCTCATCGACGGAAAGTTCATTCAAGAACGGCACATCCGGGCCGATTGCTGTGATCAAAGTATCTTTGGCGTTCTTCAGATGTACTCGTACTGTGACCTGCCGGATACCGAACTCATTGGAGATCTCGGCTGCTGACCAGCCCGCGATCCACCGCAGGCACACCACGTGGTGCCGCATCGGCGGCATTTGCTGGATGATCTCATAAGCACGCTGCCATGCCATGGAGCACGCTGCCCGCGTATAGGTCTCGTCCGCAGCTCCTGGCTGGTCAAGGTCATCGAAGGTATCTATGACGTCGATGCGACCGATTCTCCTCCAGGTGTCGACGGCTTTGTTTACCAAGACGGTGAACAACCACCGCTGCTGTGCCTCGGGCCGGAGTACCCCTACTTTGTCCCAGCTGCGCAAGGCGGCGACGAAAGCGTCCTGAACGAGGTCTTCTGCTTGTTGCCGGTCCCCTTGCGCCAGCAGGCGTGCCCTGATAAACATCGACGGCGCGGTGGCACGGTAGAGCACGGTGGCATCCCATGGCGGGTCGGCATCGTTCACTGAGGCCCCTTACGGGAGGTCCTGCCAACTTGTATCCGGGTGGATGGTCCCCCCTTCCCCTCACGATGCACCACGAGTGTCCCCGCGGGGGCTTCACGTATCAATGCAATCAGCGTTTTCCGGTGCTGCCACTGGGACAGCAGCCTGCATCCGAAGATGATCAGCAGCACGCCGAGTACCAGAAGCCCCGCTTGCCATGACACCGTGGTTGCCAGCACTGGGGAAGCGACGGCACCTCCTGCATAGGCCAGGCTCCAGGCCTTCAAGCGGCTCACATCCATTAGTCGGATGAGTCCAGCAACCTGTTTAAGGGCCAGCCAGAGGGTGTGCCGCCGGGCCTATCACGACGGCCGATCCCGCACCGGTCCCGGCGGCGCGAGGATCGTGCAGGGACGGCGGTGGCCACAGCCGCGTTCCGGAGATGGACCATTGCACGGACTGGTTCCACGTCCACTATCTGTGGACATCCTGGAGACTGAGACTGGTGAGCGCTCCTATTCGGGCTGGAAGAGTGGTTCGCCGTCGTTGCCGCCGAGGAGGAAGGTGAAGCGGTCCAGGTCGTTGCGGAGCTGTGGCAGGCCGTAGGCGGGGTGGCCGACGAATGCGAGCAGGGAAGGGGCGAGGCGGGCGGGGTCGGTGGCGATCCAGCCGGTGAGGAACTGCAGGAGCTCGGCGAGTTCGGCGGCGTCTACGACGTCCAGGTTCATGCTGGGGATGGCTGTTTCCTCTTCCTTCGCTGGTTTTCCTGTTCCCGTAGCAGCGCGTTCAGCAGGCTGACGGCGGCGGCGTCGCGGGTGCGGGCGTTGCCGGCGGCGGTGATCCTGCCGGTCCCGGTGGCCGGGAGTGCCGTTCCGGCGTTGGTGACTGCCTCCCAGCCGTGCCGGCTGCGTTCTCCGCGCCAGGTGGGGCGGACCAGCCCGGCGCGCTGGCCGCCGACCAGCACGTGCCAGGCCCGGGATTCGGCGTGGCCGGGTGCCTTGACGATGTCGTAGTGGCCGTTGCCGATGATCCCGGGCGTGATCTTGGGGTCCAGCCGGTGCCTGGTGCCGGTGCCGGGTTTGCGTGCCGCCGGGGCCGGCTCGGGGACAGGCGGGGAGACCGCTAGCTGGGAGAGCGCTGGCGGGGTGAGCGGGCGGGCGTGGGCGGGCGGGCTTGCGGCGCCCGGTGCTGGCGGTGCTGGTTCTGGCCGAGGTTGCGCCGGCGCCGGGGGGATGATGGTGTCCTCTGCTGGTGGACGCGGCCAGCGGCGTGCCAGGTCGGCGTGGCGTTTTTGCGCGCCGGTCCTGGTCTTGATGCCCAGCGCGGCGGCGATCTGCTGCCAGGTCGCGCCGCCGTCCCGGGCGGCCTGGATGAGGTCTTGCTCGGCGCGTTCGATGCAGGCAGCCATGGTGCGGGCTGTGGCCAGCCCGGCGAGCGCGACCGCAGGGTCCGCGGCGGCCTGGGCGACGGCGGGCAGTTGTCCCAGGAGCGGTGCGAGCTGCTCGCGCCGTGGCGGAGCTGCCTGGTTATCGGCCTTCCGGGCCATCGTGTCCTCCGATGGCGGACATAAGTCCGTGATGTCGCGGCTGATGCTGTATCCCGCTGCCGGCGGGTCCCGTCACGCCCAGGTCAGCGGCGCAGGCATCGCTACCGGGCAGATGTCCGCTGGCAGAGGACATCTGATGCCCGCAGCCGGTGCCCGCGACCCCGTCAGTCACCGTGGCCATCGCGGGGATCGCGGTCTGGCCGGCCGCCTGCGACGTACCGGCTCCAGGTAGCGCCCGCGTTGACGTGCTGGCGGGTGGTGGTGGTGTGGTGGAAGCCGAGGGCGTCGGCGACGACGGGCGCGGGGACGGCGAGGACGAGCTGGCGCAGCGCGGAGATACGGGCGGTGCGCAGCGGCAGGCCGTGATCGCGGAGCAGCCCGGCGATGTAGTGGTAGGCGGCGGGCTGGCCGGCGCCGCGGCCGGGGAACAGCCAGTCGCTGCCGTGGTTGGCGGGGACCTGGTGGTGGCGGGTATCGGCGAGCTGGTGCAGCAGCGCATCGAAGGGGGCGGGGACGGGGCTGGGCGGGTCGCCGAGGCGCAGCCAGGTCTGGCCGTCGTCGTCGCGGGTCAGGTCGCCGGCGGACAGCCGCAGGATGCGGCTGAGCGGCTGGGCGTAGAGCAGCATCAGGCAGGCGGTGGCGCGGGGCTTGATGGGGATGGTGGTGCTGGTGGCGAAGCGGCGCAGCAGGTCCAGGCGGCGCTGCTGGGTGATGGCCTGGCCGGAGTAGGGCTGCTGGCGGGGGATGTCGAGGTGGCGGGGGATGTGGCCGTGCCCGGATGCCCAGACCAGGAACGCGCGGACGCCTTCGCGCTGGTAAGGGCCGCGGGCGGCGTGGTAGGCGTCGATGTGGGCCTGGGTGAGGGCGGACGGCCGCACGCCCAGGCCGTCAGCCCAGGTCAGGAAGGTGTGGGCCTGGTTGAACCGGGTCTTGGCATACAGGCAGGCGGTGGTGCGCAGCGGCCCGGCGGCACCCCGGGAGCGCATCGCGGGGAGCTGGTGCCACAGCCCGAACTGGCGCAGCAGCCGCAGGTGCGGGTGCCCGGCCAGGCTGTCCAGCCGCCAGTCCAGCCACAGCTGGAACTCCCGCAGTTGCCTGTCGACAGCGGGTAGCACGCCGCAGTCCACCAGCAGGTCCCGCAGGTAGTGGACGGCCCGACGGCGGGGCCAGCCGTCCAGCGCCTCGTGGGTGAGCGCTACCTTGCCGGTGGCCAGGTGCGTGAGCAGTTCCTGAATGTGCGGTTTGCGCAGCCAGTTAAACGTGCTCGTCAGGCTGGCCGAATCAGCAAGGGCATCGGCCAGCGGTTTCAGCGGCGGGGCAACCGAGCCGGTCCCGTCATCCAGCAGCCGGGCGGCCATCCAGGTCACCGCGCACCGGCCGCACAGCCGGCTCAGCCCCCGCCGGCTGCCCATGACCACCGCCTCGGCGCCGCACCGCAGGCAAGAGAAATCACGGTCGATCCCGGCGCAGTCCCGGCAGATCCGCGCCCCGCCGCGCAGGCCGGGCAGCGCCCTGTCCCGGGTCCCGCAGCCAGGGCAGGTCCCGGTGGCCGACAGCGCCACATCCAGGCACGGGTAGCACAGGTGCCCGTCGGGAAACGACGCGGCCGGGTACCCGTAGTTCCCGCACCGGGCGCAAGTCCGCTTCTTCGACGCCGAGGCGGTCACGGGCCAGGACGCAGCTTCGCGCGGGCCGGCCGCAGCGCGTTCAGGTCCGTTACCGCCTCCTTGCCGCCGCCGCTGGCAGCGGCGCGGCGGCGAGCCGGGACATTCTCGGCACGGGTGGCGATCAGCTGCGCCGGGGTGACGCCGAAGATGTCGCACAGCGCGGCAAGCACCGGCAGCGACAGCCGTTCCGGGGTCTGGGTGACCAGCCGCCACACCTGGACCGACGACAGCGTGATCCCCCGCTCGGCCAGCAGCGGCTCCAGCTCGCTGGTGTTGAACAATCCGGCGGCGGCCATAACCTCCCGCAGCCGCCACTGGTAGCTGACCTGCCGTCTCGCCGCCATCACCGGCTCCTTCCCGGCCGCATCGCCGCGGCCGCCGTCGCATCCAGCGCCCGCCGCAGCGTCCGGGTCCGGAAATCCGAGGACACGCAGGTGTAGATCGCGGTGGTCGAGGCGTGCTCATGCCCGGCCTGCTGCTGCACGAAAAACGGGTCCCACCCTGCCTCGATGAGGTGGGTGACATACGAGCGGCGCAGCGAGTGGAAATCCAGCCCCTCATCCAGGCCCAGCGCGTCCCGGTAATCACACAGCCGCTTGTGCAGCGCGCCGGACCCGATCCGCGGCCCCCGCTCGGACGGCCACAGCGCCGCCGACTCCCCGGCCGACGGCATCAGCGGCCGGGCCTCGGCGATCCACTGGCCCAGCACCACCGGCACCCACTCCCACACGGTCAGCACGCTGCGGTGCTTGGGCGGCGAGCCCTTCATCGCCTTGCCGAACCGGACCTGGCACACCCCGTACTCCCCGAACTCCGGCGCGTGCGGGTTCGGCCCGAAATCGGCGACATCCAGCATCTGCGTCTCGGTGCGGCGCAGCCCGAACCCGTAGGCCACCTTCAAAGCGACCGCATCGCGGAACACCGGCAGCCACCCCTTCCGGCCATCGCCCCGCACCCGGACCGCCTGCTCATCGGCGTAATCGAACAGCGTTTCCAGCTCATCGAGGGTGAACGCCCGCTTGCGCGGGTCCGCCTCATTGTCCTGGACGTGGACCGCGGTGTTCCACTCATGCACCACCTGGACCGGATGGGTGCCGAACCGTTCCTGGCACTGCCCGGCCACCCGTATGCCGGATCGGTCACATACCAGCAGAACGCCGACACCGACGAGGCGTAGGACCGGATCGTGGACCGGCGCAGCCCCTTGATCCCGCGCAGCTCGCCCAGCCACTCATCCACCATCCCCGGACCCCACTGCCACGGGAACGCATCGGCGTGCGCGGCGAACGCCCGCACCATCGCCTGCCGCCGCCCGATCGTGGTGAACGCCAGGTTCCGGGCCAGCTGCTGCGCCCGCCACCCCTCCAGCATCGCCGCGAACACCTGCTCATCGGGATGCAGCAGCGGCACGCCCGCCGCCAGGTGCAGCCCCGCCGACCCCGGCGTCCCGTCCCGGCCCATCCCCATCCCGGCCACCCTCCGTCACTTACATCAGATGAAGGAATCTTTCACCAGATGTAAGAGATGCGCAACCTGGCAGGCAGCAGCCCGCCGCAACGCCGGACGCCTTTCCGCAGCGATTTGCAAAATGCGCCGGACTGAACAGCACCCAGCATCATTCAGTGCACCTCAGCCGCACTATCCATAACCATTCAGCACGCCGCATCAAAACCATTCCAGTGCTTCATCAGATGAAACCCGCGCTGTTACGAGCAAGATGCGCATAGCGTTCACATCCGTTTGGCCCGGGCGCGGGCCAGAAGGCATACTGAAAGAGCCAGGCCGGGGTCAGACCGGGGAAATTCACGGCGCATTCGCGCCGGGCCTGCCATCGAAAAAGGGGAAGCCTCATGGCGGACGTTCAGCGCGATGACGAGGTTCACGATGACGGGGTTCGCGGCGACGGCCAGCCGGCTAGTATCCGGCCGCGCCGCCGCACCCGGAACCAGGGCAGGCGCGGCCGGACAGTACGGTTCGCGCTCACCGATCAGGAGTACGCCGAGCTGTCGGCCGCCGCCAGTCACGCCGGGCTGGCACGTGGCGCGTTCGCCGCCGAAGCGGCCCTGTCGGTGGCGCGGGGCGTGGTCGTGACACCCGACACGCCGCTGCGCGATGCCTTTCACGCCTGGACCGCGCCGCGCTGCTGGTCCGCAAGATAGGCGTCAACCTCAACCAGGCCGTCGCCAAGCTGAACGCGACCGGGCAGTGGTCCGGTGACCTTGTTCCGTACGCTCAGGAGAGCGACCGCCGGGCGGCCCGGCTGGAGGCGGCCGGGGAAGACCTGCGGAAGAGATTCCTCCGCGCCATCCGGGCACCTGGTCCACGTGGACCGCGATCCCCGGATCGCCCCGCCGTCCCCGGATGACCGGATGGCCCCCGGCCCCGGCGCGGATGGCATTCCGCGCGTTCCTCTCCGCGTGGTCCGGGACGGCCGGAATGGAACCGGTGGCGTTCCCCGTGGCCCGGAACGCCCGGATGGCGGTCCGCCGTCCCGGTGGCCGGAACGGTGCCGGCACCTTTTTTCAACTTCGCTTTTCCACGTCGCTGGATAGGTGAGCGGTGATCGGGAAGGTCTGCCCGCGCGGCCAGAACCTGGCCGGGCTGATCCGCTACCTGTACGGCCCCGGCCGCCGGGAAGAACACACCGACCCGCACATCATCGCAGGCTACCGCCCGCCCCAGGATCTAGAGCCCCCGCTGCGCGGCAATGGCAGCCGGAACTTCCGCCGCCTGACCGGCCTGCTCTGCCTGCCTCATGATGCGCTCGGCAAGTGGGGGTACGCCAAACCGGTCTGGCACTGCTCGATGCGCGCCGCCCCCGAGGACCGCCTGCTCTCCGACGCGGAATGGGCGCAGATAGCCGAGGATGTGATGCACCGCACCGGGCTGTGCCCGCGCGGCGACGAAGACGACGCGGTGCGGTGGATCGCGATCCGCCACGGGCCGGATCACGTCCACCTGGTCGCGATGCTGGCCCGCCAGGACCGGACCCGCCCCCGGCTGTGGAACGAACGGTACCGGGTCCGGGATGCCTGCCTGGCTGCGGAGCGACAGTACGGGCTGCGGTCCACCGCCCCGGCCGACCGCACCGCGGCCCGCCGCCCCACCCGCGCCGAGACCGGCAAAGCCGAACGCCACGGCCGGGACGAGCCAGCCCGGCTCACCTTGCGCCGCCACGTGTCCACCGCCGCCGCCTCGGCCGCCATCACCACCGAGTTCTTCGCCCGCCTGGACCAGGCCGGGGTACTGGTCCGGCTGCGTTACAGCACCAGGAACCCCGCCCAGGTCACCGGGTACGCCGTCGCCATGCCCGACGACACCGCCCGGAACGGCGACCCTGTGTGGTACGGAGGCGGCAAACTCGCGCCCGATCTGAGCTGGCCCAAGCTCCAGCAGCGGTGGACCCGCCCGGCCCGGCCGGACTCCCCGCTCACATCAGACGAAGCTGACGCGTTGTGGGAGTACGCCGCTCGCACCGTCGCCGACGCGACAGGCCGGATCAGGTTCTTCACCGCGACCGGGAACCCGGCCGCTGCCGCCGATGTCGCGTACGCCGCCTCCGACACGCTGCATGTGGCGGCCGCTGCGCTCGGCAGCCGCATCCTGCGCCGCGCCGCCGACGACTACGACCGCGCCGCCCGGCAGCCCTGGGGGCGGATACCCGCGCCGACCCCGGCCGGGAACCAGCTCCGCCACGCCGCCCGGCTCATCTCCGCCTACGCCTACCTCACCCAAGACCGCACCCTCACCCCGGTCGTGCTCCTGGTCCGCCTCGCCGCCCTGGCCGAAGCGGTTGCGGAGTGGCGCGAGTCCCAGCAGCGCGCCGCCCAGGCCGCCGCCGCGCTCCGCGCCGCCCGCCACCTGCGCACCGCCACCAGGCCCACCCCCACCAGGCCACCCGGCAGGCCCGCCACCGCCACCACACCAGCCCAGCCGAAACCATCGAGGCCACGCCCGGCCACCGCCGCCGGACTCGCGGCGCTCAGCTTCCCCGCCACGCCCCGTCGTCCCGCACCAGGCCAGCCCGGATCCAGCCCGCACGACCAGCCCCCGCCACGGCGGCGACCGCCACCACGGCCACGCGGACCCACCCGCTAACCATGGGCCAGGGCGCAGGCTGCTCCTGGTTCCCGCGCATGGGAACGTAGGTGCTATAAGTCATCAGTCCCCGGCTGAGCCTGCCGGGTATATCTCGCCGCTGACATGCGCTTGCGAGCATGTTCGTGTCCGGCTCCGCACCCGGCACACAGCAAGGCAGACACGCGCCGCTTACTGGCAGTTGCACAGGTAGCAGGTGTCCGTTGGCGATCTTGGCCGCTTTAGGCACCGTTGACGTTCGCCCTTCCCTGCGCCACGATGGGCTAGCAGTTTTCTTCGTCTTCGAGCAAGGAGAGCCGATGCGTGCTCGTTTTCTCGGCAAAGACCCTGAGTCCTCCGAAGGTGACTCTCCTACCCTGTTCGCCACCGACCGCACCGACCGCGTGACCTACATCGCCCAAGGCTGGAAGGTGACCGACCCCCAGGTCCTAGCCGACGTCGGCCCGGTACCTGACCACGAGACCGTAATCGAGATCCCGGAAGACGTGCTGAAGTTCTACGCGCGCCGCTACCAGGAGGAGCAAGGCAACTGACCTTCATCGAACCCGGACCTGATTTCACCCAACTCTTCCAGTCCTTCGAGCACACGGCATTCCGGCTGGAGATGCGCGACCGGTACAACTCGCCGCGCGAGGCTGAGCCGTTTCGTAAATTCCTGGCCGGTGAGCCAGACGTGTCGTATCACGAGAACTGGCTGAATCTGGTTCGGGAGGCGACCGCCGAAGGGCGCTTGTTTTCCCGTGTGCGGGTAGTCACTTTCCCCTTGACCGATTACATCCGCTTCACCATGTGGGTTGCGGGTTATACCCGCAAGGCGGGCGACGACATCTGTTATCTCACTCGTGACCAAGCGGCCGTGGCCAGGCTGCCAGCACATGACTTCTGGCTGTTCGACTCCCGCAAGCTGGTCATGATGAATTTCGATGAGGATGCCCGTTTCGTCGGCGCGGAAGTCATCGAGGACCCCTCGGCCATTGTGGAACACAACTACTGGCGTGATGCCGCACGTCATCACGCCCTGACCCCGGATGAGTTTGTCGCCACCTATGAACAGCGGGACGTCCAGCGTCGATGAAGCGCGCAGCGCGCTCGGTAAGCGACTCCGCGAGCTACGCCAGCAAGCAGGGCTATCTGGCAAAGAGCTTGCGGAGTCGTTGTCGTGGGTTGGCTCTAAGGTTTCTAAGATAGAAAACGGGAAGCAGACCCCTACCGACCAGGATATCCGCGACTGGACTTGCGTCACGAACGCCGGGGACCAAGCTGACAGTCTTCTAGCTGCGCTTCATAATCTTGAACTGCAACATGCCGAGTGGCAGCGCCTGCTGAAAGCAGGCATGAAGTCGCATCAGCTATCGCTTTCTCAGCAGGACGAGAAGACCAGGTTGTTCCGCGGGTTTGAAAATACCGTGGTGCCGGGGTTGCTACAGACACCCGAGTATGCGCGCGCACGCTTCGCTCAGGTGGTGCTGGTGCACAACGTTCCGAACGACATCAACGAAGCTGTTAAACAGCGAATGCAACGCCAGGAGATGCTGTATCGCCCGGACAAACGTTTCCACATTATTATTACTGAGTCCGTGCTTCGCTACCGGCTAGTTTCAGTGGATATCATGCTCGGCCAGCTCGACCGCCTCATGGCGATCTCTTCCATGCGCAACATCAGACTCGGTGTCATCGACTTCAAGACGCAGTACGTCACCGACCCCCGTCATGGGTTCTGGCTGCTAGATAGCGACCTGGTGCGTGTCGAGACCTACTCGGCTGAGCTGAACCTGCGCCAGCCGCAGGAGGTCGAACTGTACAGCCGCATCTTCGAGCAGCATGCCGCCGTTGCCAGCTACGGCGCGCCAGCCCGCGCGATCATCAGCCGTGCCATGGAGGTGCTGGCCGCTGAGGCGGACGAGCCTTAGCTCGTGATTTCTGCTAGGCGCGCTAGGCGATGTTTTTCTAGCAAAGGTGAGCAAATTTCTGGCGCATTGGCCATCGCCTCTCTACGCTCCCGAAGAGGAACCATCCGCACGGTTCACCTCCACCGCTTCGGGAGGCTAAGTGACTACCTCTGTGCCACTGCTCACCAGGGAGCAGGCGGAACGGCTACCGGAGCGTTCACGCGCGGTCGTGGAGTATCGCAAGTCCGGCCTCTCGCTCAACCACATCCAGGGCTGCCCGCTGGACTGCGCCTACTGCATCCGGCACACCTACGGCCTGTGGGACCAGCGCCAGCCGCGCGCACTCATGAGCGACGCCGAGGCGGTTGAACAACTGGTCAGCCATCGCTACTTTCAACCGCACGTCACTCCGGTACAGGTTCTCAACCGTGCGACAGACCCGTTCTTGCCATCTGTCCGGCCGCACACGCTCGCGGTGCTGGCCGATCTCGACGGCCGCGGCCTGCGGAACCACGTGCTGGTCATCACGCGGCACCAGATGAAGCCCAGCGATATCGAGCAACTGAATCAGCTTGCCAATCTCAAGGTGACGCTGCTGTTCACGTATTCCGGCATCCAAGACAAGCGCATTGAGCCCTATCCGTCGCAGGTCGCAGCCGACTCCCTGAAGCTGATGAGCATCCCTGCCCATCGCAAATACCGGACAATCTTGTACTGGCGTCCGCTGGTGCCGGGCCTGAACGACAGCGAAGAACATCTCGCGCGGGCTTACGCGCTGAGCCTGATTGCCGACGCGACCGTCTTTACCGGCCTGTTCTACCGGAATCAGGTCGCGCAGTATTACCGGGCTAACGGGCTGCCCGAGCCCTACGAATGCACCGCGCGCCGCAAGATCGTGCCCGAGACGCTTGAACAGCGCGTGCTGGAAGCCTTCGCCGGTTCCGCTTCGCTGTTCCGCAAGACATCGTGCGCCGTGTCGTACGTGCACCGCATGCCCGACTACAACGGCCATTACGGCATCGAAGAGCTCTGCGACATCTGCTCGGTTAGCCAGGCCGGCCGGTGCCACAGCGCGCACCGGGTGCCCTCTGCGGATCAGATTTACCAGGTTGCCCGCGCGTTGCCAGAAGCTGAGGGCATACAGGTAGTAGACATCAGCGAGCGGGCCGCCGTCGTGTCCGGGCTGAACGACGAGCAGCCACGCTACTACCTGCAACATGCGCTCGGCTTCCAGATGCACGACGTACGGCATCCGCATCACGTGCACCGTCATGGCCGCGCGGAGATCGGATGGAAGGACGCGGCACGCGATGACTGACTGGACGAGCCTGAGCTATGCCGTAGCCGACGTAGAGGGCAACGGCCAGCAGCCGCCCGACCTGGTAGAACTGGCTGTCCTGCCGATCACGGACGGCACCATCGGTCAGCCTGTGACCTGGCTGGTCAAGCCACCCCGGCCG
>Ga0070741_10008974_pt1 | contig 19725 bp, 16 predicted proteins | sample Coa_R1_4_FD_66440 | JGI IMG/M metagenome (GOLD analysis project Ga0070741, IMG submission 66440) | Surface soil microbial communities from Centralia Pennsylvania, which are recovering from an underground coalmine fire - Coalmine... | ecosystem: Environmental > Terrestrial > Soil > Unclassified ...
TCTACTGCCGCGAGTGCTTCCAGAAGCGCGGGAGCGCCGGGACGCGACCGGCGGGCCGGCGCAGTCCGGCCTACCTGGACTGAGCGCCGGGCTCGCCGGCGACGCGGTCGGTCGCGGGGTCTGACGGGGGCGGCGGCGCGGCGGCGCCGTCCGGTGGCTCCCGGAGTGCCTCGACGATCACCACCACCAGGCCGATGATGCCGATCGTGATCCCGCCCGCGATGCCGGCCGGGACCGGGTGGCTCAGGACCTTGCCACAGAGGAACATGAGCCCGACGCCGAGCGCGAGGAGCCCGAATCCCGCCCGGAGGCGCGGGGTCAGCACCGGCTCGGGCGGCTCGTGGTCGCGCACCGCGCCACTCTAGCACGCGTGTGCCGCGATGACCGGCCAAAAGGCTTGACTGCCCCGTATGCGAAGGCTACGCTGGCCGTGGGCTCGGGGATCCTGCCCTTCGGCCCGACCCGGGGGCTGGCTTGACGATCAAGAGCGATCGGTGGATCAAGCGGATGGCCCTGGAGAAGGGCATGATCGAGCCGTTCGAGGAGCGGCAGGTCCGTGACGGGATCTCGTACGGGCTCTCCTCGTACGGGTACGACATTCGCATCGCCGATCAGTTCAAGATCTTCACGAACGTGTTCAACACCGTGGTGGACCCCAAGGCGTTCGACTCGCGGTCCTTCGTGGACTTCCAGGGCGAGGTCTGCGTGATCCCGCCCAACTCCTTCGCGCTCGGGCGATCGATCGAGTACTTCCGCATCCCGCGGGACGTCATGACGATCTGCGTCGGGAAGTCGACCTATGCCCGGTGCGGGATCATCACCAACGTCACGCCGTTCGAGCCCGAGTGGGAAGGCTTCGTGACCCTGGAGATCTCGAATACGACGCCGCTGCCGGCCAAGATCTACGCCCGGGAGGGGATCGCCCAGGTCCTGTTCTTCGAGTCGGACGAGGCGTGCGCCGTCTCGTACGCCGACCGGCAGGGGAAGTACCAGGCGCAGCAGGGTATCGTGTTGCCCAAAGTGTAGGGGAGAGCCGACATGGCCGACCAGCAGAAGAAGAAGGTGGAGCGGCCGAAGGACGACGGGGAGGCCGAGGGCGGCGCAGCCAACCCCGAGGTGTCGAAGAAGGGCAAGAAGATCAAGGAGGACCTCGACAAGCTCCTCGACGAGATCGACGACATCCTGGAGGAGAACGCCGAGGAGTTCGTGAAGAGCTACGTCCAGCGGGGCGGCGAGTAGCAGGAGCCGGGACGCGTGCCGATCTACGAGTATCGCTGTCGCGCGTGCGGCCGCGCGTTCGAGCGCCTGGTCCAGGGCGACCAGCCGGTCGCCTGTCCCGAGTGCGCCAGCGGAGAGGTGACCCGCCTGCTCTCGCTGTTCGGGTTCAGGAGCACGGGCGGCGGCCTGGTGGCGTCGGCCGGCGGCGCGGGCGGATGCGGCTGCGGCCGGGGCGGGTGCGGCTGCCACTGACGCGACCGCGCGGCGAGCCGGCGCCGACATCGAGGGGCCTCCGGGCCCCTTTCGTGTCCCCCGCCGGGGCAGCCGGGCGGCGAGATGCCGGGCGCGCGGGCGCGGGTCCGGGCCGCCGCGCTCCGGTTCCGGCCGGGGTCCGCGCCGGCTCTCCCGCCACGGGCCGTCCGCCGCGCGATGACCGCGGGAGCAGGGCACGCCGGCGCGGGGCATGTCGCCGGGCGGCCCGCGTGGCCCGGCCGTCTCACGGCGTGACCGGGGCCGGCTCGATGGCAGCCTCCTCGCTCGAGGCCATTGCCGGGAGCTCTCCACCGCGACCCCCGACCGCGCGATGCGGATGGCCGCCCGCGCCCGCGGCGCTCCGCGGCCGCCCGGGCGTGACGCTCCGGAGCGGCGAGCGATGCCGGGCTGGCGCCCGGACGCTCGAGCTCGCACGCTGACCGCTCGGAGGACCTGCCGATGGATCTCCGTCAGCTGGAGGTGTTCGCCGGAGTGTACGACCTCCGCAGCTTCTCGCGCGCGGCCTCGACTCTGCGCCTGACGCAATCCACCATCAGCGAGCACGTGCGGCTGCTCGAGGAGGAGGTCGGGACGCGCCTGTTCGATCGACTCGGACGGGAGACCGTCCCGACCCGGGCCGGCGAGCTCCTCTACGGCTACGCCCGGCGGATGCTCGCCCTCCGCACCGAGGCCCGGCAGGTTCTCGATGATTTCCTCGGCCAGGTCACCGGAGTCCTGACCATCGGCGCGAGCACGATCCCCGGGGAGTACGTGCTGCCGGCGCTGCTCGGGCGCTTCCGCGAGCGCCACCCGCGCGTGTCGATCGCCCTCAGCATCTCGGACAGCCGGGGGATCGTCCAGGCGGTGATCGACGGCCAGGTCGACGTCGGGGTGGTCGGGGCCGACCCGGGGAACCGGACCGTGGAGGCGCGGCCGCTCATGCCCGACGAGCTGGTGGTCGTGGTCCCGCCGGCCCACGCGTGGATGCAGCGGCGCGAGGCGACGCTCGACGAGCTCCGCGCCGAGCCGCTCATCGTCCGCGAGCCGGGGTCCGGGTCGCGCCAGGCGCTCGAGCGCGCCCTCGAGGCGGTGGGGCGGAGCCTGGCGGACATGCGGGTGATCGCCGAGATGGGGTCCACCGGCGCGATCAAGCAGGCGGTGAAGTGCGGCGTCGGCCTCTCGATCATGTCGCAGCGCGCCGTCGAGGACGAGTGCCGGCTCAAGTTGGTCGGGTGCGTGCGGCTCCGCGACGTGGCGCTGACGCGGCGGTTCTACGTGGTGTGCCACGCGAGCCGGTCGCGGTCGCCGCTGGCCAGGGCGTTCCTCGAGTTCCTGGAGTCCGTGTAGCCCTGCCGGCCGGGCGGGCGGGGCCGGCCCGGGCCGCGGCGTCCTCCGCGACCCGGGCCGGCGCTGCTACAGCGCGACCTCGCGGGAGGTGATCGTGTAGCGGAAGTGCTCCGGGTCGAGGCTGTCGCGCCGGCCCTGGCGCGTCTCGGCCTGCGGGTACATCAGGAACGGCACCGCCGGCCCCGCCGAGCCGGGCAGGGCGACGTCGTGGGCGTAGTTGTACGCGATCCAGTTCATCTCCCACTGGCCGAAGAGCTTGGCCCGTGCGCGCTGCACCGGGGGGTCGATCAGGGTCAGCCCGCCGGGCTTCTCCTCCAGCACGACCTTCCGGACGTCGGCGGGATCGACCGGGATCCAGCCGTGCTGGGCCGAGTAGAACTCGGCGCGGCAGTGCTGGGCCTTGGTGACGTCGCCGCTCTTGCCGAGGCTCCTGAACTCCGCGGAGTCGGCGACCCGGAGGCCGTAGACGTCGCGGGCGGGAATGCCGAGTGCCCGCGAGAACCCGACGAACAGCGCGTTGAGGTCGGCGCACTTGCCGCCCAGGTTGCGCGTCTCGAGCATGGTGGCGATGTCCCCCAGCCCGCAGCCGCGCACCTTCGGATCCCGGAACGTGTTCTCGACGATCCACTCGTACAGCGCGCGCGTCTTCTCGAGATCCGTGCGAGCGCCGTTCGTGATCTCGCGCGCGGTGCTCTCGACGATGCCGTCCGTCCGGATGAGCTCGGTCGGCTCGAGGTACCGGGCCAGCGTCGCGCGGTCCTCGGGCGCCGGGTTGGCGGGCGCCGCCTTCGGATCCACCAGGCGGTCGCGGGTCGCGACGCGCGCCACCAGCTCGAGGGTGGGGGCGGCGACGCCGTCCGGCCACTCGGCGCTGACCAGCGCGGCACCGTAGCGCGGATCGCGCGCCACGCGCACGGTCGCGGCGTTCCCGGTCCAGGTGTGGCCCAGGCCCTTCTGGTAGTCGGTGTCCGTCGCCAGCGGCAGCGGGAGCCACACCCGGCTCGGGCCGCCGGGATCGAGGATCTCCACCCGGGTGGTGATCTCGAACGCTCGCCACCGATCGCCGGCGGCGCCCGCGAGGCGCGGGAGCCGGGCGAGTGCGGCGGCGGCGGGCCACGCGGCCGTCGCCTTCAGGAATGCGCGTCGGTGCATTGCGGGACTCCTCCTCGCCTCTGGTGTGTACGCGTCGTGGGTGGCGCGAATTGCTCTCGCTCAGCGTAAGCGGCGGCCGGCGCGGAGACAAATCGATAATCTCGATTCGCCGCGCGACGGCGGATCGGACGGGGCTATGTCCTCAGGGGCGCTCGGCGAGGAGCGCCTCGATCAGCGCGCGCGCGACGGCGCCGTCCCAGTCGCGCGCGCCCTGTGCGAGGAACCGCGGGACTCCACGGCGGTCCAGGACGAAGGTCGATGGGACGACCCAGACCCGGTACTGCCGGGCAACCTCCTGTCGCGGATCCAGCCCGGTCGGGAAGGTCAGCCCCTGGGCCCGCACGAACGGACGGACCACCGATCCGCCCTCGCGGTCTTCCGCCAGCGCGACCACCGCGAGGCCGCGTGCGCCGTAATCCTGGAACACCCGCTCCATCGACGGCAGCTCCTCGCGACACGGCTCGCACCAGGTGGCCCAGAAGTTCAGGATCACCACCCGGCCCCGGAGGTCGTCGAGGCGGAGCATGCCGCCCTCCGGCGTCTCCACCCGGAACGCGGTGGCCAGGCCGGGCGCCGGGCGGACCAGATCGAGGGCGCGCGCGGGATCGTCGATGCCGCCCGCCAGGAGGAACGTCGCGAGGAGCGCGCCCGCGACGGACGCGGCCCGGGCGAGCATCGGCCGGACCGCGCCCGTGGGGGGGCGTCCGCTCGCGCCGGTCAGCGGAGGGGCGGGAGCGCCGTCCGGGCCCGCGTGTCGGCGCGCCACGCCGGCCGCCCGGCGGGAGGCCGCGCCATCCCTCTCAGCGACCGGCGCGGAGCCGCGGGATGACGTCGGTCGCCACCCGCTCCAGCACGGGGAACTGCTCGGGCCCGGGCGCATCGATCACGAACTCGTTCACGCCGGCCTCGCCGTAGCGGCCGACCATCTCCTCGAACGCGGCGACGCTGGACCAGGGGTCGGGCAGGCCTTGTTCCTTCATCTTGGACGCCCAGCCGTAGAACGAGCGCCAGATGGTCCCCGGATCGCGTCCGATCGCGCGGCAGTGCTCGTCCAGGATGCGGTTGCGCTCGCGCATCTCCTCCACCGTTCCGAACGAGTTCCACGCATCCGCGTACTCGGCGCAGATCCGCAGCATCCGCGACTTGTGGGCCCCGAGCGTCAGCGGCGGACGGGGCCGCTGGACCGGGTTCGGGCGGATGTGGGCGTCGACCAGCCGGTAGTGCTTGCCGGTGAAGGTGAGCCGCCCGTGTCGCAGCAGTCCGTCCACGATCTGGACCGCCTCGTGGAACCGTCCGACCAGCTCGCCCGCCGGCGGGAACGGGATCCCGAACTGCTCGTGCTCGGGCACGTACCAGCCCGCGCCGAACCCGAGCTCGAGCCGGCCGTTCGAGACGTGGTCGACCGTCATCGCCTCGTGGGCCAGCAGCGCCGGGTGACGGAACGTGTTGCAGCTCACCAGCACGCCGACCCGGATCCGTGACGTGCGGGCGGCCAGCGCCGCCAGCAGCGTCCAGCCCTCGAAGTAGGGGCCGGTCGGCCGGCTCGGCTGGTTGAAGTGGTCGCAGTCCCAGACGCTGTCGAAGCCGAGCCGCTCGAAGTGCTGCCATCGCTCGACCAGCGTGGGGAAGGGAAGGTTCTGGTCGGTGCAGAGCCCGAAGCGCATCCTGCGCGGCATCGCGTCCTCCCGGGGTCATGGGCCGCCCGGTCGCCGCCCCGCCCCGAGTATGCGAGCCCCGGCGCGGACGCGTCAATCGGGGCGCCGGATCGTGCCTTCCTTCTCCTGGTGGAGGAACTCGATCAGCCGCCGCGTGAGCTCGGGGGGAATGTCCTCGGGCTGGAGCGTCCGGGCCAGGCTGACCGTCTCGCGGTACGTGTTGACGAACGTCACGCAGGAGGGGCAGAGCTCGAGATGGATCTCCAGCGCCTTGGCCCGCTCGGCCGGCAGCTCGCCCTCGAGGTAGTCCACGAGGAGCGCCACGCACTCGTCGCAGCGCGCCACATGCGGGATCTGGTCCACCACTCCTCCCCGGCGCATCCGGCCCGTCGGCGGGCCGGTTCGATCGTAACACGCTCCACCCGCGCGCGGCGGCCCGGGGGCAGCGCCATCGGGGGGTGAGACGGGTTCCCAGGGCCGATCGTTGCCGGCTCCGCGGCGGCGCGCCGGCCAAAGGGGCCCGGCCGGCGGGCGTCCGCGACCCGGACCGCCCGCCGGCGCGCACCGCGCCCGGAGGTAGAATGACTTCCGCCGCCGGTCAGCCGGCGCGCGCGGGGGTCCGGCGACATGGCCCAGAGGAGGCTCGGCCACGTGGTCCTGGGGGTGCCCTCCCTGACGCCGTCGCGAGCGCGTGCCGCCATCGATCCCCTCCTCACCGGGCTGGCGGGGCTGGTGGCCGACACGCCGGCGGAAGAGATCCCGGAGCCGGTGCGGCGGCACGCGTGCCTGGTGATCGCCGACACGCTGGGGGTGATCCTGGGCGGCAGCGAGGAGCCCGAGCCGCGGCGCCTCCGCACGAGCGCCGAGCGTGCTCCCGGCCCGGCGACGATCCTGGCCTCGGGCTTCCCCCGTGTGGAGCCCTGGTGGGCGATCGTCGTCAACGGGCTCGCCGGCACGACGCTCGAGCTGGACGAGGGCCACCGGTTCGCCCGCGGCCATCCCGGAATCCACGTCGTGCCGGCCGCGCTGGCCGAGGCCGAGCGGCTGGACGTCCCCGGCGCAGCGCTCGTGGGGGCCGTCGTGCTGGCCTACGACGTCGCGGCGCGCCTGGGCGGCGCGGGCCCGGTCCGGGCCGGCATGCACATGCACGGGGTGCACGGGACGGTGGGCGCGGCGGCGGCGGTGGCGCGCCTGCGCGGACTGGACCGCGAGAGGACCGCGCGGGCGCTCGGCGTCGCGGCCGGTCTCACGCTCGCGACCTCCTGGCGAACCGCGCTCGAGGGCGCGACCGTGCGGAACGCGTACGCCGGCGTGGCCGGCGCGACCGGCTGGCTGGCGGTGGACCTGGCGGAGGCCGGGATCACGTCGCTCCCGGACATGCTCGGCGAGACCTTCGGACGGATCAGCGGGACCGGGCTCGACGCGGGGGCGGTCCTGGACGGTCTCGGGCGGCGATTCGAGATCACCCGCAACTACTTCAAGCGCCACGCGTGCTGCCGGTACAGCCACCCCGCGATCGAGGCGCTCGAGTCGCTCCTGACCGGCGCTCCCCTCGACGCCGCCGGGATCGTCGGCGTGCGGGTTGCGACCTCGGCGCTCGCGGCGACGATGGACGCTCGCGAGCCCGTCGGCGCGCTCGCGGCCAAGTTCTCGATCCCGTATGCGATCGCCGCCCGGCTCCTGCTCGGGCACTGCGGGCCGGAGGCGTTCCGGGAGCCGGCGCTCTCGGACTCCCGGGTGCGCGCGCTGGCCCGTCGCGTCGAGGTGGTCGAGGACCCCGCCCTGAGCGCGCTCGTGCCCCGGCTCCGCCCGGCGCGCGTCGAGGTTCGCCTGGCCGACGGCCGCGTGCTGGCGGCGCAGGTGGACAACCCGGCCGGGGAGTTCGATCGGCCGTACTCGCTGGCCACGCTCCGCGAGAAGTTCCGGGCGCTGGCCGCGCCCGTGCTCGGTCCCGTCGGCGCGGGCCCGGCGTGGGAGCGCTGCCTCGCGCTCGGCGAGGGCGGGCGGGTCCGCCAGCTCGCCAGCGGCCTCTCCGGCGTGGCGGGCGCCGCGGGATGACCGGTCCGAGGAGGCCCCGGCGGCGGGCCGACCGGTGCGGGAGCGGGCGGTGGACTTCAGCCTGACCGAGGAGCAGCGGAGCTACCAGGCGCTGGTGCGCGACTTCGCGCAGCGCGAGGTCGCGCCGCGCGTGCAGGAGTACGACCGCGACGAGCGCTACCCCGTCGAGCTCGTCGCCAAGATGGCCGAGCTCGGGTTCCTGGGCGGCACGATCCCCGAGGAGTACGGCGGGTCCGGGATCGATCACCTCACGATGGCGCTCGGCATCGAGGAGATGTCGCGGGTCTGCATCCACATGGGGTCGGCGATGGGCCGCGCCGCGGGCCTCGTCGGCTCGGGGATCCTCCGGTTCGGCACCGAGGCGCAGAAGCGGCGCTACCTGGTCCCGCTCGCCCGCGGCGAGGTCTTCGCGGGCACCGCGGTGACCGAGCCGCACTCGGGGACCGACGTGGCCGCGATGGAGACGACGGCGGCGCGCCGGGGCGGCGAGTACGTGCTGAACGGCGCGAAGACGTGGATCTCGGGGGTGGGGCTCGCCGCGTGGTACCTGACGTTCGCCACGCTCGACCGCGCCCGGGGGCCACGAGGCGTCTGCGCCTTCATCGTGGAGCGCGGGTTCCCGGGCCTCGTCGAGCGCCCGATCCGCCACAAGCTCGCGTTCCGGCCGGCCGCCGTGGGCGAGCTCGTCTTCGAGGACTGCCGCGTGCCGGCCGAGAACCTGGTCGGCCGGGAGGGGGAGGGGCTCAAGGTCGCGATGTGCGCGGTCGAGAACGGGCGCCTGTCGGTCGCCTGCCGGGCGGTGGGGCTCGCGCAGGGGTGCCTGGACGCGTCGGTCGCCTACGCCCGGCAGCGCGTCGTCTTCGGCCAGCCGATCGCCCGGTACCAGCTGGTCCAGGCGAAGATCGCCGACATGGTCCTGGGCGTCGAGTCCGCCCGGTACCTGACCTACCGTCTCGCGTGGCTCCGGAGCCGGGGCGTCCGCCGCGCCCGGCGCGAGGCCTCGGTCGCCAAGCTCCATGCCACCGAGGTCGCGTTCCGCGCCGCGTCGGACGCGGTCCAGATCCACGGCGCGTACGGCGCCTCCGACGAGTACGCGGTGGGCCGCTTCCTCCGCGACGCGAAGTTCCTGCAGATCGTCGAGGGGGTCAACGACATCCACCGCGTGCTGATCGGCGAGTACGCGCTCGGGCTCCGGGAGGAGCGCCAGGACGCGGCGCCGGTCTCCCCCGCCGCAGCCGCTCCGCCGCCTCCACGCTAGCCTGTCGCGCCTCGCCCGCGCGGCCCGCGCCAGCGCGGGCTCACTGCGCCCGGCCGCGAGGGGGAGTCGTCAGGGACTCGCGCTCGCGAAGCGCCCGGGGCGGGCCGCGGCGGCGGCACCCGCCCCCGGGGCATCGCGAGGCGGCGCCGGCGGCGCGAGCGTCACCCGGCCGCGGCGCTCCGGAGGGCGTCGAACGTCCGCTGGAGGCCTTCGGCCAGCGCGACTCGCGGGGTCCAGCCGAGCACCAGGCGGGCGCGCGTGGCGTCCAGCACGCTGCGGCGCTGCTCGCCGGGCCGAGGCGGCCCGTGACGCGCCTCCGCGCGCCCGCCGGCCGCCGCGCGGAGGGCGGCGAACAGCTCGAGGACGGACGTCGCTACGCCGGTGCCGAGGTTCACCGGACCGGTCACGTCGGGGCGGTCCAGGGCGAGGGCGTTCGCCTCGGCGATGTCGCCGACATACACGTAGTCGCGCGTTTGGAGGCCGTCGCCGTTGACGATGCACGGCTCGCCGCGGAGGATGCGGTCGGTGAAGATCGCGATCACGCCCGCCTCGCCGTGAGGGCTCTGGCGCGGGCCGTAGACGTTCGCGTACCGGAGCGCCACCGTGCTGAGGCCGTACAGCCCGCCCCAGCACGCCAGGTACTGCTCGACCGTCACCTTCGAGACGCCGTAGGGCGACGACGGCCGCGTGGGGTGATCCTCGGGCGTGGGGAGCTTCTCGGTGTCGCCGTACGCGGCGCCGCCGGTGGAAGCGTAGACCACCCGGCGGACGCCGGTCTGGCGGCAGCACTCGAGCACGTTGAGCGACCCCAGGATGTTGATCTCCGCGTCCAGGCGGGGGTTGGCCACCGAGCGGCTCACCGCCGCCTGCGCGGCGAGATGGATGACCGCGTCCGGCGCCTCGGACCGGAAGACGTCCGCGAGCGCGGGATCGCGGATGTCCTGGACGTAGAGACGCGCCCGCGGGGGGACGTTCTCCCGACGGCCGGTGCTCAGGTCGTCGACGACCGCGACGCGGTGCTCCGCGGCGAGGCACCGCTCGACGACGTGGGATCCGATGAACCCGGCTCCCCCGGTGACGAGCACCTTCACGCCTCGATTATGGAGAGCCGGGCCCGTGTTGGGCAACCCGGCCACCCGGACCGGCTCGCCCGGACGGTTCCCGCTCGTCCCCGGCCTGGGCTACCCTGCCCGCCGTGACCGGGGAGATCGGCCGTGCCGCGCGGGAGCCGGGGGGCCGCCTCGGCCGCCTGTTCGCGCCGCGGGCCATCGCGCTGGTGGGCGTGCCCGGCGATCTCGACCGGCCCGGGGCGCGCCCGCTCCGCCACCTGCGCGCGCACGGCTACACCGGGCGCATCTACCCCGTCAACCCGCGGTATCCCGAGATCGGCGGCCTGCCGGCCTATCCGACCCTCGAGACGCTCCCGGAGCGGCCCGACGTCGCGTGGATCGGGCTCCCCGCGGCCCAGAGCGCGGAGGCGATCGCCGCCTGCGGGCGGGCCGGCGTGCCGTTCGCGGTCGTGCTTGCGGCCGGCTTCGCCGAGACGGGCGCGGCGGGCGCCGAGGCGCAGGCGCAGCTGGCGGACTGTGCCCGGCGCGCGGGGGTGCGCCTCCTCGGCCCCAACACGGTGGGGTACGTGAACGCGTGGGATGGGGTCGCGCTCACGTTCTCCACCGTCGGCGAGCGGTCCGAGCTTCCGCCCGGCGCGCTGGCGCTCCTCTCCCAGTCGGGGGGCCTCGGTGGATGCGTGCTCGACCGCGCCGCCGACCGCGGCATCGGGGTGGGGCTGTTCGTGTCGACCGGCAACGAAGCGGACCTCTCGCTTGCCGACTACCTGGAGTGGCTCGTCGAGGACGGCCGAGCGCGGGCGATCGCCTGCCTCGTCGAGCAGATTCGCGACCCCGAGCGCGTCGCCGGCGCCGTCGCCCGCGCCGCGGGTCGTGGGGTCTCCGTCGTCGCGCTCAAGATCGGCGCCTCCGAGACGGGCGCCCGCGCCGCGCGGTCCCACACGGGATCGCTGGCCGGCCGGCGCGACGCCTGGCGCGCCTGGGCGCAGGCGGTCGGCGTGGTGGAGGTCGCCGAGCTCGATCACCTGGCCGAGACCGCCGCCGCGCTGGCCCGCGCTCCCGCGCTCGGCGGTCCACGCGCGGCCATGGTCACGTCCTCCGGCGGGGTCGGGGCCCTGCTGGCCGATGCGATCGAGCCCCACGGCTACGTGTTCCCGCCGTTCGCCGCCGCGACGGCGGCCCGGGTGGGGCCGCTCCTGCCGGAGTACGCGACCGTCGCCAACCCGCTGGACATCACCGCCGGGCTCCCCGACCGGACGTTCGGCGAGGTGCTCTCGGCGGTCGCGGACGATCCCGGGGTCGACGTCGTCCTGGTGCCGCTGACGATGGCGACCGCCCGCGCCGGCGCCGCGCGAGCCGAGGAAGTCATCCGGGCGGCGGCGCGGTCGCGGACGCCCGTCGTGGTCTGCTGGCCCGGGGGCGGCCTGGTCCGCGACGGGGTCGCGCTCCTCGCCGCGTCCGGGGTCCCGGTCTTCTCGACGGTGGCCAGCTGCGCGGCCGCGCTGGCCGGGGCGCGGGCCCGGCGGATTCGGCGGGGGCGGCCCCCGGCCGCGGCAGCCCGCACGGCGCCGGTCCGGGCATCGGGCGGTCCGGGGCCGCTCCCGTGGCCCGCCGTCCGCGGCCTCCTGGTCGGCGCCGGGCTGACCGTCGTCGCCGAGCGCATCGTGCGGAGCGCGGCCGAGGTCGACGAGGCGGCCGCGACGCTGGCGTATCCGGTCGCGGTGAAGGCGCTCGGCCCCGCCCGGAAGACCGATGTCGGCGCGGTGAGGCTCGATGTCGACTCGCCGGGCGCCCTGGTGGCCGCCGTCCGCGCACTCCTGCCGCTCGGGGAGGCGTGCCTCATCCAGCCGATGGTCCGGGGGGTGGAGGTGCTGGTGGGCGCCCTCCGGGATCGAGAGCTCGGAGCCTTCGTGATGGTCGGGCCGGGCGGGGTCCAGGTCGAGCTCTACGGCGAGCGCGCGCTGGCGCCGGCGCCGTGCGACGCGGCGGAGGCCCGGCGCCTCGTGGCGGCGTGCCGCATGCTGGACGCGCTCCTCTCCGGTTACCGGGGCGCGCCGGCCGCCGATCGCGCGGCGCTCGTCGAGGCGGTGGTTCGCGCCTCTCATCTGGCGGCGGAGCTGGGGCCCGCCCTGACGAGCTTCGACCTGAACCCGGTCATCGTCGGTCCGCCCGGCCGGGGGGCGATCGTCGTCGACGCCCGCGTCCTCCTGGAGGCGTGAGACGTGCCCGGTCCGTCCCGGGCAGCGTGGGGGCCGTCGCGCGATGGCTGGCGACGTCGCCGGCGCCGTCGCGCCTGGCAGAGGCCTTGCTTCGAGCGAGGGCGGTGACTCGCTGGTCCATCGCCAACGGTCGGTATCCGGCCGCGTCTCGCTTCGCCGCCGCGGTGCCGCCGCGCTGGATCCTCGACGCCCTGACCGTATCGCGACATCGCGTCGCACAAAGCGGGTTGCCGCCCGAAGGCCCCAGCCTATAATGAGGACCATTCGCGTCCGGAACGACCGTGCGCGTGGAGGGTAGGATGGCGGAAGAGCGGGTCGCGGCATTCGTCCGGAGCTACGAGCGGCTGGAGCACGAGGTCCACAAGATCATCGTCGGGCACGACGAGATCGTCGACCAGGTGCTCGTGGCGCTGTTCGCCGGGGGCCACGTCCTCCTCGAGGGCGTGCCGGGGCTCGGGAAGACGCTCCTCGTGCGGACCCTGGCCGGGTGCCTCGACCTGTCGTTCTCCCGCATCCAGTTCACCCCGGACCTGATGCCCGCGGACATCATCGGGACGAACATCATCGTCGAGGACGCGGAGGGGCGGCGTCACTTCCGGTTCGAGCGCGGCCCCGTGTTCGCGCACATCCTGCTGGCGGACGAGGTCAACCGCGCCACGCCGAAGACCCAGTCGGCGCTGCTCGAGGCGATGCAGGAGGGCAACGCCACGGTCTCCGGCGTGGCCCACCGCCTGCCGTCCCCGTTCTTCGTGCTGGCGACCCAGAACCCGATCGAGATGGAAGGGACGTATCCGCTGCCCGAGGCGCAGCTCGACCGCTTCCTGTTCAAGCTCCGGGTCCGTTACCCCGTCCTCGAGCAGCTGAACGAGATCATCGACCGCACCACGAGTCGGCACGAGCAGGACGTGGAGCGCGTCATGTCCGGCGACGAGGTGCTCGGGGCCCGCGAGCTCGTGCGCGAGGTGCCGATCGCCACGCACGTGCGCGACTTCGCGTCGCGCCTGGTGATGGCGACCCACCCGCAGTGGGAGGACGCGCCAGCGGTCACCCGGCGCTACCTCCGGTACGGGGCGAGCCCGCGGGCGGCCCAGGCGCTCGTGCTGGGCGGCAAGGTGCGGGCGCTCCGATCCGGTCGCTTCGCGGTGAGCGTCGACGATCTCAAGGCCATCGCGCTGCCGGTGCTCCGGCACCGGGTGATCCTGAACTTCGAGGGGGAGGCCGAGGGCATCGACGCGGACCGTCTCGTCCAGGAGGTGCTCGACGCGGTCGAGGCCTCGGTGCGCGAAGGCAAGGAGGTGTTCCTCCGCTAGCCGCCGACCTCCAGGAGATCCTCATGGAACATGGCGCAGCCCTCCGCCAGACCGCCATCCGCCTGACCCGGCTGATCCGGCAGCGTCGGGCGCTCTTCTACGGGGTCCGAGGGCTCGCGTGGGGTCTCCTCCTCGCGGTTCTCCCGGTCCTCCTGCGCGCCCTGCTGGGCCCGTTCGCGCTCCTGGCCGCGATCGCCGCGGCGGCGGGCGGCGCGCTGGTCGGCGTCGTGTACGGCCTCCTGCTCCGGGTCCCGGCCGCCGAGGCGGTCGGGCTCGCCGACCGGGCGTTCGGGCTCCAGGACCGCCTGGCCACTGCGCTCGACCTTCTCCGGCGCCCGGAGCAGGGGCGGCTCGGCACGCTCGCGATCGAGGACGCCGTGGCCCGCGCGCACGGCCTCGAGCTGCGCCGGGCGGTGCCGCGGCGGTGGCCGCGGGAGCTGAAGCTCCTGCCGGTCCCGGTCCTGGTCCTGGCGGTGCTGCCGTACCTGCCACCCATTCCGGTGCCGGAGGTGCAGCTCCCCTCGATCACGCCGTCGACCGACGAGGAGAACAAGCCCGAGCAGGCGGGGCAGACCCGCTCGGTCGAGCGCCAGCTGGCCCAGAAGCCCGAGCGCGCCGAGCGGGTGGAGATGCAGGACCGGGAGTACCCGACGCGCCCGAACCCGGACAACCGGGAGCATGCGAAGGGGGACCTGGCCGCGGCCTTCAAGGACACCAACGTGGCGATGAAGCGCCCCGACTTCTCGAGCTTCCTCAAGCAGGGCGACGAGCGGATTCGCATGCTGGAACGGACGGATAGCCTGCCGGATCTCCAGCGTGACTTCACCCAGAGCCAGTACAAGGTCATGTTCCGGAAATCGCGGAGCCTGCTGGGGGGCATCGATCCGCGCCAGCTGTCGCCCGAGAAGCTGCGCCAGCTCCTGGACGAGATGGGTCGCATGGGGCGGCGCGGGAGCGGCGGCAGCGGCGGCGAGGGCGACTGGGGGCAGGAGATCGCGGAGGGCAGCGAGGCGCTCGAGCGCGGCCAGATGTCGCGCGCCATCGACGCCATGGAGCGAGCCCTGGAGAAGATGCGGTCGATGGACGAGAAGGAGCGGGGCGGCAAGGGCCTGGAAGGGGGCCGGGAACGCGGGAGCCGGGACGGCCAGCGCGGCGGGCCCGGGCGCCCGGGCGACGGCGAGCCCGACTTCGGCGAGGGCCAGGGATCGCTCCCGGGCAAGGGCAGCAACCCCGGGTGGCGCGGCGACCCGACGGCCCGGCTCGGCCAGAACCCGTTCGACGTCGGCGTCGAGGGGCAGGTCCGGAGGGGGCGCAAGGAGTCCTACGACACGAACCTCATGGGACGGGGGAGCCAGAATCCGTCGCGGCTGCCGTCGATGAGCGTGGTCACGCAGTACCGGAAGATGATGGAAGAGGCGCTCGCGAAGGAGGCGATCCCGCTCGACTACCGGAGCCAGGTCCGGGATTACTTCCAGGCCCTCGAGGAGCGCTGACCCGCCGGTGGCCCACGCCGGACGCGCGCGTCGATCCGGGGGGCGCTGATGCCGCGGGCACCGCGCGTGATCGCGCCCGAGTCGCCGAGCGTCCCCGCCCAGCGCTTCTTCTCGAACGCCTTCCTCATGCAGCTCGAGCGGCTGGGGTTCGTCTCCAAGCGCTCCCACGTGGGTGCCGTCAAGGGTGAGCGGAAGAGCCCGCGGCGCGGCTCGAGCGTCGAGTTCGCCGACTACCGGCCGTACGAGGTCGGCGACGATCTCCGCTACGTCGACTGGAACGCGTTCGCCCGCCTGAACCGGCTGTTCCTGAAGGTCTTCATCGACGAGGAAGACCTCTGCATCCACCTCCTGATCGACGCCAGCGGGTCGATGGGGTACGGCGAGCCGAGCAAGCTCCAGTACGCCGTCCGGCTGGCCGCCGCGCTCGCCTTCATCGGGTTCGTGAACCTCGAGCGGGTGGGAGTGGCGGTGTTCCGGGACCGGGTGGCGGAGGGCTGGCTCCCGACCCGCGGGCGGAACCAGTTCATCCCGATCCAGGACTTCCTGGCCGGCCTCACCCCGGGCGGACCGACCTCGTTCAACGACGCCCTCCGGCAGTACGCCCGCCGGGCCAAGGACAGCGGGGTGGCCATCGTCATCACGGACTTCCTGGACCCGGCGGGGTACGCGGCGGGGCTGCGCGCGCTGATGGAGCGGCGGTTCGACATCCACGTGCTCCACCTGATCGCGCCCGAGGAGCTGCACCCGTCGCTGGCGGGCGACCTCGAGCTGATCGACATGGAGACCGGCGAGGTCCGCGAGGTGTCGATCGATGCCGAGGCCCTCCGGGCCTACGATCGACAGCTCGGGGCGTTCCTCGCCGGGCTCGAGGGCTTCTGCCGCACGAACGAGCTGAACTACGTCCGCGTGGTCACCGACACGCCCGTCGAAGACCTGCTGCTTCGGCGGCTGAAGGGGAGCCTGCTCCAGTGAGCTTCCTGCAGCCGTGGGCCTTCCTGCTGTTCGGGCTCTCGGTCCCGCTCCTGCTGCTCTACTTCCTGAAGGTCCGGCGGCGAGCGCAGCGGGTCTCGTCCGTGATGCTGTGGCAGTCGGCGTTCCGCGACCAGCAGGCCTCCGCCCTCTTCCAGCGGCTGCAGCTGGACCCGCTGCTGCTCCTGCAGCTGCTGGCGCTCCTGCTGCTGACGGCCGCCCTCGCCCGCCCGACGGCGACCCTGCAGGGCACCGGCGCCGAGCGGCTGATCCTGGTGATGGACACCTCGGCCTCGATGAAGGCGCGCGACGTCTCGCCGACGCGGTTCCGCGAGGCGCAGTACCGCGCGGCGGCCCTGATCTCGGCGGCGGGCCGGGGCGCCGAGATCATGGTGATCGAGGCGGGGAGCCAGCCCGCGATCCGGCTGCCGTTCACGCGGGATCGCGACCGGGCCCGCGCCGCCGTGTACGCGCTGGAGGCCCGGGACCAGCCGAACCACCTGAGCGAGGCGATCCGGACGGCGCTCGCGATCGTGCCGGCGGTCGACCCGCGCGTCCGGGTGCACGTGCTGACCGACGGTGCGTTCGACCCCGCCCAGGTCCGCGAGTTCCCCGACGCGCGCGTGCGCTGGGTGCCGGTGGGGATCGGCGCCCGGAACGTGGGCATCACGCAGTTCGCGGTCCGCAAGAGCTACTACGGCGCGTTCGACTACCAGGCCTTCCTGTCGGTCACCAACTTCTCCGACGAGCGCGTCTCGTTCCCGCTGACGCTCACGGTCGACGACCGGCGCATCAGCGAGCAGACGATCACGCTCGAGCCGCAGGTGAAGCGGAACGTGATCGTGCCGTTCACCCTCCAGGCCGGCGGGGTGGTCAAGGCGGTGGCGGACCTCCGGGACGACCTCGCAGCGGACAACGTCGTCCAGGCGATCGTGCCGGAACCCCGGAAGCTGCGGGTGCTGCTGGTCACCGCCGGGAACCTGTTCCTGGAGAAGGCGCTGCGGACGGATCCGCAGGTCGTGCTCGAGACCAAGACGCCCGGCGAGTACTCCGGAGGCATGGCGGGGTTCGACGCGGTCGTCCTCGACAGCACCTCGCCCGCGCGGGTCGGGCCGGGCCGCTTCGTCCTGGTCAACTCGACGCCGGGCGACGTGCCGATCGAGTCGCTCGGCACGATGGAGCACCCGGTCGTGCTCGACTGGGCGCGCAACCACCCGGTCATGCGCTTCGTCGACCTGTCGAAGGTCGCCGTCGAGGAGGCGCTCCGGGTGCGGCCGCTGGCGGCGGGCAAGACCCTGCTGGAATCCCCGGGCGGCCCGCTCATCTTCCTGCTGGAGGAGCCGCAGCGGAAGGCCGTGTTCGTGGGGTTCGACCTCTTCAAGACCGACCTTCCCCTCCGGGTGGCGTTCCCGCTGATCCTCGCCAACAGCCTGCGCTGGCTCCAGCCGGTCGGCCTGGAAGGGGCGGACCTGATGGTCGCGGCGGGGCACCCGCTGCTGCTGGCCGTCGAGCACGGGATCCAGGAGGCCACGGTCACCGCGCCGGACGGCTCGAGCCGGCGCGCGGAGATCACCCGCGGCGCCCTGTCGTTCGCGCAGACGGATCAGGTCGGCATCTACACGCTGACCTCCGGCTCCCGCGAGGTCCGCTTCGCGGTGAACCTGCTCGACGCGGCCGAGTCCGACATCCGCCCACAGCCGCTGCCGATCGCCCCCCCGCCGGCGAGCGGGCCGGCCGCCGAGACCTTCACGTATCAGCGGGAGCTGTGGCCGTTCCTGCTGGTGCTGGCGCTCCTGACCCTCGCTTTCGAGGGGTTCCTCTACTGGCGCCGGCAGACCGCGGGCCGGCTCCGGTGGCCGGGGCGCCGGGTGGACCGGTGGGCGCTCGCCGCGCGGCTGGTCGGGCTCGCGCTGCTGGCGTGGTCGCTCGCGCAGCCCCAGTTCCCGCGCTGGCTCGACCGGCAGAACGTCTTCTTCCTGCTCGACATGTCGGAGAGCGTGAGCCTCGCCGCGCGGGAGAGCGGGTTCCGGTGGGCGTCGGCCGCGCTGGCCGCGATGAAGCCCGGCGACCGGGCCGGCCTCATCACCTTCGGGGCCAACCCCCAGCTCGCCGAGCCGCTTCGCCCGAAGGCCACGTTCGCGCGGCCCGGTGGACCGGTCGAGGCGCGCTCGACGAACATCTCGCGGGCCATCCAGCTGGCCCTCGCCTCGATGCCGCAGGGGGAGGCGAACCGGATCGTGCTCCTCTCGGACGGGCGGGAGAACACCGGATGGGCGCTGGGTGCCGCCCAGAGCGCCAAGGACGCGGGCGTCCCCATCTACTACTCGCCGCTCGGCCTGACGTTCCCCCAGGAGGTGGTCGTCGAGCAGCTGCTGCTGCCCAACGAGGTCAAGTTCGGGGAGCCCTTCTACGCCAAGGTGGTGGTCAACTCGGTCAAGGACACCGCCGGGCGGCTGTCCCTCTACCGCAACGGGGAGTTCCTGGGCTCGCAGGTCGTCCGGCTCTCGGCGGGGAAGAACGTCCTGACCTACCGCCAGTCGCTCGAGCGGGCGGGCGTGCACGTCTACCAGGCGCTGGTCGAGGTCGAGGGCGACGTCATCGAGGAGAACAACCGGGCGATCGGGATGACGGTCGTGCGGGGCAAGCCGCAGGTCCTCCTCGTCGACAAGGAGGAGTCGCAGGCGCAGAACCTGGCGAATGCCCTCCGGTCGCAGTACATCGACGTGAAGCTGGTCGGCCCGGCCGGCCTGCCGACGACGATGGCTGCCCTGGAGAAGTACGACGGCGTCATCCTCTCCAACGTCTCGTCGCTCAAGATGACCCGGAACCAGATGACGCTGGTCCGGGACTACGTGCGCGACCAGGGCGGCGGTCTCATCATGATCGGCGGCGAGGAGAGCTTCGGGCTGGGCGGCTTCTACCGCACCCCGATCGAAGAGGCGCTGCCCGTCACCATGGAGGTCAAGCAGAAGGTCGAGATCCCGAGCCTCGCCGTGATGCTCGTGATCGACCGCTCCGGCTCGATGGCCATGGGGATGAAGGACAACGACAAGGTGAACAAGCTGGAGGTGGCCAAGGAGGCCGCTCACCTGGTCGTCGATCTCCTCGACGAGCGGAACGAGATCGGCGTCATCTCGTTCGACACCGAGTTCGTGTGGCACGTGCCCCTCCGGCCGGCGAAGGACAAGCAGGCGGTCCACCGCGAGATCTCGGCGATCAAGGCCGGTGGCGGCACGGACGGCTACCAGGCGGTCCGCGAGGCGTACAAGGCGCTGTTCGAGCGCGACGCGCTGCTGAAGCACGTGATCTTTCTCTCCGACGGCCAGATGACGCGGGGGGACTTCGCCGGGCTCATCCGGCGCATGGTCAAGGACAAGATCACGGTCTCGGGGGTCGCGATCGGATCCGATGCGGACGTCCAGCTCATGGCGGACGTCTCGAAGTGGGGGCATGGGCGGTTCTACTTCACCGAGGAGACCACCGCGGTCCCGCGGATCTTCACGCTCGAGACCCAGCTCGCCTCGAAGGCGTCGCTGATCGAGCAGCCGTTCAAGCCGATCGTCACCGCGCCCCATCACGAGATCGCCGAGGACATCCAGTGGTCGAAGGCGCCGCCGCTCGGCGGGTACGTCGCGACGACGATCAAGCCGACCGCCGACCAGGTCCTGATGACCCACCAGGAGGACCCGCTCCTGGCGGCGTGGCGCTACGGGCTGGGGCGCGCGGT
>Ga0070741_10008975_pt1 | contig 19725 bp, 8 predicted proteins | sample Coa_R1_4_FD_66440 | JGI IMG/M metagenome (GOLD analysis project Ga0070741, IMG submission 66440) | Surface soil microbial communities from Centralia Pennsylvania, which are recovering from an underground coalmine fire - Coalmine... | ecosystem: Environmental > Terrestrial > Soil > Unclassified ...
CGTCGCCGCCGTCGTCTTGTCGTACGGTTTGCTCGCCGCCGTCACCGTCGCGGTCACCGCGCCAGCCGTGATGGCGGCCGTCGTGGTCGCGGTCGTCGACGTCAGCGCGTAGTTCGCCGCTGACGCGCCGCCGAGCGTCAGGCTCGTCGCCGTCACGGTCTTGCTCGTGCCGACGTTCGGCGTGTCGAACGTTGCCGCGCCAGCAGCGCAGGTCACGGTGTCGCCGCTCAACACGCCCGTCAGCGTGCAGTTGCTGATTGTCGCCGCCGTCGTCTTGTCGTACGGTTTGCTCGCCGCCGTCACCGTCGCCGTCACCGTGCCAGCTGTGATGTTGGCCGTCGTGGTCGCGGTCGTCGACGTCAGCGCGTAGTTCGCCGCCGACGCGCCGCCGAGCGTCAGCCCTGTCGCCGTCACCGTCTTGCTCGTGCCGACGCTCGCTGACGCAAAGGACGCTGGACTCGCACACGTCACCACATCTGCGCCGACGACGCCTGTCAGCGAGCAATTCGTCAGCGTCGCGTTCGCGGTTCGGTCGTACGTCTTGTTCGCTGCCGTCACCGACGCCGTGACCGACTTCTGAGCGACCGTCAACGTGTTCGACCCCGACGACGCGTTGAAGCTCGAGTCGCCGGCAAACGAGGCGGCGGCGCCGGCAACATAGCTTCCGGCGGCAATGCCCGTCAGCGTCGCATTCGATCGTGTGGCGACGCCGCTGGCGTTCGTCGTCGCGGTGCCGATCGACGTGCCATTGACGGTGAACGTGATCGTTTTGCCGCTCACGGGCGTGCCGCCGGCGGTCAACGTGGCCGACAGCGTCGCCGTGCCGGCATAGGTTCCGCTCGCAGCGGCGACCGCCAGGCTTGTATCGGAGACCGTGCTCTGCGTGATCGTGACCGTCTTCCCGGCTACCGTCATCGTTCCGCTGCGCGAGCCGCTCGTCTTCGACGCCACCGAGTACTGGACCGAGCCATTGCCGCTGCCGCTCGCTCCACTCGTAACGGTGACGAAGCTGCTGTTGCTATGCGCTGTCCACGCGCAGCCCGCCGGCGTCGTCACGGCGACCGTTCCCGTTCCGCCACTCAGATTGAACGCCTGGCTTGTCGGCGCCACCGTGAAGCTGCACCCCACGCCCGCCTGCGTGACCGTGTACGTCTGTCCTGTGATCGTCAGCGTGCCGACGCGCTGCGTGGACAACGTGTTGGCGTCGACTGTGAACTGGATGGTCGCCGAACCGACGCCGCTCGTGCTGCCGGCACCGATTGTGATCCAACTCGCATTGCTCGACGCCACCCAGTCGCAGTCCGATGCCGTCGTCAGGGCGACGCTGCCCCCGCCGCCGCCCGACCCCATCGACTGGCCGGACGATCCCAACGAATAGGTGCACGGCGCGGTCGAATTCGTGACCGCGACGACGGCGCCCGTGTTGTCGGCGGACAGTGTGGTCACGGTGATCGGCGGCACCGCAGTGAAGGTCATGCTCTGACCCGGATCGAGGATGAAGTCCGTGCTGGTCGACGTCGGCAACACATCCTGCAGCAGGCTTTGATTGCCGTCCGTGTCCACACCGGTGTGGATCAGCACCCCTGGCGTCAGCGACGCGTCGACGCCGTTCTGAGTGCGCGCCTCCACGTAGATGGTGGTGTTGCTGCCGCCGCTGCTTGACTGCAGGATCTCCAGCGCTTTGGGCAGGCCACTCCACGTCGTCTCGTACGGCTCCAGCGCGTACGATCCGGCAGCTGTGACCGTCTGAATCGACGGCGAACTGCCGTAGTTCAGCCAGCCGAGCCGCTCTTTCTGATACGCGTTGAAGTGGCCCACGGCGTAGTTCCCCATCACGTCGTGGTCGTCGCCGTACTCGGCCACCACGCATCCGGTCGAGTCGCACGTGTTCGAGTGCGAGTGGTAGAGGCCGAAGTTGTGACCCATTTCGTGGGCCACGGCTTGAGGCGTGAACGACCCGTTGATCCACGCGCGCGAGGGATTGGACGCCGTGCCGCCGCCGCCGACGGTGCCGAGGCCGATCCAGCCGCATGCGCTCGTCTGCGGAAATGCGTAGACGCGGCGCGGATAGTCGCCGAGGTTGAAGCCGGCGTTGGTCGCCGCCTGGTCGGCCTGCATCGCCCACGTGTTGTACGAACACGTCGTGCTCGCCGCGGCGATCGTGAACCAGCCGGCGACTGTTCCTTCGAGCCACGTCTGACCGAAGGAATTTTCGAGATCGAAATTGTTCGCGTCAGTGAACGTCGTCGACTGCGCGGTGGCCGTGGTGAACGGCTGCGTTGCGAGGTCGCTGAAGTTGAACAGGATCACCAGCGTCGACTGTGCGCCGAACGTGTACGGCGTCGCCAGCGACATCGTCGTCACGCTGCCGCTGTCGCTGCCCGACGTGAGCATCAGGGTGCCATCGCTCTGCGCCGTCCCGCGCGCACGGATACGGGAGCCGGTGAGCAGATGGCGCGGCGGGTTTTGTCTGAACCGGAGCGGGATCCGCTCCGTGCCGGTGTTCAGGAAGTGCCTGATTCGCGCACCGTCGGCGGCATCCTCGTAGAGCACTTCGAGCGTGCCTTCCGCAACGCGTTCCGGCGGCTGCCCCTGCGAATGGACGGAAATTTCGCCTCTTGCGAACAACACGAAGCCCGCGATCGCGCAGAGGATGAACGACCGCGCAGCGCGGCGGATGGCCGCACGATGTCGCGTCGGTCGTTCGGTTGCGTTCAAGGCTGTCGTCTCTGGCGTAAATTAATGAAAAATTATGGCGTTAGAGGTTTTTGTCAGAGCAAACCGCTCGCCACGGAATACGCGAATTTCGGGGGAAAACAGGCGATCTTCAGCGCGCCCCGGCGGGCGTCCCCTCGGAAGTCCACGGATGGGCTGACTATTGTTCCGGCTGGCCGCGACACGCGGAGGGGAGACGCCTGCGACTGCGGGGCGCGGCTGGCGCTCCGCGACGCAGAACGCCGCGACATTGGGAGGATTTCAGCGGTGCCGGCTCGCGCCTTCGCCGCGAGCCGGGTCAATCGTGAGGCGGACGAAAGTCAGCTACGCGCTGCGTCGAGCGTCTTGCGGTTCGCGATCGACGCCGGTGCGCATCATCCGGAATTCCTGAAATGGCACGTGACACTGGTGCTTGCGCAGGAAGTGCAGGAAGCGCTTGTAGTCGCGCTCCGGCATGTTGAACAGCGTCACCAGCATCCGGTAGTTTCCGCGCGTTTGCCACAACCCGAGCGAGACGATCTCGCGGAGCGTGCGTCGCGTGAGGTCGCGCGCGATGAACGGTTCGTAGACAACCGACCAGAACGATTCGGATCCGCTTGTCAGCCGCGCGAACAGTTCTTCGTGGATCGGCGACGTCGCCGGCGTCGGCATCATCGCGACCGGCACCTCGCGACGATCGCGCAGGATTTCCGACGGCAGCGCTTCGAGGCCGATCGATCCGTCCCGCGCCTTCAGCACGAGGCGCTCGGCGACGTTCTTCAGCTCCCGGACGTTTCCCGGCCAGCGGTACTCCAGCAGCGCATCCCACGCGTCGGCCGCGACCTCCGGCATGGGCCGGCGGTGCGCCTGGGAAAACCGCTGCAGGAAATGCCGCATCAGCGGCAGGATGTCGTCACAGCGCTCGCGCAACGGAGGAATCTCGATGTGCACGACGTTGAGCCGGTAGTAAAGATCTTCGCGGAACGTCTTGTCGGCGATCGCATCGTACAGCCGCCGGTTCGTCGCCGTGATGACGCGCACATCCACCGGCGGCAAGCGACGATCCGACCCGACACGCTGGATCTCGCCCGTCTCGAGAAACCGCAGCAGCATCGCCTGCATGCGCATGGTCATCTCGCCGACTTCGTCCATGAAGACGGTCCCGCCGTTGGCGCTCTCGAGCCAGCCGCGTTTGTCGCGATACGCGTCGGTGAAGCTCCCTTTCACGTGGCCGAACAGCTCCGACTCGAGCAGCGAATCGGGGACGCCTGCGCAATTGATCGTCACGAGCGGGCTCGACGAGCGCGCGCTGCGCTGGTGCACGAGTCGCGCGACAACCTCTTTGCCGACGCCGCTCTCGCCAGTGATCAACACCTTCGCATCTGATCGCGCCGCGCAATCGGCGTCTTCGATAATGGTCCGCGTCGCTTCGCTTGCCCCAATCACTGCCGTTCCCCTTGTCTGCGCGTTGTGCCGTTCCGCTTGCTGCAACCGACTCGACCGCGCGGCGTTGCGCAAGAGCTGCGTCTTTTCGGTCTGCCGGAGCGAGTGATCATTGACGGACCCGCGATTAAAGTCAATGAGTACGTTTTTGTGACAGGAAAGACATCGTTACGGCGCTTACGACAATTCTGCAACAGGTCGAAATTCCGGAGCACTTCCGGCGATTTTGCTTGTAAGCCACTGAAATAGAAGAGCTAACAGGTCCTGTTCTCACGCGGATTATTCGTGGAGAAAAGTTCATAAAAAAACAGAAAAGGCCGGGTCCCCGTGATAAGGACCCGGCCTCCGACGCGATCGATCGTTCCGCAAACGTCCTGTGGCGACGATTACGGCAGCTTGCAGGCCGTCGTCGAGATGGGCGTCGTCCGCACGAGACCCAGGCCTCGTCCACCTTCGAAATTCAAGTTGATCAACAGCATCGTGTCCTCCACGTTGTCATACGTGATCGACGACACGAGCGCGCCACCGCCGAGGATGCTGTTGCCGTACGCCAGCACCTTGTTCACGGTGCAATTCACCAGAGGACCGAGCGCGACGTAGAGCGCACCAAGCCCTTGCTTCGTCAAACCGGCGTTTGAGAAATCGACGTTCAGTTTCAGCGCGAGCGTCTCGCCCGCGAGGCTCCCCAGTCGATTGTGCGGTCTGCGTTGCCAGAGTTGCGCGACGGGATCGACGTACGGACCGTCCAGCGGCACGGGCCGACCGCCCTGCGGAAGGAAGTTCTGCACCGCGAGCGGACCGCTCATCGAAACGAACTTGTTGTTCGCCGGGTTGCCGATGACGACCGGATCCGACCCATACGCGACGACGTAGTAGTTCCGCAGCATGGCACCCGCGTTGTTGCCGTGCGGCACGGCTCCCCAGGCGCCCTGTCCGAACGTCTTGTAGTCAGTCGAGATGATCGGATAGAACGCGAAGCCGACGACGTTGGATCCGGCGGGGCTCGCCTGATCGTTGCCTGCGCCATCAACCGCGAAGGTGACCGATCGCGTCGTCGGATAGAGATCGCCCGGCGCGAATCCGTCGGGCAGATCGGCGCGAACCGTGTAGGTGCCCGAGCACAGACCGCTCGCGTGCGCGGCGCTGTTGACGAACGAATACTGCCCGTAGAAGTCGGTCGTTCTCACCTCGGGCTTGACCAGGTCACCACCGGTGAGCGAAATCTGTTCGCCCGCGATCGGCGCCGTCGTCAGCCCGTTGATCACGGTCCCGCTGATCGATCCGTTGCAGGTTTCCACGAGCATGCCGTACTGCATCGACATGCCGAACACGCCCTCGATGCCGCCGCCAAACGAGCAGTCCGCGTGACCGATGCTGCCATCGGGATTGACGACCTCGCAGCCCGACGCGACGACCGCGCCATTGAATGCGCCCTGGAACGCTGGACCGGTCCACGCGAACGTGAAGCTGTGCACCGAGACGGCGAGATAGCTGCCGTAGCCGGCCGATCCGGCAGCCGACCCGCCGGTGATCTTGATGTAGAACGCGAAGTCGTCGTACGACTGCGCGCGTTCGGGGTCGATCTTCGTGCCGGCGTTGTATCGGTACGCGAACCCTTTGACCTGGCCGCTCAGGAGCACCGAACCGTCGCTCGCCTGCACGCAGAAGCTGGCGGGAGCGCCGCCGCCGCACGAGTACATCGCGACGTCATTGACGAGCACGCCGTTGTTGTCCACGAACGCCGTGATGTTGGTCCGCCCGATGAGACCTGACGCCGCGGAGTCCACCGCAAAGCCGGCGAACGATTGCACCGACAGCAACTGCGTGTTCGGGTTGTAACTGATCGGGCCATCGTGGTCGAACAGGTACCGCGGCGCGTTGGGCTGAAAACCCATCTGAAGGACGTCGCCGACCGCACTGAATGGAATGTCGGTGAATCCGTCGGTAAATCCGTGCGCCGTGAGTGCGTTGTCGGCGGACGCTCTCGGTGACAACGCGAACGTCATCACGACCGCGAGCGCGATCGCCGCGATCTCCACCCGCCTGGGGAATCTCCGTGTTCTCATATGCCTCATCCTCAAGTAGACAGAGATCGCTTATGGCGATTCTCCCGTCGGCAACCGACGGCCTCTTGAACTCTTCGCAAGATTGCGGAGCGCAATGGTGAGGTAGCAATTCCCAGACCCACGAAGTTCCACACGAAAATCAAGCGATTCAACGGTAGACGATGCGCCTTACTGTGCGCCCGTTCCCATGTCCTGATCGCGAAGTCCGGTCGCCGGTGAACTTTTGTGGGCGGCGGCGACGCTTAACGGTCGAGAGACCGACCATGGCCGCGAAGCCGGCGAACATGTCGCTGCCCGTCGAGGGCGGCGCCGGCGTAGTCGGCGAAGTCGTTGACTAAATGTGCCACGATAGGAAGACTTTCTGGAAGTCCGCGCGCGATCTTCGCCCGGCATCAGTCGCCTAACCTGTTCTCGATTCAAGAGTTATCAGGCTCGGCTCGTCGATGCGCCGGGTCGGAGGCTGGCTTGCCACCACACAGCCTGGTGGCAACAGGCGTAGACCGAGGAGCTCGCGTTCTCATGCCGACAGCGCGAGCCTTCACGAGGCGCGCGTTTCAGTGCGGGTTGTACGAAGCGCAGGACGTACTCTGCGAGAGCGACGACGTCGATCTCGTGCCGCTGCACCCGCAGCCGGGCGTCGCGTTTTCAACACGCGAACGGTGGCAGCGGCGTCTGCTGTACCGCGACGTCTCGCGAAAGCTCGTGTTCGCCAACCCAGGACTCACGCGCGTGCGGCTCACGCGCGACTACGAGCTGTTCGTCGCCGTGTGTGCGAACTACTGGGATCTTCTGTACCTGAACGCGATCGACGGCTGGAAAGATCGCTGCCGCACCAGCGTGTGCTGGCTCGACGAAATGTGGTTGTCGGAGATCCCGCGGTACAAGTACTGGCTGCACGTGCTCCAGCGCTTCGATCACGTGTTCCTTGGATACGAGGGCAGCGTCGACGCGGTCTCGAACGCGATCGGACGGCAGTGCCACTGGGTCGGGGGCGGTATCGACACTATACGCTTCAGTCCGTATCCGCGCCCGCCCGCGCGCGCGATCGACGTCTACAGCATCGGACGCGGATGGGAAGGCATTCATGCCGCGCTGCTGCGCGAAGCATCGAATCACGGTTTGTTCTACGTGCACGACACGTTTCCGGCTTCGGACATGCAGCCCTACGATCACCGGGCGCATCGAACGATGTTCGCCAATGTCGCGAAACGCAGCCGCTATTTCGTCGTTGCGCCCGGCAAGGTGAACGTGCCCGAGGAGACCGTCGGGCAGGTCGAGATCGGGTTCCGTTATTACGAAGGATCGGCGGCCGGCGCTGTGATGATCGGACAGGCACCAAATTGCCGATCGTTCCGCGAGCGATTCGACTGGCCCGACGCCGTCATCAATGTGAAGCCAGACGGATCGGACGTCGTCGAACGCCTGGCGGAACTCGGCGCAGAGCCGGATCGGCTTCGCGCCATCAGCCGTCGAAACGCCGCGCAGGCGCTTCGCCGCCACGACTGGCTGTATCGCTGGAAGCAGATCTACGAAGTCGCCGGCGTTGCGCCGTCACCGGGCATGATCGCGCGCGAGCGCCGGTTGAACGAGTTGGCTCGGGTCGCCGATGACTCGAACGCGGTGTCGCGTTCGACGCCGGGATTTCAATCTGCCACCGCATAAGGCACACAGGACATGGGGAGCAGTTCACAATTCAAAGCCGGCGAATGGGTCGAAGTCAAGACGAAGGAGGAGATCCTCGCGACGCTCGGACCGGACGCCGCATTGGAAGGTCTCCCCTTCATGCCCGAGATGCTGCGATTCTGCGGCAAGCGTTTCCGCGTCTTCAAACGCGCACACAAGACGTGCGATCCGCCGAACGGATTGCACGGACGCCGCATGCCGCGCGCCGTACACCTCGAGGATGTCCGCTGCGACGGAGCGGCACATGCCGGGTGTCAGGCTGCGTGTCTGCTGTTCTGGAAGGACTCGTGGCTGAAGCGCGTCGATGGCCCTCGCGTGGACGGCCCTGCCGCTGCACGCGACGCCACCCGTGCCCTCGCGTGCACCGAAGCGGACGTGTGGACCGCCACGCAACGTCCGCCACGGCCGGAGGACACCGAGCCGATCTACGTGTGTCAGTCGACGCAGGTGCCAGCCGCCACGGAGCCGCTTCGATGGTGGGACCTGCGGCAATATTCTGAAGACTACGCATCAGGAAACATCCGCGGACGCGATCTCGTGGATGCGGTGGCGGGGTTCGTCTCCGAGAAGATCGCGACCGCGGGTATTGGATTCGGTAGCGGCGTCCGCTGGGTGTACAACACGTTCCAGCGGCTTCGCCGCGGCACGCCGTATCCATGGGGCAACGGGACGGTTCCGGCCGGTGTGCGCACGCCGTCGGTGAAACTCGATCTTCAGCCTGGCGAGCTGGTCAGAGTACGGAGCCATCAGGAAATTCTCGGAACGCTCGACCAGCAGGGCAACAATCGCGGCATGTGCTTCGACGCCGAGATGGTCCCCTACTGCGGCGGGACCTACACGGTGCTGCGGCGCGTGAACACGATCATCGACGAGAAGACCGGCCGCGTCCAGCGCCTGAAGAACGAATGCATTCAGCTCGAGGACGTCGTCTGCCGCGCGTGCTACGCCAAGTATCGGCGATTCTGTCCGCGCAGCATTTTTCCGTACTGGCGAGAAATCTGGCTCGAACGGGTCGGCTCGGGCGGGCCGGCCCGCTCGTCATAGGTGGAGGAGCGCACAGCTATGAGCCTGTGGGCCGGATTGGGCGGCATCAAGCGTAACGCGTGCGTGGCATTGTGCACGCGCAACGAGGTGCTCAGCGTCTGCGAGCAGGAACGCATCACGCGAGTGCCCGCCGCCGGGATCAACGCCACCGGGCTGCCCGACGAAGCTCTCGACGAACTTCTGGCGGAAATCGGACACGGCCGCAGCGATCTGACCGGCGTCGCGTCGGCAGAGGACGGTTTCGCAGCGGCGGCGGCGCCCGATGCCCTCCGCATGGATCATCATTTCGCGCACGCGTGCGCGGCATTTCTCTCGTCGCCCTTCGAACACGCGCGGATCCTCATCTGCGATCGCGACGCGCCGCACGTCACCGTCTGGGACGGTCGCGGCCGTCACGTCAGCCGCGTGGATTGGCCGTGGAACGGACTCGGATTCGCCGACTTGTACTCCGAGTGCGCCACCGTGCTGGGATTCGGTGGCGCCGGAGCCGAACAGCGGATGGAGGCGCTCGCGCGCCTCATTCCGTCCGCTCGCGATCCGCGGGTCACCGAGCTGTTCGATCTCGCGGACGATCGCCTGGTCCTCGCGCCGGAGTGGCGCGCGCGCATCGAACAATCGATCGAATCGGCGCCGCCCGGCGAGCGCGTCGCGGCGCTCGCCGCCGCGCTGCAATCGCGAATCGGCGACCTGCTCGTCGCGTTCGTTCGACGAATCGCCGCCGGAAGCGCGACCAATCGACTGTGCGTCGGCGGCAGCCTGTTCTACAACAGCAACTTCAACAGCCGCGTCAAGCTCGCCGGTGCGTTCGACGAAGTGTTCGTGCCGATCAATCCGGGCAATGCGGGCCTGGCGCTCGGCACCGCGATGCACGCGAGCGAACGGGTCCGTCGCGGCGACGCGGTCGGACCGTTCCTCGGCGCCTCGTACACGGCCGAAGAGATCAAGGCCACGCTCGACAACTGCAAGCTGACGTACGAATGGGCGTCGGAATCGCAGACGGTCGATATCGCCGTCGACGCGCTGAAAAAGGGACAGCTGGTCGCGTGGTTCGACGGCCGCATGGAGTGGGGGCCGCGCGCCCTGGGCGCGCGCTCGATCCTCGCCAACCCCTTTTCGCCGTACGTGCTCGAGAACCTGAATCGGTTCCTCAAGCACCGCGACACCTGGCGGGGATACGCGGTCAGCGTGCCTGAAGAAGGGGTCGGCGAGCACTTCGTCGGGCCGCGGAGCTCGCCGTTCATGGAATGCGACTACGCGCCGCGCGATCGCCGACGCTTCGAGCACATCCTGCCAGGGCCGGAGGCGGCCGTCCGGGTGCAGACCGTCGGAAACGACGGAGTGCCTCGCTTTCGCGCCCTGTTGCACGCGTTTGGCGAGGCACTGGGCGTTCCGGTTCTCGTGAACACGTCGTTCAACGGCTTCCGCGAGCCGATCGTGTGCACGCCGCGGGATGCCGTTCGCGTGTTCTACGGAACGGGCATCGACATGCTCGTGTTCCCGCAGTTCGTCATCCGCAAATAGCGCGCGAGGCCGCTCACAAAATCGGCGTCGAGCTTGTCGTCGTGACGACGTTCAGATAGGTGTTCGTCGTGACCACGTCGCCCGCCGCCGACGCGGAGGCGTCGAAGAAGAGCCCGATCGGCGCGCCGTTGATCGTGTTGCCCGAGAGTTGATTCCCGCCGCGGGAATTCGTGTCGGCGATGCCGTACGTCTCGGTGCGGACGATCGTATTGCTGGTGACGCGATCGCCCTGCGATCCGTCGAGGTAGACCCCCGCCCACGTCGCGCTGATCCGGTTGCCGTTGACCCAAGTACCTGACGAGGCGGTCGAGTAGACGCCTTCGCCGACCCACGGCCCCATCGTGTTGCTCCAGACGTTGGTCGCCGTCGAGCTGTCGATGCGCACGCCGAACGCGTCGCTCGACATGGTGTTCGACTGAACGGTCGCGCCGGTCACGTTCGACACGAAGACGCCGCCGGTCGTGCAGTTTTCGATGGTGTTGTTCGTGATCTTGCCCATGCCGCGCACGAGGCTGACCGCGTTGAGCTCCACGTTGTAGATGCTGTTGCTATCGACCGAAATCAGCGAGTCCTCGGACAGGACGCCCGCCGACAGCTGGCAGCCGCCCCGCTGATTCTGAATCGAGAGCTGCGACAACGAGACGGACAGGAACGACGGATCGCTGCTCACGAGGTTGCTCAGCGCAATCGCGGCCGTGTAATTCGCGCCGACCGACGTGGCACAGCCCTCGTTCGTCCCATCGATCGTGAGGTCGATCAACTTGACGCCGAACGTGTTCTGCGCCGCGATTTGCGCCGCAACTAAGCCGGCGGTCGTCATGGTGATGTTCGGGACCAGTCCGGTTGGAGGCACGGTGATGACGGCGGCGCCCGAAACGCCGTTCACGAATCCTCTGACCGTCAGCGGAATCGGAATCACCACCTGTTCCGCGTACGTGCCGGGACACACCATCACGGTGTCGGCCGGCGCCGCGGCGTTCACGGCCGCCTGAATGGTGGCATAGTGCGTGACCTTCGGTCCGCACGACGCCGGACCCACGTAGAGAGTGTTCGCGAAGACGCTCGCGCTGTGGAGGAGCGTCGCAGCGACAGCCATCAACGCGACGCGCATCGCTTTACCATACATGTGCAGGGCTCCCTCCTGATTGCGCGCTCCAGGGCGCGGCTATGCGCTTGCCGTCGCGGCGACAGGGCGCAGGCGCTGCGCCAGAAAGCAATCCGTTTGCCCGACAGCACCATCGGACAACTCGGCTATTTCCGGCGGTTTCTTTCGAAGTCGCGGAGCCTGCTGACGGAGGAAGTCAGTCCGGCAGACTACTTTTGTTGACGCAGGCAGACTTCGACGTCAAGAGATGGGATGCCGCACGATGTCGAGCGCGAGTTTCTCGAGCTCCACGATCGCGGTCCGCGTGCCGTCGCGCCGCTCCCACCATCGATCGGGATCGAACCGCGAGTAGCGCGAGTAGTGGACGGCCACCCGTATCGGATGGTCCTTCATGGCGCGATGGAGCACGCGCCGCACCCGCCGCGAATGATCCGCCGTGCACACCACGACGACGGACCGAAACTTCCGCTCGTCGAACCAGGGCGGCAGCACGCGCCCTTCGTCGTCGGTGCCCGCGACAGGCCTCGGGATGCGCTCGATCGTGTGCACGCCCAGCAGTTGAAGGTCCTGAGTGAACCGCGCCGCCGCGTCGTGGTACGGCAGACCGCGACGGAGAAATTCCTGGTCGATCGAGTCCGGAGGATCGTCGAAGACGGCGACGCGAGACGCGATGCCGGCATGGACCAGGTCTGCGGCTTCGAGCGCCCCCGCGCCGTCAGAATCGGCCGTGATGACGATGATGTCGGCCGGTCCGAGCGGGTCGTTCCGGACGAGCGCCCATCCGGCCGTGCGCAGGAGCGGCGTGTGAAGAGCGGGAACCGCGCTGACCACCGCGCCGGCCGCCAGAACCGCACCGATACCCAGGGTCCATCGCCGTCGCCCGACCACGTTCGTATGATGCTACAGCCCGAAGACGAACAGCGCTCGCGACGTCGACACCGCAATCACTTGTCGCCCGTCGATGCTGAACGAGATCGGCGCGGCGCGGGTATCGGTGCCGAGCTTGGCGCTCCACACCTGCTGTCCGTTCGCGGAGTTCACGGCGAACACGGTGCCCCCGGACGCACCGAACACCAGCCCTCCGCCGGTCGCCAGCAGCCCGCTGAAGCCGTGAGTGTACTCGAGGGGGGGCGAGTCCCGCTCCCACTTCTTCACGCCGGTCGCCGCGTCGAGTGCGCGGACCACGGGCGTGGGTGGCGCGGTCTGCGAGCCCGCGCTGCCGGCGTAGATTCCCATGTGCCCGCGCTGCGGCACGTCGCTCTTCGTAAACACTGATGCGCTCTCGGTCGCGTGGACGAACACGAGATGTCTCTTCGGATCGTACGCAGGATTCTGCCAGTTCGTGCCGCCGCCGACCCCAGGCTTCGTCAGCCGTCCGGTGTTCGAGACTTCGTCGCCTTCCTGGGAGAGCATGGGACGGCCGTGCGCGTCGAGACCTGTGGCCCAGTTCAGATCGACGAACGACGTCCCGGTCAGGTATTCGCCCGTCACTCGGTCGAGCACGTAGTAGAACCCATTCCGGTTCGCCCAGCAGATCACTTTACGCGTCGTATGACCGACCGGGACGTCCGCGAGAATCGGCGTCTGGTTCGAATCCCAATCGTGTTCGTCGTGCGGTGTGAACTGGAAGTACCACGCCAGCTTTCCGGTGCTCGCGTGCAGCGCGACCACGCTGTTCGTGTAGAGATTGTCGCCCGGACGCACCTCGCCGATGAAATCAGGTCCCGGGTTGCCGACGCCCCAGTACAACAAATCGAGCGCCGGATCGTAGCTTCCCGTGACCCACGTGCCGCCACCACCGGAACGCCACGCGTCGTTTTTCCACGTCTCGTGCCCCGGCTCGCCCGGACCAGGAATCGTGTCGAATTTCCAGAGCTGATGTCCGGACTCGACGTCGTAGGCGGCCAAATATCCGCGGGTGCCGAACTCTCCGCCCGCGACGCCCACCACGACGGATCGGCCGACGATGAGTGGAGCAGCGGTCAACGAATAACCGTTCGACAGACGCGCGACCTGCGTTTCCCACAACTTCTCGCCGGTGTTCGCATTCAGCGCCACCAGGTATCCGTCCAGGCTTCCGAGGAACAGCGTACGCCCCAGCACCGCCAAGCCGCGATTGACACGGCCGCAGCAGAACGGGCCGTCCTCGGCGATCTTTCGATCGTATCGCCACAGTGTCCGGCCGGTTCGCGCATCGACCGCCACAACGTCCGACGGCGGCTCCGTGAAGAACAGGACGCCGTCGACGACCAACGGCGTTGACTCCATCGGACCGTTGCTTTCGAGCTCGTGCACCCAGCGGATACGCAGCTGCGAGACGTTCGCCGGCGTCATCTCGCTGAGCGGCGTGTATCGGTGGCCGTCGAGCGAACCTGAGTACGTCAGCCACTCATCCTCGCGAGTGCCGGCCGCGAGTACCTGCTCGCTGCTGACGGCGACGCCCCGCCGCGAGAGGTTTTCGTCCGTCTTCGCCGCACCGTTTCGAAGCTGCAGCGTCCGGATGTAACCGACGAGTTGCCACCGCTCCACGATCGAGACCGATGGCGGCGCCATCGCCGTGCCGGGGACGCCGTCGCGCAACACTTGATAGATCGACAGGTCGGTATCGCCATGCTTCAAGCCGGGACGATTGAGAGGCGCGGCGTGCCACCCGCTTCCGTCGCCGCCATGACACGCGGCACACTGGCGCCGGAAGAGTTTCGCGCCCGCCTCATAGTCGGCTTTGGTCACGTACGGGTTGTGAACGCTCCCATCCAGGCTGATGCCTTCGCGCGGGAGGCGCTCCATTCCAAAGCCGCCGCGGTGGTTCGTCATGTGCCACAGCTCGCCCCACGACAGGCCTGGAATGTCGCCCTTCGCCTTTAACGCGAAGAGCTCCCCCCGCCACGTGGTCTTGCGCCACGCGGCCTGCAGCGTCCAACCGTTGTTTCGCAGGGTCGATCGTGCGTACGACGTCATTCCCACCGACACGATGGCAACTGCGGCGAGTACGGCGACCGCACCCGTTCCCTGGGCAATGCGTCTGCGCGCGTTGGGACTCATCGACACCGAGACCGGGGGCTTGCTGAGCAAAGATCCATCCGAGTCGGCGTTCGCCCGCCCGCCGCGCGGCGACTTCCAGGCCGGCAGCGATTTTCTCGCGGTTTTTCGCGGCGATCCGGCGCGTCCGCGGCGGTTTGCGCGTGGCCGAGCACGCTGTGAAACGGCAACCGAATCGACGGCTTCTTTATAAGCGACCCTGAATAGTCGCGTAGACGGCCGACAAAAAGACCCCGAGATCGTGACTTGTCGCCGCGTTTTCCGCGGGCCGTTTTTTCACAATTCGTCTCCTGTCGCGACGTTAGATAGCGGCGCGCGGAACTAATCGGCCGCGACCGCGGAAATGTCGAAATTGTCGTGGAAATTCGACCGTGCTCGTGGAACGAATCTTGTGACTTCCCGCGCGCGCCGAGACCCGCACCCCGCGGGCGCGCGGTCGACGCCACCCACTGAGTCGTTCGGCGACAGGAGAATGTGATGCGGCAGTCTCGACACGTTGGCTTGGACTGGGTTGGATACGTTGGAGCCTGCCTGATTGCGATCGCCGGAACCGCACTCGTTCCGGCGACAGCCGCCGCTCAGGGCAATCCTGTCGTCGTCGAGAACCAGCAGCCCGGGTCGAACGCGTGGGACATCTTGAACGGCAATGGCCCAATCGCGACTGACTCCGGAGGGCAGATCAAAGGTTACGCATCTGCCACGAGCGTCAACAAGGGCGAGAACATCACGTTCAGGGTGAGCGTCAAGCCGGCGCAGACCTTCACGATCGATGTGTACCGTGTCGGCTGGTACTCCGGTCTTGGCGGCCGGTTGATGCAGCACATCGGACCGCTCAATGGCACGTCCCAGACCACGTGTCCGATCAATGCACAGACGGGCCTCATCGAGTGCAACTGGGCCGACAGCTATACGCTGGCCACACAGACGACGTGGACCAGCGGCATCTATCTCGCGGTCCTGACGAACGCGCAGGGCTATCAGAATTTCATCATCTTCGTCGTGCGCGACGACAACCGGGTCGCGCCGCTGGTCTACCAGCAGCCGGTCACGACCTACCAGGCCTACAACGACTATCCGAACGACAACGCGACCGGGAAGAGTCTGTACGACTTCAACAGCTACGGCGGGACGACGGTCGGCGGCACCAAAGGCGCGGTCAAAGTGTCGTTCGATCGTCCCTACATGGACAACGGCAGCGGCGGCGATTTCTTTCAGTGGGAGATCAACTTCATCCGGTGGATGGAGCGATCCGGATACGACGTCACATACACGACCAGCGTCGACACGCATACGAACAGCGGCCGTCTGCTGAACTATCGCGGCTTCATTTCGTCCGGACACGACGAGTACTGGTCGAAGACGATGTACGACGGCGTGATCGCCGCGCGCGATGCCGGCGTCAACCTCGCGTATTTTGGCGCCAACTCGGTATACACGCAGATCCGTTTCGAGTCGTCGAGCAGCGGCGTGGCGAACCGCGTGATCGTCTGCTATCGCGATCCAAGCATCGATCCAAATCCGGATCCGACGTTGAAGACCGTCAACTGGCGCGACGACCCGCTCGATCGCCCGGAGCAAACGCTCGTCGGCGTGCAGTACATCAGCCAGGTGCCCTGGAACGCTCAAACCGGATTTGCCACCTACATCGTGAACAACAGCAGCCACTGGGTCTACGCCGGCACCGGATTCACCGACGGCGCCAAGGTGCCCGGCATTGTCGGCTACGAGGCGGACCAGTACTTCACGAGTTACCCGCCACCCAACGCCGTCCCTGGCACGTGGGTGCTGCTCTCGCACTCGACGTTCACCGGCGGCTACGCCAACTCGTCGGTGTACCAGGCACAGAGTGGCGCGTGGGTGTTCGGCGCCGGCACGATTCAGTGGAGCTGGGCGCTCGACAGCTACGGCAACGGCTACGATCTCGTCAATTCGGGCATCCAGCTCACGACCGCGAACGTCTTCAACCGGTTCATCAACGCGCAGCCGCCGCCGACGGTGGCGAGCGTGACGCCGGCGAGCGGACCGACGACAGGCGGCACGTCAATCACGATTTCGGGGACGAACTTCCTCGCAGGCGCGACCGTCAGCGTCGGCGCCGCCGCGGCAACCGCCGTCACGGTGGTCAACGCCACGACGATCACGGCGACAACGCCGGCAAATCCCGTCGGCGCGGTGAGCGTGACCGTGGTGAATCCCGACGGGCACTCCGGAACGCTGGCGAACTCATTTACATACGTGTCGACGGCGCCGACGATCAACACCGTTTCGCCGAGCGCCGGACCAACGGCCGGCGGCACGACCGTCACGCTGACGGGCACCAACTACGCGACCGGCGCGAGCGTGACGCTTGGAGGCGCCGCCGCGACCGGCGTGACCGTCGGGAGCAGCACCACGATCACCGCGGTCACGCCGTCCCATGCAGCCGGCAGCGTCAACGTCGTCGTCACCAACACGGACGGCCAGAGCGGCTCGATCGGATCGGGCTTCACATATCTAGGGCCGCCGCCGAGCCTCGGCGGCGTGTCGCCGTCGACCGGTCCGACCACGGGCGGAACGATGTTGACATTGACGGGCACCAACTTCATCGCGGGCGCGACGGTGACCGTCGGCGGAACCGCGGCGACCGGCGTGACCGTCGTCAACAGCACGACCATCAATGCGACAACGCCGGCTCACACGAGCGGTACGGTCGGCGTGACCGTCACGAACATCGATGGCCAGTCAGCGACGCTGGCCAGCAGCTTCACGTATACCTCGTCGTTTCCGCCGCCGACCGTCACCGGCGTCGCGCCGACGTCCGGATCAACCGGCGGTGGCACGAGCCTGACGATCAGCGGAACGGGGTTCCTGGCCGGTGCCACAGTGGCCGTCGGCGGCAGCGCCGCCACAGCGGTCACGGTCGTGAATAGCACGACGATCACGGCGACCGCGCCGGCGCACACGGCCGGCGTCGTCGGCGTGACCGTGACGAACACCGACGGTCAGAACGGTACGCTCGCAAACGCGTTCACCTATGTCGCGCCGGTAGGCGTGGCGGTTGATGCCGTTGGGCCGTCGGCGGCGGGCATTTCCGTTTCGAGCGGATCGAGCCTGACGTGGAATCACACGGTGACGACCACGGGATCGAACCTGCTGCTCACCGTCGGTGTCGCCGTCGGCAAGAGCCCGGACACCGGAACGTCGCTCGCGGTGACGTACAACGGCGTCGCGATGACGTCGGCCGGCCTCGTGCACACCAATAACAAAACGACCGGATACGTGCAGTTGTTCTACCTGACTGCGCCGCCGACCGGCACGCACGCCGTGCAGGTGACGCTCACGGGCGGCACGGCTTCTCTCGAAGCCGGATCGGTCAGCTTCACTGGTGTCGACCAGACAACGCCAGTTCGAAACATCACAACGGCGGCGGGCTCGGGCACCGCGCCCGCAGTGACGGTCTCGAGCGCGGCAGGCGACATGGTGGTCGATGCGATGGCGACCGGCTGCTCGGGTACGATCACGTCGGGCAAGACGCTTCGGTGGCTGAATCAGGTGAACTGCTCGACCGGCGGCGGCAACGGCGCACAGTCCACCGCCGCGGGCGCGGCGTCAGTCACCATGGGCTACACCGTCCCGTCGGACTGGTGGGGCATTATCGGCGTCGATCTCGTCGCCGCGGCCTCGCTGCCGCCGTCGTTTGATTTCACTCTGAGCAACAGCGGCAACTCGAGCGTTGTGCGTGGGTCGAGCACGCCGAACACGATCACCGCCACGTTGTCATCCGGCACGACGCAAGCCGTCACCTTCAGCGCCACGGGTGCGCCGGCGGGAGTGACGACCTCGTTCGGCACGACGAGCTGCTCGCCGACCTGCAGCACAACCCTGACGCTGACGGCTGACTCCTCTGCGACGCTGGGCACGTCGACAATCACGGTCACTGCGGTGGCCGGGACGGCATCGCACACGACGTCGTTCAACCTGACCGTGAACGCGCCCGCGCCAACGATCACCAACGTGTCGCCGGCGGCGGGCTCGACGAACGGCGGCGCCACGCTGACGATTACAGGCACCGGCTTCGCGGCCGGCGCGACCGTCAGCCTCGGCGGCACGGCGGCGACGAGCGTCAGTGTCGTCAACGCCACGACGATCACGGCGACCACGCCCGCGCACGCGGCCGGCGCCGTGAACGTGACCGTGACCAACCTCGATGGCCAGAGCGCCACGGCGACCAACGCGTTCAACTACGTTGCGCCGGCGCCGACCATCACCAACGTGTCGCCGGCGACGGGCTCGACGACCGGCGGCACGGCGCTGACGATCACCGGGACCGGCTTCGCGACCGGCGCAACGGTCAGCGTCGACGGCACGCCAGCCACGAGCATCACGGTGGTCAACGCTACGACGATCACGGCGACCACGCCCCCGCATGCAGCCGGCGCCGTGAGGGTGACCGTCATCAATCTCGATGATCAGAGCGCCACGGCGACCAACGCGTTCACCTACGTCGCACCCGCGCCGACGATCACCAACGTCTCGCCGGCGTCTGGCTCGACGGCCGGCGGCACGGTCATCACGATCTCGGGCACCAACTTCCTCGCGGGCGCAACGGTCAGCCTCGACGGCACGCCAGCCACGAGCATCACGGTGGTCAACGCCACGACGATCACGGCGACCACGCCCGCGCATGCGGCCGGCGCCGTGAACGTGACCGTGACGAACCTCGATGGCCAGAGCGCCACGGCGACCGGCGCGTTCACTTACGTCGGCCCCGCACCGACGATCACCAACGTCTCGCCGGCGACGGGCTCGACGACGGGCGGCACGGCCATCACGATCTCGGGCAGCAACTTCGTCGCGGGCGCAACGGTCAGCGTCGACGGCACGCCAGCGACGAGCGTCACGGTGGTCAACGCCACGACGATCACGGCGACCACGCCCGCGCACGCGGCCGGCGCCGTGAACGTGACCGTGACCAACCTCGATGGCCAGAGTGCGACGGCGACCAACGCGTTCACCTACGTGGCGCCCGCACCGACGATCACCAACGTGTCGCCGGCGACGGGCTCGACGACGGGCGGCACGGCGCTGACGATCACCGGGACCGGCTTCGCGACCGGCGCGACCGTCAGCGTCGGCGGCACGGCCGCGACG
>Ga0070741_10008976_pt1 | contig 19725 bp, 18 predicted proteins | sample Coa_R1_4_FD_66440 | JGI IMG/M metagenome (GOLD analysis project Ga0070741, IMG submission 66440) | Surface soil microbial communities from Centralia Pennsylvania, which are recovering from an underground coalmine fire - Coalmine... | ecosystem: Environmental > Terrestrial > Soil > Unclassified ...
CACACGGTCAAGACCCACCTCGAGCGCATCTTCGAGAAGCTGGGTGCCAACGATCGCGCTCAGGCGGTGGCGATCGCCATTCGCAGCGGCATCGTCGAGTAAGGCCCCCGCTCAATCCCGGCGTCCCGGGGACGATACCTTGGGTGATGCCGGACACGCTCCTCCTCTGCGACTCGGCCGAGGGTCTCTCCCAGCTCCAGTACGCGCTGATCAAGTCGCACGGCGACTTCGAGTCCGAGGTCGCGACCGACGGTTTTCGAGCCGTGGAGATCGCGGCCAGGACCCAGCCCCAGGTGGTCGTCGCCGAGATCGGCCTCGAGGGACTCGCCGGCGCGGAGCTCGTCCGTCGGTTGATCGCGACGGTTCCCGAGACCAGGGTGATCTGCTGGACGGGCGTGAGCTCGCCGTTCGCCGCGGCCGAGATGATCGATGCAGGGGCGACCGGTTACCTCCTCAAGGAGGACGGCCCGGACGCCGTGGTTCGGGCGATCGCCGCGGTGCTCCGCGGCAACGTGGTCTTCAGCCCGCGCGTGGCCGTCGGGCTCGCCTCCCGGCTGGATCAGTCGGTTCGGCAGCAGCGCGACCTCGAGGCCGCGCTGGCCCAAACCACGGAGCGCCTGGATCGACTGACCACCGTGAAGGCCGACTTCCTCGCCAACGTTTCGCATGAGCTGCGCACTCCGGTGACGATCGCAAAAGGCATCGCCTACGTGCTCAAGAACCGCAGCATCCCCGAGGAGGAGCGGCGGGACTTCCTCGAGCAGCTCGAATCCTCACTCGAGCGGCTGATGCGCATCGTCGACGAGCTCGTGACGATCGCGGAGATCGACAGGGGAACCCTCTCGCTCAAGCGATCGCCGACCGACCTCGCGCCGCTGCTGCGACACGTCGTCGATGAGGTTCGGCGCCAGTACCCGGCCATCGCCGTGGATCAGGAGATCCCGCCGGCGCTCCCGTCGGTCGTCGACCCGATGCGTATCTGCGAGGTCGCTCGCCAGATCCTCGACAACGCCTGCCGGTACTCGCCTGAAGATCGCCCGGTCACCGTTCGCGCTCGTTCGATGGACGAGGGCGTCGTCGTCTCGATCACCGATCACGGCCAGGGGATCGATCGCGGGCTCGTCACCCAGGCCTTCAACGAACCCTTCTCGACCGGGGAAGAGATCTTGCGCAAGGAGCGTTCGGGCGTCGGCGTCGGGCTCCACATGGCGCGCCAACTCGTCCTACAGCACGGCGGGATCATCTGGGCCGACCCGCTTCCGGCGGGAGGCACCCGCGTCTCGTTCTGCATCCCGGCCCATGGCGGGGAGCCCCTGACCGAGCCGCCCGACCTCTCGGCGGATGCCCCTCAGCCCACCGCGAGCTCCTCGTAGCGGGTCGCCACCTCCGCGATCTCGCGTAGCGCGTTCCACAGCGCGGTCGCGCGCCCGCCGGTGAAGTCCCGCTCCGCTATCGGTACCTGTTCGATCAGCACGGTGCGCACCCCCGACCGGGCGACCTCCAGGGCCAGGCGGAGATTCTCCAGATTGCCGGGTCCGTACGGCGCGTCGCACACGAGAACCAACTCGGCCTGGTGCATCATCCGCCGGGCCTCGCGGGCGCTGTCGGGGTCGATCTCGGAGAAGGGGGGAACGCTCACGCGGAGCAGGTTCAGCCGCTCCGCCACGACCGCGTCCGTGTCGGTCGCATGGAGAACCCCGGCGCTGACCTCGAACCCCGACTCGGCCAGCCGGCGCATGAGCGGGGCCCCTCGTCCCGCGCCTCCGATCACATGCGCCCGGCGCCCATGCCGGCCCGCGGCCGGGCGCCACCCTCCGAGACGGACCGAGGGACGACCGGTGAGCTCATCGGTCACGACGTCGAGCTCGACCTCGTACACCTCGCGGAGCAGACGGCGCGTCACGACCCGGTCGGGTGGCCCCTCCACGACCACCTCGCCGCGGTGCATGGCCACGAGTCGGTCGCAGGTCGCGGCGGCGAGGTTCAGGTCGTGCAGGATGGCGAGGACCGCCGTGCCCTGCTGTTCGGCAAGCTGGCGAACGATCCGGAGCAGGTCGAGGACGTGCCGTATATCGAGGTGGGTCGTCGGCTCGTCCAGCAGCAGGACCGGGGCTCCTTGCGCGAGCGCCTGAGCGAGCACCACGCGCCGGCGCTCCCCCCCCGAGAGCTCCTCGATCCACCGATCGGCGACGTGCTGCACCGAAGTAGCCACCATCGCATCCCTGGCCAGGGCCCAGTCCTCCGGTCGTCCGCCACCCCAGGGCGAGAGGTACGGGGTCCGACCCATCAACACCATCTCGAGCGCCGTGAACGAGAAGGCAGGCGCCACGTCCTGCGGCACCACCGCCGCCAGACGAGCTGCCTCGCGAGCCGAGATCGCGTACGGATCGCGCCCGGCCAGCAGGACCGACCCGGACCGCGGGCGGAGCGCCCGGGACGCCACGCGCACGAGCGTGGTCTTGCCGGACCCATTCGGCCCCACCAGGCCCACCACCTCGCCCGGGCCAACCTCCAGCCGGACGTCCCTGAGGACGACCAGGTCCCCGTACCCGGCGGTGACCGAGTCCAGGACGAGCGCCGGCTCACCCGGTGGCACGCGCGCGCCTCCCCTCTCGGCGAAGCAGGAACAGGAAGAAGGGGCCTCCGAGAAGCGCGGTGACCACCCCGACCGGCAGCTCTTGCGGCGCCAGCACCGTCCGGGCGACGAGGTCGGCCAGGATCAGGATGGTGGGACCGGCCAGCAGCACGGCGGGGAGCAGCCGGCGGTGATCCGCGCCCACCACCAGGCGGAGCAGGTGCGGAGTCATGAGCCCGACGAAGCCGATCACGCCCGCGACCGAGACCGCGCACGCGGCGAGCAAGGCCCCGATGGCGACCGCTCGGCGCTTGAGGGCCCTGACCTCCACCCCGAGCTGTGCCGCCCGCTCCTCCCCGAGCGCCATGAGGTTGAGGTCGTGCGCCGTGAGCTCGGCCGCGACCACGCCCGCCGCGACCAGCGGCGTCACGGCCCCGATCGAGCTCCACCCCTGTCCCACCAGCCCGCCGAGCAACCAGGCGTAGATGTCCCGGACCTGCTCACCGGAGAACGACATGACGAGCGACATCAGGCTCGAGATCACGGCGGCGACGGCGATCCCGGCGAGCAGCAGGGTCGCCACGTGCACGGCCGGGCCGATCCGTGCGAGCCGGTAGACGAGGAGCGCCGTGAGCAGGGCGCCCGCGAACGCCGCCAGCGGAACGGCGAACGCCCCGAGGGCCCCCGCGCCCACGAACACGATCACTCCGACCGCGCCGAGGGCGGCGCCGGAGGAGACGCCGATGATGGCGGGATCGGCGAGCGGGTTCCGGAACAACCCCTGGAACACCGCTCCCGAGGCCGCCAGCGCCGCGCCGACCACCCCCGCCAGCACCACTCGCGGCAGCCGGAGCTGGAACAGGATCACCTCCGTCGACCGCGGCACGCCGTGGGGACGCCCGGTGAGGTGCAGCTTCCAGGCGAGGAGCCGAACCGTCGCCCACGGCGAGATCCACACGGCACCCACCGCCACCGCGAGCAGGAACGACGCGGCGAGCCCGAGGGCGAGCACCGCCAGGGTTCGCCGGTAACGCCGATTCATGCGAACGCGTCCGGATGGAGCGCGCGCGCCAGCGCGCGCAGTCCGTCGACGATGCGCGGGCCCGGACGGCTTACGAGGTCGGAGTCGATCACCCGGACGTTGCCGTGAGCGATGGCAGCGACCGCGTCGAACCCCGGGCGGCGCGCCACGGCAGCCGGACTCGCTCCCGACTCGGACGAGACCAGGTAGACCTGCGGCGCCTCCCGGACGAGGTCGTCGACGGACCACTGCGGGTAGTCGCTCTTCGCGTGCTCGGAGACGGAGCGGCAGCCGGCCCGCCGGAGAAGGTCGGCGATGAACGTGTGGGGGCCGACGGTCGTCAGGGGCGGGTAGTACACCTCGAAGAAGCACGAGACGGGGGGCTCGCCGGCGATCTTGGCCTCGATGGCCCGATCACGGGCCTGAAGTCGGGCCACCAGCGCTCGTGCCGCATCGTCGGTCCCGGTGAGGCGTCCGACGGTCTCGATGTCGTGGAAGGTGTCGTCGAGGCTCGTCGAGTTGATCGTGAATACCGGGACGCCGAGCGAGCGCAACCTCGCCTTCCACTGGTCTCCGCCCTCGATCGTGAGGAACAGGTCCGGCCTGAGGGCGACGACCTTCTCGATGTTCGGGTCGACGCCGAAGTCCCCCGCGCCGCCGACCTCCTGAATGCGCTTCGCGGCCGGCGGATAGTCGTCGTACGGGCCCGAGACCCCCACGAGGCGATCGCCGAGCCCGAGGGCGAACACGATCTCCGTCGCCGAAGGAGCGAACGTGATGATCCGGCGCGGAGGGGCGGGCAGGGTCACCGTGACGCCGTCGTCGTCCCGCATCGTGAGCGGGAAGGACGATCCGGAGGAGGGAGAGGGAGTCCCGGAGTGGCTCCGGGTCGGGGAGCTTCCGGCGCAACCCACGAGCGCCAGCGTGAGGAGGAGGGCCACCGCGGCCCGGTGCGATCGCATGCGCGTCTCCTTTCGTGCGAAGGACGACCGTCGCTCGCCTCCGGGGCAGGTCTCCTGACTTCCGGATCGCCGTTCCCCCGACCCTTCCCGGGGTTGCCCCCAGTGGTTGCGTCGGGTTCGCTCCCCGGTCACAGTGGCGCGACCGTGCCGGACTCACACCGGCTTCCCTCTTCGCGGGGCCTCGCCCCGCTCCGACCCCCGCCGGAACCACCGGCCGGGATCGCCTCGAAGGCCGAACCTTGATTCGGTTGTGGGGGGATTGTACTCCGGGGCGGGGCGCGGGACCCGGTGGCGAGAACACGCAACGGGGTCTATGCTCGCGCCGGGAATCGGCGGGTGCGAAGGCTCATCGGCTACCTGGTCGTGGCGTTGGTCGCCGCGGGGTGTCGCGGTGCGACCGTGGGTTCCGCGCCCGGTCCGACCGAACCACTTCGGATCCGGGAGTCCCCCAGCCCGTTCACCGTTGTCACGGCCGGTCCCGTCCGGGCGCTCATCCCCGACAGCTGGCGGCCGAAGCTCGCGGGGGGCGCGTCCGATCCGGAGCGGGGGTTCATCGCCTCCCCCCACCCCGCGGACTGGGCTCGTTCCAGGGCCCCGGTGGAGGGCATGGCCGCGGTGTGGATCGACGGCGCTCGCATTGGAGTGCCTTCCGACTACTACTACTTGGCCGCCATGGGACCGGCGTTCGACCTGCTCACACACTCGCCCGAGTGCACCGCCACGCGTCGCCGCGTCTTCGCCGACCACCGCCCCACCTTTGCGAACGGGCCCGCGGGCTCGCCCGGAGACTACGTGGCGGTCGGCGAGGGACGCTGCACCGTCCATCACACGCCCACGCGCTGGGCGTATTTCGTCGCGGCCCCCGGCTACGGCCCCGTGCGGCGGCTCGGAATCCCCAGCTCCGGTCTCTACGTGGTCGTCGCGGTCCTTCGCGACTCGGCCCGAGCGCCGGCCCTCCTGAACAAGCTCCTGCTGCGAACGCAGTTCGGTGGGGCGTCCGTCTCCGAGCTGATCCGAGCCGCCAGGATCTGAGCTCAGCGAGGGTTTCGGTCCACGAACGGGGGCTCCACGATCCTGGCTTGGCCCCGACGTCCCCGCACGTCGACCTCCACCGGCCGCCCCGGCTCGAACCCGTCCGCCGGAGCGAGGTACGCGAGCGCGATCCCGCGCTGCCGAAGCGGCGAGAACGACCCGCTCGTCACGCTTCCCACCTGGATGCCATCGGCGAACACCGCGTAGTGGGGCCGCGGGATGTGCCGGCGGTCGTCCATCACGATCCCTCGAAGTCTGCTGGGGATGCCCTCGCGTCGTTGGCGCTCGACCGCCTCCCGGCCTCGGAACTCCCCTTTGTCGAACGCCACCGCCCACGCGAGCCCCGCCTCGAGCGGGCTTCGATCCGGCAGGAGGTCCTGCCCGCAGAGCGGGTAGCCCATCTCCAGCCGGAGCACGTCGCGCGCGCCGAGACCGCAGGGCTCCATCTGGAACGGTTCACCCGCGCGGAGCAGGTCGGCCCAGAGTGCGCCGGCGAGCGACTCGTGGGCGAACAGCTCGTATCCGCGCTCGCCCGTATAGCCAGAGCGTGCAAGCACCACGCGCTCTCCCCGATACCGCGTCTCGACGCAGCTCATGAACCTGAGCTCGGCGGCCTCCGGGAGCAGCGACCCGACCACCTCGAGCGACCGCGGACCCTGGACGCCCAGGAAGCACCAGTCGTCGTGATGGACGACCTCGGCGCGACCCGGCTCACGGAGCATCGCGACCACCTTGTCGGTGTTCGAGGCGTTCGGGACCACGAACCATCGGTCCTCGCCCAGGCGGTAGACGATCAGGTCCTCCTCGATCCCCCCGGCGTCGTTGAGCACGAGGTTGTACAGGGCCCGGCCGGGCTCCACGCGGGACAGGTCGTTCGTGAGCACCGCCTGAAGCACGCCGAGGGCCTCGGGGCCGTTCACCTCGACCTTGCCCAGGTGGGTGAGGTCGAAGAGGCCGACACGCTCTCGGACGGCCCGATGCTCGGACAGCGTTCCCCGGTACTCGATGGGCATCGTCCAGCCCGCGAAGGGCCCCATCTTGGCGCCGAGCGCCCGGTGCTCCGCCTCGAGGGGGGTGCCGCGCATCACGGCCTCATCCTACGTATGTGGGGACGGCGGTAACATGGCCGTTCGGATGTCCGATGACTATGACGTAGTCGTGATCGGAGCGGGCACGGGGGGCTACTCCTGCGCCCTTCGAGCCGCTCAGCTGGGCAAGCGGGTCGCCCTCGTGGAACGCGACGAGCGCCTGGGCGGCACCTGCTTGCTCCGCGGTTGCATTCCGACCAAGGCGCTGCTCCAGTCGGCGGCCGTCCTCGACACCGTCAACCGCTCGAGCGAGTGGGGCGTGACCGCGACCGGGTCCCTGGACTGGGAAGCCGTGAAGGCCTTCGAGAGCCGGATCGTGGACAAGCTCGTCTCAGGCGTTGCGGGTCTGGTCGAGGCGCGCAAGGTCGAGGTCGTGCGGGGCTCGGCCGCGCTCGTTCCCGGTCCCGCCGTGCGGGTGGGCGACCGAACGCTCACCGCCGCCGATATCGTGATCGCCACGGGATCGGCTCCCAGACTCCTGCCCGGCCAGTCGGTCGGCGAGCGAGTGATCACGAGCGACCAGGCGCTTTGGTACCCCACCGTGCCTTCCTCGGCGGTCGTGATCGGCGCGGGGGCGGTCGGCCTCGAGTTCGCGTCGCTCTACCGCTCGTTCGGCGCGGAGGTCACGCTGATCGAGGCCCTGTCGCGGATCGCCCCGCTCGAGGACGAGGACGTGTCCAGGGAGCTCGCGCGCGCTTTCCGACGCCGCGGAATCCAGGCCCACGTCGATGCCAGGGTACAGGCAGTGGACGAGGTCGACGACGGTGTGAAGATCGTGTTCGAGGCCGGTGGGGAGACGCGCGCCGTGACGGCGGACGTCTGTCTCGTGGCCGTGGGGCGAGGACCGGTGACCGACGGACTCGGACTCGAGAAGGTCGGCGTCGAGCTCGACCGGGGATTCGTAAAGGTCGACGGGCAGCTCGTGACCACGGCGCCACACGTCTGGGCCGTGGGAGACGTGGCGGCGACGCCCCTGCAGCTCGCGCACGTCGCGTTCACCGAGGGCATCGCGGTGGCCGAGCGCATCGCGGGCATCCCCGTCCCCGAGATCGACTACGCGGGCATCCCCCGCGTCACGTACTGCACGCCCGAGGTGGCATCCGTCGGTCTGACGGAGGCGCAGGCCATGGAGCGGGGCCACGAGGTCAGGACCGAGAAGCTGAGCTTCCAGGGGATCGGCAAGGCCAACATCGTCGGCGAGGGTGGCGTGGTAAAGCTCGTGGCCGATCGGGACGGGCCGGTGCTCGGCGTCCACATGGTGGGGCCGCATGTGACCGACCTCGTGGCGGAGGCGATGCTCATCACCAACTGGGAGGCGCTGCCGGAGGAGGTAGCGGCCCTCATCCACCCGCATCCGACCCTGTCGGAGGCGATCGGCGAGGCGCACCTCGCCCTCGCCGGCAAGCCGTTGCACTCATAGGTGGGGGACGCCGTGGTCACCAGCACGCCGGAACGCGCGAGGACGCCCGACGCCGACTGGCGCGTGGGCCTATCCGACGACCAGCTGAGGGAGCTGCTTCACCTGCTGAAGCTCTGCCGCTACTTCGACGAGCGCATGGAGGCGCTCTACCGGCAGGGCCGCCTTCCGGGAGCGATCTACTCGGGCCGCGGCCAGGAGGGGACGCACGTGGGGGTCGCCTACGCGCTTCGTCCCGAGGATTCCCTGTTCCCGACCCACCGGGACCTGTCGGCACAGCTCACCAAGGGCCTCGACCTCAAGCGTGTGATGGCCCAGTACTGGGGTCGCATCGACGGGTACACGCGAGGGCGCGACGGCAACAGCCACATCGGGGACTGGTTCGGCCATCGGACCTGGACGGTCATGTCGCACCTCCCGATCGCATACCCGGTCGCGTGCGGCGCGGCGCTCGCCTACAAGCTCCGCGGCGAGCCCCGAGTTGCCATGGGCATCTGCGGCGACGGCGCCACCTCCAACGGCCGGTGGCACGAAGCCCTGAACGTCTCGGCGATCCATCAGCTCCCGGTCGTCTGGGTGGTGAACAACAACCAGTACGCCTACTCGACGCCCAACCCGCTCGAGTTTCGTGTTCCGACCATCGCGGAGCGCGCGGCGGCCTACGGCATGCCAGGAGTTCGGGTGGACGCGCAGGACGTCCTCGACGTGTACCGTGTGGCGCGCGAGGCCGTCGAACGAGCCCGCGGTGGCGGCGGTCCCACGCTGATCGAGTGCGTGTCGCTCCGATGGCGCGGTCACGCCGGACACGATCCGGCCAAGTACGTCCCCAGGGAGCTCCTCGAACGATACATGCGCGAGAAGGATCCCGTTGCTCGATTTGCCGGCCTTCTCGTGGAGCGCGGCGTCATCGACGAGGAGGAGGTCAAGCGCGTGCAGGAGCGGGTCGAGAGCGAGTTCGACGAGGGATACCGCTTCGCGCAGGCATCTCCCTTCCCGGTTCCCGAGGACGTGACCAAGGGCTTGTTCACGGACGACGGCTACTGGGCGAGCGAGCCCTCGCGCGAAGGGGGGACCGGCTGATGGCACGGGCGCAGGTCGAATCCGCGGCCGCCGGCCACGGGGCCGAGCCCCGCGGCAAGCGGACCGAGGACGGGCAGGCCACCTACCTGATCGCGATCGCCGAGGCCCTCTGGGAGGAGATGGAGCGCGACGAGCGCGTGTTCCTGCTCGGGGAGGACATCGGCGTCTACGGCGGCGCGTTCAAGGTCACCGAGGGCTTCATCGAGCGGTTCGGCCCCGAGCGCGTGATGGACACGCCGATCGCAGAGGAGACGATCGTGGGCCTGGCGCTCGGCGCCGCGATGGAGGGATTCCGCCCGGTCGCCGAGTTCCAGTACGCCGACTTCATGTCCTCCGGTTTCGACGAGATCACGACCGCGCTCGCGCGGTACCACTACCGGAGCGGCGTGCCGATCCCGGTGGTCCTGCGCGGGCCGTCGGGAGGTGGGGTCCGCGCCTCCAGCTTCCACTCGTTCAACCCGGAGCCGTTGTTCGCGCACACCCCCGGGCTCAAGGTGATCTGCCCCGCGTTCCCCTCGGACGCCAAGGGACTGCTGAAGTCCGCCATCCGCGACGACAATCCCTGCGTGTTCCTCGAGCACAAGTGGATCTATCGCAGGATCAAGGAGCCGGTCCCCGAGGACCCGGACTTCCTCGTGCCGATCGGGACCGCCAAGGTTCAGCGCGAGGGATCGGACGTGACGATCGTGACCTACGGCATGATGGTCCACCAGGCACTCGAGGCGGCTGAGGACCTCGAACACAAGGGGATCTCGGTCGAGATCGTCGACCTGCGCACGATCACACCGCTCGACAAGCAGACGATCCTGAGCTCCGTGGCCAAGACGAGCCGCGCCCTGGTGCTGTACGAGAGCCACCGGTTCCTCGGGGTCGGCGCCGAGGTCGGAGCCGTGATCGCCGAGGAGGGATTCGAGCACCTCGACGCACCGGTGGTCCGTCTCGCCCCGCCGAACGTGCCCGTCCCGTTCTCCCCGGTCCTCGAGGACGCCTACCTGCCGCAGGTCGCCGACATCGAGGCCGCCGTCGAGAAGCTCGCTGCGTGGTGACCCAGGAGGGCACATGACCACCGTGACCATGCCCCAGCTCGGCGAAACCGTCGTCGAGGGGACCATTCTCAAGTGGCTCAAGCGCGAGGGCGAGACCGTCGCCCTCGACGAGCCTCTCTTCGAGATCTCGACCGACAAGGTCGACACCGAGGTTCCGTCCCCCGCGGCCGGCGTGCTCACCAAGATCCTGGTCCCCGAGGGTCAGACCGTGGCGGTCAAGACCCCGCTGGCCGAGATCGAGGAGGCGGGGGCCGGCGCTCCCTCGGGGGTCGCGCACCTCGCCTCGACCGACACGTCCGGTGCTCCACCCGTCTCCGTGCACGCCCGTGACGCGGCGCCCGAGCCCGCGCCCACCGCGCCGGTCCACATGACCTCGGCCCCACCCCTGCCGGACGCCGCAGCCTCGGCATCGGTCGCTCGAGCCGGGGGATTGCCGGATCGGGGGCCGAGGTCGCAGATCCTGTCCCCGCTCGTTCGGCGGCTCGCGGAAGAGCACGCGGTCGACCTTTCCCAGGTCGTGGGAACCGGAACCGGGGGCCGTATCACCAAGAACGACGTGCTGGCCCACGTTGCGGCCCGAGGCGCCCCGGCTCCCGCGCCGCCGCCGGCGCCGACCACCGCTCCCGCGCCGCCGCCGGCGCCGACCACCGCTCCCGCGCCGCCCTCGCCCGCACCAGTGCCCCCCGTCGCGGCCGGGCCGCGTGAGGAGGTCGTCCCCGTCTCGCACATCCGCAAGCTCATCGCCGAGCACATGACGAGAAGCCTCCAGGTCTCGGCCCGGGCGTGGAACGCGGTCGAGGTCGACATGGAGAACATCGCTCGCTTGCGGGAGCGAACCAAGGAAGCCTTCCGCGCTCGCGAAGGGTTCAACCTGACCTACATGCCGTTCGTCGCCAGGGCGGTGTGCGACGCGCTCCTCGCCTTCCCGATGGTGAACGCGGAGATGCGCGGTGAGGAGATCGTCATCAAGCGCTACGTGAACCTCGGGATCGCCGTCTCCTACGACGAGGGCCTCATCGTCCCCAACGTGAAGGGCGCGGACTCGATGAACCTCCTCGGCCTGGCGCGCGCAATCAACGACCTCGCAGTTCGGGCGCGCGCCAAGCAGCTCAAGCCGGACGAGGTCCACGGTGGCACGTTCACGATCACCAACCCCGGCCCGTTCGGATCGCTCATCTCCGTACCGATCATCAACCAACCCGAGACCGCGATCCTCGCATTCGATACCGTCGAGAAGCGACCGGTCGTGGTCGAGGACGCGATCGCGATCCGGCACCGCGTGTACCTGTCGCTCTCCTGGGACCATCGCGTGATCGACGGAGCGCTCGCCTCGCAGTTCCTGGTCCGCGTCAAACAGAACCTGGAGACCTGGGACTTCGCTGAGGACCTCGGACGGTAGGCCCGTGACCCGCCCCGGCTGGCTCATCCGCCCACCCACACCCGTCCCCTACGACCGGGCCAACGAGGCGATGCACCTTCTCGCCGAGCGACGGCTTTCCGGCGAGGTGCCGGACACGTTGATCCTGCTCGAGCACCCCCCGGTGTACACGGCGGGGCGCCGGTGGAAACCCGAGCACATCGTCTGGACGCAGGACCGCATCCGAGCGGCCGGCGCGGAGCTCCGGTTCATCGATCGGGGCGGATCGCTCACGTTCCACGGACCCGGCCAGCTCGTCGGGTACCCGATCCTCGACCTGGGCCACACGCGCGACGCCCTCGGCTACGTCCGCCGGCTGGAGGAGGTCGTGATCCTGGCCGCCGCCGACCTCGGCGTGTCGCTGCACAGAAGCGACGTACAGACGGGTGTGTGGTCGGGCGACCGCAAGGTGTGTGCGATCGGGGTTCGGCTGCTCCGCGCGCGCGTGACGCTCCATGGGTTCGCGCTCAACTGCTCCACCGACGTGTCGTGGTTCGACGCGATCGTCCCATGTGGTCTCACGAACGAGGGGGTGACGTCCCTGAGCAGCCTCTCGGGGAGGGAGGTGACCGTCGCGGAGGCGACGATCCCCATCCTGCGGCACTTCGAGCGGGTCTTCGACCTCCGGCTCGAACCTCGGGCGGACGAAGCCGAGCGCTTCTCGCCCACCGCCGCCCCGGTGCGGTAAGCCCTCAGGCGTCTGCGACCAGCACGTACCGGGGCCGGTGCTCGAGCCATCCGAGGACGGCCGGCTCGTGGAGTCTCGCGGCCCACTCGACCTGGAGCAGGCGTCGAATCCGCACCGCGCGCCAGCCCGCACGGTGGACGGCCTCGACGAGCGGGGCCGGCGAGGGCAGCCGGGCGAGCGGCAGCTCGGCCAGAACCTCCGCGGGATAGGGCGCGTGGTGGTCGGGAGGCGTTCGAGCGAGCCTCCGGATCGCCCCCGCGGCAGCGTCGCGTGCCCGCCGAAGCGGGCCGTGCTCTCCCCAGACGCCCTCGAACAGCACGAGCCTGCCGGCCGGAGCGACCGTCCGCCAGGCTCGGAGGGCTCCCTCGGGGTCCGGAAGAGTCCACAAGACGTGTCGCTCCATCACCGCGTCGAACGGGCCAGCGGGTGGCTCCATCGCGGAGCCCACGACGAGCTCCACCTCCAGACCCCGTTCCTTTGCCTTCCGCTCCGCCCGCGCCAGCATCCCCGACGAAAGGTCCAGCGCGGTCGCCCGATACCCGAGCTCGGCCGCGAGCAGGCTGAGCGCCCCCGTGCCGGCCCCCACGTCGAGCACCCTCGCGCCGGGAGGCGGAAGTGACTCCAGGAGGGCGGAGCGCCACGCCGCCGCCTCCACGGGATCGGAGATCGCGTGAGAGCGGGCCCGGTCGTACGTGTCCGAGTCGCGGTCCCACCACTCGCGGAGGCGCTCGTGGACGTCGCCCATCAGAACAGGGCGTTGGCCAGGCGGCGCCGGTACTCGGGCACGAGCGGGTCGTCATCGCCCAGCACGGCGAACACCTCGAGCATCGCCCTGCGGGCCTCATCGTCGTCGTGCAGCGCCCCGAGCATGCCGTCGAGCGCCTCTCGCCATTTCCCCTGCGCCGCGAGACGCTTGGCCGAGGCCAGTGTGCCCGGCTCCGTCAGGTTCGCCCACGACGACACCTCGATCCCGGCGAGCAGCCGTTCCGCCTCGGCGTCGGGAAGGAGCGGCGTCAGGGTCCGTCGCGCCTCATCGAGGTCACCCCGGTCGGCGAGGATACGGCCGAGCCCGAGGCGCGCCGCCCGGTTGCCCGGGTCTGCTTCCAGTGCCTCGCGGTAGCCGCGCTCGGCGTCGGCGACGTCCCCTTCCGCCTCCTCCTGCATCGCCTCCCTGGCGGCAAGGTCGGCGTCGGACGGCATGATCCGGTCGATGAATTCGTTCACCATCGGCTCCGGGATGGCGCCGATGAACCCGTCGACCGGCCGTCCGTCGCGGAACGCGATCACGGTCGGGATGCTCTGCACCCCGAACTGACCGGCCGTGTAGGGGTTGGCGTCGACGTCCAGCTTGGCAAGGAGGAACTCCCCACCCCGCTGCTCCGCCACCCGCTCCAGGATCGGGCCGAGGGTGCGGCAGGGACCGCACCACGACGCCCACAGGTCCACGACCACCGGGCGGGTCTTGGACTCCTCCACCACCTTCTCTGCGAAGTCCGCGTCGGTGACCTCGATGACGACCGCGCGCTGAGCCACAGCTTGCTCCATCTCCTCCACTCCTTTCAGGGTACCGGCTCGATGGCGAAACGCTTGAGCCGGAGCGAGTTGGCGAGCACCGAGACCGACGACATCGCCATCGCCGCGCCGGCGATGATCGGGTTCAGGAGACCGAACGCGGCCAGCGGGATGGCGGCGGCGTTGTAGCCGAACGCCCAGAACAGATTCTCCGCGATCGTCCGAAACGTCCGTCGCGACAGGCGGATCGCGGCCACGACACCGGTCAGGTCCGCCTTCAACAAGGTGATGTCGGAGGCCTCGATCGCCACATCGGTGCCCGTGCCGATCGCGATCCCGAGGTCGGCCTGGGCGAGCGCCGGCCCGTCGTTGATCCCGTCACCCACCATCGCGACCACCTTGCCCTCGGCCTGCAGCCGGCGGATCTCCTCGACCTTGACTTCCGGGTGGATCTCCGCGAAGACCCGATCGATGTGCGCCTCGGCCGCGATCGCCTCGGCCGTCGTGCGGTTGTCGCCGGTGATCATCGCCACCTCGACGCCGAGCGCGTGGAGCGCGTCGACCACGGAGCGGGCGTCGGGCTTCAGCGTGTCCGCCACGGCGACCACACCGGCGACCACACCGCCCCACCCCACCCACGAAACGGTCAGCCCACGCGACTCGAACTCGGCCGCGTAGCGCTCGAGGGAGGGCGGAACCCGAAGCCCCTCGGCCTCGAGGAACGACCTCCGTCCCACCAGGACCTCGACTCCATCGATCGTCGCGCGCGCGCCGCGGCCGGCGGTCGACCGGAAATCCGTCGCCGTCGGAACCGACACGCCTCGCTCTCGGGCGCCGTCGACGATCGCGCGCGCGATCGGGTGCTCGCTTCCCGCCTCGACCGCGGCCGCTCGCTCCAGGGTCTCCACACAGCCGGCGACCTCGACCAGACGCATCCTCCCCTCGGTCAGCGTGCCGGTCTTGTCGAAGACGACCACGTCGATTCGACGGGAGCGCTCGAGCACCTCCCCACCGCGGATCAAGATGCCGAGCTGCGCCCCGCGCCCGGTCCCGACCATGATGGCCGCCGGCGTGGCCAGTCCGAGCGCGCACGGGCAGGCGATGATGAGGACCGCCACGGCCGGCACCAGCGCCGACCGCACGGTCCCATCGACCAGGTACCAGCCCACGGCCGTGACGGCCGCGATCACCATCACGACCGGGACGAAGATCCCCGCGACCCGGTCCGCCAGACGCTGGATCGGGGCCTTCGAGCCCTGGGCCTCCGCCACGAGCCGCGCGATCTGTGCGAGGGCGGTGTCCTGCCCCACCCGCGTCGCCTCGATCACGAGCACCCCGTCGGTGTTCACGGTCGCGCCGGCGACCTCGTCCCCGGGGCCCTTCTCGACGGGAACCGACTCGCCGGTCAGCATCGACTCGTCGACGACGGCCGTGCCCTCGAGGACCCGGCCGTCGACGGGGATCTTCTCGCCGGGGAGCACCTTGAGGACCCAGCCGGGCTTCACCGCATCGACCGGCACACGAAGCTCCTTGTCGCCCCGAACGACCCGCGCCTCCTTGGCTCCGAGCTCGAGCAGGCGCTTGATCGCCTGCGACGCGCGCCCCCGCGCTCGGGCCTCGAGGTACTTGCCGAGGAGGAGGAAGGCGATGATGAGGGCGGCGGTGTCGAAATAGAGATCGTCGCCCTCGACGAGCGCCCAGATCGAATACACGTAGGCGGCGAGGGTGCCGACCGCGATCAGCGTGTCCATGTTCGCGGTGAGAGCTCGGGCCCGTGCCGCCGCCCCCCGGAGGAACGGCCATCCGGCGTAGAGCTGGACGGGCGTCGCGAGGACGAAGACCGTCCACCGCGCCCAGCCTCGATCCATGAACAGCAGCGACAGCACCATCGTCGCCAGCCCGAGCGGCCACGCGACCGCGAGCCGGAACAGCCACGACCGCAGCTCGCGCCGCGCGGTCTCCTCGGCCTCGTCCCGATGGGGCCGGATGTCGTAGCCCCGGGCCCGGACGGCCTCACGGAGCACGTCGAACGGCGGGGCGTCCGCCGCGACGCGGACCACGGCCTCGCCGGTCGCGAAGTTCACAGAGGCCTCGACGCCCGGCTGCCTGTTGAGGGTCTTCTCCACGCGCGCGGCGCACGAGCCGCAGGTCATCCCGATCACGTCCAGACGCAGCTCGCGGACGGCCTCGGCGGTCCGCTCCATCGTCGCCGTCATGCGGGCCTCCCGGCAAAGCGCGCGACGGCGGCCAGGAGCTCTTCGACCTTCTGGTCGCCGGTGCCCTGCTCGATGCTCTCCTTCACGCAGTGGCGAACGTGATCGTCGAGCAGACCCATCCCGACGGCCCGCAGGGCCGCCGTCGCCGAGTTCACCTGAGTGAGGATGTCGATGCAGTACTGGTCCTCCTCCACCATGCGTTGGAGCCCGCGGATCTGTCCCTCGATCCTCCGCAAGCGGTCGAGGAGGGCCTTCTTGTCGCTCGAGTATCCGGCCATTGGCTGCGCTCCATCGGCTCGTCGTGGCGTTGAGTATACCCTAGGGGGGTATCCTATGACAAGCCTCCATCGCCGGGGGCGTCGCCCTCGCCCACGCCCGCTCAATGGGCCCTCGGAGGGAAGAGGATCGGTTGCGCCGATGCTAGACTCGCGACCCGAGGAGGGCGATGTGGCGACTCGGCTGAGCGACACCTCACACGAGGCCCTGGGCCTCTCCGGAGACGACCTCCTCTCCATGTACCGAGCGATGGTCACGGCGCGTTTGTGCGACGAGGCCGCATTCCGGTTGAACCGCCAGGGCAAGGCGCCGTTCGTGGTACCCGTCTCGGGGCACGAGGGCTGCCAGGTGGGCACGGCATGGGCCCTCGAGCGAGGGCGAGACATCTGGCTCCCGTACTACCGGGATCTCGCGGTCGTGCTCGTCGCGGGGATGACGCCCAAGGAGATCTTCCTCGGCCTGTTCGCGAAGGCGGACGACCCATCCTCCGGCGGGAGGCAGATGCCGTCGCACTGGGGCTCCCGCCGGCTGTCGATCATCTCGCACTCCTCGCCGATCGGAACCCAGCTTCCCCACGCCGCCGGGCTGGGGTACGCGGTCAAGTACCGCAAGGAGGACGCCGTCGTGGCCTGCTGGTTTGGCGAGGGCGCGACGAGCGAGGGCGACTGGCACGAGGGTCTCAACTTCGCCGGCATCCACCGCCTCCCGGTGGTGTTCGTCTGCGAGAACAACCACTACGCGATCTCGGTTGCCCAGAGCAAGCAGATGGCCGTGGACAACGTGGCCGATCGGGCGGCCGGATACGGCTTCCCCGGCGTGATCGTGGACGGAAACGACGTGCTCGCGTGCTATCGGGTGATGAAGGAGGCCGTCGAGCGAGCGCGCGCCGGCGAGGGCCCGACCCTGATCGAGGCCAAGACCTACCGGTTCCAACCGCACACCTCCGACGACGACGACCGTACCTACCGCACGCGCGAGGAGGTCGAGGAGGCCAAGCACAACGACCCTCTCATCCGGTTCGCCGGCTATCTGAAGCAGCACGGGCTCGTCGACGACCTCGGGCTCGAGGCCATGCAGGCAGAGCTCAAGGACGAGATCGACCGGCAGATCGACGAGGCCTGGAACGCGCCGGACCCGGATCCTTCCACCCTCACCCACCATCTGTTCGCGGAGCCGTGACGTGACCGAGAAGAACGTCGTGACGGCCATCCACGACGCGCTCTACGAGGAGATGAAGGCCGACGAGCGAGTGGTCGTGCTCGGCGAGGACGTGGGCGCGCGAGGGGGCGTGTTCCGGATCACCCAGGGCTTTCTCGAGGAGTTCGGCGATCAGCGCGTGATCGACACCCCGCTCGCCGAGTCAGCCATCGTCGGGGTGGCGATCGGAATGGCCCTCCACGGCCTCGTCCCCGTCGCGGAGATCGAGTTCGCCGACTTCATTCACCCGGCGTTCGACCAGCTGGTCTCCGAGGCGGCGCGCATGCGCTATCGGAGCAACGGGGACTACCACCTGCCGATGGTCGTGCGCGCGCCCTGGGGCGGCGGGGTCCACGGGGCGCTGTACCACTCCCAGTCGATCGAGGCGTTCTACGGTCACGTTCCGGGACTGAAGGTGGTCGTCCCATCCACGCCCTACGATGCCGCGGGAATGCTCCGCTCGGCGATCCACGACCCGGACCCGGTGCTCTTCCTCGAGCACAAGAAGACCTACCGCCTCGTGAAGGGCGAGGTGCCCGACGAGCCGTTCACCGTCCCGATCGGCAGGGCCGAGGTGAAGCGCGAGGGGGACGACCTGACCGTCGTTGCCTACGGCCTGATGCTGCACCTCTGCCTCGAGGCGGCGGAGCGACTCCAGCAGGAGCACGGCCTGTCCGCAGAGGTCGTCGACGTCCGTACGATCCAGCCGCTCGACATGGAGACGATCCTGGCCTCGGTTCGCAAGACCGCCAAGGCGATGGTCGTCTACGAGGACAACCGGACCTACGGGGCCGGCGCGGAGATCGTGGCCACGATCGCGGAAGAGTGCATGTTCGACCTCGACGCGCCGCTCGTTCGGATCGGTGGGCCCGACGTGCCGGCCATGGGGTTCGCGGCCTCGCTCGAGCACGCGTTCATGCCCGACGCAGACCGCATCTTCGAGCGCATGCTCGAGCTCGCCCGCTACTGACACCGGAGAACCGCGGCGGACGGATACACTCGGTGAGATGCAGGGGCACAATCCGCGCGGACGCCGTCTCTACCTCCCAATCGTCTCCTCCGCGACCGCCGCGGGCGTGAACGTACCGGGCGTACGCAAGCCTCCATGGCTCAAGGTCCGCCTGCCTTCCGGGCCCAACTACACGGAGCTCAAGGGCCTCATGCGAGGCCTCTCGCTCCACACGGTCTGCGAGGAGGCCTCCTGCCCGAACATCGGGGAGTGCTGGGAGGAGCGGGAGGCCACCTTCCTGATCCTCGGGGACCGCTGCACTCGGCGCTGTGGGTTCTGCGACGTGATGACGGCAAGGCCGGACCCCGTCGACGAGGGCGAGCCCGAGCGGATCGCCCAGGCCGTGCGGGTCATGGGGCTGCGGTACGTCGTCCTCACGGGCGTCGCACGCGACGACCTCGACGACGGGGGTGCCCGGATCTGGGCCGCGACGATTCGCGCGATCCGCGCGGCCCTGCCCGGGTGCGGGGTCGAGGTCCTTCCCTCCGACTTCCGGGGCGGTGAGCGTGACATCGCCACCGTGATCGAGGCCGAGCCCGACGTGTTCGCGCACAACCTCGAGACGGTTCGTCGGCTCCACCCTCGGATTCGCCCGGCCTTCGGCTACGATCGATCGCTCGAGGTCCTCCGGATGGCCAAGCGCCTGCGCCCGGGGCAGATCACCAAGTCGAACCTGATCCTCGGCATGGGCGAGCGTCCGGAGGAGGTGACCGACGCGCTCAGCGACCTGGCCGAGGCCGGATGCGACATCGTCACGATGGGTCAGTACCTCCAACCCACCCAGCTTCACCTGCCGGTCGATCGGTGGGTCACGCCGGAGGAGTTCGGCGAACACGCGCGCGCCGGGGAGTCGTTCGGCATCGCGCACGTCGAGGCTGGACCCCTGGTGCGCAGCTCCTACCACGCCTCCAAGCAGTTCCGCCGGGCGCTGGCGGGGTTGCGCACGGTCGGGAGCGGAGGAGCCGGCCTGTAAGCCGGATTCTGTGCCGACCCTCGCGGGCCGGCGGCGACCATCTGTCTGGACCCTTGCGGGTCCCGGGGCCGAAGCCCTCGTGCGGCCTACCCGGGAGCTTGGGCGGGCCACCCTCGAGCGCTCCCTGCTTGGCCTTGCTCCGGGTGGGGCTTGCCGAGCCGAACCGGTCACCCGGTCCGCTGGTGAGCTCTTACCTCACCGTTTCACCCTTGCCCC
>Ga0070741_10008977_pt1 | contig 19724 bp, 19 predicted proteins | sample Coa_R1_4_FD_66440 | JGI IMG/M metagenome (GOLD analysis project Ga0070741, IMG submission 66440) | Surface soil microbial communities from Centralia Pennsylvania, which are recovering from an underground coalmine fire - Coalmine... | ecosystem: Environmental > Terrestrial > Soil > Unclassified ...
TTTGAAGCGGCGCAGACTTTGCCCAATGCGCCGGAAGGCCATAAATGCCGGGGTGTGCATGGACACAGCTTCAAGGTTGAAGTTTCAGTGGAAGGGGATGTCGATCCAAATGCAGGATGGATTTACGATCACGCAAGAATCAGCGACGCGATGAATCCGCTTCTAAAAATATTGGACCACGCGTATCTCAACGACATCGACGGCTTGGAGAACCCGACGATTGAGAAAATGGCGGAATGGTTCTGGATAAAACTTGAAACCCAATGTCCTGGACTCTGCGAGATTGTTGTACACGAGACAGCGACAGCGCGCTGCGTCTACCGCGGGAAGTAGCAAAGAACAATGGCTGTGAGTCCGCCATGCTTTAAGGGATTCGATAGCGCTGACGTTGAATGGTTAAAATGTTAAATGGGGCCATCGCACTTCTCGTTGTAACTGTTGACTTTTTAGCTTTTCGTCGACCTAAGTCGGGCAAAAAAATCGTCGAAGAGCGCGTCGTAAATTTTTCCGCGTTCGGGATGGTATTGGACCGCCAACGCGAACGGATAATTCCGCAGTCGCACTTGCTCGATGATATCGTCGTGGGTACACCAAGCTTCGACTTCAAAATCGTCTGCGACCCGATCGATCGCCTGATGATGTGAGCTGTTTACGTTTTCGAATCGATGCTTCGCCTTGCCGTGGTGACGCAGTGGTTGGATGTCCTGCTCTTTTTGTTCCGGCAATCCATGACCGGGAATGTCAAGCCTGAGGGTCCCCCCCAGAGCCACGTTCAAGACCTGAATACCCCTGCAAATGGCGAGAATCGGTAGCCCGCGCAGGAGCGCCTTTGAAATCGCGTCGAACTCCCACTGGTCTCGCTGGGGATCAAGACCGTCCTTGCAAATCAGGGTCACATCGACGTTTTCCTGGCGTAGAAATTCCGGCGTGACATCGGAGCCGCCTGTCAGTAGCAGGCCGTCCATCTGGTCCATCGGAACATCGCACTTCCGCGCGTTGAAAACATGGATCTCGGGATGCCTCACAAAAAATGGTCGAAACCACTTTTCATCTTTCGGACGGATCCATGTGGCCAGATTGGGCATTGCTAAATGTTGCTTCGATTGTCACTGAAGCAAAGGTGCATCGCCTTCTCCGAAGACGGTGTTAAATTTGGCGCCGAAGGCGCGATTTGCCAACGCGTTGAGGGCAACGCGTTCCACCTACAACCCCATTCGCTCCCTGACGTACTTCACCGGCGGGCTGCCGTAGGAAATCACCTGGTCGTTGTATTTCTTGAGATCGAAATCTGGTTTCTTCTCCGCCGCTGCGCGCAGATCGAGATGCTCAGTGGCCCCGACGAAATAAGTGGAAAGCTGAGCGGAAGTGAGACGTGCACGTTTCCACTTCGCCACAGCTTCGCCTTCCTGTTGGAAAGTTTCCTTCATCATCAAATCCATCGCTTCCTTCTCGGTCATGTTTCCGGCGTGAATGCTTTGATCGAGAATGGCGTTGGCGATCACGCGCAATCGCATTTTCAACTGCTGCATCTTGACTTCAGGGCCGCCGTAGCCCTGTTCCGCCATCATCTGTTCGCAATAAACCGCCCAACCTTCAATGAAGGTGCCGCTACGAAAGATGGCACGGACCAAGGTGGGTGCGCTGAATTCGTTTGCGTGAGCCAGCTGCAAATAATGCCCGGGCATCGCTTCGTGCACCGTCAAATCGCGAATTTCATAGTTGTTGTACTCTCGAAAGAACGATTCTTTTCGTTCCTTTGACCAATCCTTCGGCGTCGGTGCAACGGCGAAAAATGTTTTTCCGGTCTTGTCGAGTGGGCCCGGAGAATCGCAATAAGCGATAGCCACGCCGCGTTTGAATTCAGGCATCGCGATCACGTCCAGCGGCGTGTCCGGAATGGTGACGAGATTGTGCGACCTGACGAAATCAGTTGCTTCGCCAACGACTTCCTTCGCATAACCAACTACCGTGGCGTCGTCGGGATGTTGTTGTGCAAGTTTATCGAGTACTGCCGCCGTTACCTTGTGTTTGTCCGCCAGTGTCGCCGAGTCTGCATTTGGAAAATATTTTTTGTACAGCGGGAGTGCAGTTTCGTAGATGGCGGTTTGCGTCTGTTTCAGGTCGGTCTGCGCGCGCTTCATGATTTCTTCCATCGAAAGATCCGACGCGAGAGCAAAGTGGAGCTTCTTTCGAAACTTCTCCGCGCCGAGGCGGAAATTGCCGTCGGAGCGGGGGAGTAGATCGTTTTGAAGCCACTTCTTGTAATCCTCCAGAGCTGCGGCTGTTTTTTCCTGTAGTGGCGCCAGGTCCTCCTTCATTTGCGGCGCGAGATCAAGAAGCGGGGCTAGCCCTTTGCGCACGAGATTGATTGCGCCCTGCGTTTGCTCAATCGCCGTTTCCGTGTGAACGCGCGGCGGATGTTGCAAATTGGCTTTGGCTTGCTCGATCACGCGCGGAATTCCTTCCATCCGCTGACGCAGATTTGGAATCCGTTGTTCCGCTGGCGCGAAATCGCGCGCGACCAACAGGTAAAGGCTGTTGGCCAGGCTCTGCATGTAAACGAGAGGGTTCCACTCCGGCTCTTTTAGCTCTTTAGCCCTGAAGATTTGGTAGTCGATGTTCTCCTTGAGGATGCGAAAATCGATATTATTAGCGCCCGTGAGCTGCGAGCCATCGATGGTATTGAGCTTGCCACGAACCTCTTTGAGTGTTGCGAGCTCTCCCGCTCGCGCATCGACTGAGTAGTCAGTCAGTTGACCGTCAAACCGGTGGTCGCCGAGCTCCGTCGCATTCTCGGGATTGGCCCGCAAATACTGGTCGATGTAGTCGTGCGCAATTTTTTGAAACGCCTCATCCTGCGGACTGGCCGAGGCGTTAATGATTAAGAATGACAATACGCAGGCGGCTGCGATGATTTTCATCAGCCTCAGCTCGGGGTGCCGCCGTGTAAAATCGGCTCCGTCGCGATTTCATCGGGCGGAAGCTCCTGTGTTTGAAGGTAAGTGCGGCCCCTATAGAAGCAGGCAACGATCACAAAAACGGCGGCCGCTGCGAACATCAAGATCGTGAAGAACATGAAGTATTGGTAGTCGTTGAGCTTGCGTGTTCCATCGGGGTTCAGCACCCAGCTGTTGAACAGACCAACGAATCCTTCGCCGGCAGCTACAGTGAGCAGCCACAGCGCCATCACCGAGCTCTTCATTGAATTCGGCGCCTGAGTATAAGAAAACTCAAGACCAGTGATCGAAACCATCGCTTCGCCGAGCGTCAGAATGACATAACCGAGCAGTTGCCAATTTATGCTGGGCTTCAGTCCCAAATCGATTTGGTGCTGGATCCAGAGGATAACAACAAAAGAAAAACCAGTAAGAAAAAGTCCAATGCCGATTTTTCGCAGCGGCGTGAGCGGGAAAACTTTGTCGATCGCCGGATAAATGACGTAATTGACCAGCGGAATGAAAAGCAAAATCAGAATCGGATTTGCGGTTTGCACCTGAGCCGCGATCAAATTCATGCCGAGCCAATGCAGATTCATCTTCTCGGCCTGCAAGGTCCATTCCACGCCGTTGCTCATCCCCCAGAGCGCCCAGAACACCAGAATGAAAACGTACACCATTGCTATTCGCGCAAGAGTGGTGAGTCCTTCGCGGCTGAATGTTTCCCGCAAGTACCCGAGCCCAGCCGGTGGCACGTGCACCATTTTTTTGCGACCACCCCAGAAGAACAAAGTGGCGATCAACATCGCGATCCCAGGGATTCCAAATGCCCACCCGGGGCCGTACTTTGGATTTGCCAGAAGCCACGGACAAAGAATCGAAGAAATGAAAGAGCCGGCGTTAATCGAAAAATAGAACCAGCCAAACATCTTTGAGAGCAGATGTTTGTTGGATTCGCCGAACTGATCGCCAACATTGGCCGACACACATGGTTTGATGCCGCCGGCGCCCAAACAAATCAGGAACAACCCGATCGCCAGCATGGTTCGCTGCCCGATTGCATGTACTCCCCACGAAGTGGCCATGCACGCGAGTGTCAGGTTGCCCAGGCAGTAAACGAGCGAAAGCGACAGGATGGTCCAATACTTGCCGAAAAAACCGTCGGCCAGGATTGCGCCGAGAATTGGGAGAAAATAGACGCCGAACACGAAGTAATGCGTATACATGTACGCTTCGTTCTCCTGCATCGGCGCCAGCACACCGGACTGGTTCAAGATGTAATGCGCCATGAAAACGGTCAGCACCGATTTCATCCCGTAGTAGGAGAAGCGCTCAGCCGCTTCGTTGCCGATGATGTACGGCACACCCGGCGGCATGCCGCTGAGATTGGGAGGCGAAGTCAAATATTTGTGTTTAGCCATGTGATCTCCTTTGCCTAACGACCTTCTTGGTCGGCAGCTTCCGCCGGTGCAGGTGAAGCTTCCGACTTGTCCGTTTCTTTTTGTTCGGACCAGTCTCTTGTTGCCGGATCGCTTTGTTCGCGTTGGACCTCCGGCATCTGGCCGAGCGGATGTTTTTCGCACGATGTGCAAAACAGCAGCATGCAGAGCGCAACAGCAGTCATGCTGTAGCGGAGGAAAAGAGCCATAATGCGCTGGCACAGTTATCAGCCTCTGGTGACGCGCGCAAGACCAAAGCGCAATGGTAGTAGGGCGGGGCCACCCCCTTCGCCAAAGTTGCGGCGCGCAGGTCGGGGCGGCCCGCGAGCAGGAGCAGGAATTGGCCGGCTCTACAAAAGATTGAAAGACGCCGCGAGGGGATTACTATCAGACGCGGTGGCTCGCACAGACAGACACAGCGCTTGGAACGAAGTTTTCGCGCTCGTTCTCCTGTTCTCGGGGACTCTGCTTTTTTTTGCGCTGATTTCCTACACACCGAAGGATGTGCCGTCCTGGATTTGGTTCAGCCATATTTCGCCGGCGAATCACCCTGTGCAGAATTTCATCGGGCCAGTAGGCGCAATTATCGCAGGAATTTGCTATCAATTCATTGGGGCGGCGGCGTACCTTTTGGCGGTGATCCTGCTCGGTTTCGGGGCCGCAAAACTATTTTATCCCAGTTTGCGGCTCGCGCCGCGGTTGGCTTGGATCGCTCTGTTTATTATATCAGGCGCCTGCTTGCTGCATGTGCAGCCGTATCATTTGCAGGGCTGGCACGCGGCCTTCAATATCCAGGGGCCGGGCGGATGGATCGGATACGCTTTCGCCGATGAACACCGTGGGTTACTCCGCAATGCTCTGGGGCCGCTGGGTACGCTTCTTCTGCTAATTGGAATTTATGTGACCACGCTAATTTTGGTCACAGGACTGCGTCCGATTCATCTCGTTCGCGAGACGGTTTTCCTTATGCGACGCATAAGCGTAAGATTGCAGGAGTGGCTATTGCGCCGCAGGCTGCGCAAATCGGATCTCAAGGGAAAACTGGAGATCAGTGAGCAGCAGCTTGCCAAGCAAAGGCGATGGCTCGAAAAACAGCTCAAGAAAAAAGGCGTACCCGCGGCCGAGTTGGCTGGAGCAATGATTTTGCCAGAGGAGCTGGTAAATCGGCCAAAACCCAAGGTGGTCGATACAACGGCGTTGCCGAGCGAACATGGGGCGCGCAGAAAACCGTCTCTCGCCGAATTGCGTGCGAGCGAACAGAAAGCAAGCTCGGCTCCGGGTGTGATGACTCCGGCTTGGACGTCGGAAAATTATGTCCTCCCTGGGATTGATTTGCTCGACGAGCATAGTTTGGAGGGTCGCGGCACGGCTGATCCTTCGGAGCTGGAGGATGTCCAGCAAGTTCTAATTGAAACGTTGGGGCAATTCGGGATTGCGGTAGCGCCGGGCGACATCACAAAAGGCCCAACCATCACCCGCTACGAAGTGTATCCCGCCAAAGGCGTTCGTGTGGACAAGATTGTAAGCCTGGAGCGCGACCTCGCTCGAGCCACGCGTGCCGAACGGATTAATATTCTCGCGCCGATTCCTGGAAAAGACACGGTGGGCATCGAGCTGGCGAACAGCCGAAAAGTGACAGTCAAACTGCGTGAACTCCTGCAATCATCCGATTGGGAAGAGGCAAAGGGGCACGCCAAAATTCCGCTCGCGTTGGGCAAAGATGTTTATGGCAAAACGATTATCGCAGATCTGGCGCTGATGCCGCATCTGCTGGTCGCAGGTACCACTGGCAGCGGAAAGAGCGTTTGCATTAATGCGCTGATCGCCAGCATGCTCTTTCGTTTCACTCCCGAAGAGCTGCGCCTGGTAATCGTCGACCCGAAGATGGTCGAACTTCAGGCATATAATTCGCTGCCGCACCTCGCGTTCCCGATCGTTATCGATCCAAAGAAAGTGATGTTGGCGTTGCGGTGGCTCATCGACGAGATGGAGCGCCGTTACAGAATTTTTGCCCGTGTCGGTGTGCGCAACATCGTGGGTTTCAACGCACGACCGAAGAAAATGAAAGATTCCGATGTCGAAGAGGATTCCGATGGAGGGCGGAGCTCCAGCGACGCCGGGCTCGCGGGAGCTCGCCCCTCCAGTGAGATCAAGGTTCCGCGTGAAGATGAGCTGCAAATTCCCGACAAGATGCCCTATGTCGTGGTCATCATCGACGAGTTGGCCGATTTAATGCAGACCGCCCCTGCAGACGTTGAAACTGGCATCGCACGCATCACGCAAATGGCGCGCGCGGCGGGTATTCACATTATCGTGGCCACGCAAACTCCCCGCGCAGATGTCATCACCGGCGTGATCAAGGCGAATATTCCGAGTCGGATTGCATTTCAGGTCGCCTCCAAGATCGACAGCCGCGTGATTCTGGATGAAAACGGAGCCGATCGTTTGCTCGGACAAGGCGACATGCTTTATCTGCCGCCAAGCGCTTCGCGTCTCATTCGCGCACAAGGCGTGCTCGTTACCGATGACGAGATTCATCGGTTGGTGCAATTTGTTTCCGCGCAAAGTCCGCCGGTTTTTGATACGGCAATGCACGAGAAGCTCCAATCCGCTGCGACGCCCGAGGAAGACGTAACGGATGAAGACGAAGAGTTGGTTGAAAAATGTCTTGAGATCATTCGACAAGAAAAACGAGCCTCCACCTCGCTGCTTCAGCGCCGCCTGCGACTCGGTTATACGCGTGCCGCGCGAATCGTTGATATTCTGGAGCAGCGCGGTATTTTAGGTCCCGGCGAAGGCGCCAAACCGCGCGAGATTCTGGTCGATCTCGATGCTGCCGTTTAACCGCTATTTTTCTGCGCAATGACGATAGAAGGGCTTGGTAAGAAATTTCAAGAAGCGAGGCTCGCGAGGAATCTCACGATCGACGAAGCAGCCCGCATGACAAAGATTCGTCCCGCGCGGCTGGCAGAGATTGAGGCGGATGATTTCTCCCAGTTCCCCAGCCTCGCATATGCAAAAGGTTTTCTTCTCATCTACGGCAAGTTTTTAGACGTTGATGTCACGCCATATTTGGACGCGTTCGAAGATTCTGAACGCGTGACGGTCGATGGTTACTCGTATCTCCAGGAAAATCGCCCTGAAAAGCCAGTGAGTGCCCCCGTCATTCGCCGCCGCCGCGCCACGACCAGCCCTCAGCGTATCTCACCAATGCCGCTCATCTTCGGTGTGATCGTGTTGGTGATCGGCTTCTCGATAATGAAGTTGATACTCAACGTGCAGCGGCTCGCGCCTGGAAAAACGGAGTCCACGGCGCAGGTATCACCGAGTGCATCGCCGCCTACCAGCCCCAAGCTTGGTCAACCTGGACCGGCCGAAACGTCGGCAGCCAATGTTGCATCCGTGCCCACAGTTGCAGCATCAGCGCCGGGTGCGGCGACAACTCCGCCAGTTGCAAGGGCCATCGCGGTAGCTTCGGCAAAGCCAAGTGAACCGGAGGTGCGTCGGGCGAAGCCTGTGCGGCCTGAGGACCTGGCACAAGCACCGGCGGAAACGAATTCATCACCTGCGGAATCGGGCGAGCAGAATCGCGTCGCCATTCGGCCCCTTAAGAGAACCTACGTGAAGGTGACCGTTGGCGACAAAGGGGGAAGTCCCGCCTTTGAGCGCTGGGTTTCTCCGGCAGATGGGACCGTGGAATTTCGCGGGAAGCATGTCTCAATTCGCGTTCTCGATCCGGATGCTGTTCAGATCACAAAGAATGGAAAAGCGCTGGAGGACGGCGACGAGGACGTGACGGTTAATTAGAGCAGTAACAAGAGTTCAAGAAAACGTTCGGTGTTGGACGTTTTTAGTGAAACCAAAAATGAGCGGAGCTGCGTTGCGTTTTGGGAGTAAGCCAAAGGTTGGCCTGATCAGCCTTGGGTGCGCGAAGAATCTTGTCGACGCAGAAGTTATGCTGGGCAGCGTATTGCAGCACGGAATGGAGATCACGTCGCGCGCGGAGGATGCGGATGTCCTGGTGATTAACACTTGTGCGTTCATCGATTCAGCCAAAGAGGAATCCATCGAAGCGATTCTGGAGGCGCACCAGCAGCGCGGCTTAAACAAGCGATCCAATCAAAAACTCATCGTGAGCGGTTGCATGTCGCAACGGTTTGCACGCGAGCTGCGAGAGGAAATGCCGGAGGTGGACGCGTTTATCGGACTGGATCAGGTCGGTCAGCTTGGGGAGATCGTGGAAAAAATGGTAACGCATTCGTCGCATGCGTCAAAGAAGTCCCATGCGACGAATGGGACAGATGCGACAAATAACGATCTCGCTCTTGCGTTTGAAGGAACGCGCCCAACTTACATTCCCGATTACGATACGCCGCGCTTCAGGCTTACGCCCGCGCACTCCGCCTATGTAAAGATTGCCGAGGGGTGCAATCATCCGTGCAGCTTTTGTGTGATCCCTCAGATGCGCGGGAAGCACCGCAGCCGCACGCCACCGTCGGTGCTGGCGGAAATTCGCGGGCTCGTCAGCGAAGGCGTTCGCGAGATCAATTTGATCAGTCAGGACACGACTTATTACGGAATGGATCTCTGGTCAGCGAAGGCCGGACCCCGGCAACCAGTAGACTCGACTCGAGGCCCAACATTGGCCTCTCTTCTTCGCGAAATTCAAAAGATGGATGGCGACTTTTGGGTTCGCCTGCTTTATACCCACCCGGCCCATTGGAGCGAGGAACTGATCGATACCATCGCGCAATGCGACAAGGTCGCTCGCTACATCGATATTCCTCTCCAGCATATCGACGAGTCGATGTTGAGACGCATGCGGCGAGAAACTTCACGGCAGCACATCGAAAATTTGATCTACAAGCTGCGCAGCGGAATTCCGGGCGTGACGTTGCGTACTACTTTCATCGTGGGATTTCCCGGCGAAACCGAAGAAGAATTCGCCAGTCTCCTTGATTTCATCCGGCGCATTCGATTTGGGCGCCTCGGAATATTCAAGTATTCGCAGGAAGAAGGCTCGCGCGCGGCGAAAATGCCCGGGCAGATTCCCATGAAAATCAAGAACGCGCGTTATGGGATGGCCATGTCGATTCAGCGAGAAATCGCGCATGAAATTGCGCGTGAAAAAATCGGAAGAGAATTGAAATTGTTAGTGGATCAACCGCATCTCGCGCGGAGCGAAGCCGATGCCCCGGATGTCGATCCCCGCGTGATTTTGTCGAAAGAAGCCCCAGTTGGCGAATTCGTTTGGCGAACCATCGTGGGAAGCCGTGGCTACGATCTGCTGGCGTGAGTCGACTGCTTACCAACGAGTTTTTTTACAACAGCCTTACTTAACACGTGACAGTTGTCCCGTTCCCGAGCAAATTTCTTAGGACTTATTTCGCCAGATGACCGAACCAAACGAACCGAAAAAAGAGACGACTCGCATTTCCTTCGCTCCTGCGGTTGGGGAAAAACCGCCAGACCCAAATCCCAAATCGCGGGACACAGTGCGAATCCAATTGCCGGTTCGTGAGCCGCCTGTTCACGTTACGGCTCAACCGCAGCCCGCCGTCCAGGAAGGAAGCTCCCCGCAGTTCTTCCAACCGCCACAACCTCCACCGGTGCCTGCAAGCGCGTCGGTGGCGCCTGCACCAGATCTTCCGTCGTTAGGGCCGAAAAAAGAGACGGTGCGTATTCCTCTTAGCGCAGTTCAAATGAAAAAGACTCAGCCCCTTGCCGGCATGCCCGAGGTGGCACCGCAAAATCCTTCAATCGCTGTGGCGCCTGGCGAGAAAAATCCAAAGCCGCTGTTGTGGCTGCTGCTTGGTGTTTCCGCTGTGATTTTGATTATTCAGATTTGGACTTACCTTTCCTAAAGCTATGGATAATTCTTCCGTTATTAAGCTCGATGAATCCAATTTTGACCGTGAACTGACGCAGGACGACAAGCCTGTGATCGTCGATTTTTGGGCGGAATGGTGTGGTCCCTGCAAGATGATAGCACCATTACTGGATGAAATTGCGCGCGAAAAAGCAGGCTCGGTGAAGGTAGCGAAAGTTAACGTAGACGAGAATCAGAGCCTTTCGCTCAAGTACAACATTCGTGCCATTCCGGCTTTACTCTTTTTCAAGAATGGTCAACTGCGCGATCAAGTCACTGGAGTCACAAGCAAGAAAGACTTGTTGAATCGGGTCGACGCGTTGGCGTGACGGATTTTCGCGAAGTTTGTGTTTCGCGCCCCAGGGCTGGCATTGAAACTGCCCTTCGGGGCTAGAAGCTGATCTTCAAAATGCGGCCGTCGGTGCCCACGAGCCATCCGGCTTTAGGAGTGGCAAAAGCCACCGCCCAGAAACCGGTCACACCGGGCAACGTGAACCATGTGTTTCCCTCATCGGGAGTCCATGCCGCGCCTCCATCGTTGGCGGTAATTACCACCGCGCGGCCGAGATTGTCTCCGGCACCGCCACCCGTGCGACCCACGTAGCTCAAGCCGAAGATCGCTCCTGTCACCGGCGGCGGATTGGTAAGGCTCCAGGTTTGACCGCCATCGCTCGAAATCGCGGTGCGCGCGTTATTTGGGTCGCCGGGGTCCAAATCTCCGCCGCCTACAATCCCACGAAACGGATCACGAAAAGCCACGGTGAAGGCTCCCGCGCTGGGAGAACTCACCAGGGGAGTGTCGTAAGCGTTCCAAGTGTCGCCTCCGTCTCTGGTTGCCAGTACCCTTGCAATGTCCGCTCCACCCGTACAAATCCATGCGTTCCTCCCACCTTGTGTTGAGACGCAAGTACCGCTCGACGCGAAGGAGAATTCTCCTGGCAGGGCCGGTGGCATATTATTGCTGATATCCTGCCACGTCGTTCCGTCCGTGGTGCGGAGATCCGGGAACACGCCGTTCACCGAGTCGCTGTGCGCAATGCCCCGCTGCGGTGTCCAGAACGCGAAGCCGTCGTAGAAAGCATTCGGGTTCTGATTTTCGAACTGAATTGTCCAGGTGGCTCCTCCGTCCTCGGTTTTGTAGATGCGAAACTCTGTTGGATCCCCCGATGTTCCAATAGACATCAAGTAAGCCACGCTGGCACTGAAGGCCTGCACATCGCGGAATTGCAGCGCTTCAGCACCTGGCACGGTTCCCGCTCTCCAAGTCTCTCCGCCGTCAGTGGTTACGGTGAACGTGCCGGCGCGACCAGACGCCCAAACCACCTGCGGATTCACCGGCCACACCGCGATCAGGCCATTGGTGGTGCCGCTGTTTTGGGGGGTCAGCGTGGGTTGATGAAGCTGGGTTGGCGATAACTCTTGTGCGCTGAGGATTCCACAGACGAACACAGGAATAAGAACGGTAGCGAACGATTGTTTCAACATGGCAATTCCTCCAAAGCAAATTCGTGGCGACACCCTATGCTGGTCGCAAAGGACGTTGTAATTGCCGCTGAAGCGAGCATTTACGCCGGCTTGATTCACATTCTGAGAACTTTCCTCCATCGTTCCCGTAGAAGGAGGTGAGCCGGAAACTCAATGAAACTGCGATCAATAAGAAAGAAGTTCACGATTAAAACGAAGACCTCGCGTTTTGATACGCTGGTTGCTCGTTATTACCCTGCCGTTTACAGCCTCGCTTCCAGGATGACCGGTGATCCCCGGCGAGCCGTTGTACTCGCGCATGATGTACTCGAGAGCACCCGAAAACGGCTCGGGAACCGTCGCGATGAGACTGCATTTGCTTCAGTCCTCGTGGCAGCCGTGGTCCGCGCGGGTCTTAAGACGGCGTGAGCCTTTCTCGATCCGAGTCGGAGGCTCCGTAACAGGGAAGTTCCTGCTTCACGACGATTTCCGTGGCGTCGCGCCCTAGGAAGAATTGCGCCCGGCGCGGCTCGAACGCGCAACCTACGGCTCCGGAGGCCGTCGCTCTATCCAGTTGAACTACGGGCGCCATTTGAGCGGAAAAGATAACCCAATTTAATGATTAAGCGATTCCAGGGGGATCGCTAAATCATTCTCTGGCCGGTTGCAATTTCGCCTGCCCTGCTGGAAACTGTTCGCCCGCCCGAGCGGGCTGGAGGGGGAAGTTTCATGAATCAGATTATCGATGTAATTGAGAAGGAACAGCACAAAAGCGATGTGACACCGTTTTCTGTTGGGGATAGCGTTCGCGTCCACACGCGTGTCGTGGAAGGAGACAAGGAACGAGTCCAAATATTCTTCGGCATAGTCATCGGCCGTAAGGGTCGGGGACTTAACCAAACATTCACCGTGCGCCGAATCTCGTACGGCGAAGGTGTTGAGCGTGTGTTTCCGCTGCATTCGCCGCGCATTGCAAAGATAGAAGTGGAGCAAAAAGGCCGGGCCCGTCGCGCCAGACTAAACTATCTCCGCACCCGCAAAGGTAAGGAAGCCACTGCCGTGCGTGAGTGATGTGAGATTGTGACAAGTAATGGGTCCGAGATTTTTCCTACGATTCACATCTCACTTCTCTTCATTAGAATTTCCGCATAATATGCGGCATGCGCCGGCGATGCGGATTTCGTTACGAGAAAAAACTGCGCGCCACCGGCGTCGCGCGGATTGCGGGCATTGACGAAGCTGGACGTGGCGCGCTTGCAGGTCCGGTTGTCGCAGCTGCGGTAGTTCTCCCCGAAAAATTTCGTCATCGTCGTCTGAACGATTCCAAACAGCTTGCGCCGGAATTGCGTGAGGAAATTTATTCCGATCTGGTCTCCAATGCTGAGGTCAGATGGAGCGTCGGCATTATCGATTCGATCGAGATCGATCGCATCAATATCTTACGCGCGAGCCATCGCGCGATGCGCCTGGCGATCACGGCCCTGATGGATCCGCCGCATCACGTTCTGATCGATGGGCTGCCCGTTATTCCCTTTCCTTTCCCGCAGACTGCGATCATCGATGGCGACTGTCTTAGTCTGAGCATCGCCGCCGCCAGCGTGATCGCCAAGGTAACGCGCGACCGGATGATGCGTGACTTTTGCTCCCAATTCCCGCAGTATTGCTTCGACCAGCACAAAGGTTACGGAACTGAGCTGCATCTACTGAGACTTCATGAATTCGGGCCTTGCCCAATCCATCGCCGATCTTTCGAGCCGGTGGCGCAACCGCTTCTCGCGTTGGAGGACATCGCCCAGATCCAGTCATCTCCGGCGAGGCGCGCTAGGCGAGAAGTTAGCATGCCGGTATCTGAAGCGTAACGGTTACAAGGTCCTCTTCCGCAATTTCCGCGGTCGCAGCGGCGGGGAGATCGATGTTGTCTGTCGGGACAATGACACGCTGGTCTTTGTCGAAGTAAAGACCCGCAGACGCGAAGATTTCGGCCGGCCTCTGGAAGCGGTTGATCGAGAAAAACAGAAGCGAATTTCCCGCGGTGCCCTGGCCTGGCTGCGAATGCTGGATAATCCCGATATTCTCTTTCGATTCGATGTTGTTGAAGTCCTTATCGCGGACGACACCAAACCGCGCGTCGAACTAATCAAAAACGCGTTCCTGCTCTCGAAGCCTTACATTTACTAGATGAAGGTTCATTCCGTTAGGAAGGGGAATGACTTTCGTCGAATCGATCTTGGTTGAATTGCCTTGCCATTCTAATCCCGACGCCCGGATACTCGGAGAATTTCATGAACCGCAAAATCCACCATCTGGCCGTTTGGCTGCTCGTCGTGATCCATTTTTTCATTGGTCTGGGATGGTATGCGCTCTTTGGGGAGGCCTGGCTCAATTATCACGCTCGTACAACCACAGACATTGAAGGTACGTTTGGCATACAGCCGTATTTGATCGCGATTGCTGCAGCAATTTTCACCAACTACGCGTTGGCATGGCTCATCTACAAACTTCATGCTCCCAGTGCTATGGCTGGATTGACGACCGCACTAATCTGCTGGTTTGGGTTTCTGTTTGTCCAATATGCAGCCATCTCGGCGTTCTCGGCATTTGAAACCAATCCCTGGCCGCTGGTTTTCATCGATATGGGCCGCGCATTTGTCGCTCTTGCGATCAGCGGCCTGGTTCTCGGTGCCTGGCGGAAACGCGAGTTGTAGCTGCAAAACGTTGTCCGCGCGACCAGCTGGACAATCGCGGAGCGGCCAGGCAGAGTTATAATTCCAACCATGGTCGAACCAATCCTCGTCGCTGAATCGAAGGTGCAAATCTTTTTGCTGCCGAAAATGGCAAACCGCCATGGCTTGATCGCGGGGGCTACGGGCACGGGGAAAACGGTGACGCTACAGACGCTCGCGGAGAATTTCAGCGCTCGCGGTGTACCCGTTTTCATGGCTGACGTAAAAGGCGACCTTGCTGGGCTGAGTCAGCCGGGGGCAACTAATCCGAAGATTATCGAGCGCGCGAAGGAGCTTAAACTCGCCGATTTCAAAGGCGAAGCCTACCCCGTAGTGTTCTGGGACGTGTTCGGTGAGCAGGGCCATCCGGTGCGCGCGACCGTTTCGGAAATGGGTCCGCTGCTACTCGCGCGGTTACTCGAATTGAACGAGACGCAGGCTGGCGTGCTCAACATGGTGTTTAAGATTGCCGATGAAGGAGTTCCAAGGCGGCCAGGCGAATCGACAGGTCCGCTACCGCTTCTCGATCTGAAAGACTTGCGCTCGATGTTGCAGTACGTCGCGGACAACGCAGATCAATTCAAAACGCAGTTTGGAAATATCTCCGCTGCCAGTGCCGGCGCGATTCAGCGCAATCTGCTTGCACTGGAATCGCAGGGCGCCGACAAATTTTTCGGTGAACCGGCACTTAATTTTGACGATTTGATTCAAACTCAGGGCGGCAGAGGCGTGGTCAACATTCTGGCGGCAGAAAAATTGATGCAGCAGGCGCCAAAGGTTTACGCGACGTTTTTGCTCTGGATGTTGTCGGAGCTGTTCGAGCATCTTCCGGAAATCGGCGACCCGGAAAAGCCGACGCTCGTTTTCTTTTTCGACGAAGCGCATTTGCTTTTTACCGATATCGCAAAGCCGGTTGAAGAGAAGATCGAGCAAATGGTGCGACTTATTCGATCAAAGGGCGTTGGCGTCTATTTCGTTACCCAAAATCCACTCGATATTCCCGATGTCGTGCTGGGTCAGCTCGGGAATCGCGTCCAACATGCGTTGCGCGCGTTCACCCCGCGCGACCAAAAAGCCGTGCAGGCGGCGGCGCAAACATTCCGCCAAAATCCGAAGTTACAGACCGAAGCCGTGCTGACCCAGCTAGCAGTTGGCGAAGCCTTGGTCTCGCTGCTGGACGAAAACGGCAGTCCCGAAATTGTCCAGCGTGCAAAGATTGTTCCGCCGCGCAGTCAAGTCGGCGCGATCACGCAGGATCAGCGCAAGCAGGTCATAGAATCCTCAGTCCTTGCCGGCCACTATGAAAAGGCGATCGATCGCGAATCCGCGTACGAGATGTTGGAGACGCGAGTTGGACGACGAGCCGAAGCAGCGGTCGCATCGGTCGCGATACCAACGGCGTCTGTTCCGGAAGCAGACAAGCCTTCATTTTTTGGTCGGATTTCAGAGATGCTCGAACCAAGAATCGGTCCGCGCGGCGGACGCTACGACTCGGTGGCTACGACGGCAATGAAAAGCGTGGCACGCGCAGCGGGGAGCCAATTTGGCAGGCAACTAATTCGTGGAGCTTTAGGCGTATTGGCACGGATAGCGAAGGTCCCGGCGGATTCTAAGCGGCAATGAGGTTTTGTCTAAAGAAGGCGTCTTGAGAATTTATGGGAAACTGCAAATTCTGCGGAGAGTCTGCGGGTTTCCTTAGCAGCGAACATACTGAGTGTGAGCAGCTGCATGAGAATGGCAAAGAGCAAATCGGAGCCGAAGTTTCGAAGGCATTGTCGCCTTCTGGTTCCCTCGAGACATTGCAATCCCACCTCACTGAAATCGCACAAGACTCTTACATTTCCGACCATGAGAGGCAAACTCTGTTGGTCCAAGGGTGGACAGACGCCGTTAGTCGGTGTCTCGAAGATGGGATTCTCGATGAATCAGAAGAGACACGCCTGGTGGAATTTAAGAATCATTTCTCGCTAACTGAATCAGATTTAGATGCGAACGGGGCATTTACCAGGATTGTAAAAGCCGGCGTGATCCGCGACATTTTGAATGGCGTGATACCGCGACGGATCAAAGTCGAAGCGAACCTTCCCATCAATCTCCAGAAGAATGAAGAAGTTGTCTGGGTATTTCCGGGTTGCGAGTACCTTGAGGACAAAACCCGACGTCAGTATGTAGGTGGCTCTCAGGGCGTCAGCATTCGCATTATGAAAGGCTTGTACTACCGTGTCGGAGCGTTTGCAGGTCAGCCGATTGACAGAACTGAGCGCGTCCCCGTTGACACTGGAATTGTTGCAGTCACAAATGCGCACATTTACTTCGCGGGTCCAATTAAGGCCCTTCGCGTGCCGTATGCGAAAATCGTTTCTTTCCAACCTTTTACTGATGGCGTCGGTATCATTCGAGATGCTTCAAATGCCAAGCCGCAGATATTTGTCACTGGCGACGGGTGGTTTACATACAATCTGGTCACTAACCTTGCGCATCTTTCATAATCGCGACCGCAGTGGCCAAAAGCGCAATGCGCGCTGCCAGTAGCTCAATCGGGCGGCAAATCGCTCGCGGAATTCTCGGAGGGATCCTTGGCGGCAGCGGGCGGCGGAGATAGTTGTAGCGGTGCTCGCCGCGGTGAGCACCGAAGTTCGGAGCAGGCGCTTGGCACAAGCGCGTCTACAACAACAAAATCGCCGGATACATTTTGCGCACCCGGCGATTTGAAATGTTTCTTATTTATTTTTTCTTAGGCGAACCGGCGGGACTGGCACCCTCTTTCTTTCCTCCCTTGCCTGCCTTTACTTCCACTTCTGTGGCTGACATTGTGTAAGTGACAGTCACCTTCTCGCCAACCTTGAGGTCGCCTGTGACCTTGGTATTGGCGTCACGATTGATTTCCCAACGGTCCTTTCCTTTCTGGACTGCAATCATCGTGTCGGTGACCTCAAGAACTGGCCCGGTGACCTGATAGGTCTTTCCCCCTGCGGCAAAAGCTGCGCCGCTGAGCCCAAGACTCGCTGCTGCTAATAAACTAAACGCTGTCTTAATATTCATAGTGACCGATTAGAGCGCTTCCCATCACTTCTATTCAAGCGTTTTGTGCGATGGAAATCCTTCCACCAGGGTAGGCTAGCCGCCTTCGGCAAAGCTAGGGCGTGCCGGGGAGAGCGACGGTTCCCGCTTTACGCCCAATACGCACGACCAGCGGCCAGACAACGTTTCGTGCTTGCTGGGGGACGCCCCACGCATTGCGAAGTTGATCGGTTATTTGCTCCAACGGGTCGCTTCCTTTCGCGGCTAGGAATCGCTGCGTCGAAGACCAGGTTCGAAGGTAGCCGACCAGATGATCGAGATTCCACCACGCCGTCATTTCGAATTTTGGCGGATCGATCTCTTGAAACGGGAAGGGCAGATCGGCGAATTGCTCAATGAGCTGGCGCTCCTGCGGCCAGAATGGCCCGACCACCTGATAATAGTATCGATTCACAACCTCATCGATCGCAGATTCGGTCTTTAACAAGTTGTAAGCCGAAGCAGCAAGGACACCGCCAGGCTTCAATACTCGCCGCGCCTCCGCGTAAAAACGGTCCAGATCGAACCAATGCAATGCCTGCGCGACCATGATTAGATCAATCGTTCCCGATTTTATGCCGCTGTTTTCTGCAGGCGCGACACGATACTCTACGCGATCGTGTGGCTGAGCGTTTGAGATTTGCTTCTCGCTTGCATCGGTCGCAAGCACGCGATCGAACACTGATGCCAACGCCACTGCCGCTTGTCCGTTGCCCGCCCCGCAATCCCACGCCACCTGACGACTCGGCGCGATGCTCCCCAGATAATCGAAAAGTTCCCGTGGGTAGCCAGGTCGAAACTTCGCGTAATCCGCAGCCTGTCTCGAAAAGTGGTCTTTGAACGTCATAGCAGACTCCGGCTTTGTAGCGGCGGTCGAGCGGAGTCGAGACATCTCTCGCTCGGTTCTGTGAATCATCCTATTCTTTCGGAAGCTCGGGCATCGTCCTCAATCCCACCCGAGCCAGATATTCATCAGCTTGCAATAAGTCAGCGCCGGCGCGCTCGATGATCTTGAGCAGATTATCCATCGACGACACCTCCTCGAGCTGTTCAGTCAGGAACCACTGCAAAAAATTGATCGTAATGTAATCGTTCTGCTTCCGCGCGAGTTCCACGAGCCCATTGATTTGCTGGGTGACGTGAATCTCCTGGTCGAGCGAAAGCTTCACGGCATCGCGCGCAGTCTTAAATTTTGATTTCGGCGCTTCAATCGCCGGGATTGCCACGCGTCCGCCGGCGTCGACCACATATTTAATAAACCGGATCGCATGCCCTTTCTCTTCCTCGGCCTGCCGGAAAAAATGCTGCGATAATTGCGGCAACGCTTCAGACGCAAAATGCGCCCCGATCGCGTAGTACTGCAGCTCTGCACTAAATTCGTATCCTATTTGTTCATTGATCGCGTCAATAACCTTTTGACTGGTAAGCATAGAATCAAGCTACCGAAGATCACACGAATGCAAATCGATCTCCCTGGCGCGCCGTAGTTTCAGCGAAGGCGGGTTCGTTATGGCGTCGATGACTTTTTGAGTGGCTTGCACGAAATTCCTCCCGATTGATGCTTCAGTTACATTTCTGGCGACGTCCTATTGACTCGTGTTCCAACACCCTCACCCGCCGCCCAGGTGGGGCTTGACCGTCCATCCGCCGGCCTCCCGGCTCGGCGTATTCTCTGCTCGAGAGGCGACGCTAAAACAAAACGCCCAGCACATCTCACGGCGTGCTGGGCACTTTGTTCTGGCGACGTCCTACTCTCGCACGGCCTATCGCCGTACTACCATCGGGGCTGCAGCGTTTCACTTCCGTGTTCGGAATGGGAACGGGTGGTGCCACTGCGCTAATGTCACCAGAGGTCTGAGCCGTGACTGGCACCTGGACCGTCGACGCGGATCTCTGGAGACCGGGGTTCGCTTCGGCGAACCTCCCTGCAATTCGATTTTTAAAGAACAACTATCAGCTATCAACTATTTACTGTCAGCTGACCCTCTGGCATCTACATACAGGTTTTCAGAAAACTCCGCGATCAGCGATCGCGGCTACAATATCTGAGCTTCGTTTTATTTTGAGATCTTTCATCTCTTCTGTTTGCCGTTCCGCAACCTGCGGAACGGGTTAACAGAAAAGTAAAAGATCAAGCCGAACGGGTTATTAGTACTCCTGAGCTGAACACATTACTGTGCTTACACCCGGAGCCTATCAACGTGGTGGTCTACCACGACCCTTCAGGGAGATC
>Ga0070741_10008978_pt1 | contig 19721 bp, 16 predicted proteins | sample Coa_R1_4_FD_66440 | JGI IMG/M metagenome (GOLD analysis project Ga0070741, IMG submission 66440) | Surface soil microbial communities from Centralia Pennsylvania, which are recovering from an underground coalmine fire - Coalmine... | ecosystem: Environmental > Terrestrial > Soil > Unclassified ...
AGGTCCGCGATGAAGTCGAACTCCTTCTCGTCCGCGATGGGGTCGAGGCTGTGCGCGCAGAACTCGCGGATCTTCGGCTCGAGCGCCGACACGCGCCGCGGGGTGAACACGCGCGACAACAGGCTGCGGTGCACGTCGTGCGCGGGTGGGTCCTCGAAGATCAGGTTGCCGGGCGGCAGCTCGATGTTCGCCTTGATGAGCTCGAGCACGCCGCCACGACCCGAGATGAAGCGCTTCGCGTCGACGAGGCCGCGCTCGCAGTCCTCGTAGCGACTCACCGCGTAGAAGTCGTACTCCTCGTTGTAGTAGAGCGGCGCTTCTTCACGCAGCCGCTCGTAGAGCGGGTACGGGTCCGGCATGTTGATGGCGGTGTACGGGTCGTACGAGATGTCACTCATTCCCGTCCTGTCCTTCCATGAGCGCGACGATCGCCGACGGCGTGAGCGGCAACCGGGTCGCCGTCACGCCGAACGGCACGAGTGCGTCGTTCACGGCGTTGACGACGGCCGGGGGCGCGCCGATCGCCCCGCCCTCGCCCACGCCCTTGTGGCCGCCCGGCCCGGGGCTCGGTGTCTCGACGTGGCCGTACTCGATCGCGGGGACCTCGGTCGCGGTGGGCAGCAGGTAGTCCATGAACGTCGTCGTGACCGGGTTGCCCTCGTCGTCGTACGCGAGGTGCTCGTACAGCGCGCCGCCGATGCCCTGCACCGCGCCGCCCGCGATCTGACCTTCGACGACGCTCGGGTTGATCATCGGGCCGCAGTCCTCGCTCACGACGTAGCGCAGCAACGTGACGACACCCGTCGCGGGGTCGAGCTCGCACGTGCAGACGTGCGTGGCGTTCACCCAGATCGACGGGGCCGCGGCCGTGTAGCGCGCGGTCGCCTCCAGCCCCGCGGGCAGACCGGCGGGCAGCGCGGCCGGCTGGAAGTACGCGAGCGCGGCGAGCTCCGCGAGCGACACGCCGACGCTCGGCGTGCCGCGCACGTGCGCGCGGCTCCCGCTGAGCTCGATGTCCTCCGCGGCCGCCTCGAGACGGTGCGCGGCGATCGCGACGATGCGGTCGCGCAGGACGGCCGCGGTCTCGCGCACCGCGCCGGCGGTCATCGACCCGCTGCGGCTCCCCGCCGCACCCGCGCCGAACCCGGTGACCGCGGTGTCGCCCTGGATCGTGTTGACGTCCGCGATGTCGACACCGAGCGCGTCGGCCGCGAGCTGCACGACCGTGGTCTCGAGGCTGTTCCCGGTCGAACCGCCCGCGATGTACACGTTCACCGTTCCCGACGGCTCGATCCGGATGGTCGCGGCTTCCGTCGCGTACGAGCCGAACCCCGGTGTCGACGGCTCCACGTAGTTCGCGATGCCGATGCCGAGGTACCGGCCGTCCGCACGCGCCGCCGCCTGTTCGGCGCGGAACCCGTCGTAGTCGACGATCGCGAGCGCCTGCTCGAACGTCTCGAGGGGCGAGATGGCGTCGTACGTCATCCCGTTCGGGTTCGCGTACGGGAGCTCGTCGCGCCGGAGGAGGTTCCGGCGGCGCAGCTCGGCGGGGTCGATCCCCATTCGGCGCGCCGCGATGTCGAGCACGACCTCGCGGGCGAGGGTCTCGAACTGCCACGGCCCGCGGTACGCGGTTCGGCCAACGGTGTTCGTGTAGAGCGTCGTGGTCGCGAAGCCGGCGCGCGGCACACGGTACGGGCCCGGGAACAGCACGCCGACCGCGGCCGCGGTGCCGACCGGCCACGGGGTCGGGTAGGCGCCGCAGTCCTGCACGAAGTCGAGGTACGCGGCCTGGATCGCGCCCTCAGCGTCGAAGGCGATCGCGACGTCGGCGTGCTCGTGACGCGACTGGCCCGCCGCGAGCAGGTTCTCGGCGCGGTCCTCGACCCACTTCAGCGGCGCGCCGACCTTCGGTGCCGCGAGCATCAAGCACATCTCGTCGCGCTGCACGAGGATCTTCTGGCCGAAGCCGCCGCCGGTGTCGCGCATCACGACGCGGATGCGGTGCTCCGGCATCCCGAGCAGGCGGGAGCAGAACAGCCGGACCTCGTGGGGCGACTGCGTCGCGGCGTAGATCGTCAGCTCGCCCGTCGCGCGCGAGAAGTCGACGACGATCCCGCGCCCCTCCATCGGGACCGGCGCGTACGCCTGCTGGCGGATCGTCTCGGTGACGACGTGCGCGGCCTCGGCGTAGACGTCCTCGAGCGCGGACGCGGGGAGGCCGCCCAGCTGCCCGACGACGTTCGAGCCGTGCTGCTCGTGGACGAGCGAGTCGGCGGCCGCGGCCTGCGTGTAGTCGACGACCGCGGGCAGCGGGTCGTAGTCGACGTCGACCAGCTCGACCGCGTCCTCCGCGACGTAGCGGCTCTCGGCGACGACGAGCGCGACCGGATCGCCGACGAAGCGGACCTCGCCCTCCGCGAGCGGCGGGCGGGGTGTCTCCGGGCTCGCACGGCCGATCGACGTGTGCCACTGCTCCTTCGCGCCGGCGTTGAGGTCGGCGGCCGTGAAGACGAAGTGCACGCCCGGGAGCGCGAGTGCGGCGGACGTGTCGATCCCCCGGATCGCGGCGCGTGGGAACGGGCTCCGCACGAACGACGCGTGCAGCATCCCGGGCAGCACGACGTCGTCGACGAACGTCCCGCGCCCGGTGAGCAGCCGGGCGTCCTCGACACGATTGATGCGCGCGCCGACGTAGCGCGTCGCGCCCGTGGTCACGTCCGGTTCACGCAACCGCCGCGACGCGGCCGCCGTCGACGGGGACGATCGCGCCGGTCACGAACGACGCGCGGTCGGACGCCAGGAACGCGGCGACCTCGGCGACCTCGTGTGGCTGGCCGAGCCGCCCGAGCGGCGTGCCCTCGGCCGCACCGGGGAAGTGGTCGAGCGACGCGCCCATGATCTCGGTCTTGATGTAACCGGGACAGACGCAGTTCACACGGATGTTCTTGCGTGCGTACTCGAGCGCGCCCGTCTTCGTGAGCGAGATGACGCCGGCCTTCGCCGCGCCGTACACGCTCGTCGCGATCGAGGAGTTCAGCCCGCCGATCGACGACCAGTTCACGATCGCGCCACCGTTGCGGCACTCGAGCATCGTGCGGATGCCGTGCTTCATGCCGAGGAACACGCCGCGCAGGTCGACGTCCATCATGCGGTCGTACTGATCCATCGTGACGTCGGCGAGCATGATCCCGTCCGCGATGCCCGCGACGTTCAGGACCGCGTCGAGCCGGCCGAACTCGTCGACGGCGGCGCGCATCACCGCTTCGACGTCTGCTTCGCGCGTGACGTCGCAGTGCACCGGGAGGACCGCGTCACCGACCTCGGCGGCAGTGTCCTTCTCCGCGCCGCTCACGTCCGCGGCGACGACGCGCGCGCCCTCGCGGACGAACACCTTCACGGACGCCTTCGCCATCCCCGATCCCGCGCCGGTGACGACCGCGACCTTCCCGTCGAGCAAGCCCATGCGGACCTCCGGAAATTGGTGTCACCGACTATGACACGAATGTCGGGTCGGGGCAATCCTGCTCACGCGACGGTGCGGAAGAAGGTGCGCAGGTCGCCGGCGAACAGCTCGGGTTGCTCCATCGCGGCGAAGTGCCCGCCCCGTGGCATCTCGGCCCAGTGCGTCACGTTGTAGCGGTGTTCGACCCAGGGGCGCGGGTAGCGGAGGATCTCCTTCGGGTAGCGCGCCACGCCCGTCGGGACCGCGACGTACTCGGGCTGCCCGTCGCGGGTGTGCTGGTGCTCCCAGTAGAGGCGGGCCGAGGACGTGATCGTCTGCGTGACCCAGTACGCCATCACGTTCGTGAGCATCTGGTCGCGCGTGAAGACGTTCTCGGGATCGCCGTCGCAGTCGCTCCACGTCCGGAGCTTCTCGACGATCCAGGCGAGCAGCCCGGCCGGGGAGTCGTTGAGCGCGACGCCGAGCGTCTGGGGCTTGGTCGCCTGCTCGTTCGCGTAGCCGGACTCCGCACGCGCGAACCGTTGCATGGCGGCGAGGTCGGCCTTGTCGGCGTCGCCGAGCTCGACCGGCTCGGCCGGGGGATTTGCGATCGGCATGTTGAGGTGGATCGCCGCGCAGTGTCCGGTGTCCAGCGCGCCGATGCGTGTCGCGACCTGCGCGCCCCAGTCCCCGCCCTGCGCGCCGTACCGCTCGTACCCGAGCCGCTCCATCAACGCGGCGAACGCGCACGCGATGCGCGAGACGTCCCACCCGCGCGCGTGCGTCGGTCCCGAGAAGGCATAGCCGGGCAACGACGGCGCGACGACGTCGAACGCGATCCCGTCGCCGGGCGCCGTGAGCAGCGGGATCACGTCGAGGAACTCCACGACCGAACCCGGCCAGCCGTGCGTCAGCAACAGTGGGAACGCATCGGCGGCGGTGGACCTCGCGTGCACGAAGTGGATCGGTTGGCCGTCGATCTCGGTGCGGAAGTGGTCGAGCTCGTTCAGCCGCGCTTCGTGGGTGCGCCAGTCGTACCTGTTCCGCCAGTAGCCGACGAGGTCGCGGACATAGTCGACGGGGATGCCGTACTCCCAGCCCGTCTCCGCGATCTGGTCGGGGAAGCGCGTCAGCGCGAGACGGGCGCGGAGGTCGTCGAGGACGCGGTCGTCGACGTGGATCGTGAACCGTTCGAGCGTGTCACCCATCGGTCGGCGGCCGGGGTGCCACGGTCACCGATGGGAGCGACGCGGTCGCCCCGCAACGCAGCACGGCGTCGACCACGCCGACCACCTCGTTCACGTCGATCAACGACCCGCTGAGGTAGCCCTTCGACACCCACTGCTGGCCGATCTCGGCGGCGAGGTCGGGGTCCCAGGCGTTCGCGAAGTGCGTCATCGCGTCACCCTCCCCGCCGGCACAGTCGCCGACGACGAGGCGCGTGAAGCCGATGCCCGGGTGCTCGATGCGCCATGCCTCGACGAGCTTGTCGAGCGCGGCCTTGCTCACCGCGTACGCGGCGAGCCCGGGCCACGGTGGTGTGAGCGACGCGCTCACCGACGAGAGGTAGACCGCGGTGCCGGACGACTCCGTGAGCGCGGGGAGCGCGGCGGCCGTCGCGATGGCCGCGCCGGTGACGTTCGTCGCGAACGTGCGCTGCCACGTCGCGGCGTCGGTCTCCGCGAGGCGGGCGAGCGGCCCGATCGCCGGCGTGTAGACGAACGCGTCGATGCCGCCGAGCTCGGCGGCCGCCTTGGCGATCGCGGCTCGGCAGGCCGGCTCGTCGGTGACGTCGCACGCGATCGCGATGGCGCCGTTGCCCGCCTCCTCGGCCGCGCGCTCGAGCTTGTCGACCGAGCGGGCGAGGAGGGCGACGCGCGCGCCGCGTTGACCCAGTCCGATTGCGATGCAACGACCGAGCCCGGTCGACGCGCCGACGACGACGGTTCGCACGGTGCTACCTCCACTGGAAAGGTGACGCGGATGTTAGGCACCGCCGCGCCGGAGCAGCAGCACGCCCGACGGCGTGCCGCCGCCCGACGTCACCACCGCGGTCCGCGCGTCCGCGACCTGGCGCTCGCCGGCGTCGTGGCGGAGCTGCACGACCGCCTCGTAGACGAAGCCGTAGCCGTGCGTCCGTCCTTCGGAGAGCTGGCCGCCGTGCGGGTTGACGGGCAGGTCGCCGTCGATCGCGATGCGCGAGCCGTCGCCGATCCAGTCCTTCGCCTCGCCGATGCCGCAGAACCCGAGCGCCTCGAGCCACGTGATCGCGTTGAACGTGAACCCGTCGTAGACCAGCGCGAGGTCGACGTCGGTCGGCCGGAGGTCCGTGCGCGTCCAGAGGTGCGCGGACTGACCGAGCACCTGCGGCTCGTGCGTCACGGTGTCCTGGTCCCACGAGACGCGCTCGGTGATCTGCGTGCCGACCGCCTCGACCGCGACCGCGGGCTTCGGCAGGTCGCGCGCGACGGACGCGTCGGACACGACGACCGCGACGGACGCGTCGCAGGGCACATCGCAGTCGTAGAGGCCGAACGGCGTCGTGATCGGACGCGCGGACATGTAGTCGTCCATCGTCATGGGGTCGCGGTAGATCGCGACCGGGTTGCGCGCCGCGTTCGCGCGGCCGTTGAGCGCGATGCGGCCGAGCATCTCCCGGGTGGCGCCGTACCGGTGGAAGTACTGGTTCGCGTTCATGCCGATCCAGTTGGCGGCCGACATCGCTCCGAACGGCGCGCGCCACTCCATCAGCGGACCGGAGACCCGTCCCGTGCCGGCTCCGCTCGCGAGCGCGAGACCGAGCGTCGCGTACGTCGACTCCCAGACCGTCCGGAAGCACAGCACGTGACGGCACAGCCCGCTCGCGACGGCGAGCATCGCGGCGATCACCGATCCGCCCGGTCCGGGCAGCTCACCGCCGCCGTTGTGCCACGTCGGGTGGATGCGCAGCGCCTCCTCGACCGCGGTGACACCGCCTTCGCTCATCCCCATGCCGCTGAGCCCGCCCGGGTACGTGGAGAGGCCGTCGATGTCGTCGAGCGTGAGACCCGCGTCGGCGACGGCGGCGAGGCAGGCGTCGACCGTCAGCGAGAGCGGGTCGCGCATCAGGCGGCGACCGATCGCGGAACGCCCGACGCCCGACAGGACGGCGCGGTGCTCGAACCGGTGATCGCTCACGGGCGGCCGCGGCGTCGGACGGCGCGGCTCGCCCACGCGGTCGCGCGGGTCGATCGTGCCGGTCGGCTCGAACAGCGGGAGCCAGGCGTCGTCGTGCTGCTCGAACCGGACCCGGACCTCCTGCCCGACGTGCACGTCGTCGGGATCGCAGCCGACGACGTTCGTCGTCAGGTGGACGTGCGCGTCCTCCTCGAGCGCGACGTTGGCGATCGCGTACGGGGGCTCGAACGCCGGGTGCCACATGTGGTGGTTGACGGTCACGCCCACGACCGTGCCGCGCCCCGAGACGACCGTCGGCTCCCACGCGGTGCTGCGGCACGCCGGGCAGATCGGCACGGGTGGGTGCACGAGCGTCCCGCACTCCGTGCAGCCCTGGATGCGCAGCTTGCCGTCGCGGCCCGACGTCCAGAACCACTCGTTCGACGGGGTGAGGAGCGGGAGCGGCCGCGCGACCTCCACTACGAGAGCGCGCCCGAGAGGAACCCGACGACGGGCGTCGCGGCCGGGAACGACTCGGTGATGCCCGAGCTCACGTAGCCGGCGTCCGTGATCATCGTGATGCCCGTGATGCCGACGGCCGCGTCGCTGCACAGGAAGACGAGCGGGTACGCCTGCTCGAGCGGCGTCGATGCGTCGATGCCGACCTCGCCCCGGTAGTCGGCACCGAACCCGAGCCATAGGTCCGCGTTCGCCTGCGCGAGGGGCGTGTCGGTCGGGCCGGGGAGGATCGAGTTGATGCGGATCCCCTGCTTCAGCAGACGGAACGCCTCGCGCGCGACATACGTGTTGATCGCCTGCTTGCTCCACATGTAGTCGGCCTTGCCGTGCTCCTGGGCCCAGCGTGACGCCTCGTCGAAGTCCGTGATGTCGAGGTACTCCTTGAGCAGCGGCAGGTTCGACTGCCAGCCGAGCCCGGCCGCCGACGAGATGAACCCGACCGCCGAGCCGCGCGGCATCATCCGCTTCTCGAGCAGGCGGTCGAGCATGTAGCGGTGGCCGAGGAAGTTGATCTTCTCGATCCCGGGCGTGCCGTCGGCGACGCCGGCGCACGAGAAGAGCGCGTGGACCTCGCCACCGCACTCGTCGACGGCGTTGTCGATCGACGCCTTGTCGGCGAGATCGACGTGGATCGCGGTCACTCCCTTCGCGTCGATGTTCGCCCGGTCCATCGCGACGACCTCCGCGCCGGCGTCCTTCACCAGCGCGACGACCGCGGCACCCATGCCGGTCGCGCCGCCGACGACGAGCGCCCGCTTGCCGTCGTACCTGAACGCGTCGAACAGACCCATGTGACCTCGCTCCCGAGACGTGTCGGCCCGCGGCGCGCGGGCGGCCGTGATCGCTGACGTGAGTGTTAGTCGATCCTCGCCGTGCCGTGCATGACGGGCACGTCAGTCAGCTCGTGTCGTCCTTGGGCCGGTTCTTCGGGTGGTTCTCGGGGTGGTCGGGATGGTCGGGCGGCACCATCGCTCGGTTGCCGGTGCCGCCGACGAGCCCCCAGCCGTCTCGGTGCTTGAGGTCGTGGTGGAACGCGCACAGGCAGTCGAGCTCACCGAGCCTCGTGTGCTTGGTCCTCGCCCACGGGTCGCGGTGGTGGAGCTCGATCCGCGTGCGCGTGCATCCCTCCACGCTGCAACACGGTGACTGCCACAACAAGGCGATCTTCTGCGCGACCTTCGGCCCGCGACCCAGGTGGGTGACGTTGGCGACGTCTTCACCCTTGGTGATGACCAGCTTGAGGATGGTGTCGCCGAGCAGCGTGCGTGCGGTCTTCACGGGGACGGGCCCGACGCCGGCGATCTCGCACAGCTCGTCGCCTGCGACGTGGCCGCGCAGCAGCGCTTCGTGGTCGAGGCGCAGGATCGACAGGTACGACGGGCGGCGATGCTTCTTCTTCGACGTCTTGTCGGCCGCCTCGGGTCGCTCGTCGTGTTCCCGGAAGACGCGGACGAACGCGTCGAAGGCGTACGCGTCGCGTTCCTCGCGCCGCCCCTCCCGGCGCGCGTTCGTGAACTCCTCGTTGACGACCCGTTCCAGCACGCGGGCGACGCGGCTTCCGTCGCGCACGGTCCCGACCGCGTTGAAGTGCCAGCGGTCCTCGTCGTCGGTCCACATGCGGGCCCGGCGCTCCGCGTGGATGCGGCGCTCGGTCGCTCCCGGGTCGGGATCGGCCGCCGCGCGTTCGCGCGCTGCCTGCTGTCGGAGCTCGGCGACCGTCGAGGTCAGCGCCTTGTCGAGCAACCGCCTCTCGGCGGCGGCGTCGCCGTTCGCACCCGCGGCGATGATCGCGGCCTGGGTCGGCGAGATCTCGCCCTTGCGCATCGCCGTCTCGGTCGCGGGATGCGAATCGAGCTTCTTGGACAGGTTCAGCTGCTGACGCGCCGCGCCGCGGGTCGTGCCCGCCTTCTTGGCGAGTCCCTCCGCCGCGTCGCGGTGGCCTCGCTGACGCCATGCGGCAGCGTCCTCGACGCGGCGCGCGAGCAACGTCTTCGCGTTCGCGGCGTGGCGTTCGATCCGGTCGAACGCGTCCCACATCGGCTCGGCGTCGGTCAGCGCGACCGCGTCGGGTTCGAGCGCGCGCAACAGCGCGCCGACCCGGTCCCGCACCTCTCGCACCTCGCGCACCTCCGCCACGTCGAGCATGCGTTCATTGTGCAACGAGGGTGTGACAGTTATCGCTGTCTCGGCGGGTCTCCGCGCAGCATTCGTGCCGCGCGCGTCACTTTGCGACGTGGTCGGCGATCTGGCGCAGGAGCGCGGTGTTCTGCTCGAGGAGCTGGCGGTTCGCGACCGCGAACTCCTCCAGCCGTTCGTGGATGGCCTCGATGCGTTCCGATGCCTTCATGTCCGTCGCGTAGTCGTGCTCGGCGAGCTGACTGGCGATCTGGTCGGAGCGCTTCGCCGCGATGAGCAGGATCGCACCTTGGAGGCCCGCGACCATCGAGAGGAACAGGTTGAGGAGGATGTACGGGTAGGGGTCGAACCCGTGCTTGCCGTGCTGCCCGAACAGATAGAAGACGCTGTTCGCGATCGCCCACGCGGCCATCACGGCGATGAACGCGAACACGAAGTTCCACGAGCCCATGCCGTTGCGCATCGCGTCCGCAGCACGTTCGCCGAGCGTGAGCTGGTTGCCGCTCGGCACGGACGGATGTCGATCCCAGCGCGCGACGAACCCGCGGCGCTCGATGCGTCGTCGTCGCATCGGCGGGGCGCTCTCCGGCGTCGGGACATCGGTTTCGGCCGTGCTCGTCATGCCAGAACGTTCGCGCGTCGCGCGTCGTCAGGACCGGATGTCCACGACGATCCGTCCCGCGCTGCGGCGGGCCGCGATGTCGGCCAGCGCGGTAGGGACGTCGGCGAAGCCGACGACGCGGGTCGGCGTCGGCCGGTACGTTCCCGCGGTCAGCATCACGTCGAGCGCGGTCTGCGTCTCCGCGTGCATGCGCCGCATCTCGTCGGGCGGGTACCCGCCGAGCGTGACGCCCACGAGCGTGTGGTTGCGCAGGTAGAAGTGCGGGTCGATCGGGGCCAGCCCGCCGGCGTGACCGCACAGCACGTGCCGGCCGCCGACGCGCAACGCGCGGCGCAGGTCCCCGGCCTCCGCGCCCTGCACAGGGTCGACGATCACGTCGACGCCGCGGCCGCCCGTCTGGCGGAGCAACGCGCCGACGACGTCCTCTCGTGTGTGGTCGATCACCACGTCCGCTCCGAGCTCGCGGCAGTGCTCCGCCTTGTCGACCTCGCCCGAGGTGCCGACGATCGCGAGCACGGTCGCGCCTCGTGCTCTCGCGAGCTGGATGCATGCCGAGCCGAGCGCGCCCGCCGCACCCGTGACCGCGACGACCTCGCCGTCCGTGACGGACCCGCGCCGCACCACCGCGTGGTACCCGGTGTGCGCGGGGATGAGGAAGGCGGCGGCGTCGGCGTCGGGCATCGCGTCCGACACCGCGACGATCATGCCGACGCCCACGGCGACATCGGCCAGGCTCCCGAACGGCTGGATCATGCACGCCGCGACGCGCCGGCCCACGAGGTGACGGTGACGCGGCGCGGCGTCCGTCACGACGCCGACGCCCTCCTGGCCGCTCGTGTACGGGCGGGATACCGGGACCGGGTACGTCCCACGCGCCATCGTCACGTCGGGCAGCGACAACGCGGCCATCGCGACGTCGATGACCACCCAGTCCTCGTGCGGCTCGGACGCGGCGCCGGGAGCGCCCTCGGGCACCCATCCCGCCAAGCTCATGCGCAGACCGCGCAGCGCGCCCGCTTCGGGTGGCGCGACGTCCTCCATCGTGATCACGCGGTCCGGCTCACCGACGTCGTGCACCCGCCACGCGCGCATCCCTACGGGACTCGCTCGTGCGGGATGCCGTGACGCTCGCGGTACGGGGCGAAGCGCTCCTCGAGCGTCACGGGGTCCAGCCCGAGGTCCTCGAGCCGGTACGCATGCGTCCCGTGCTTGCCCTGACGGTTGTCAGACGCGTACCGGGCCATTGCGGCGGCGGCATCGCCGCTCAGCTCCTCGTCGAAGTGCTCGTAGATCGCACGTACGGTGCCGACCGGATCGCGCACGAGGTCGACGTACGCGACGTCGTAGAACCGCTCGTCGCCGTGCGCGTCGCGGAACGCGTCGGCGCGCGTCACGATCTGCTCCAGCACGTCCGGCCAATGCGACGCGACGTACGTGCCGTGGTCGGCATCCGAGAACGTGCCCGACAGCGAGCGCACGAGGCTGCACGTCGATGCGACGACGACGACCGGGTCGCGGTGCGTGACGACGAAGCGCGCGTCGGGATACGTGGCGAGGAGAGCGTCGAGCGCGAGGCAGTGGGCCGGGCTCTTCAAGGACCAGCGTCCGGGCGCGTGCGACTGCAGCAGCTGCAGCACCCGCCGGTGGTACTGGTACGCCGACGTGTAGTCGCAGTGCGCGAGCCACTCGCCGTACGACGGCACGTTGGCGACGGTCTCCCACAGCACGGCCTTGAAGTCCTGCGCGAAGACCGAGACGCACTCGGTCGGCCCGTCCGGCGCCTCGTAGTGCACCGCCTTGAACCCGGGATTGAGCGCGTCGAGCATCGTCTGCGACTCACGCGTCGCCGCGATGCGCGGGTCGGTCGTGAACGTCGCGCGCTCCGGCGGTGGGACGCTGTCCTGAGCCTCCCACCGCATGAGCGACCGGTTGTCAGCGTCCTGGTCGAGCAGGTAGCTGAGGAACGTCGTGCCGGTGCGCGGGAGGCCGAGCACGAACAACGGCCTCGCCACGCGCTCGCGCTCGACGTCCGGGTGATGCGCGATCCAGTCCGTCACCCGGAGACGATTGCTCAGGTTGGTCACGATCTGCGCGTCGAGCGCCGCCTGCCCGATCTCGTTGAGACGGGCCTCGTCGTCGAGCGACGCGACGTACACGTCGAGTCCCTCGCGGAACGAGTCGTCGCCGAAGTCGTCGAGACCGGTGGCGGCGCACGCCGCGTCGAGCAGCGCGTCGGCGTGCGCGCTCACGCGGCCTCGGGATCGACGACCACCACCGTGCGGCCCGTCGTCCGGCGGTCCGCCATCGCTTCGATCGCGGCCGGGATCTCGTCGAAACCCACGACCTTTCCGACGACCGGTCGCACGGCACCGTCGCGCACGAGCCGGATCACGTCCGTCATGATCTGCGCGCCGAGGCGTGCGGGCGGCAGGTTCCAGCCCAGCGCGGTCTTCACGAGCCCGGCGCGGTCGTCGTCCGCGTAGGACAGCAGGACGCCGCACAGCTTCATGTTCCCGAGCGCGATGCGGCGCGGGACGAGGAACTGCTCGTCTGCCACCGCCTTGTTCGACGCGAACCCCATCATCACGTAGCGGCCGTTGTACGCGAGCGCGTTCATCGACTGCTCCATGACCGCCTCGCCGACGTTGTCGAACACGACGTCGACGCCGCGGCCACCGGTCTCGCGCAGCACGACCGGTGCGAAGTCGTTCGCCGTGTAGTCGATCGCGAGGTCGGCACCCAGCTCACGACACAACGCGACCTTCTCGGGCCCACCGGCCGCCGCGAACACGCGTGCACCGGCGTGCTTCGCGAGCTGGACCGCCGCCGACCCGGCGCCGCCCGCCGCCGCGTGGATCAACACGGACTCGCCCTTCTCGAGGCCGGCGCGGTCGAACAGCCCGAGCCACGCGAGATGGAACGGGAAGAAGAGCGCGGCCGCGCCGGGGAGCGCGATGTCGTCCGGCATGGGAAACGTCCCGACGACCGGGCAGATCGCGTGCTCGGCGAAGCCACCGGTCGCGCCTTTCGCGATCGCGACGACGCGGCGGCCGTGCCACGCGTCGTCCACGCCCTCACCGCACGCATCGACGACGCCCATCACCTCCATCCCCGGGATCGCGGGCAGCTCCGGGCGCACCATCATGTTGCCGCCGGTGATGCGCTCGAGGTCGTTGAGGTTGAGCGGCACCGCGTGCACGCGGACGCGCACCTCGCCCGCCTCCGGATCCGGGATCGGCACGGTGTCGAGCGACAGCGCGTCACGCGGCGCGCCGTACGCGTGCGTCCGCCAGGCGCGCATGGTGTCCGGCATCGGCTGCTACTCCGGTGCGAGGTCGAAGTGCGCGATGTACTCGGAGAACTCCTCGCGCACCTTCTCGGGAACGACGCCGAACTGCTCGGGCGTGTACGCGTGCACGCCGTGCTTGCCCTGCGGGTTGTCGTCGATGAACGCGCGCATCCGGTCGGCGGCCGCGCCGCTCATGGGAAGAGCGAGCGCATCGTAGATCTGCTCCACGACGCCGAACTGGTCGCGCACGAACTCGCGGAAGAACATGTCGTGGAAGCGCGCGTCGGGATGATCCCTCCGGCGGGCGTCGACGGCGCGCATCAGCACCTTGCGCAGGCGGGCGGTCCAGTCGTCGGCGATCTCGAAGCGGTCGACGTCGTCGCTCCCCTTCGAACGGACGAGCGTCGTCAGGCTCGCGTACGAGGTCATCGACTCGACGGGATCACGGTGGGTGAACACGATCCGCGCGTCCGGGTACCGCGCGAGGAGCGCGTCGATGGCCCACATGTGTGCGCCGGTCTTCAGGATCCACCGGTCGCCGGGGTTGTGCCACTGCAGGTGCTGCAGCTGCCGCTCGTGGAACGCGTACACGTGCGACCAGTCGGCGTCGTCGTCGACCCAGTCCTGGTACGTCGGGACGCGGAACTGGTTGTGGAACAACGGCGTGCACATCGCCTCGCCCATCATGACGACGCACTCCTGCGAGAGCGTCGCGCCCATCGGGTGCATCGCCTTGAACGCGCGCGCGTGGTCGTCCTCCTCGGCGACGGAAGGGAACGTCGCGGCGCAGCGCACGATCCGGGGGTCTGTATGGAACGTCGTGGCTTCCGGCGGCGGGGACGGGAACATCACCTCCCACGTCATCGGGGCGCGATTCGCCGGGTCCTGGGCGAGGATGTCGTGGAGGATCGTCGTGCCGGTCCGGGGCAGCCCGACGATGAACACCGGCTTCACGATGCGCTCACCCGCGATCGCGGGGAACCGCTTGCGGTCGTCGACGTACTGCAACCGGTTGACGGTATGGAGGAGCGCGCGCTCGCGCGCGATGACCCGCCCGAGGTCGTTCAGCCGCGCCTCGCGCTCGAGCGACTCGAGGAACAGCGCGAACGGCTCGACGAACGGTCCCGGCCCGAGATCTTCGAGGCCCCCCGCACGGCGCCGCGCCTCCGCGAGGAGCGGGTCGAGCTCCAGGTCGATCACGGGCGGACCGTACTGCGCGCGCGACGCGTCGCGCGGCGTGCGAAGCTCGTGGGTGATCGCGTGACCCCCGGGAGAGACGATGACCGAGACCACCGACGACGCGCCCGACGCGACGGCCGTGAGCGAGCTGACCCCCGACGCCCTCGGCGTCATGGTCGACCTCGCCGATCCGCAACCGCGGTACCTCGCGATGATCGAGCAGGGCGGGTTCGTCGAGCCGATGGACGGGTTCGCGATGAGCTTCGACCGCTCGATCACCGAGCACGTCCTCCGCCATCACGAGCTGTTCTCGTCGCGCGTCGAGATGAAGCTGGGGAACGTCCGCCCGCTGATCCCGTTGAACGTCGACCCGCCCCAGCACGCGAAGTACCGGAAGCTGCTCGACCCGCTGTTCGCGCCGAAGCGGATGGATGCGCAGGAGGAGGACATCACCCGCCGCGTCGACGCGCTCCTCGACGACTTCGTGGACGACGGCGAGTGCAACTTCACCGAGCAGTTCGCGGAGATCCTCCCGAGCTCGGTGTTCCTCGGGTTGATGGGCCTGCCCGAGGAGGAGCTGCGCATGTTCCTGCGCATGCGCGACGGGATCCTCCACCCGGAGAAGCTCGAGCCGGACGCGCTGCTCGATCCCGACGCGCGCGCCGCGGTCATGGACCGGACCGGTCAGGAGATCTACGACTACTTCGGCGCGCTCGTTGACGCACGGCGCGCGCATCCGACGGACGACGTGATCTCGGGGTTCGTCACGGCGGAGATCGACGGCGAGCGGCTGACGCGCGAGGACGTGCTCGACATCTGCTTCCTGTTCCTCATCGCCGGGCTCGACACCGTGAGCGACTCGCTCACGTGCATGTACGCGTTCCTCGCGACGCACCCGGACCACCGCCGCCAGATCGCGACCGACCTGTCGTGCATCCCGACCGCGGTGGAGGAGCTGTTGCGCTGGGAGTCACCGGTCCCGGCCGGCGTGCCGCGCGTCGCGACGCGCGACACCGAGCTCCCGAACGGCGCGAAGGTCGCCGAGGGCACCGCGGTGATGGTGATGTACGGCGCGGCGAACGTCGACCCGAAGGAGTTCCCCGACGGGTTCGAGGTGCGCTTCGACCGGAAGGTCAACCGTCACATCGCCTTCGGTGGTGGGGTCCACCGCTGTCTCGGGTCGCACCTTGCGCGCCGTGAGCTGCGCATCGCGTTGCGCGAATGGCACCGGCGCATCCCCGACTACTGGATCAAGCCCGGGCACGAGCAGCTCGAGTACCCGCCCGGCCTCCGCCACGTGAAGGACCTCGTGCTCACCTGGCGTTGAGGCGGACGTCCGACACCGCACGGGGAACGCGACCGCGACCAGGTGCTACGTCGAACTCCGTGCGAGCCCCGCACGGTGCTGCGGTGCCGCGACCGCAACCATGCGCGCGGCGCGCTCGTCGTCGGTCCGATCGCGGAGGTCGGCGACGCCGTGCTCGGTGACGACGAGGTCGACGTCGCAACGCGGCGTGGAGACGACGTCGACGCGTGGCACGATCGTCGAGTTGCCACGACGGTCGGTCGATCGCAGCGCGATCACCGACATCCCGCCTCGTGACCGCGACGCGGCCGCGCAGAAGTCGGCGTGGCCGCCGATGCCCGCGACGACGCGCGTCCCGACGCGTTCGACGTTCACCGCGCCGTCGAGCCCGACCTGCAACGCGGTGTTGCACGCGACGAACCGTTCGATCGCGCCGACGCCGCTGACGTCGTGCGTCGTCTCGACCGGCTCGAGCCGGAGGCGGCCCGCGCGCGCGAGGTCGACGATCGCGTCGTCGCCCCACACGTAGCCCGCGACCGCAGTGCCGGCGAGGAGCCCGCGTTGTGCGAGCACGGCGGTCGACTCGGTCAGGAGCCCGGAGAAGACGCGGACGGGACGTTCGATCCCCGCGACGATCGCCTCCGCGATGCCGCCGGGACCGAGCTGGATCGTCGCGTCGTCGGGCAGCAGGGCAGCGACGCGACGACCGATCGCGAGGTCGACGTCGTCGCACGCGCGTGGTGCGGCCGCCGTTGCACCGCCCTCGCGCTCGACGACCGCGACGACGTCGCCCTCGATCAGCGGCGCGCCCAGGTCGGGCGTGCCTGCGTCGACCTCGACCACCACGCGCCGCGCCGCCCGCGTCGCCGCCGGACCCCAACCGACCGTCCCGCGGTAGGCGAGGCGTGTGCCGCGCCGGACCCCGGTCACGACCGCGACGTCGGGCGCGGCCTGCGCCACGAGTTGCGGCACGACGGAGAGCCTCGTCGGCACGTACCGGAGGCGGCCGTCGCGCACGGCCGACGCGAGCGCGTAGCCGGCCATGACGGTCGTGCCGCGCAACGCGTCGGACGCGAGCCACGGACGGTCCTCGGGCGTCCACCCGAGCAGCACGTCGAGCTCGACCTCGGCGAAGCCGGCGAGCCGTGCCGCGGCGCGCGGCGCGACCCGCGCAGAGTCCGCGCCGTCCGGGTACGCGATCAGCGGTCGCTGCCGTGCGTCCGTCACCTCGTTCGCCATCTCGATCCGCCGCGTGCTTCCATGCTCCCCGCTCGGGTCGCGACCGCGGCCGCACACTCTTGCATTCGCACGATCGCACCGGGGGTGGTGGGGTGGACATCGAGGGGAAGAAGGCCGTCGTCGTCGGCGGCGCGTCGGGCATGGCACGCGCCACCGCGGAGGTCCTGCATGAGAAGGGCGCGTCGATCGCGATCCTCGACCTGCCCAGCTCGGCCGGCGACGAGGTCGCATCCGCGCTCGACGGCACCTTTCATGCTGTCGACGTCATGGACGACGACGGCGTCGAACGCGCGATCGCCGACGCGGTCGGGAAGCTCGGGGGTCTCCACATCGCGGTGAACACCGCCGGCGGGGGCATCGCGATGCGGACGCTGACCAAGAACGGACCGCACCCGATCGCCGACTTCCGGCGCGTGATCGAGCTCAACCTGATCGCGACGTTCAACCTCAACCGGCTCCAGGCCGACGCGATGGCGAGGAACGAGCCCGAGGACGGCGAGCGGGGCGTCATCATCGACACCGCGTCGATCGCCGCCTTCGAGGGGCAGATCGGCCAGGTCGCGTACACCGCGGCGAAGGCCGGCATCGCGGGGATGGTGTTCACGATGGCACGCGATCTCGGCAGCCTGGGCATCCGCGCGGTCGCGATCGCGCCGAGCCTCTTCAGCACCGGCATCACGAAGGGCATCCCCGACGAGTTCGCCGACGCGCTCACCAAGGATGCCGCGTTTCCGAAGCGCATGGGTCGGCCCGAGGAGTACGCGCGTCTGGCCGTCGCGATCGTCGAGACGCCAATGCTGAACGGCTCCACGATCCGGCTCGACGCGGGGCAGCGCTTCGCGCCGAAGTAGCAGCACGTGCCCATCCGCGCGCTCGACCTCCAGGTCGACGTCACCGACGCCGCCGGGCTCGACGAGCCCGCGCGCGTCGCGATGACGGTCACGCTGCCCGACGAGCTCGCGCCGCAGCCCGTCCTCTGCTTCGCGAAGCCGGGCGGCGGCTACTCACGCGGGTACTACACCGAGGCCCTTCCCGGTCCCGGGTCGGGCGCGCAGGCGACCTGGCACGCGGAGCGGGGCTGGGTGTTCGTGTCGGTCGACCATCTCGGCGTCGGGGGCAGCACCGTTCACCACGATCCCGACCGCCTGTCGTTCGCACCCGTCGTCGCGGCCAACCACGCGGCCGAGCAGCACGTGCTCGACCGTCTCCGCGACGGGACGCTCGCGGACGGTTTCCCGCGCGTCACGGACGCGTTGCTGCTCGGCATCGGGCAGTCGATGGGCGGCGCGTTCACCGTCCTGCAGCAGGGCCGCTTCCATGCCTACGACGGCATCGCCGTGCTCGGCTACAGCGTCGTGCACACCGAGCCACCGAGCCGGCCGGGCGAACCGCCGATCGTCATGCCGTGGATCCCGCGCGACGCGTCGCCGTCGTCGGGGATCGTGACCAACGCACCGGCGCTCGCCGACGCGCCCCCGGCCGCGCTCGACGCGATGGCGTGGGGGTTCCACTTCGACGACGTGGACGCCGAAGTCGTCCGGCGCGACCTCGACGACTTCCCGACCCGCCACGGCGACCCCCCGCCGTGGGCGTCGAGCACCGTGCCGGGCGCCGCCGCGATCCAGTGCCTGGCACCCGGTGCGACCGCGCCCGAGGCCGCCGCGGTCCGCTGCCCGGTGCTCGTCGCGGTCGGGGAGCGCGACGTCGTGCCCGACCCGCGCGGCGAGGTGCGCGCGTACCTGTCGAGCCCGTCCGTGGACCTCTTCGTCTGCCCGCGCATGGCGCACATGCACAACTTCGGGGGCACCCGCGAGCTGCTGTGGCGGCGCATCGGCGCGTGGGCCGCCTGGGCCGCCACGGTCAGGAGCACGTAACGTCTCGTCGCTCGCGACGGGCAGGAGAAGGGGTCTGGACCGATGTCGATCGCGATCACCGACGACCACCGCGCGCTCGCCGACACCGCGTCGGACTTCCTGCGGAAGCACGACGCGCGCGGCGCCGCGCGCGCCCTCCTCGAAGCCGACGAGGAAGGGTTGCCGCCGTTCTGGGACGAGCTGCGCCGCCTCGGGTGGCTCGGCCTGCACCTCCCGGAGGACCACGGCGGCTCGGGCTTCGGCATCCCCGAGCTCGCGGTCGTCGTGGAGGAGCTCGGCCGCGCGGTCGCGCCCGGACCGTTCGTGCCCACGGTCGTCGCGAGCACGGTGATCGAGGCGACGGCGCCCGACGACCTGAAGGCGCAGCTGCTGCCGGGTCTCGCGGACGGGTCGCGCGCGGCGGCCGTCGCGCTCGGCGGCGACGTCGAGGTGCGCGCCGGTGCGGCGACCGGCGCGGCAGGCGTCGTGATCGGCGGTGGGCTCGCGGACGTACTCGTGGTCGCGGCCGGCGACGACGTCGCGATCGTCGAGCGCGACCGCGGCGGTGTGAAGATCGAAATGCCGAAGAACCTCGACCCGACGCGCCGGTCGGCTCGTGTGACGCTCGACGGCGCGCCGGCGACCGTCATCCCCGGCGCGCGTGGTGTGCTCGTCGACCTCGCTCGGCTCCTGTTCGCGGCCGAGGCCACCGGCGTGGCGCGCGAGTGCACGGAGCTCGCGGCCCAGTACGCGAAGGACCGGCAGCAGTTCGGCCGGCCGATCGCGATGTTCCAGGCGGTCAAGCACCACTGCGCCAACATGCTCGTCGCGACGGAGCTCGCGACCGCGGCCGTGTGGGACGGCGCGCGCGCGGCGTCGACCGGCGGCGACCAGCTCTCCTTGACGGCCGCGATGGCCGCGACGCTCGCGATGCCCGCGGCCGACGAGTGCGCCAACCTCAACATCCAGGTGCACGG
>Ga0070741_10008979_pt1 | contig 19718 bp, 16 predicted proteins | sample Coa_R1_4_FD_66440 | JGI IMG/M metagenome (GOLD analysis project Ga0070741, IMG submission 66440) | Surface soil microbial communities from Centralia Pennsylvania, which are recovering from an underground coalmine fire - Coalmine... | ecosystem: Environmental > Terrestrial > Soil > Unclassified ...
GGCGGCCCCCCGCGCGGCCCGTCCTCGCCCTTGCCCGCGACGCGGATGCGCGTCCCGTCCTGGACGCCGGGCGGGACCTTGACGCGGTAGCGCTTGCGCTGCAGCGTGAGCCCCGAGCCCTGGCAGGCCTCGCAGGGGGTCTCGATGACCTCGCCCCGCCCGCCGCAGCGCGGGCACGGCTGGCTGATCGAGAAGAAGCCCTGGCTCTGCGCGTCTATGCCCCGCCCGCCGCAGCGCGGGCAGGTCACCGGGCTGGTTCCCGGCCGGGCCCCGCTGCCGCCGCAGGTCGCGCAGGTCGCCTGCTTCGGCACCGTGACCGCGACGTCGGCGCCCCGGATCGCCTCGTCGAAGCTGAGGCTGACCTCGGCCTCGAGGTCGCGCCCCCTCGCGGGCTGCTGAGCGCCGCCGCGGCGGCCGAAGAAGGTCGAGAAGATGTCGCCGAGGTCGGAGGCGAAGCCGCCGCCGAACCCGCGCATCCCGCCGAACCCGCCGCCGGCGCCGGCGAAGATGCCGCCCGCGTCGTACTGGCGCCGCGTCTCCGGGTCCGACAGCGTGTCGTAGGCCTGCTGGATCTCCTTGAAGCGCTCCTCCGCCTTTGGGTCGCCCGGGTTCCGGTCCGGGTGGTACTGGCGGGCGAGCTTGCGGTAGGCCTTCTTGATCTCGTCCTGGGAGGCCTTGCGGCCGACCCCGAGCACCTCGTAAAGATCCCTTGCCATGCGGCCCTCCCGCTACTCGCTGACGATCACCCGCGCCGCCCTGATCACCCGGCCGTCGAGGCGGTACCCCTTCGACACGGTCTCGAGGACGAGCCCCGGCTCCGCGCCCTCCTCGGCGCGGCTCGACAGCGCCTCGTGCCAGGCGGGGTCGAACCGCTGGCCGGTCGGCTCGTAGCTCTCGATCCCGGCGCGCTCGAGCACCGCGACCAGCTCGGCGTGCACGAGCTCGACGCCCTTGCGCAGCGGGTCATCCTCCGCGGCGGCCTCCAGCGCGCGCTCCAGGTTGTCGAGCACCGGGACGATCTCGCGCGCCATCTGCTCGCGCCCTCGCCGCTCGGCGTCGGCGGCGTCGCGGGTCGCCCGCTTGCGGAAGTTCTCGAAGTCGGCGCGGGCCCGCTTCGCGAGCTCCAGGTACTCGTCGCGCTCGCGCTTCACGTCCTCGAGCAGGGCGTCGAGATCGGCCTCGACGGCCGCGACCGAGTCGCCGTCCCCGGGCGCCTGCGGCTTGTCCCCCGCGCGCGCGGCGGGGCCGGCGTCCTGCCGCTCCCCGGGCGCAGCGCGCGCGGCGTCGCCTTCCTCGCCCCCTGCCGCCGGGTGCTCCCGCTCCTCGGCGGGAGCCCCGGCGGGGCGAGGCTCCTCGGACGGGGCGCCGGCTGGCCTGCGGGCCTGCCTACGAGCGCTCGTCATCGACGACCTCCGCGTCCACGACCTCCTCCTCGGCGGCGCGCGCGCCGTCGGCCCCGGCGCCGTCGCCGGAGGCCGCCTGCTGCTGGGCCGCCTGCTGGTAGATCTGCTCGGAGACCCGGTGGAAGGCCGACTGCAGGGCGTCGGTCTTGGCCTTGATCTCCTCGGCGTCGTCGGAGGTCAGGACGCCCTTGACGTCGGCGAGCGCCTTCTCGATGTCGGCCTTCGCCGAGTCGTCGAGCTGGTCGCCCATCTCGGCGAGCTGCTTCTCCGCCTGGTAGGCGGCGTTCTCGGCCACGTTGCGGGCCTCGGCCAGCTCGCGCTGGCGGCGGTCCTCGGCGGCGTGCGCCTCGGCGTCCTTGATCATCCGCTCGACCTCGGCCTCGGAGAGGCCGGAGCCGCCCTTGATCTCGATCTTCTGCTCCTTGCCGGTGCCGAGGTCCTTGGCCGACACGTTGAGGATCCCGTTGGCGTCGATGTCGAACGTGACCTCGATCTGCGGCACGCCGCGCGGGGCGGGCGGGATGCCGGTGAGCTGGAACTTGCCCAGCGACTTGTTGTAGGCGGCCATCTCGCGCTCGCCCTGGAGCACGTGGATCTCGACCGAGGACTGGTTGTCCTCGGCGGTCGAGAAGATCTCCGACTTGCGGGTCGGGATCGTCGTGTTGCGCTCGATGAGCTTCGTCATCACGCCGCCCTTGGTCTCGATGCCGAGCGTGAGCGGGGTCACGTCGAGCAGGAGCACGTCCTTGACGTCGCCCGCCAGCACGCCGGCCTGGATCGCCGCCCCGACCGCTACGACCTCGTCCGGGTTGACGCCCTTGTGCGGGTCCTTGCCGGTCAGCTCCTTGACCTTCTCCTGGACGGCGGGCATGCGGGTCATGCCGCCAACCAGGACGACGTGGTCGATGCTCGGGTTGCCGGCGTCCGCCAGGGCCTGCTTCACCGGGGCGACCACCCGGTCGAGCAGGTCGGAGGTCAGCTCGTTGAGCTTCGCCCGCGTGAGCTTCATCTCCAGGTGCTTGGGCCCGGAGGCGTCGGCGGTGATGAACGGCAGCGAGATGCCGGTCTCCTGCGCGCTCGAGAGCTCGATCTTCGCCTTCTCGGCCGCCTCGTAGAGGCGCTGCAGCGAGTTCTTGTCGGCCGAGAGGTCGATTCCCTGGTCGCGCTTGAACTCGGCGACCATCCACTCCACGATCGCCTTGTCCCAGTTGTCCCCGCCGAGGTGGTTGTCACCGGCGGTCGCCTTGACCTCGAAGACCCCCTCGCCGATCTCGAGGATCGAGACGTCGAAGGTCCCGCCGCCGAGGTCGAAGACGAGGATGGTCTGGTCCGCGCCCTCCTTGTCGAGCCCGTAGGCGAGCGCCGCCGCCGTCGGCTCGTTGATGATCCGCTTCACCTCGAGGCCGGCGATCTTGCCCGCGTCCTTGGTCGCCTGGCGCTGGTCGTCGTTGAAGTAGGCGGGGACGGTGATCACGGCGGAGTCAACCTGCTCGCCCAGCTTCGCCTCGGCGTCGGACTTGAGCTTCTGGAGGATCATCGCCGAGATCTCGGGCGGCGAGTACTGCTTGCCGCGCACCTCGACGCGGACGTCGCCGTTCGGCCCGGCGACGACCTTGTAGGGGACGATCGTCTCCTCCTCCTTGACCTCGGCCTCCTTGCGGCCCATGAAGCGCTTGATCGAGAAGATCGTGTTCTCCGGGTTCAGGACCGCCTGGCGCTTCGCCACCGTGCCGACGAGGCGCTCGCCGGCGTCGGTGAAGGCGACGACGGACGGCGTCGTCCGGCCGCCCTCGGCGTTCTCGAGCACAACCGGCTCGCCGCCCTCGAGCACGGCGACGCACGAGTTGGTCGTACCGAGGTCGATTCCGATTGTCTTGGCCACAGCTATCCCTCCGTGTCTAAATCACGCTCGCAGAACAAATCTGAGTCTCAACATAGCAAGGTTTGCCGCGCGCGCAAGCTCCGCTGCGGCGCCGGCGACGCGCGTCGCCGCCGCGGCGCGATGCCGGTCCCGGCCCTCGCTCAGCCGCCGCTCAGCCGCCGCCGCTCGCCGGCGCGGCGGCGCTCGAGGGCAGGTAGGCGACGTTGTTGGCCACGAACGCGGCCACCTGCTTGGCCTGCTCGCCCTGCACGACGCCGGCGGGCATCCGGCCGTTCAGGCCGTTCTCGATCGCGTTCAGCACCCGCTGCTGGTTGGCCTTCACCGTGGAGGGCGTCTTGGGGCCGGTGGCCAGGAGCGTGTCGAGGTTCGGGCCCACGAGCCCCGCCGTTCCCGCTGCCTTGAGCGTGTGGCAGACGCCGCAGTTGATCTGGAAGAGCTCCTTCCCGGTCTGGTACTGGGAGGCGACGTCGACCGGGGCCGCGTTCTCGCTGCCGCGCTTGGCCAGGGCCCAGATGGGCAGGGCGAGCACGCAGATCGCGGCGAAGATGGCGAAGATGACGAACGGTCGCTTTCTCATCGCATCCAGGGAGCGGCGCGGAGCGCGGAGAGTCTATCCGCGGGCCTTCGCCGCCGCCGCGCGAGCGTAGGGGCACATGCGCCGCAGGACGCACTCGGCGCAGCGCGGGCGGGGCCGGCAGACCGCGCGGCCGTGCTCGATCAGGTTGATGTGGAGCTCGTAGGCGTCCTCCGGCGGCGTGATCCGCAGCATCTCGTCGTGCGCCTCCGCGAAGGACGCTCCGTCACGGAAGAGCCCGAGCCGCTTGCCGACCCGGAAGACGTGCGTATCCACGGGGATCTCGGGCCGCCCGAGGGCGAAGAGCAGCACGCAGGCCGCGGTCTTGCGGCCGACGCCGGGCAGCGACGTGAGGTAGGCGATCGCCTCGTCGCGGGGCGCCGCGGCGAGCCAGTCGAGGCTGGGCGGATCGCCCAGCGCCGCGAGGATGGCCTTGATGCGCGGCGCCTTGGTGTTCGCCAGGCCGCCCGGGCGGAGCGCGTCGATCAGCTCCTCTGCGGGCGCGTCGCGGACCGCCTCCCAGGTGGGGAAGCGCTCCCGCATGCGCGCGTACGCCACGTCGCGGTTGCCGTCGGACGTGTTCTGCGAGAGCACCGTGCGCACGAGCTCCGCGATCGGATCGCCGTGGGGCCGGTTCCGCTTCCGCCCGTACTCGCTCCGGAGCCGGTCGCGGATCGCTCGCACGCGGCGGCGGGAGGGCCGCTTCCATTGCACGCGGCGAGAATAGGCCCTCCTAATTTAGAATCCCGGCCGCGGTGAGCGGTCTCGTCAACAGGTTGGGTCGCAGGCTGCCGTGCGGTTGGGGGGATCTGGTCCGGCAGCTAGTCCTCTTCATCGTCGTCTACCAGGGCTATCAGGCCGTGCGCGGGATCGTGCACGGGGAGCGGGCGGTGGCGATCGCCAACGCCGAGCGCGTGATCCATCTCGAGCGCTCGCTGGGGGCGTTCTTCGAGCCGGGCCTCCAGCAGGCCTTCCTCGGCCATCAGTGGATCATCGACCTCGCCAACTTCATGTACCTGAACAGCCACTTCATCGTCACGACCACGTTCCTGACCTGGCTCTACCTCTACCGCAACGAGTACTTCCGCTTCGTCCGCAACATGTTCATCGTCGCCATGGGCATCGCGCTCGTCGGCTATCTGCTCTTCCCGACCGCGCCGCCGCGCCTGGTGCCGTGGGCGGGCTTCACCGACACCGTGGGCGCCTTCACCAACACGAACCAGGATTCCGGCGCCGTCAGCCTGCTCGTCAACCCGTACGCGGCGGTCCCGAGCATGCACATCGCCTTCGCGCTCATGATCGGCGTCCCGGGCGCGCTCTTGGCGCGGAGCTCGCTCGCGCGTGCCTGGTGGTCGCTCTACCCGCTGCTCGTGCTCTTCGTGATCGTGGTCACCGCCAACCACTTCTGGTTCGACGCCGCGGCCGGGGCGGCCGTGGCATGCCTGGCGGCGTTCAGCGCGACGCAGCTGGCCCGCGTGCGGCCGGAGAGCTGGGCCTGGCGCACGGTGCCCGAAGAGGCCGCTGCCTAGCGGGGCCTCTCACGACGTTCCACCCGAAATGACGGGCCCAGATCACCGCCGTGCTGCGTCCTCGGTCGCCCGAATAGCGCTGCTATCCGGGCTTCCTGCGTCCTTGCCTGGCGGCGCCTGGACCTCGTCGTTTCCGGGCGAACGTCATGAGACACCCCACTAGAGCGCCGGCCGGGGGCGCTCCTCGACTAGTTTCCAGCCATGACGGGAGCGCCCGAGCTGCGAGACGTCCGCACCGCCGTCGAGTTCCGCGCCTACGCGCGGAACCGGCTGATCGAGTCGCGGCTGACCCCGAACGCCATCTCGCTCACCGGCCTGGCCCTGAACCTGGCTGCCGCCGGGCTCGTGCTCGGGCGGCTGTACTTCTGCGCCGGCATCGCGTTCATCGCCGGCTCGGTGATGGATACGCTCGACGGGCGCTACTCGCGCATGTCCGGCAAGGGGACGCTCTTCGGCGCGTTCCTCGACTCGACCCTCGACAGGATCGAGGAGGGCATCGTGATCGCGGCCGTCGCCTGGTACTTCGCCGACCGGGGCGACGCGGTCGCCGCGGCGGCCTGCGTGGTCAGCGTCCTGGGCTCGCTGATGGTCTCCTACACGCGGGCGAGGGCGGAGGCGCTGGGCGTGGCGTGCAAGGTCGGGATCGCCACGCGCCCGGTGCGGGTCGTCGTGCTCTCCGTCGGCCTCGTCTTCGCCAAGGGCGCGAGCCTGGGAGACTTCGAGCTGCTGGCGCCGGCGATCTACGCGCTCGCCGGGCTCACGGCGGTGACCGTCGCCCAGCGAGTCTGGCACGTGCGGTCGCAGCTCAGAGCGGCGGAGGCGCTGGAGCCCCCGCCCGTTGATGTAACCGAATAGCGGGAAGGGGCATATTTCAAGCCCGATCCCGCGCCCGCAGGAGGACTTTGCACGCAATGACAGAGAACGGACATCCAGGCAACGGCGCCCGGCACCTCGACGACGGGAAGGTCCGCGTCGCGATCGTCGGCGTCGGCAACTGCGCCAACGCCTTCATTCAGGGCGTCGAGTACTACAAGGACGCCAACCCGGCGGAGCAGGTTCCCGGGCTCATGCACGTGGACCTCGGCGGCTACCACGTTCGCGACATCGAGTTCGTCGCCGCCTTCGACATCGACGCGGAGAAGGTCGGCAAGGACCTCTCGGAGGCGATCTGGTCGGGCCAGAACGACACGATCAAGTTCGCCGACGTCCCGCACCTCGGGGTCGAGGTGCACCGCGGCATGACCCACGACGGGCTCGGCAAGTACCTGAAGGAGAAGATCCGCAAGGCGCCGGGCGAGACGGCCGACATCGTCGGGATCCTGAAGGAGCGAAAGGCCGACGTGCTGGTCTGCTACCTGCCCGTCGGGTCGGAGCAGGCGACCAAGTGGTACGTCGAGCAGGCCCTTCAGGCCGGGGTCGGCTTCGTCAACTGCCTGCCGGTCTTCATCGCGCGCGAGGACTACTGGGACGAGCGCTTCCGCGACCACGGCCTGCCGATCATCGGCGACGACATCAAGTCGCAGGTCGGGGCGACGATCGTCCACCGCCAGCTCGCGCGCCTCTTCCACGACCGCGGCGTCCGCCTCGAGCGGACCTCGCAGCTCAACGTGGGCGGGAACATGGACTTCTACAACATGCTCGAGCGCGAGCGCCTGGCCTCGAAGAAGGAGTCGAAGACCAACGCGGTGACCTCGATCCTCGGCCACGAGCTGCCGCCGGAGAACGTCTACATCGGCCCGTCCGACTACGTCGCCTGGCTCACCGACCGCAAGTGGGCCCACATCCGCCTCGAGGGGCGCTCGTTCGGCGACGTGCCGCTCAACATCGAGCTCAAGCTCGAGGTCTGGGACTCGCCGAACTCGGCCGGCGTCGTGATCGATGCCGTGCGCATCATCAAGCTGGCGCTCAACAACGGCATCGCCGGCCAGCTCGACGGCCCGTCGAGCTACCTGATGAAGTCGCCGCACACCCAGCGGCCCGACGACGAGGCCAGGGAGCTGACCGAGGAGTTCATCCGCCAGCACGCGCGCAAGGCGCCCGGCGAGCGGGCCAAGGAGCTGGCTGCCGAGCTCGCGGCGAGCGGCGGCGAGTAGCCCCGCTCGCCGAAACCGACGTCGCCCACCGCATAGGTGGGCAGGATCGGTTTCGGCGGGCTGACCTATGCTCCGGCCCGTGCCGCGCGGCGCGCCGCTGAGCATCCTCCACGTGGCCCCCTACCCATGGGGGCCGCACCACGAGGTGAACGAGTTCGCCGGCGAGGCGGCGGCCGCCCTGGCGGCACGCGGGCACCGGGTCTGCGTCGCGGCGCCGTCGGATTCGCGGGCGGCGATCCGGGAGTCGCGCCGGGCGATCGCGGAGCTGCGCGAGCGCCCACAGTCGCTCTTCGAGCGCCGCTGGACGGGGGAGCACGCCGTCTCGAGCGACGGGCCCCCCGTCCTCGCCGTGGGGGCCGGGCTGCCGCTGCCCGGCGGGCCGCGGCCGCGCGCCGCCCCGATCCCGCTCGATGCGTCGCGGACGCTGGAGCAGCTCGTGACCGGCGTCGAGTGGGACATCGTGCACGTGCACGATCCCTTCGCCCCGAGCGTTTCCTCGCTCGCGCTGCGCTACTCCCGGGCGCTCAACGTGGCGAGCTTCCACGAGCCCTCCGAGCGCATCCTCTCGACCCAGGTCGCGCGGCCGCTCGTGGAGATCTTCTTCGGGCGGCTCGACGCCCGGACGGTGAGCAACCGCCAGACCGCCGAGCTCATGGAGCGCTTCTTCCCCGGCAGCTACGAGCTGGTGCCGCCGGGGGCGGAGCCCGCCGAGCCCTGGTGGCCCGGCCCTGCGCGGGACGCGGCCGGCGCGGACGCGGCGCGGATCGCCTTCGTGTTGCGGGAGGAGCGCGGCGCGCTGCGGCTCTTCTTGCGGGCGCTGCGCCGGCTGCCGGCCTCGGCGCGCTGGAGCGCCGCCGTGTGGGCGGAGGGCGCGCCGCCCGCCCTGCCGCTGAGCAGGCGGCTTCGCGAGCGGGTCCGGTTCGTGGGGCCGGCGGACGGGCCGGCCGAGGGGCTGGTGGCGGGCGCCGACGTGTGCGTGCTCGCTTCGGGCGGGCCGCGGCTCGCGCCCAGCCTGATTCGCGCGGCGCTCAGCTCGGGCACCGTGCCCGTGGCCTCGCACCTGGCGCTCTACGAGGAGCTCCTGGCCGACGGGGAGCTCGGCTTGCTCTTCCCGCCCGGCGACGCGATCACGCTCGCGGGGCAGCTCGAGCGCCTGCTCGCGACCCCCGCCCTGGCGCGCGACCTGCGCCGGCGCGGGCGCCCCCGTCCGTGGGCGCAGGTCGCGGCCGAGCTCGAGGACATCTACGGCCGCATCGCGGCGCGGCGCCACGATCCCCGCGGCCACCCCGAGATCCGGCTGCGCCTGGCGCGGCGCAGAACGATCGACGTGGACCTCCACATGCACACCGACCACTCGCCCGACTGCGCCACCCCGGTGGCGACGCTCTTGGACACCGCGCGCGCCCGCGGGCTCGGGGCGATCGCGATCACCGACCACAACGAGATCTCCGGCGCCCTCGAGGCGAGCGAGCTGGCCGCCGGGAAGGGCCTCAAGGTGATCGTCGGCGAGGAGGTGAAGACGGCCGAGCAGGGCGAGGTGATCGGCCTCTTCTTGACCGAGCGCATCGAGCGCGGGATGACGATAGAGGAGACGATCGCCGAGATCCGGCGTCAGGGGGGCCTCGTCTACGTTCCGCACCCGTTCGATCGGCTGCACTCGGTCCCCGACTACGACAACCTCCTGCGGGTCGTCGAGCAGATCGACATCCTCGAGGTCTTCAACCCGCGCGTGGCGCTTACGGCCTTCAACGAGGAGGCCGAGCGGTTCGCCGCCAAGTACCGGATCGTCCCGGGCGCCGGCTCCGACAGCCACGTGGCGCAGGGGCTGGGAAGCGTCCGCGTGAGGATCCGCGACTTCGACGGCCCCGAGGAGTTCCTGGAGGCGATGCGCGATGCCGATATCGTCCGCAAGCACAAGAACCTCGTCTACGTGCAGACGCTGAAGTGGATCCAGACCGCGGGCGGGCGCGGCGGGGCCGGGGCGGCCGCCCGGGCGGCCCACAAGCTCTGATGCAGCGGGAGGAGCCGTGCCCGACCCGTCAAAGAAAGCTCGCGCCGACCGGGGGCCGCGTGGCCCGGAGCGGAGCGGGATGGCGACCACCGACGACGAGATCAAGGAGAAGTACCTGGAGCGGGCGATCCGGGAGCTGAACCAGCTCACGCGCCGGCTCCAGGAGTGCTCGCACTGCCCGCGCGGGAACCTGATGCCCGTGCTCGGCTCCGGCCACCCGCAGGCGGACGTCTTCCTGCTCAAGTACGCGCCCACTCCCGCGGAGATCGAGGAAGGCGTGGCGTTCTACGGCCGCGCCGGCAACGCGCTCATGAAGTCGTTCAAGCGCCTCGGGATAGATCCGCTCGCGGTCTACGGCACCCTCTGCGTCAAGTGCCCGGTCTCCGATCCGTCGCTCGCGGCCGGGGAGTGCGTGGAGCGGATCGTGGAGGAGCTCGCGATCGTCCAGCCCCGCTGCGTCGTGGTGATGGGCGAGCGCGCGCTGGCGACCCTGAACGAGGTCGACGTGCCGCTCTCGCGCGAGCTCGAGCCGGTGCCTGGCGAGGTCCAGAGCTTCACCCCGGCGGTGGACGCCATCTACACGCCCGACATCGATGCCTCGCTCGACTCCGAGGGCGCGAAGCGGGAGTTCTGGGCCGCGTTCCGGGTCCTCGGCGAGTGGTACGCGGACCTGCCTCCCTACTGAAGCTCCTCTAGGCTCTCTGGCCCATGCCCGACCTCGAGGAGCGCACGATCGAATCGCTGCCCGAGCGATGCGAGAACTGCGGCACGCCGCTCACCGACGCCGAGAAGCAGCGCATCCTGGACGAGGGCGCCACGGTGGCCCTGTGCACGACCTGCGCGATCGAGGCGGCCCCGGCCGTGGCCGAGGACGACGAGGGCGAGCTCGACTACTGAGCCCAGGTAGGATCCGCTCCCGCGGATGAAGCCATGCACGCGGAGTGACGGGGCAGCCCCGCTTGCCAAGCGGGTCGCGCACGGCGCGAAGGCGCGCCCCGCCGCTCGTCCGGTTTGGGGGCGGTGGAGGAGCGGCGCCTCTGGGAGCGCGAGCAGGCGCTAGCGGCCACCGCTGCCTTGCTCGACGCCGCCCGCGCGGGTAGCGGGCGGTCCCTCTTCATCGTGGCGGAGGCTGGGCTTGGCAAGACCTCCGTGCTCGAGGCTGCGATCGGCGCCGCCGAGCCGGACTTCGAGATCGCTCTGGCCCGCGGCGAGCCGATGGAGGCGATGATCGCCTTCGGCCTCGCCGCCGGGGCGCTCCACGGCCTCGCGGGGAGCCCGCCGAGGCTCACCGGCGGAGGGCCCAGCGCCGTGCTGGAGCCGGCGGCGCCCTACCATCGGGTCCTGCGCTGGCTGGAGCGGCGCCGCGGCGCTCCGCTTTTGATCGCCATCGACGATCTGCACTGGAGCGATCCCGACTCGCTCGCCCTCGTCGCCTTCCTCGCGCGCCGGCTGGCGAAGGTCCGCGTCGCGTTGCTGGCCACGCTCCGCCCCTGGCCCGCCGCCGCTCAGGAGGCCTGCCTCGGGCTGGCCGCCGCCGGCCACGCCGAGGTCGAGCGCCTGGCGCCGCTCGGGATCCGGTCGGCCGCCGAGCTCCTGGCGGTCCGCGGGTCGCGCCTGAGCCGGGCGGATGCCCGGCGGGCCTGGGATCTGTGCGGCGGGAACCCGCTGCTGCTGGAGCAGGTCGCGCTGGCCCTGGCTCGGGGCGAGGCGCTCCCGAGCCTCCCCGGGCGCTCGCAAGCGATTGGCGAGCACCTCCTGCTCGCCCGCTTCGCGGGCCTCGACCCCGACGGCATGGGATGCGCCCGCTTCGCGAGCGTGCTCGGGGTGCGCTTCCGGCCCGAGGTCGCGCTCGAGGGCGCTGGGCTCGCGGGCCGGGGGGCCGAGCGGGCGCTCGAGGCGCTGGAGCGAAGCGGCCTGGTGGCGGCCGAGCCGGGTGGCGCCCGCTTCGTCCACCCGGTGTTCGCCCAGGCGCTCTACGAGGACATCCCGGACTCGCTGCGCCCGACGTTGCACGGCCGAGCCTTCGAGCTGCTCGCTGCGCGGGGGCTCGACGAGGAGGCGGCCGAGCACGCGGTTCGTGGCGAGCTGGCGGGCAATCCGCGCGCCCTCGCGCTCCTGGAGCGGCTCGGTCGCTCGGCGCTCGCCGACGGCGCCGCCGTGGTGGCCGCCGACGCCCTCGAGGCGGCGGTTCGCCTGAGCGGGGGACGGCCCAGCCCGGCCCTCCTGACCGCCCAGGCCGAGGCGCTCGTCGCCTGCGGGCGCATGCAGGATGCGGCTCGAGCCTGCAGGCGGGTCCTGGCTCAGGGGCGCCTCGGGTGGTCCCGGCGCGTGGAGCTGCTCGTCCTGCTGGGCCGCTCGCTCTACCTGAGCGGCGCCCCGGGCCACGGCGCCGAGGCGTTCGAGCAGGCGGTAGAGCTCGCCCTGGAGCACGAGCCCACCCGCGCGGTGCAGCCGCTTCTCGACCAGTCCCTGAGCGCCTGGCTTGCGGGCGGAACCGCGCAGGCCCTCCCGTTCGCCGAGCGCGCGCGGGCGCTGGCCCGGGCGGGAGATCGCCGCCTGCGCGAACGCGCCGATGCGACCTGGGGGCACCTGGCTCTGGAGGCCGGCGATCCGGACGGTCTGGCCGCGACCGCGGAGATGGGGCTCCGCTGGGAATCCGGGCAGCCGGGCGATTCACTCGACCCTTCCGAGCTCGTCTGGCCCTGGGCGGTTCCCTACCAGTACGCGATGAACGCGAGCTACGCCGAGGACTACGAGGGGGCGCGGCGGGCGTTCGTGGCGATTCGCCAGGCGCTCGAGGCGGCGGGGGCTGCCAACGCGCTGGCCACCGTGGCCATCCATCTGGCGGTGATCGCGGCTCGGCGAGGGCGGCTGGACGAGGCGCTCGCCGAGGCCGCGCGCGCGGAGGAGTTCTCCGATCTGACCCCAGGGGTGGTCGCCTACGCACACCTCGCCAGGGCGGAGGCGCTCGCCTGGGCGGGAGAGATCGAGGCAGCGGTCGAGCTCTGCGCGCTAGCGGCAGAGGAGGCGCCGGGACAGTGGTTCGCCGAGCTCTGGGGGGCCAGCGTGCGCGGCATGGCGGAGCTCTGGCAGGGGGAGGCCCAAGCCTCGGATCGCTTCCTGCGGGTCGAGCGGCTGACCCGGGCCGTGGGGATCGGCAATCCGGCGCACGTCCACTGGGGGGCCCACGCGGTGGCGGCTCATCTGGCTTGCGGCAGGCGCGCCGACGCCGAGCGGGTTACGCGCTGGCACGAGGAGCGTGGCCGGGCGCTCGGGCTGCGCTGGGGGCGCTTCGTCGGGGCGATCGGACGGGCGCGGCTGGCGCGGGCCGACGGTGACTCGGACGCGGCGATGCGCACCCACGCGAAGGCGCTCGAGGTCCTGGGCGGCGACCTCCCGCTGCACCGCGCCGAGGCGCTGGCCGAGCACGGGGTGGCGCTCCGCCGCGCGGGCAACCCGGTCGCTGCTCGCCGCCCCCTTGCGGAGGCGATGAGGCTCGCAGAGTCGTGCGGCGCGAGGCGCCTAGCCGAGTTCGCCGGCGCCGAGCTCCGCCTGGCGGGAGGGAGGCGGCGCCGCGGGCCGGCCGAGCGCGACCTGCTTACGCCGGCCGAGCTCCGGGTGGCGCGCGAGGCGGCCGCGGGCTACAGCAACACGGAGATCGCTCGCCGCCTCTTCCTTTCGGTCAACACCGTGGAAACTCATCTGAAGCGGGTTTACTCCAAGCTCGGCATCGGCTCGCGGCGCAAGCTGGCGGGGATCGAGCTCGAGCGCTTCGCGGCCGGCGCACGGGTGGAGGGCGCCTTGGCGGATCGCCGGGAGGCCTCGGCGGGGGGGCTCGCGCGACGCTAAGGGATCATCGGAATCCGGTGATGCTCCGCTCGCGCGCGCCCGGCACGATTGAGCGCACGACGCCTCGCGGCAACGGTGACCTTGACAAGGGCGTGATGCCGACGGTGGAGCCGATCCCACCGCCGGGAACCAGGATCACCGAGGCTCGCGCGCGCGAGACGCCGGCGCGCTACGCGAGGCTCAGGCGCGGCGGCTACGTGTTCGAGGTCCGGGCGGTGGGCCCCGGCGGCGAGGACGCGACGCGCGCCAAGCGGCGCTTCCGGATCTGGGGCCACCGCGCAAGCAATCACCGGAACCGGGGTCGCACCCGGGGCCCGAAGCGCGGAAGCTGGGCCCGTGAGCGGCGAGAGCGGCAAGGGCGAGGCGGTCGAGTTGCGAGTGCTCATCGCTCGCGGCGAGCCGATCCGCGGCACCGTGGAGCGACACGGCCGGGTGACCTCGTTCCGGGGATGGATCGAGCTCATGGCCCTGATCGACGCCGCGCGGGGGCAGCCCCACCCGAGGCGAGGGGGCCTCGATCGCGAGCCGGGATACGATCGCCGGGGAGGACGGCGCCGGCCGCTCTGAGCTCGCGGCCTCGGCCATCGCCCGTGGCGGCTCAGCGGGGCCTCGGCCGCACCGTGACGCTCACCGTGCGGGCGCCGCGATCGCGCCGCACCTCGAGCAGCGAGGCTCCCGGTGCCGACGTCGCGCGCCCGCCGCCCACGCGCACGCGGTAGCCGTCCGCGTAATGGATGCGGGGCACGAAGATCTCGGTCTTCAGGCACGGCGGGAGGAGCTGGCCGGCGGGCGTGCGGGCCGAGTACCTGAGCCGGAAGACGCCGGTGGCCGGGTCGTACGAGAACGACTCGGGGGTCCCGGCGACCGCCTGCGGGTAGGGGCGCTCGAGCAGCGCCAGCTTGGCCCGGTTCAGGTTGGCGCCACGGGGCGGGCGGTCGGCGCGCCCGACGATCCCCTGGACGCCGGCGCCCGTGGTCGTCGGGTCGCCGCACTCGCAATAGGCCCAGTACTGCCAGGACACCATGTGGCGGTCCGCGAGCCCCATCACCCGCTCGAGGGTGATCCTGTCGCTGGTCGCTCCGAACTCGCTCAGGTCGAGCGCCTGGCCGGTCTGGCGCGACTGCTTGTCCGCGTTCTGGAACGCGAGGCCGTCGAATACGTCGCAGTCCTGCTCGACGGGCACCGGGACCTCGGAGGCGGTGAGGCAGTAGACGTGGAAGCTGAACCCGGTCCCGGAGCCGATCCGCGGCAGGCTCGAGTCGGCGCCGTTGTTGAAGATCACGTTCGGCTCCTGCCAGACGATGTGGGTGCGATCGGCGGCGCGGACCGCCGCCGTCACCTTGCGCGTCATCGCGGCCAGCGGGCCGGTGTCGAAGAGCGGGCAGCCGGCCGGGTTCGCGCAGCTCGGCCAGACGGAGCCCGGCCACGGCTCGTTGAAGATGTCGTAGCCGAGCACGTAGGGATCGGCGGCGAAGCGGGCGGCGACGTGCCCCCAGGCCTGGGCGTACGCATCCTGGAGCCCGCGCCCCGCCACCTGCTCGTTCGCCCAGAAGTTGTCGAAGGCGCGGTTGGTCGCGGGCTGGGCCAGGTAGTTGCCGGGAAATCCGAGCCGCGGCTGGGCGGGCAGCCCGTCGTCGTCGACCGCCCAGTCCGGGAAGCCCTCGCCCTGGAAGCGCTCGTTGTACATGTCCTGGTGGAAGTCGACGAGCGAGTAGATGCCGCGGGCGGCGAGCAGCCGCTCGGTCGCCCGGACGCGGCGGATGTAGGAGTTGTCGTAGCGCCTGGGCTTCGGCTCGACTCCCTTGTAGATGATCCCGAGCCGGACGGCGTCGAATCCGTTGCGGGCGAGGAACCGGGCGTCGTCGGCGCCGAAGCCCGCGTCGGCCGGGGCGTAGGGCGGGCGCTTGTAGACCATGTTGACGCCGTGGAGGATCACCACCCGTCCGGCGGCGTCCGTGATCCACCGCCCCTGGTGCCAGAGCGGCGGGATCGGGCCGCGCGCCGCCGCGGCCGGCGCCAGCCAGGCAAGGGCGGACAGCGCCAGGCAGGCGAGGAGGGCGGTGCGCCGCGGGAGCATGAGCGCGGTGAAGGTACCGCCGCCGCGGGGCGCCCGCGCCACACCCGGGGCTACGGAGCGGCGGCCTCGGCCAGGGCCGTCATCGCCTCCGCGGTGGCGCTCGCCAGCCCGCGCACGACCAGGACGTCGAGCGCCGAGTACTCGGCGAGCGCCGCCTGCGCCGCGGCGCGGTCGGCGACCGCTACGCCCACCGTGCCCTCGGGCTCGCCCAGGCGGTCGAAGTGGCGGCGGTAGCCGGCGTGGAGGTCGCGGTAGAAGCCCTCCTCCTTCGCCAGCCGCGCCGGGGCGTCGGGCCCGACGGCGGTGCGGACGTAGCCGAACACGGGGGGCGCGTCGCGGCCCGCCTCGCGGGCCCCCGCTTCGACCTGCTCGCGCGCGCGAGCCGCGGCCGCGGGCGTCATCCAGTTGAGGAACGCGCCGTCGAAGGAGGCGCCCGCGAGCGCGCACATCCGGGGCCCCATCGCGGCGAGCACGAGGCGCACTCCCGGGAGCGCCTCGCGGAGGCCCGGCAGCGCCTCGCGCATCGTGGTCAGGGGCCGCTCGGCGAACCCGGCGCCGACCCCCAGCCACAGGCGCGAGCGCTCGAGGCCGAGCCGCTCGATATGGCCGGCGATGGCCGTCGGGTCGTGGCGGTCGAGGGCCATCACCGCGACCCCGAGCTCGAGCCCGGGCGCGGCGCCCGCGAACGCGGCGAGGGTCTCAAGCCCGAGGGCGCCGGGATGGTCGTTGGACCAAAGCGAGGCATACCCCAGCTCCTGGCAGCGCGCGGCGAGGGCGCGCGCCACGCCCGGGTCGAGCCCGGCGGCGACGCCGAAGCCGCGGCTCACGGAGCCCGCTCCAGGAGCGCCACGCACTCCACGTGCGGGGTCTGGGGGAACATGTCCACCGGCCGCACGCGCCGCAATCTATAGCCGGCCTCGGCGAGCTGGGCCGCGTTCGGGGCGAGGGTCGTCGGGTTGCAGGACACGTAGACGATGCGCTCCGCCCCGCACTCGATCACTCGCCGGACGACCTTCCGGGACAGGCCCGCCCGCGGCGGATCCACGACCACCACGTCCGGCGGGCCGGCGCGCTCGAGCAGCGGGCGGACCCCGAGGCGCGCGTCCGCGCAGACGAAGCGGGCGTTCTCGAGCCCGTTGCGGCGCGCGTTGTGCTCGGCGTCGGCGACGGCCTCGGGGACTGTCTCCAGCCCCCAGACCTCGCCGGCCGCGGGGGCGAGCAGGAGCCCGATCGTCCCGATCCCGCAGTAGAGGTCGAAGACCCGCTGGCGGCCGTCGAGCTGGGCGTAGTCGGCGGCGATGGCGAAGAGCCGCTCGGCCATCTCGGTGTTGGTCTGGAAGAAGGAGCCGTGCGAGATGCGGAGGCGAAGCGGCCCGATCCGCTCCTCGAGGTGCTCCTCGCCGAGCACGCCGGTAGGCCCGGCCGTTCCGCCGCCGGGCCCCTCGACGACCGTGTGGAGGTCGGCCGGCGGGCGCGGGATCGCGGCGGGCGTCGTCACCACCCGGGTCTGGACCTGGCCCGTGCGCCGGCCCTCCCGCACGACGAGGTTGCGGAGGACGCCCGCGCCGCTCTCCGGATCGTAGGCGGGCAGGCCGTGCTCCCGCGCCCACGCCCGGAGCTCGTTGCGGGCCGCGTTGTTCCGCTCCGAGGCGAGCAGGCAGTCCTCGACGTCCACGACCCCGCGCCAGCTCCCCCGCGGGCGAAAGCCGCACGTGAGCTCGCCGCCGGCGGTGGTCCCGAACGTGTACTCGAGCTTGTTGCGGTAGCGCCACTCGGCGAGCGCGGGCTCGATCGGCTCGAGCTCGTAGCCCGCGAGCCCCCCGAGGCGGCGCAGCGCGTCGTCCACGTGGGCCTGCTTGACCGCCAGCTGGCGCTCGTAGGGAAGGCCCTGCCAGGGAGCGCCCGGGCACGGGGCGCCGCCGTGGACGCAGCGGTCGGCGATCCGCTCCGGGCTCGGCGCGAGCAGCTCCAGCACCGAGGCTTCCCCGTAGTCGCGCCGGGCGCGGTCGAGGCGCGCCCGCACGCGGTCGCCCGGAAGCGCGCCGGCGACGAAGACCACGTAGCCGCTCGCGCGCGCGACCCCACGGCCGCCGTGCGCGAGGCCGCTCACCTCGAGCTCGAGCTCCTGGCCCCGCCGGGGCCTGGTCCCTGGAGTCGCTTCCATCGCCGTCTATCGTGCCAGCGGATGGATCTCGAGGCCTATCGCGCGGAGGCCGAGGCGTTCACGGAGGAGCTCGCTCGGGAGCTCTACCTGCAGGGCGCGGGCCACAAGGAGAAGCTGGAGATCGAGCCGATCTACGCCCGCCACGCGAGCCTCTTCGACCGCGCCACGGTGGAGGAGCTGCGCGAGCTCGGCGCGGCCGCGAGCGGGGATGGGGGACGGCGCCTCCGCCAGCTCCTCGGGTTCGCGTTCGACGGGCTCCTGGGGCGCGAGACGCGCGAGCTGGCCGAGGAGCTGGCCTGGCTCGAGGCGACGCTCGAGGTAGCCGGGCCCGAGGGGCCGGTCCCGTTTCGAAGCGTCCCCGTCGTGCAGGCCAACGAGCCCGACCCCGACCGTCGCGAGGCCCTCGAGCGGGCTCGCGACGAGCTGCTCGAGTCGCGCATGAACCCGCTCTACCGCGACGCGCTGGAGCGCGAGCACCAGCTCGCGCGCGATCTGGGGTGGGCGAGCTACGCCGGCGCCTACGCCGAGCTTCGCGGGGTGGACCTCGAGGGGCTGGCGGTCGAGGCGGGGCGCTTCCTGGCTGCGAGCGAGGGCGCCTACGAGCCGTCGCTGGGGCCGCTCTTGGAGCGGGCGCGGATGCCGCCGCTGGGCGAGTTTCGCCGCTCCGACCTGGCGCGCCTCTTCCGCGCCCCGGAGCTCGATGCGCTCTACCCGGCGGGATCGCTGGTGGAGTCGCTCGCAGCGACGCTGGCCGGGCTCGGGATCGAGCTCGAAGGGCAGGCGAACGTGCGGCTCGACACCGATCCGCGTCCCGCGAAGTCGCCCCGCGCGTTCTGCTCGCCGGTGCGCGTGCCCGAAGAGGTCTACCTCGTGATCGCGCCGGTCGGCGGCCGCGAGGATTACGCCGCCTTCTTCCACGAGGGCGGTCACGCCGAGCACTACGCCAACGTGGACGCCCGCCTGCCGTTCGAGTTCCGCCACGTGGGCGACAACTCGGTCACCGAGTCCTTTGCGTTCCTCTTCGAGCACCTCACCTACGACCCCACCTGGCTGCGCGAGCACCTGGGCGTGGAGGACCCGGCCCCGGCGGTGGAGCACGCGCGCGGCTCGCGCCTCTACTTCATTCGCCGCTACGCGGCGAAGCTCGCGTACGAGCTCGAGCTGCATGCCCCGGACCCGCCGCTTGCGGCTCTCCCCGATCGCTACGCCGAGCTGCTCGGCGCCGCCACGCGCGTGCGCTGGACGCGGGCCTCGTGGCTGGCCGACGCGGATCCGGGCTTCTACGTCGCCTGCTACCTGCGGGCGTGGGCGCTCGAGGCCATCTGGTGGCGGGCGCTCCGCGAGCGCTACGGCGAGCGCTGGTACGCATCGCCCGCCGCCGGGGCGTTTTTGCGCGAGCTCTGGCAAGGGGGGCAGAGGTTGGATGCCGCCGAGCTCTGCGCCGAAGCGGCGGGCGCGGAGCTCGGCTTTGCGGCCCTCGCCGGGTCGCTGGGCCTGGAAGCAGCCTCCTGATCCCCGCCGCTTCGGGTCAGCCCCGCTTCAGCCTGCGGTCGATGTCGGAGAGGATGCTCTTGCGCGCCTTGCCGCGGCGCTCGCGGTCGCGCACCTTGCGCAGGTCGCCGGGGCTCAGCTCGCCCAGCCGCGACCTGATCTGGGCCACGGTGAGCTGGTCGTAGGCGGTGATCGGCATGCCGCCGGAAACGCGGGCCCGCCGCCGGAGGCGATCGGCCTGGGCGAGGGGACGGTCGGCCACGTCGCGCGTCACGCGCGCGGCCCGGCTAGCCGCGCGGCCGACCTGGCGCTGGCCCGCCGCCACGCGCTGCTCCACCTCGCGCCGCGCCTGCTCGATCAGCCGCTCGAGGCGGCGAAGCAGCTCGTCGCGCTGCCTGCGGCCGCGCGCGACCAGCCGCTCGACGAGCTCGTTCGCGTCGCTGCGCGTCATGCGCCCGCGCTTGACGGCGTCGTCCACGACCTCCTGCAGGCGGTCGCGGGAGATCGTCACGCTGCGCTCGAGCGCATCGCGGAACGCCTCGAGGCTCTTGTCCGCGCGCCCGGCGGTGCCCCGCCCGCGCGAGCTGGATCCCCCGCCGCTTGCCCCCGATCTGGTCGCCATTGAGAAGCTCCTCTCTGCCGTCA